>JAANMX010004528.1_pt1 | contig 10883 bp, 10 predicted proteins | sample 7279681 | NCBI WGS metagenome assembly JAANMX01 (sample SAMN14094542, study PRJNA606508) | bioreactor metagenome | isolation source: A lab-scale SPAN reactor treating ammonium-rich wastewater day 351 | place: Ireland: Galway | collected 2018-01-01
GGAGTGCGGTTACAAACCGCACCTACAGATTTCACGATCTTTTTGATCAGTACAGAAAAGTCGAACTTCTGTTAAAACGTAGGTGCGGTTTGTAACCGCACTTTCACCCGGAGGAGTGTGGTTACAAACCGCACCTACAGATTTCACGATCTTTTTGATCAGTACAGAAAAGTCGAACTTCTTTGCCGGTTATTGCAGTCATATCGACTGTGGAAAGGGATTTCTGATGGATACAATTTTGACGTGGGCGCCCGCTGTGCTGGGGACGACGGCTGATCGTTGGCTGGGGTTGACGGCTGCTCTGCCGGGGGAACTGCTGGCTCGCCCCGCCGCGCCGGGGGAGTGGTCGGCCCTGGACTGTCTGCAACATCTGGTGGACACGGAGCGGATCGTCTTCCCTGCCCGGATTCGCCATCTGCTGGCAGGCGAGGATTTCCCCAACTTTGACCCGGACAGCCAGGGCACAGCGCCGGATGGGAACCTGTCCGCGGCGGCCCTGGCCCAATCCTTTGCGGCTATGCGCGGCGAGAGTATGGCCCTGCTGGCTACCCTGACAGTGGCAGATTTGGAGCGACGCAGCCGCCATTCCGAATTGGGGGTTGTCTCTATGCGTGAACTGCTCCACGAGTGGGCGGGCCACGATTTGATGCACACTGTCCAGGCCGAGCGGGCACTGATGCAGCCTTTCATCGCCGGCTGCGGGCCGTGGAAGGGCTACTTTGCGGATCACATCGCTGGGGGCAATTGAAGCGCAGCCCGACAGTCTTTTTTGCCAAAGAGACGTGAGGCGTGAAACGTGAAATCGTTCGGACCTTCTCACGTTTCACGCCTCACGTCTCTGATCGAAAGATGATTCTTTATGCCACCCAATACTCTCGTTGAACTCACCACCGACTATCCGGTGCTGCTCGAAATTCCCGTGGCCTGGGGCGATATGGACGCCTTCCAGCACGTGAACAATACAGTCTATTTTCGCTGGCTGGAGAGCGGGCGCATCGCCTATTTTACCCGAATGGCCGTGCCCGGCTTTCAGGATATGTCCGGTGTCGGCCCGATTCTGGCCTCCACCCAATGCCGCTACCGCATCCCCCTCACCTTTCCCGACACTGTGACCGTCGCCAGCCGCATCGTTGCCCTGGAAGAAGACCGCATGACGATGGAGCAGATAGTCGTCAGCCACCAGCACCGCAAAATCGCGGCCATCGGCAGCGGCGTCATCGTCACCTTCGATTACACGGCGGGTCGCAAAGCCCCGCTTCCCGATCTGGTGCGGGCCCGGGTGACCGAGATTGAGGGCAATCTGTAGTGAGCAGAGGGGAAAAGTCTGGTGGATAACTACTGGTTCGCTTTCCGAATCGACAGCGATGGGGTTGTATCTGGTCTGGGCGAATTGATTCGCCGCGCCCTGGCCCTGGACCCGGTGGTCTATCGACAGGTGGCCGAGGACGGGACGGGTCTGGGTGTGGCGCTGCTGGTGGTTGCCCTGGCCGGTCTCTCCGAGGGGCTGGGCCAGAGTATTGTTCTCTTCATCAATCACATCACCCCCCGGCGATTTCTGCTCTCTCTGCTTCTCTCCGCGGCCACCCACGCGGTGGGCTATCTCTTCTGGGCCGGCACAATCTGGCTGGTGGGTATGCGGCTCTTTGGCCGCAGCGAAGAGTTCGCTGTGGTGGCCCGGGCCGTGGGGCTGGCCTATGCACCGCAACTGCTCGGCTTCTTTGTCCTCACCCCCTATCTGGGCAGTCTCTTTGCGCTGATTATCGGCGTCTGGAGCCTTTTGGCTACGGTTGTGGCGATTCAGGCTGGGCTGGGGCTAACCGTCTGGCAGGCGGCCGCGTGCAGCGCTGTGGGCTGGCTGCTGGTACAGATCGCCCGGCGCACCCTGGGCCGCCCGCTGCTGGCCTTTGAACGCTGGGCCGAGAGTCGGGCCGCGGGCGTGCCTCTGCGCTGGACAGTGGATGATCTGCGCCGTATCCGGCTGCCTGCGGATTGGTCCAGCCGTTTCCGACGCCAACGACCGGAGGGAGATGGCGATGGCTGAGCGGCTGGGCGATCTGCTGGCATTGCTGGGAATCGGGATTGTAGCTCTGCTGGCTTGGGCTGCGCTGGCCCCCTTCGAGGCCCTGGGCTGGTGGGCGGGCTGGTTCGGCTCCCACGTCTACAACGACGGCCTCTCTGTGGAACTGCCGGAAGGTAAGACGGGCGAAGATATCGACAGCTTTCTGGTCTTTCTTTCGGGCATTGCCCAGGTGGGTGGCGAAAGTCTGAGCCGTCGGGAACGGGCCTTTCTGGAAAAGTTGGATGTAAGCCTCCCGCATACAATTGTCGTCGATGACATCTTCCCCTATTCCGTCAACAACCTGCCACTGACCGGCCAGCCTGTCTTTGCCCGGCTCTGGCGCTGGGCCATGCGCCGCAAATTCAGCGACAACTGGCTGGAGCGGCTGGGGGGGTATCTGATCAACCTGCGCAATATCTGGCAGGTGGGTATTTCCATCGATCACCGCTACGGCCCCATCTATAACCAGGCAATGGCCCGGGTCATTGCCCACGGACTGGCCCGCTATGGCTACGATCCGGAGAGAGCGTTACCTGTTTTTGTAGTGGGCTACAGCGGCGCGGGGCAGATTGCAGTGGGCGCGGCCCCCTATTTGCGCGAACTGATCGGCGGTGCGGTCTATGTGATTCTCCTGGGGGGCATCTACGGCAGCGATCCGGGTCTGCTGGCCGTGGACCGGGTGTATCATCTCTACGGGGAGCAGGACACCTCCCAACGGTTGACACCTCTGCTCTTTCCGGGGCGCTGGCCGCTGATGTGGTATTCGGACTGGAATCGGGCCAAAAGACAGGGGCGGATCGTCTTTCGTTCTCTGGGGCCGATGACCCACGGCGGCAACACCGGCTATATGACAACCAGCCAACGGCTATCTACAGGGCTGACCCATCAGGAAGCTACGGTGCAGGCCATCGGGGGGATTGTTCGGGAGAATCTCTAGCAGCCTGTCGGAGAGAGAAGAGATAGAACGCGGATGACGCGGAAAGGGCTGATTTTCGCGGATAAAAAAACGTAGGTGCGGTTTGTAACCGCACTTCTCCGGGTGAAAGTGCGGTTGCAAACCGCACCTACAGATTCCACAATCTTCTTGATCAGTACAAAAATCCGGTTTTTTCCGTACTTTCCGCCACATCCGCGTTCTATTCTGTACTACTCCGACAGGCTGCTAGGCTGCTACCTCCCGGCGCAGATCGTCGATTCGTCCTGCCAGCTTCGGCTCCCGGCCAGGGCCAAGTCTGCGCAGGCGGTGTTTGCAGAAGGCCAGTTCCACTGCCGAATGCAACTGTTTGGCTCGTTGGGGATTTGTGCGGGCATTGAGCAGGGGGGAACGTCGCCATCCGCCCACCAGCGAGTCGTATTCCGCCCTGGAGAGCAGGACGCCTACTTCCTCCTTCAATTCATCCCGTAGCCAGCGCCGCTCCTGCTGCCAGGTGAGCAGCACGACCACAAAAATCAGCGCGATTCCCCCAACGGCCAATCCCAGACTGAGCACAATGCCAAAGCCGTTTACGCTGGAGATGCTGGCGCCCAGATTGTGCAGGGCGTGGGCAGCCACCGCGGCCACAAAGCCACCGGCAATCCAGAGGCGCGCCGTCTGTGGGGTGGTGGCGTGGCGGGCCATTCCCAGCCCAATGCCAAAGAGACCGGTATAGAGCGCGTGATTCAGGCCAAAGACGATGGCCCGCAGAAAGATCAGCACCGTCAGGTCCACAAAGCCGCCTTCGCTGAATGCGCCGATAAAGTAGAGAAAGTTCTCGGTCATAGCAAAGCCAAAGCCGATGAGCGCCCCGTAGGTCAGCCCATCCAGCACGCCGTCGAATTCGTGGCGCAGGAAGCGGTAGATGGCGTAGAGGGCTGCGCCTTTGGCGATCTCCTCCACGAAGGGCGCCACCAGCGCCGACTCCACAATCGCCGCGGTCAGGCTGCCCGGATCACCCACGAAGGGAATGCCGATCACCAGCTCGCCGATAAGACTGGTCACAATGGCGGGAATGGCCCCCCACAGAAAGGCCACAATCCCCATCCAGACCGGCTCCCGTTCGTAGCGGTCGGCCAGATAGAAGGCCAGGGCGTAGAAAAAAGTGGGGACGACTGCCGCGGCCAGGCTGATCAGAAGACCGATAAGGGTGGCAAGCATTGGATGTAAACTCCTTAGGATCGGGACACCGCGCCCTATCGCATATGCGGTAGTGGTTGCTGGATAACAACGGAAGACTAGCGCCGGTTGAGTAGGCGGGTGCTGTTTCCCGCCGTATCGAAACCCAGCGGGTAAACACGAAAACTCGTAGACCCGTTCGCTGGTTTCGATACGCCTCAAAGACTCGGCTACTCAACCGACGCTCACTGGTACAACCTGGCGGAAGTATCTGTGCTGATTCGGTTGCTCCCGCCGGGTCCGTGACCCAGCGCTGTTTGGTCGTACCCGCCACCGGTCACGGACCGGCGGGGAGCAGGAACCACACAAACATTTCCGCCGCGCTGCGCTAGTCCGATCCGAACGCAACACTTGTGGCTCCGCTACCTTATTCCGTAGCAGCGAGGAACTAGCGCACAAACGTTAGTCGGTCGGCCAACCAATTGAAACGCGAAACGTGAGGTGTCGTCACGTACTCTCACGTTTCAGCGCGCAAATTGTGGCTCCGCCACCGTATGTGTTACGCCTTACGCTTCACGCCGCAGATCACCCAGCGCCCCATCCACTGCCGTCAACACCCGATCCATTTCGGCTTCGGTGTGGGCCGCCGAGAAGCCGTGATGGGGTGACACCGCAAAGTAGACACCCCGGCGATAGCAGCCGTCGATAAAGGCAAACTCCCAATCCTTGCGCTTGCGGGCCGCCTGGCGATAATTCGTCACTTCGTCTGTCACGCCGAAGTACATCCCGAAGCGAGGCCCTGCGTATTGCAGACGCAGGGGGACGCCGTGCTGGTCGATGAGGGCTTGGAAGCCACTGTAAAAATGCTCGCCCACCGCGTCCAGCCGTTGGTAGAAGCCGGGCTGGCTGTACTCGCCCAGGGCAGCCAGGCTGCCCAGTACAGTCGTCGGGTGGGCCAGGTAGGTGCCGCTCATCTCCGCGTTGCCCAGGGGCCGCAGATGCTCCATCACCCGCCGCCGCCCGGTCAGCGCGCTGATGGGCATACCGCCGCCAAAGGCCTTGCCCAGCACACACAGGTCCGGCGTCACCCCCAGATATTCCTGCGCGCCCCCCGGTCCCACCCGAAAGGCGGTCAGCACTTCATCGAAGAAGAGAATCACCCCGTAACGGTCGCACAGATCCCGACAGAGCTGGACAAAGCCGGGTTTGGGCAGAATGCAGCCCTGGTCGTAGTTGATCGGTTCCATCAGCAGCACCGCGACCTCGTCGCCGTGGGCGGCGAAAGCGGCTTCCAGGGCTGCCGGATCGTTGAAGGGGACAATGACGATATTTTCCCGCACATTGAAGGGGATGCCCGCCGATTCCGGGTAGGGATGGGGCGCGCTTTCCGGCCCCGCCACATCCAACGGCGGCGCAACGCTCAGATTCAGCGCGTCGGCGTAGCCGTGGAAATGGCCCTCGAATTTGATGATCTTCTCCCGCCCCGTGGCTGCTCGCGCCAACCGCAGCCCGTGCATCACAGTCTCCGTGCCCGATCCCGCATAGCGCACCATCTCGGCACAGGGGATCAGCTCCGTCACCCGCCGGGCCAGCGCGGTGTGATAGACCGTCTCGTAGGAGCAGATGATCCCCATCTCCAGGGCCTGGCGCACGCCGGCCACCACCGCCGGGTGGTTGTGGCCCAGCAGGGACGCGCCGTGGGAAAGGCACATATCCACATACTCCCGCCCTTCGATGTCATAGACAAAAGGGCCGTCCCCCCTGCTTACGTAAAGCGGGTGGCCGATGGCTGCATTGGCTCTGGCCGTGGCCGATACGCCGCCGGGCAGGTATTGTTGGGCAAGCTGGTAGTGTTCCTTGAGTGTAGGCATAGGAGATGTTTCTCTGATAGATGTGAATGCACAGTCTGCTGATATTCCTTAAGAGGCGTGAAACGTAAAACGTGAAAGCGATCGATTACTCTCACGTTTTACGTTTCACGCCTCTTCCATCACTTCCCCCACCGCGGCCAGCTTCTCATCGCTCAGATAGCCGTAGCGGTTGATCCAAACCCCATCCACCGGACTCTCCACCGCCAGGGCAAAGCGGCGGCGAAAATCGTCCAGGGGGCCGTAGCCGTGGACCAGCCCGTGGACCTGCGCCCGGCCACCCACGGCCCGCACCACCTGGCGCAGCTTGCGCGCCTGGGTTTCCGTGGGGATGGGATGGGCCTCATCCGGCTCTGGGTAGTGGTAATCGGCCAGGGCGCGCCCGCCGCCGCCCGGCTCCGCAATGTCCATCAGAGCGACCAGCGCAGCCACCAGCAGCCCTTCGTCCAGCCTCGGATTGGCCTCCAGCAGTTCCCGCCCCCAATACTCCACCATCTGACACCAGTGCATTGTGTAGAGTTTGGCCGAAACCGAGCCGCAGCTTTCGCCGATGCGGGCAAAGTCCAGCCCGGTGAAATAGCTGTAGGGGGTCATAAAGGCATTGGCCGATAGCTCTTTCCCCGGCCCCCCGGCGTCGGTGATGGCGGCGCGCCAGTCGGCCAGCAGATCCGCCGAGAGCGCCGCCTTCATCCGGAAGAATTCGGCCACGCCGGGGAAGCGGGTGAGCAGACTGGCCTGGGCAAAGCGTCCGCCGTCGGCCTCGGCAAAGTCGGCCAGATCGTCGTTGCGCAGGCTGCCGTGAAGATAGCGCCAGAAGGCCAGCGTCTCGGCCCGGATGGCGGCGAAATCAAAGCCGTGGGCCGCAGCCCAGCCCTCCACGTGGGGGCCAAGATCGCTGAAAAGTTCGTTGAGAGTGTAGCAGGGATATTCGGGCCAGTCCGGGCGGATGCCGTCGATCTCCGGGTATTGGGCGAAGATGTCCCGACACCAGGCCCGATTCCAGGCCCGGACGGCCGGGGAGGCCAGGCTGGCCGTGTCGGCCATGCGGTAGGGGGGCAGAGAGCCGTCGGGCAGCCGGGGGCGGTCCTCGTCCCGCAGGCCCGCGGGTGCGGCCGCGCTGGTCTGGATGTAGACCCCCATCCCCCGCCGCTTGGCCGCGCCGATAAACTCCCCGATAATCGGCCCGGCGCTGGCGGTGAGTTCGTTGGCTGGCCGGGGCTGATAGGGGCTGTCGGCAAAAAACTCTCGACGGAAGTGGTGGCCTGGCCCCGTGCGCAGCCAGAGTCCCCGCTGACCCCACAGGGGGCGGTCAAAGAGACGGGGGCTGGTGCCGCCATCCGCGGGGGGCTGGTAGCTGCCTTCGCCCTCCCTGCCCGGCCCGGTGACTGAAGTATTGACGGCCACGGCATTGACGCCGACCGCTTGCAGCCGATCCAAAACCGGCTGGACCCCCTCCACCTGAAAAAAGGGGCTGAGGGTTGTCACGCCGAGAAAGCGGGGGGTGGCGGGCATAGGATTACTCCTCCTGGGTGAAGGGGTCTGTGCGGACAGAACTATACTCGACACGGGCATAAACTGACATTGTGTCGTCTTGTCACCCGGTCATTTTGTCGCCTTGTCAAGTATATTTTGCAGCCACTCGGCAGCGCCCAGACCCGCGGCCCGGCCTGTGGCAAAGCAGGCCGTGAGCAGATAGCCGCCGGTTGGCGCTTCCCAATCGAGCATCTCCCCCGCGCAGAAGAGGCCAGGCAGATCGCGCAGCATCAGCTGTTCATTCAGCCCGGAAAAGGCGATACCGCCGGCTGTGCTGATGGCTTCGGCCAGTGGCCGGGGGGCGATGAGTGGGAGGGGCAAGCGTTTGATGGACCGGGCCAAACCCACCGGATCAGCGAAACTCTCCCGCTCCAGAAACTCCCACAGCAGACCGGACTTTACCCCGTCCAGATTGACCGTGCGTTTTAGATGAGCGGCTGTGGAACGTTTGCCCTTCGGCTGGCCCAGACGCTCGGTCAGACGGGCCTCGCTCCAATCCGGTGCCAGGTCCAGATGGATGGTCGCTGCCCCCCCGCGCTCGATTGTGTCTCGAATGGGCGCAGAGAGCGCGTAGATCAGACTGCCCTCCACACCGGTAGCGGTGACGATAAACTCGCCCTGCTGCCCGTATTCCTGCCCGCTGGCATCGGTGAAAGTGATAGCCGCGGGCTTGACCGGCAGACCCTCGAAGCGGCTGCGGAAGTGTTCGCTCCAGCCCACATCAAAGCCACAGTTGGCCGGGCGCAGCCGGGTGATGGGAATGCCCTTTTCAGTCAGAATAGAAACCCAGCCGCCATCGGACCCCAGCTTCGGCCAGCTTGCCCCGCCCAGGGCCAAAACGGTTGCCCCGGCGCTGGTCTCTACCGTCCCGCTTCGTGTAGTGAAAAGAAGGCGGTTGTCAGCATTCCAGCCCAGCCAGCGATGGCGGGTATGAAAGATAACACCGGCCTGGCGCAGTCGGCGCAGCCAGCCCCGCAGCAGGGGGGCAGCTTTCATCTCGCTGGGGAAGACCCGGCCCGAGGTGCCCACGAATGTTTCGATCCCCAGCCCAGCCGCCCAGTCCCGCAGATCAGCGGGGCCAAAGGCGTCCAAAAAGGGGGTCAGGTCGTCACGCGTGGGGCCATAGCGTGTCAGAAAGTCGGCGTATGGCTCCGAGTGGGTCAGGTTCAGCCCGCCTTTGCCCGCCAACATGAACTTGCGGCCCACGGAAGGCATGGCGTCGTAGAGATGGACGGGAAAGCCGGCCTGGGCGATCATTTCGGCGGCCATCAGCCCTGCCGGTCCCCCGCCGATGACAGCCGCGCTGCCGGTGCTTTGGGTCATTGGGGTTTTACGTGGCCGTAGCTCTGGCCCAGGCATCCTGCAAAAGGGCTATGCTCTTGGGCATGGCTGTGGAGGCGTCTTCCCCGCCCTCCATTTCGATGGAGCAATAGCCCTGCCAGCCCGCGTCCAGCAGGGTGCGGAAGATGCGGGCGTAGTCCAGGTCCAGGGTGTACCAGGTGCCGCCGCCGGGATAGGTCTTGGCGTGGGCCAGCCAGACGTGGGGCGCAACGGTTTCCATAGCGGCGTACATATCTTCCTCGAAGATAAAGTTGCCCATATCCAGAATGGCAGCCAGCCAGGGGGAGTTGACCGTTTCGATCAGACCGCGCATATCTGCGGCAAAGGTGGTCAGCCCCCAATGATTTTCCAGCAGGAGCATCACACCCCGCTTCTGTGCGTGGGGCAGACAGGCTTCGATGGCGTCGGTAACCCAACCGAATGCGTCTTGTTTCGTGTAGCCATCCCAGGGATCCACCCAGCCTTTGGCCGCAATCAGATCGTCAAAGCTGCCGCCTTTGCGAAAGCCGCCGGAGTTGACCCGTATGGAGGGGATGCCCATTTCGTGGGCCAGGTCGATGCAGTGGAGGGTGTGGTCGATGTGCTGTTGGCGCACCGCGGGGTCGTCGTGAACGAAGTCCTGGTGGATGGAGAGATTGTAGACGCTCAGGCCGAGATGGAAGGCGTGGCGTTTAAGTTTTTGCAGATAGCCGTTCTCTTCCGATTCCATCTGACGGTGCAGAATCTCGACACCGTAGAGACCCAACGCCGCGGCGCTCTCCATTACAGACTCAATCGCCACTTTTTCGGGTGTGAAATGCCAATAGGAATAGGTGGAAGTTCCCAATCGAAGACTACTCATTGTATCCTCCTGAAAAATTGAACCACGAAGACACACGGGCCACCAATCCGCTCTCGACATTGCTCCCTCAGCCCACCCAATGGGATAGCTGGGCAGGCGGCGCCAATTGGTCTCCAAAGTTCCATAGATGCCGTTGTTCAGACAAAAGCAAGAGCAAATCGGGCATCTCTGATGAAAGTAGATAACTCTGATACAGTATACAACGGACAATCCATAATTCAACGATCCGGGTACGTCTCGTTGGGATGTGAATTTTCGGTTTTATGGCGAGGCTGCGATAGAGAGGAGTGACGTCAGCGACAGCCCGGTTCTGCCTGGTGCGCTGTCAAAGCCGTAGGCTGGCTCACTTTGGTATTCCGTACCGGCGAGGAACTAACGCACAAGCGTTAGTCGGTCGGCTAACCAACTGAAACGTGAGGTGTCGTCACGTGATCTCACGTCTTCACGTTTCCGCACGCAAATCGTGGCTGCGCCACCTTATGGCGTACCAGCGCAAGATCGACGGCAGTCGCGTTAGTTGTTCGGCTCTGAGACCCTGAATTGCGCATAGTAGGCGGTGCGTTCGGCTACGGTCTCGTCTGCCAGGGCATTGGCCCGCTGTCGATCCCCCTTGCAGAAGAAGCGGACCAGCCATTCCCGGCCATAGCGCACATGGGTCACTTCGTCGGCCCAGTCGAAGTCCTGATAGGTCGTCATCAGCGGATGTTGGGCCAAGTCTTTACACCACTCCCATTCCCCCCGTTTGCCGCCAGGATAGGCCATCACGCCCCCTTCGGTGGCAATTGCCAGGTGTGAATAGCGTTTCTGTGGCGGCGCGGGCAAAGTGTGTTTCGCATAGCCTACCCAGCTGGGCAAGGTTGTCAGAGGAATCCCTTCTGCTTCCAGGGCCGCCTGGCCAAAGAGGCTGTGGCGGGCTTCATCCCAGCAATGGCGCGCCAGGTCTACACAGCCCTCGTAGGGCAGACCTTCCCACTCAAAAAGCACGCTGGCACACAGTTCAGCCGCAGTCATCTCCTGGGCGCGCACCCACATTTTGGAGAGCAGGTGGTCGCTTGAGTTTGGAGCCGCGCTGCGTCATACAAGAGAGAAAGGAAGGAATGAACGCGGCAGGCAAGCAATTTAACAAAAGAGAAGGAATCGGCGAATATT
>JAANMX010004529.1_pt1 | contig 10879 bp, 8 predicted proteins | sample 7279681 | NCBI WGS metagenome assembly JAANMX01 (sample SAMN14094542, study PRJNA606508) | bioreactor metagenome | isolation source: A lab-scale SPAN reactor treating ammonium-rich wastewater day 351 | place: Ireland: Galway | collected 2018-01-01
CAGGCCCTGTGGGGCAAAGTCCGGCATCTTTGCGGGCCATTTGGCATTCAAATGGCTGTGCAATGGAGTTGACGCTACTTGATCAGCATTGCCTTAAAGCCAAATCAGCCTCAAGCGCCCGAAGGGCAAGCGCCGGTAGCTCCTGAAAAGGTAGCATCCTACCTCACTCGCTGCCTCTTTTCCATGTTCGCCGAAGACGTCGAACTGCTGCCCAAAGGCGCCTTTCTGGGCCTGCTGCAAACCCACCGCGACGACCCCGCCACGCTGCAGCAGATGCTGCGCATCCTGTGGGCCGACATGGACCGGGGCGGCTTTTCTGCCGCGCTGGCCAAACCGGTGCTGCACTTCAACGGCAAGCTGTTCAAGGGCGCGGGTGAAGACGGCTACAGCCTGCGGCTGACCCCCGCGCAGGTCGATCTGCTCATCGAAGCCGCCCGCGCCAACTGGCGCGAGGTGGAGCCCGCCATCTTCGGCACCCTGCTGGAGCGCGCCCTCGACCCCACCGAGCGCCACGCCCTGGGCGCCCACTACACGCCCCGCGCCTATGTCGAGCGCCTGGTGCTGCCCACGGTGATCGAGCCCCTGCGCGCAGCCTGGTCCGACGCCCAGGCTGCGGCGCTCGTATTGGCGCACGAAGCCAGCACGCTGCAAGGCAAGGCGGCAGAGGCCAAGCTGGCCGAGGCGCGCGCCGAGGTCAAGAAATTCCACCACCAGCTGTGCACCACCCGCGTGCTCGACCCTGCCTGCGGCAGTGCCAACTTTTTGTATGTGACGCTGGAGCACCTGAAGCGCCTGGAGGGCGAAGTCGTCAACCAGCTCGAAGCGCTTGGCCATACGCAAGACCAGCTCGGCTTTGAAGGCGAAACCGTCACCCTGCAGCAACTGCGCGGCATCGAGCTGAACGAACGCGCCGCCGCCCTGGCCGAACTGGTGCTGTGGATTGGTTATTTGCAATGGCACATCCGCACCCGTGGCAACGCCGCCGTGGCCGAGCCCGTGGTGCACAACTACGGCAACATCGAATGCCGCGACGCTGTGCTGGCCTGGGACGCGCAAGAACTCGCCTACGACGACGCAGGCCAGCTGCTCAGCCGCTGGGACGGCCGCACGTTCAAAACGCACCCCGTGACGGGCGAGCCGGTGCCCGATGAAGCCGCCCAGGTGCCGCAATGGCGCTACGTAGGCGCCCGCAAGGCCGAGTGGCCGCAGGCGGATTTCATTGTGGGGAATCCGCCGTTTATTGGTAAGTCCGCAATGCGCGATGCCTTGGGCGACGGCTACGTACAAGCCCTGCGCAACGCATGGACAGAGGTTCCAGACAGCGCCGACTTTGTGATGTTCTGGTGGCACCACGCTGCCGCGCAAGTCGCTGCCGGCCACACGCGGCGCATGGGATTGATTACCACCAACAGCCTGCGCCAGACATTCAACCGCCGCGTGGTGCAGGCCGCGCAGGACAAAGGCACGCACCTGCACATGGCCATTGCCGATCATCCGTGGGTGGATGGCGCCAACGGCGCAGCCGTGCGCATTGCCATGACGGTGCTGGCGGCAGGCAGCGGCGAAGGGAAATTGTTGACCGTGACGGTTGAGCAGCCCGGCGACCATGGCGAAGTGGCAGTAACACTGGCCGAGCGCGCCGGCCTGATTCATGCCGACCTGAGCGTGGGAGCCAACGTGGCGGCGGTGCAGCCTTTGCGCGCTTTGGAAGGCATTTCAGGCAACGGCGTCATGCTGGCGGGCAGTGGCTTCATCGTCACAGCAGAGCAAGCGCAGGCGCTCGGCCCGTCTGCGTTAATCCATCCCTATCGCAATGGCCGCGACCTGACCGCAGAACCACGCGGCGCGCTGGTCATCGACGCCTTTGGCCTCGGCGTCGAGGAACTACGCACGCAACACCCCGCCGTGTACCAATGGCTGCTGGAGCGCGTCAAACCCGAGCGCGACCAAAACAACCGCCAGAAATTTCGCGATCAGTGGTGGATTTTCGGTGAACCGCGCCGCACGCTGCGCGGGGCGCTCGCTGGACTTCCCCGCTACATCGCCACCGTGGAAACCGCCAAACACCGCGCCTTCCAGTTTCTGGACGCCAGCATCCGGCCCGACCACATGCTGATCGCCATCGCCGTGAACGATGCGCTGGCGCTGGGCGTTCTGTCCAGCCAGTTGCACATCGAATGGGCGATGGCAACGGGCGGCACGCTGGAAGATCGCCCCCGCTACAACAAATCCCGCTGCTTCGAAACCTTCCCCTTCCCCGACGAAGACACGGGCCTGACCCCCGCCTTGCGCGACCGCATCGCCCAGCTCGCCGAGCAGATCGACCAGCACCGCAAGCGCGTGCTGGCGCCCGAGGCGGGTAACACCGGCCTCACCCTCACCGGCATCTACAACGTGCTGGCCGCCTTGCGCGAAGGCCGCGCGCTCACAGCCAAAGAGAAAACCCAGCACGCCCAGGGCCTGGTGGGCGTGCTGCGCGAGCTGCACGACGAGCTGGACGCCGCTGTGCTGGCGGCCTACGGCTTGCCCGCCACGGCGGGCACCGACGACATCCTGGCCCACCTGGTGCAGCTCAACACCCAGCGCGCCCAGGAGGAAGCCCAGGGCCGCGTGCGCTGGCTGCGGCCCGACTTTCAGAATCCGCAAAATTCACTGCAAAAACAGGAGCTGCTACCGCAAGAGGAACAGGCGCCAGAGGCTGATTTCGATAGTGAAAAATCACTATCAAAACCAGAGCAATCCAAACCCCAGCAACTCCCCTGGCCCGCCACCCTGCCCGAGCAGGTGCGCGCCGTGGCCGCCGTGCTGGCCGCCAGCCCGGTGCCGCTCACTCTGCCGTCCATCGAATCGCGCTTCAAGGGCCGTGGCCCCTGGAAAAAGGGCCTGCCCACGCTGCTGCAAACGCTGGAGGCGCTGGGCCGGGCGCAGGCGGTGCCCACCGGGGGCGAAGTGGCCTGGCGCGGCTGATGCCCCTGGGCCGGGGTGGCGGCGGTGCCGGGCAAGGCCCCACCCCGGCGTTTTCTGCGTGAACTTGCTACCATGGCCCATGACTTCCATGCCCCCGAAGCCTGCCGATGAAGCCCAGATTCAGGCCGCGCTCAGCGACCCCCAGCGTCTGGCAGCGGTGCGCGACACCGGCTTGCTGGACACCCCCAACGAAGAGAGTTTTGACCGGCTGACCCGTCTGGCGGCCAAGCTCACCGGGGCGCCCGTCACGTTCGTGTCGCTGGTGGACGCAGACCGCGATTTCTACAAGAGCGCCTATGGCATGGGCGAGCCTTTGCGCAGCACGCGCGAGCTGACGGGGCGCACGTTCTGCCACTATGCCCTGGCGTCCGGAGAGGCGCTGATCCTGGAGGACGTGACGCAACTGCCGGTGTTCCGTGACGTTCCCACGGTCGGGTCGCTGGGGGTGCGGGCCTATGCAGGCGTTCCGCTGCGCACCGAAGACGGAGAAGTGCTGGGGAGTTTCTGCGCGGTGGATTTCAAGCCCAAACAGTGGACCGAGCAGGACATCGAGGTTCTTGTGGAGCTGGCGCACTCGGCCCTGCGCGAAATCCGGCTGCGCAAGGCCTTGCGCGATGCCGATGCGCTCAACCAGCAGTTGCTGGCGCAGCTGCAAAAGGTCGATGAACTCAACCGGGCACTGAGCGAGCTGGCAACCACCGACGCCCTGACCGGCCTGCGCAACCGGCGGGCGTTCGACCACTGCCTGCAACTCGAACTGGCCATTGTGGACCGCCGGGATGCCCCGCTGAGCCTGCTCATGCTGGATGTGGACCATTTCAAGCGCATCAACGACAGCCTCGGCCACGAGGCGGGCGACAAGGTGCTGCTGGCGATCGCCCGGTTGCTCAGCGGCTGTGCCCGGGTCATCGACGTCGTTGCCCGCGTGGGCGGCGAAGAGTTTGCCGTGATTCTGCCGAACACCGATGCCCTGGGTGCCTTGGAAGTGGCCGAGCGCATGCGCATCGCGGTGGCACAAGCCAACTGGCTGGGGCACCCGACAACCATCAGCCTGGGTGTGGCAACGCTGCAGGAGAAGGAAGACGCTGGCGGCCTTTACGCCCGGGCCGACGCCGCGCTGTACGCCGCCAAAGCCGCAGGGCGAAACCAGGTCGTTCTGGCGTAGCGCTTGGGCGGCAGAAAATCCCGCTTTATTTAGTGGTGCGCGGCCCTGTCGCCAACCTATTGGTCGGGCTTGCTGTGGCGGTCCAGCTTGCGCCGTTCATAGCGCCGCATCAACGGCGTCACCGACACGCCGTGCAGTAGCACCGACGCCACCACCACGGCCAGCGTGATTCCCAGCAGTCGCTGAGCAATCACCGGGTGCAGGTCGTGGGTGATGGCGTACATCAGGTAGTAGATAGAGCCGATGCCCCGAATGCCAAACCATGCAATGAGGCGGCGCTGAGAGCGCTCCACCTTGGCACCCACCAGCCCCACGTACACCGCCAGGGGCCTGACCACCAGCAGCAGCACGGGCACAAACCACAGCACCTCGGTGCCAAAGTCAACCTCCGTGAGCAGCGCGCCCACCACCAGCACCACTGCCACCTCGGCGATCCGCTCCAGTTGGGCGTTGAAGCGTTCGACGGCATGCATCAGATGCCCGGGCGAATGATCGGCTTCCAAACCGTCGGCGGTGCCGCCCTCGCCTGCTTCACCGGCTTGCGCGGTGGCGCCCGGCGCTACGGGTTGCGCAGCCACACGGCGCAGTGCCAGCCCGGCGGCAAAAACAGCCAGGAAACCATAGGTGTGGCACAGCAGGGCCACCCCATAGGCCAATGCAATGAGTCCCAGCACCATGAACTCGTCCGGGCCCAGGGCCTCGCGGTGGCGGGTACGCAGGTACAGGATGAAGCGCCCCACCAGCGCGCCGAGCAGGAAGCCAATGGCCACACCCCCCACCACGGCCCACACCACATCCACCGCCCACCAGCGCCAGCCCCACTCGCCCAGGTCGTGCAGCGAGAACAGCCCCAGTCCGAGCATCACGAACGGAAACGCCGTGCCATCGTTCAGGCCGCCCTCCCCGGTAAGACCAAAACGCAGGCGGTCACGGTCTTGCGGGTCAGCCACCTGCACGTCGGACGCCAGCACCGGGTCGGTAGGCGCCAAAATGGCCCCCAGCAGCACCGCAGCGCCCAGCGGCAAGTTCAGCAACCACACCCCCACGGCCGTGATCGCGCCCACAGTGATCACCATCGACACCGAAGCGAGCTGCACCGGAATGCGCCAGCGCCGGTCGCGCAGCGGGAGATCAAGCTTGAGGCCCACACTGAACAGTGAAATGAGCACGGCCATCTCGGTCAGGCGCTCAATCAGGTGCGCGTCATCCACAGGGTCCAGCACCAGCAGGCCCAGCCCCCAGGGGCCAATGCCCACGCCCACGGCAAGATACAAAATGGCTGAGCTGAAGGGCACACGCGAGATGAGTGAACTGCTCAGGGTCATCACGACCAGCAGCAGGCCGACCAGGGCGAACCCGAGGTTAAAAAGCAGCGTATCGCTCATGGGTGCAACGCATGGAGCATCGACGAGGCCACCACAGCATGCGTGTCCATACAGGGTGTCGGGGAAGTTTTCGAATGCAGCAACATCTCCCGACCATGAGGCCAGCGCGACACGTGGTCTGCGGGGCAATGGATGGGATCGGTGTCAGCAAATATCGCTAGTGGGGAGAGCCCCCCTACCTGCGACGCTCAAGCGACCGCTTCGCGCGGTGCGACGTGGCATGCCGCGGTCGCCCGGGGGCGTGGTCAGGTGGTTTTGTCAGACCGGCGCACCGAACAGCGCCCCCACGCCCGCCGTGATGGCCATGGCCAACGCGCCCCAGAAGGTGACGCGCCAGGCGCCCACCAGCACGCCCGCCCCGCCGGTACGCGCAGCCACGCCGCCCAGCAAGGCCAGAAACACCAACGCAGTGCCGGCCACCCAATAAAGCAGACTGCTGGCGGGCGCTACGGCGGCCACCAGCAGGGGCAAGGCGGCACCACCGGCAAAGGCGGCGGCGGACGTCAATGCGGCCTGCACCGGGCGGGCGGTCATGGTGCCGGAGATTTCCAACTCGTCGCGCGCATGGGCGCCCAGAGCGTCGTGCGCCATAAGCTGCTGGGCCACCTGTTGTGCCAGGTCAGGGGCCAGGCCCCGGCCCACGTAGATGCCGGCCAGTTCGTGTTCTTCAGCCAGGGGGTCGGTGGCCAGTTCGTGGCGCTCGCGCTCCAGGTCGGCTTTTTCGGTGTCTGCCTGCGAGTGCACCGACACGTATTCCCCCGCCGCCATCGACATGGCACCGGCCACCAGCCCGGCCACGGCCGTCATCACGATGGTGGACGGGCTGGCCTGCGCCGCCGCCACGCCCACCACCAGACTGGCGGTGGAGACGATGCCGTCGTTGGCCCCCAGCACGGCAGCGCGCAGCCAGCCAATGCGATCCGTGCGGTGACGTTCAAGGTGCAGGCGGCGTGTGGCGTATGACATGGCGATCCCGGTGGGGTGAGCAATGCGCAGAGTATGAACCCCGGCGCCCGCCGTGCGGGCACAATGCCCGGCCAGCCCCTGCGCTCACCACCCCATGTCGCCCCTGACCGCCCTCAAATTCAGCGCCGTACTGATCGCGGCGTTTTTTGCCGTGGAGGCGGTGCGCACCCGCGTGGGCACACCCGCAGTACAGGGCCCCACCCTGGCGCAGCAGGTGCAAAGCCAGAGCCCGGAGCAGACGCCCGCCACCGAACCTGCTTTTGCCTTCAAGGGGTTCACCCTCAGGCCGCTGGCCCGGCTGGGCCTGCAGGCCCGGGTGCTGCGACGGGAAGACTACTACCTGGGCATGGAATCGGATCTGTCGCCGCTCGACCTGGCCCTGGGCTGGCAGCGCATGGCCGACCCGGCGGTCTTCGAGCGCCTGAACATCTCGCAGGGGCGGCGCTGGTACTTCTATTCATGGCGCGACCAGCCGCCTATTCCGGTGCCGGAGATCGTGCAATCGTCAGCCAACATGCACCTGATTCCTGCCAACGCAACGGTCGAGCGCGCGCTGCGCAAGGTGCGCGGGGGCGAGTTCATCCGCCTGCGCGGCCTGCTGGTGGAGGCCACGCACCCCAGCGGCTGGCGCTGGACAAGTTCGCTGTCGCGCACCGATTCTGGGGCCGATTCGTGCGAGTTGGTATTTGTGGAGGCGGTGCAGGTGGAGTGACCTGTATCAAGCTCGGATCAAAAAATCACTGTTCCTTGATCTGATCGGCCTGTTGCGGCCAAAAACTTCTTGGGGCCCGGAAACACCCATGTTACAAAAAGTTGCCTGCAGGGCTGTGGTAGCGGGGCAGTGGTTTTGCAGGGCCGGTGGACGCATTTCAATACGCCCCGCTGAAAGGTCTTGCATGGACTGGTTTCTTCTTTCTGGCGCACGGGTTGCGCCCTGGCTGCGGCGTGCGGGGCTGCTGGCCGCCGGCACCTTGGCCCTGACGGGCTGCATGGGCTCGGACGACCCGGAGCCGCCCGCCGACATGCACATTCCGGCGAGCGCCCGGGTGCAGGACCTCATCCCGGACCCAGCGGCGCCGCGCAACCTGCAGTTCACGCATTCTCGGCACTATGCGTTGCGTGCTTCGTCCACGGCCGCCCTGGCCACCCCGGTGCCCACGGTGCGCATGGAGGCCCAGGCCACCACGCTCAAGGGCACGGCCGACGCACCCGTGTGGTCGTTCGGCCTGGGGCGCGATGACCTGGCGGTGAAGCTGGGCAACAGCACCGTCACGCAGGCCGAGACCGGGCTGGCCGCCTACTACAACCGTCTGCTGGGCCAGACCGACACCCAGAATTCCCTGCGAACCATGGTGCAAAGCTACCCGCAATGGGCGGCGGTAGATACCCGCAGCGCCAGCAACCTGCAGGGGCTGCGCATTGATTCCATTGCACTCGCCAGTGGTGAGCATTCAGACGAAGACAGCAATGGCAGCTTCGAATCCGCGCAGACACTGGTGACGGTGGCCATGACGCTGCCCGCACAACAATTGCCCACACCCGGCAACCCGCTGCCCGGCTGCTCGCGTCTTCTGGCCGACACGGATGGCGTGGCAAGCTACGTGGCTCAATCCAACGCCGTATTCGTGCCACCCGGAGCAGCTCAATGGAACTATCAGGTGAGTCTGACGGCGCATTTCTATGTGGCCGACCAGGCACTGCTGCACGCCGGGGTCATGGAGCCGGGCAAAGGCTATGTGACCAAGAAGCAGGCGGCCACGGCGGCAGACAATCTGGCTCTCTTCAGCCAGTTGATCGGCAACATCCAGACGCTGGACATTCCGTCGTCTGACCTGCTGGTGTCGTTCGTTGCTGCGCCGGAACTGTCCCGCCAGACGCTGGGCCTGATCTCGGGCATGGCGCGCGCGGCCAGCGATGCCGACTGCCTGCGCGAAGTGGACGCCTGGGTCGCCACACCGAGCCTGATCCACGCCGGGCTGACCCCCGCACACCTGCAGGGCATGGCGCCACCCAATGCCATGCTGCAAACCTACAGCGCGGCCATGGACGCCGCTGATGGCGTGACCGGTGAATATGGCACCACCTGCCTGCACAACAGCGCAGGTCAGGTGTTGCAAGTGGGTGACTCGCTGGCCTGCTCTACGTCTTCGGGGGCCCTGGAGCTGGCGCCTTTGGCCAGCGCCGCGCCCGGGGCACCGCAAGGCTTTTCAGTGGTCACGCCGTACCAGCGCATCGCATTGCGCGCCGCTGCGGCGGGCCAGTGCGCTGCCAACACTGAAAGCCTGGTGCAGGGGATCAACCATGTGGGCATTGGCAACTTCATGTGGAACTGCACCAACAGCAAGTACGCAGCTTGCACGGGCAGGTTCGGGCGCGGTAACCGCATATGCATGAGTGAGTGGGTGGTGCACAACCAGGTGGGTGACTACTGGAACATCCACTGGTACCAGGACGGCTGGAAATCCGGTAAGCAAACGGCCATCAAGGCCGGGGCCTACGCGTTACGCGCGGTTGTCTCCTACTACGTAGGCGGCCGCAAATGGGTCGGCCCCATTCTGGAGATCATGAGCTGGGCGGCCAATGTGATTGACAACGCCTCCAACACCAAAATCGCCGGCTACAGCCTCACCTTCCTCAAAACCACGGGGGCCGTGATCCATGAGTTCAACACCAACTTCAAGGACCTGGGCCCAGACCTCAAGAAAGCCGGCATCCAGTTCGCCTTTGACGCGGTGGTCGATATGGGCGCCCAGATCGTGGAGGTGGAGGTGACCGGTTGGCAGGACTACTCGAATGGATCGCATTGCGCGTGCCATTTCCAGTTCAGCCACCCGAACTACTGCGATTGACGCAGGTATCTATTTAATAGCCGAAAGCGCCAGCGGCACGGGCCGATAAGCGCTTTGCGCACTGCCTTTTGACCATACCTGAACGGCTGCGAATGCACCGGTCAAGGTATCGAGTTGTTTCGCCAGCCCGCGCCAGCCGCCCGGCTGGCGTTTTTTTGGCTACCCTCGCCCATGGCCGCCGCCCGACCCACAGCCGGCAGCTCCCTTTCAGCCCCCGGAAAGAGAGACACCCATGGCAAAAATCCTGGAAGTGAAGTACGAAAACAAGGCCGACGCGACCGTGTTCGAGGTGCCCTACGAGAGCCAGGCCGACCTGTGCTGGCACGAGGTCCACTACCCCCAGCAGGCCGAGGGCGACGCGCTGTGGTGCTTCGTGCACTACGACGAGCAGGCCAGTTTCAGGGTCTTCCGGGTGAAGCACGAGAAGCAGGCAGCACTCAAGATCTTCAAGGTGCCTTTGGCGAACAAGGCGGGCTGGCGCAATACGGGCCACGCACTGCGCGGGGCGCTGGACAAATAGGGCGATTCAACCGCCAGCACAGGTCTGCACCTGTTCGCCCAGGCCCGTGCCGCCCAAGCGCACCACGTCACCCGGCTGGAGGAACCAGGGTGTGGGCTTCTGCCCCAGGCCCACGCCCGCAGGCGTGCCAGTGAGCACGATGTCGCCGGGTTCGAGCGTCATGAACTGGCTGATGTAGGCCACCACCGTGGGCACGCCGAAGATGAAGTTGCGAGTACTGCCGTTCTGCACGCGCCGGCCGTTCACCTCCAGCCACAGGTCGATGGCGTGCGGGTCAGGCACTTCGTCGGCCGTCACCAGCCACGGGCCGATGGGCGCGAAGCTGTCGTAGCTCTTGCCCTTGTCCCATTGGCCGCCACGCTCGATCTGATACGACCGCTCGGACACATCGTTGGCCAGCACATAGCCAGCCACATGGCGCAGCGCATCAGCTTCCTGCACATGGCGGGCGCGTGTGCCGATGACGATGCCCAGCTCCACCTCCCAATCCGTCTTGAGCGAGCCAGGCGGGATGTGCAACGGGTCATTCGGGCCGCTCAGCGCGGTGACGGCCTTCATGAACAGCACCGGCTCGGCGGGCGGCTGCATGCCCGCTTCGAGCGCGTGGTCGCGGTAGTTCAGGCCCACGCAGACGATCTTGCCCACGCCGCCCACGGGGCAACCCAGGCGCGGCTGGCCTTCGACAGCGGGCAGGCGTGCCGCATCGATCGCGGCCAGTGCCGCCAATGTGCGGGGACAGAGTTGCGCGGGGCCGATGTCGGCCAGCAGCATGGAGAGGTCGCGCAGAACGCCCTGGGCATCGACAAGGCCCGGGCGTTCGGCACCGGGCTGGCCATGGCGGATGAGTTTCATGGGGAAATCCTGCAAACAGGGAAGTGGCGCCAGCACGGCTGGCATGAGCGTGCAAGCGTACCATTGGGGCACTTAGGGAAGGTCTGCACAAATCGGTGCGCGCCAAGGTAGTGGGTTGATCGGAGCGATTCCATCGCTGCCTATGGTCCGGCTCATTGATTTTTGGCGTCGCATG
>JAANMX010004532.1_pt1 | contig 10875 bp, 11 predicted proteins | sample 7279681 | NCBI WGS metagenome assembly JAANMX01 (sample SAMN14094542, study PRJNA606508) | bioreactor metagenome | isolation source: A lab-scale SPAN reactor treating ammonium-rich wastewater day 351 | place: Ireland: Galway | collected 2018-01-01
AATCAATGAAAATCAGAACGCAGATTGCGCAGATTTTCGCAGATTGAATCCGTGCGAATCTGTTCTTTCCGTGTCCATCCGTGTTCTATTTTCAGAACACGGCTGATGGCAGGTAATAAATCTGCCCTACGAAAGTCCACTTTTCAAAGTGACATTGCTATAGTCAGTGATCTTCTCGTCGCGTGACGACGATATATTCGTTGATGGACGCGAAAAACAGACCTGCGGCCAGGCGGCTGTCCAGTTCGCCCACCCAACCGTCATATTCCTTCTGGTCGATGACGCCATTTTGCAACGCCAACTCCCCGCAGCGGCGGATGCTGCCAAAGTGGGTGGTCGTCTCGTCCCGCCCGATAGTTGTGAGAACGCGGATGTCGCTGATCTGCCAGCCAGCCGCCAGCGCGCGGGCCACCAACTGGCGGCCCATCCAATTGTTGCCGTCTACTGTGTCTGTACGCCAGTCCAAAATGCGCCGGGTCAGCGCCCGGTCGCTGTGATCCACGGCCATTGTGCCCCAGTCGCATTCCAGAATCGCCAGCCGTCCGCCGGGACGCAGCACCCGACGCAACTCGACGAGGGTTGCGTCGGGATGCGCTACGTGCAGAAGGGTGCGGGCCATCGCCCCGCCGTCGAAACTGTCATCCGGGAAGGGGAGTGTGGCGCCGTCGCTCTGTTCATAGGAAAGCTGGGCCGGGCCACCGCAGGTGCGGGCAAAGTCCAGCATCGCGCCGCTGATGTCCACGCCGACGACTGCGCCCGTCTCGCCCACCAGCGGAGCCAGCCGTCGGGCGATGACACCCGTGCCACAGCCGAAGTCCAGCAGCCGTTCGCCGGGTCGGGGGGCCAGGGCCTCCACCAGTCCGGCGTGGGCCGCGGACTGGTCGGGGATGTGGGCCCGGGCATTGATAAATTGGGCCAAGCCCTGCACCGTATCGGCGGGCAGGCTGTCCGGGTCTGTCCAGGGGTTGCTCATCCCACAGCCTCGACTCTCTCGGCCAGCCAGCGCCGGGTGTGGCGGGCTGTCGCCGCGGGCAGTTGGGCTAACTCAGCTTCCAGCCGCGCCAACTCAGCGCCCGTGTCCACGTCGTACCAGGTGGGGAGCAGAGCCACTTTCAGGTCCAAAGAGCGGGCAATCGCCAGTGAATCTTCCAGAACGCTGGGGGTGCTCATCGCCACTTCGCGCAGGAGACGGGGCTGAGGGCGGGTGACGCCCACCAGATAATACCCCCCGTCGTCGCAGGGGCCAAAGACCACATCCGCACCCGCTTCTAACCGAGTATAGGCGTCTTCCACAGTCGAAAGGGGCAAAGTCGGGCTGTCGCTGTCCATAACCACCGCGTAGCGTGCGCCCGCGGCCAGGGCGTCCCGTAGCAGATTGTCCAGCCGTGCGCCCAAGTCCGCCCCGGTTTGGGGCAGGAGTGTAAAGTCCGGGGCCAGTGTTCGGAAGTAATCACTTTCGTCTTCGGGCAGATAGACAATCGTCCGCTCCACCCGCTCCACCTGGCGCATCACATCCAGCGTATCGGCCAGAAAACATTCGTAGAGCGCGGCGGCCTCTGCCCCGGTCAACGGCGGGCAGAGACGGGTTTTGGTCTGGCCGGGCCCGGGCCGTTTGGCAACCACCGCCAGAAAGCGGTCACGTATCGGGTGAGTCATCAAATCAGTTTCCAAGCTCTTTCCGGGCGCAATCGACAACGAAATTTTAGACGGCGGACGGCGGACCGCAATTCGCCCCTCGCAATTCGCAACGCTTAGCTCAACGCCATCAACAGTTGGGCGATGCGGTTGCCCTGGGCGGCGGAGGATGCGATCCAGCGGCGCAGCATTCCATCCACGCCAAAGACCCGGCCCGGCGCGAGGCCCAGCAGCACAATCGAAAGCAGGACAATCGCGCCGTAGGCCCACTCCCATTCATAGGGCCGGGGAATGTTTGCCAGCCCCACCCAGAGTTGGGCTGTAATGCCTATCGAGACCAGCGCGCCGAAGCGGGAGAGGAAGCCGAGCAGCATCGACAGGAATATCCAGAACTCGGCCAGCCAGATCAGCCAGCCGAAGAAGGCGATATTTGGGATAATCAGATTGTCCAGCAGCAGGGCGTTGGCCTGGGCCAGGGGCGCAATGTTGAAGCCGATTTTGGGCAGACCGGCCGGGCGCATATCCGTCACCAGCACCTGACGGTCGTTGGGCGCGTAGATGGATTCCAGCCCCATCCAGAAGCAGAGACCACCGCTGCCGCCTTCCCAATAGTTGGGCGCGGGCGCAGCCACAGGAAAAGCAAAATCAGCGGAGCAGCCAAAGGTGGGAGGCAGTTTCCAGAAGAGTTGGGTAAAGAAGAGATAGGCCAGCCCCAGACGAGCGATGACAATTGTAACTTTGCGTAGCTTTTCTTCCCAGGCGGGTGTGGCGACTTCGGCAACGGACGGCATAGACGACTCCTGTTTTGCATGAAGGACACGGATTACACGGATAGGCAGGATTTGCACGGATTGAAAACAACCACAAAGGCGCGAAGTCACAAAGAATATCCGTTACTTCCTTCGTGGCCTTGTGACTTCGTGGCGAAAATTCTTATGCACGACTTTCCGCCCGCAACCGGGCCGCGTGGAGGACGGCGATGACCGTCATCCCGTCCCGGATTTCGCTGCGGACGACCATCCCCAGCACTTCGTCAAAGGGAAAGACGGCCACCTCGAAAAATTCTGTGTCGTCCGGGGGCAGGGCGGCGCGGGTCAGATCGTAGCCCAGGTAGAGATGGGCGGTCTCGTCGCAGATGCTTTTGGAGGTGTAGTAGGTGCTGACCGGGACGAGTCGCTGGGCGCTGTAGCCCACCTCTTCCCGCAGTTCGCGCAGGGCCGCGGCTTCGGGAGACTCGCCGGGTTTGACGCCGCCGGTGGGCATCTCCCAGCGCTGGTTTTCGCCAAAGACGTAGCGGTATTGGCGCACCAGTGCCACCTGATTTTCGTCCACAAAGGGCAGCACACCCACACATTCGCCAAAGGTGACAACGCCGTAGACGGTCGTGCGTCCGTCGGGCATCTCGGCGATGTCCTCGCGCAGACGCATCCACTTGTTCTCATAAATTGGCTTGCTGGAACGGGTCTTCCAGGGAACAGGCGGCATAGGGCGTCGTTCGTCTTTCGGTGGGAAGGCGGTTGGGGGTAAGGATAGGACGCTGATAAAAAATCCGCGCAGATCGATTTTTCAGCGCAAATCTGCGTCCGCTTTGAGCATAGGGTCTGATGGGAAGGTCAGGCATCTGCTCCGATTATTCCGCTTGACGGCGGAACGTGCTGTGGGGAACTCTACATATCCTAGACGATTGGGGAGATTTCGTGCAAACGAAAAAAGAGCCGCCAGCTTTTGCACGGCTGACGGCTCTTTGAAAACGGCTGATTTTTTGTCTTGTCAGGGCGAAAAGTGAAACGTGAAACGTGAGATGTCGTCACATACTCTCACGTTTCACCTCTTCACGTTTCTGCAAGCAAATCGTGGCTCTGCCACCCTATGCTTTACGTTTCACGTTTTTAACCGATAGTCACACCTGCCCCTCCGCTACGCTTCCCTTACTGCCCCCCCGTGTTCACTGTCGGCACAATGCCGGGGCCGGGGAGGACGATTGTGGGGGCGGTGCCCTCGGGCACAAAGATCACTTTGTCTGTCTGGTTGAGCGCCGACGCGTTGGCCCGGGCCAGCAACAGCGTGACATAGGCGGGCATAGAATTATAGAGTTCAGCCAGGGCCGCTTCGCTGGCGATCTCTGCTTTCGCCAATTCCGTGGCGGCCTGGGCTTTGGCTTTGTTGATCTCCAAATCCTGCTGGGCCGCGAAGAGTTCGTTGTTCTTCTCGGCTTCGATCACCACCCGCTGGGCCTGTACCCGCTCCTGTTGCAGTTTGGCCAGAGTGGTCTCCTGGCGGGCCTGCTCCTGAATCCGGCTCTGGGCTACGCGGATTTCACCCTCCTGGCGGGCCTGCTCGGCGTTGGCCTGGGCACTGGCGCGCAGGGTATCCTGGGCGGCCTTTTCGGTCTCCAGGCGGCTGGCCACAATCGCATCCAGCGCGATCTGCACATCCCCGGAGAGGATCACATCGGGCACGACCACATTTTCAATCATCAGGCCAAAGTTGGTCGCCAGGGAGCTGACCTCCTCGTCGATGCAGTTGCGCAGCACATCCCGGGCTGTACCCACCACATTGTCGTCAAAGGTGCGGTCACCCACGCAGACTTTCATCGCCTGCCGGGCCAGGTCCATCACCCGGGATCGGGCCAGTTCGTCGCTCAGGTAGATGCCCCGGTACTGTGCCCAGAGAGTGCGCAGGGTGTCTTTGTTGTTGACGCCGGGCCGAAAGATGTCGCCGCTGACCACCAGGCCGATGCGCTGCTTGTCTTTGGTGATGATCTCCAGGTCCTCCACGCTGAAGGGGATGCCCTGGCTGGAGACCCGTTGCAGGTCCACATACAGCCCCACATCTGAATAGACGCCGGGGCCGACCACATCTTTGATTTTGCCGCCCTGGAATTTGACACCCACCTCCTGCTCGTCCACCCGCTCGAAGGCGTAGTAGAACTGGCCGGCGAAGAGAAGCAGAAAGAAGCCGATTACCACCACAACCGCGGCGATGACAATCGGTGAACCGGAAAGGGGATTGCGTCGATTGGGAAGTGTGCTCATAAATGCTCCTTATTTGTCCTTTTTCAAAAGGTAGAGTTGTGGCAAAAACTGCGGTGTAAGCGTAACACATCCGAGAATAGCATAGCTGACGTTGGCGTGACAAGTAACCACTGGTTTGGCCGAAGCTATACGAAGACATTTGCCGTTGTGAGCGAAGTGACGACACCGACAGCGACGTTCACGGCAACGTTCACGCCAACAGCGACATCCACCCCCACTGCCACGGCGACCCGAACTCCGACGACAACGCCGACACTGACAGCGACGCTGACGCCGACAACAACGCTAACGCGGACAACACCCCCGCCGTTGACAGCTGCGCCGACAGGTCCGCCGCCCACGCCGACGGCCACCCGCACACCCCAGCCTACCCCACGCCCGGCCAAAGAACCACCCGTCACCCTTTTCCTGCCTGTCATTGGCCAGCGGTAGGTCGGACTGTCAGTCCGACCTACAAAAAAGGGGCGTGGCATCTGCCACGCCCCTTTCCCAATGCCTAATCCCCAATCCCCAGTCCCCTACTCATTCACCCCGGCGGGGAAGGAGACGGGCAGGTCCGCGGCGATCTCGACTTCGCCCAGGCCGCAGGTGGGCTGACCCCAGCCGCTGGCGCTGGTGCCGTCTTCGATGTCAAAGACGATATTGTCGTCGCCCGTAGCGCTGACACCCCCGGGCACATTGTCCAGCCCCAGCGCGTCCCGCACCTTCCAGGCGATGATGTGGTCCGTGCAGGAGCTATCCCCGCTGACGCCCACGCCACCCAGCAGATTGCCCTCGACGTCGTAGAGGGCCAGCCCACCGCCAAAGACATTCACACCGCCCAGGCGCAGACCGATCATCGGGTCGTTCTCTGTGCCAAAGTTTTTGGCAGAGCCGAAGTAGGCCACAGACGTATCGACTGGGTTGCTCTCTTGCAAGCCGAAGAGGCTGCCGCCGGGCTGCACCGCACTGTACAGATTGCCGGTGCTCAGGGCCAGAGCGGGCAGGCTAAAGGCGTTGGCTGTGTTGGCCTTCTGGCCGGAGATGATCCGGCTGCCCGGCCACTGGTCGCCCCGCTCCGCGCCGGAGAAGGTGACGGCGCAGACGACCCCGTCCCGATCCACCAGCGTGGCCCACATATGGAAGCCAAAGCCGCCGTTGTCCGCGCCCTCCACTACCGCCGCCAGCACTTCGGTCAGGCTGTCGTGGGCGGGCAGGTTGGCACAGCCGTTTTCCGGCTCTTCCACTTCCTCGGCTGCCGCGGGGGCAGGGGGCGCCGCGGGTGTCTCCACCTCGCCGATAGGTTCGCCTTCCACAGCGGTCAGTTTGTCAAAGCGCACCACCTGGCCGCTGCCCGGCGCGCCCACGCCGTTGATGGTTACATACCCGTTGCCGTTGGCGTCGAAGTCAATCGACGAGGGGAAGGAAAGCCCATCTACCAGCACTACGGATGTAGCATCCTGGCCGATGCGCAGAATTGCACCGCTATCGGGCACGGGTCCCTGGTCCGTAAAGACGCCCAGCTGGACTGCGTAGAGTACGCCGTCCGGCCCCGTGCGCAGGTCGGTGAGCATTGTCAAGCCTGTGGCAAAATCGCTGACTTCACCGTTGGCCGGGTTCACAGCCACCACTTTGGCCGCGCCGGGCAGGAAGGGAAAGCCAGGCAGCAGAGAGACGTAGAGAGTCCCGTCCGCGCCAAAGGTGACACCTGTGGGCACCGGGTCCGATTCCAGGGCGCCGCCCCGTCCCGGGTTGGGGATGGGGCTGGGAATGCCGTCGAAGACAGCCACCAGCGTCACCGCGCCGCTGGTTGGATTGATCTTCAGAAGGGTGTTGGCCCCCGCGTCGGCCACATAGAGCATACCGTCCGGCCCGACGCTCATCCCGTAGGGGTGGGATTCGACTACGTGACCATCCGGGTTGTTGGCCTTTTCGCTGGGCCAGGTACGGGCTATCTCCTTTACATCCCCCTGGCGGACTTCCAGAATGGCTGCCGTATTGGGCAGGGCTTCTTCGCTGGCCGCGGCCACCCAGACACCGCTGCTGGCGTAGAGCACTCCGTTCAGAATTGCCAGGCGTGCGCCGCCCGTCGTGTCTGTGCCGGCTACCACCGAAGGCAGTTTGCTGATCTCCGTCTGCTTGCCATCCGCGGAAAGCTGAATCACCCGGGAGGTGTTGCCCACTTTGGCTGTTACCACCTCGCCCGTATTGGGGTCTACTGCGCTGGCCTCATTAATGCCACCTACGCCCGAGTCGATGACCCAAATGCTGCCATTACGGGTCACAAGAATTCCCTGGGGGCTGTTAAATCCTTCGGCGATGACGGTTCCGCCGTTGCCCTCCTGGGCCGTGGCCGAACCAATCAGCCCAACGACAGATAGCACCAACACCAGGCCCAACACCAGCAAGCGCTGGTTTAACCGCCAAACATTCCAAATTTTCATACTCTCCTCCTCAAATTTCAATGGATAGACACAATTGCTGCCCGATAGACAGGTTGTGCCCTGACAGATGTCAGACAAACTTTGCCGATAGGTTTTCTGGTAGCTGTTGAGCCACCCCACCCTACCCCTCCCCATTCCAGGGAGGGAAGCGGATCGACTCCTCCCCCACAGTGGGGGAGGTAGGGTGGGGGTGCGCAGTTACGTTTTCTGTGCGGCGTCACCGCTGATGGGCCAGCAGATAGACGAGGGCGTCGATCTGCTCCCCCGGCAGGTGAGCGTAGGATGGCATGTGATGGGACGACACCTCGTAGCCATCCACCACATATGCCTCCGGTTTGAGAATACTCTCGGCCAGATATTCGTCCGGCGTGGCTGCCCGGCCAGAATATCGGGGATCGAGCAGACGGTTTTGGGCCGTGCGCGCCATTCCGTCGTGGCTGGGGCCAAACTGTCCGGTGGTTTGGGCCGCGCTCAACTGATGGCAGACGCCGCAATACTGGGCACGGTAGATTTGCAGCCCCTTTGTCATCTCTTCTGTGGACGCTTGCAGGCTTGCTGGTGTGGCAAGCCGGGCAATTACAGTCGGGACGAAGGCCATACCTGTCATCAATGGCGGTGGATCGATGGAGGCAGGCAGACAGCCAGCCAGCACGAGCACAAGCAGAGAAAGCAGCACAAAGTGGCGCATACGCAGAGCCTCAACGATTGGGGCGCGGCAGAAACCGGGACAGCTTATTGTACCCGCTCTCCGCCATTCTTCCCAACGTCACGGGGAGCGAGTTGGTTCCGCTGTGGGGGTGGGAATCGTGCCGGGCAGATCGTCCCCGGCTGTAAAGAGGGCGAGATCGTCGATGGCTGGGGAGGGCTGCACTGTGAAGGCCGCGATCCAACCGGTCTGTTCGCCGTTGGAGGTGACCAGCCAGCTATTGTCGATGGTACGCCCGATCAGAATGTATTCCTGCTGGCTGTCCAGCAGCGCCAGCGAGGGGTAATCTGTGCCCGGCCCGCTGCGCAGATGGACCGAAGGGTAGATGAGCGTAGCCCGCATCACCGCAACCGGCGTGGGTGAGGGGGTGGGTGTTGGCCCCTGATTGACAAAACCCCGGGCGGCATTGGCGGCCACCACCGCGGTGGCTGTGGCCTGGGCGGCCAGTTCGGCCTGGCGGCTGGCGGGGAAGAAGAGGGTTATACCGATGGCCACAATCAGCCCGGCAATGAGGACCAGAGGCCAGCCTGGCCAGGGCTGCCAGGTGCGGTGAAGGGTGGGGGTAAACTCTTGGCGCTGGTAGATAGGGCGGGGCATCTCCTGGGGCGGTGGCTGGTCGGCCCGCTCAAAGTTGTCAAAGAGTTCGGCCAACAGATCGTCGTAGCGATCCACCACCCGCCATTGCCCCGTCTCCGGGCTGTGCAGCCGATCGGCTTGGGGGATGCGTCGCTCCAGTTCGGTCTCGGTTTCGCCAAAATCAGCGGACCAGCCAATCCGAAAAAAGAGATGGCCGTTTTCGCGCCTTTGCGCCGAGAGCCAGGCTCTCTGGGGGGAAAGAATGTTTTTCTTGACGGGGTCTTTGTCTGTGGGGGCTGGCCGGCGCGCTTCCGCCCACAGTTTGTCGTCGTAAATTGGGCGGTGAATCGGGCTGCTTAGAATGTCATAGGCCAGTTGGATGCGCCGCCACTGGGCCTGCTCCAGCGTTTCCACCACCCCCATCCCCGGCAAGACAGGCACATACTCCCCCTGATGCAAGCGTTGCAGCCGTAGGTAGGCTGCTTCGATGACATCCAGGGAGGCGCGGCGGTGTATGCCGAGGATTTGGTAGTGGGTTTCGTCAGACATAGGAATTGCGAGTTGCGGGTTGCGAATTGCGTTCGTAAGCACCGCCTAACTCGCAATTCGCAACTCGCCTATCTCCTCACCTGGGGGGGCTGGTTGCCGCTGTGCAGCAACCCCTCGACTTCCTCTTTCTCAAAGAGGGGCATATCGCCGGGGATTGTATATTTGAAGGCAGCCGCGGCCGCGCCCCAGCGCAGGGCCGTGGCAAGACGGCTCTCGGCATTTGTGTCGGTGAGATAGCCGTAGAGCACACCCGCGGTGAAGGCATCCCCCCCGCCGATGCGCCCGACTGTGCCCGCGGGGAAGACCGACTGGTGGATGGCGGCCTTGCCCGATTCAGCCCCGATGGCTCCTTCTGCGCCCAAAGTCAGAATAATCGTGGCCTGGGGATACTCCGCCTGCAACTGGGCCAGAGCCGTCTCCGGGTCGGCAGAGACACCGTAAATGGACTCCGCGTCCCGAATCGGCGTGAAGAAGATGTCGGCTGCAGATGCGAATTCGTAGCAGCCCGCCTTTGCCTGGGCCGGGGACCAGAGCTTGGCCCGGTAGTTGACATCAAAGCTGAAGCTCATCCCCGCGGCCTTTGCCAACGCTACTGCACGCCGGGCTGTGGCCGCCGCGCTCTCGCTGATGGCAACGGTAATCCCGGTCAGGTGCAGGTGGCGGGCCCGGCCCGGCTCGAAGAGTGCCGCGGGCAACTCCTCCGGCTGCATCCGGCTCATGGCCGAGTCGGCCCGGTCGTAGGTGACCTGTGTGGGGCGGGGGCCGTCGCCAAACTCTACAAAGTAGAGTCCCAGCCGGTCCGTGGCGGACCAGACGACGTGGGCAGTGTCCACCCCCTGCCCGGCCAGGGTACGGGCGATGCGCCGCCCCAGGGGGTTGGCGGGCAGGCGGGAGAGCCAGGCCACATTCAGCCCCAGCCGGGCCAGCCCGACGGATGTATTGGATTCGGTGCCGCCCACCTCTAACTCAAAGTGGGGGGCCTGGTCGATGCGCTGGACGCCGGGTGGCGTAAAGCGCAACATTGTTTCGCCCAGCGTAAGTACGTCGTAGTCAGCCATTAATTGCCTCGCGCGTTGTGTACGGTTTGCACATATTCTGCTGCCCGCCGGGTGATCTCGGCCCAATCCCCGGCGTCGATCAGCTTTTTATCCACCAGTGCGCTGCCCACGCCTACGGCCACTGCACCGACTCTTACAAAATCGGCCACATTGGAGAGGTCCACGCCGCCCGTGGGCATCAGACGCAGATGGGGCAGAGGGGCCAGCACATCCTTGAAGTAACCGGGGCCAAAGAGTCGCGCCGGGAAGACCTTCACCACCGACGCGCCGGCCTGCCAGGCTGTCTGGATTTCCGAAGGGGTGAGCGCGCCAGGCATTACCGGCACGCCCCGGGCCGCGCAGTAGGCCACAGTAGGCAGGTCCAGCACCGGCGCGACGATAAAATGCGCACCGGCATCGATGGCTGCCGCGGCCTGCTCCGGGCTGGTCACGCTGCCCATGCCCAGCACAGCCTGGCCCGCGCCAAAGGCGGGAATCTCGGCCAGGAGAACGGGCAGCACATCCAGCGCACCGGGGGAGGTCATTGTGGGTTCGATGGCGGTGATGCCCCCGGCCAGCAGGGCGCGCACCAGGGGTACGGCCTGTTCCAGGCTGGGGAGACGGACAACGGGCACGACCCCGCCCCGTTGCAGGATAGTCAGGACTCTCTGGGTGTCGGTCACGTGGCTCCTCGCTGGTAAGATGATGGGTAGCAGGCAATGTCAACTACACCGATTGTAACTGCTCACCCCCTCCCAACCTCCCCCACTGTGGGGGAGGAGTCGCTCCACTTCCCTGCCTGGAATGGGGAGGGGTAGGGTCTTTCAAGGGTAGGTTTTTTCTGAATGGGCAAGATTTAGGCATAGTGTGAGGTGAAGCGGGTGAGGTTTAGGGTGACGAGAGAGCTTGGGAGG
>JAANMX010004533.1_pt1 | contig 10873 bp, 6 predicted proteins | sample 7279681 | NCBI WGS metagenome assembly JAANMX01 (sample SAMN14094542, study PRJNA606508) | bioreactor metagenome | isolation source: A lab-scale SPAN reactor treating ammonium-rich wastewater day 351 | place: Ireland: Galway | collected 2018-01-01
CACCCGGCTGATCACGCTGGCCGCGGTGCTGCCCGCCCTGCTGCTGGTGGCCGACACCATCGCCTGGGGTGCGGTGGGCGCCATCGTGGTCGCCCTCGACCTGGCCGTGGTGGCGCTGGTCAGCCGCACGGTCGGCGACCACCTCGACCAGCGCGACGTCACCGTGGTGGTGCTGCTGCTCGCGGTGCTGCTGTACGCGCCGCTGCGCGGCCTGGTCTGGGAGCGGGTGCGCCGGACGCTGCTGGGCCGGCGCGGCGACCGTTACCAGGTGGTCTCCGGGCTGGCTGCCCGGCTGGAATCCAGCGGCTCCGTCGCCGATCAGCTGCCGGCCCTGGTGGCCTCGGTCGCGGATTCGTTCCGGGTGCCGTATGTCGGCGTCGAGGTGTTCGCCTCCGCCGGCGGCCGGCTGCTCGCCGAGCACGGACGCCGCCCCGCGCAGGTCACCGAGCTGCCGATCGCCTACTCCGGGCAGCCGGTCGGCCGGCTGATCCTGCCGGCCGGCGGCGGGCTGCGCTCGCTGCTCACCCGGGCCGACCAGGCGCTGCTGATGGACGTCGTGCGGCAGGCTGCGATCGCCGTCCGGCTGACCACGCTGACCGAGGAGCTGCAGGCCAGCCGGGAACGCCTGGTGCTGGCCCGCGAGGAGGACCGGCGGCGAATCCGGCGCGACCTGCACGACGGCCTGGGCCCCGTCCCTGGGCGGCGTCGGGTTGCGGCTGGCGGCGGCCGGCAACGCGATCGACACCGAGCCGGCCCGCGCCAAGGAGCTGATCGCCAGCACTCGCGCCGACCTGCAGGCCGCGGTGACCGACGTGCGGCGGCTGGTGCACGGGCTGCGTCCGCCCGCCCTGGACGACCTCGGTTTGCTGGCGGCGGTCGAGCAGCAGGCCGATCAACTCCGTGCGGCGGGCCTGGAGGTGCGCGTCGAGGCCGATCGCCTGACCGGGCTCCCGGCTGCGGTCGAGGTGGCGGCCTACCGGATCGTCGCCGAGTCGTTGGCCAATGTGGCGCGCCACGCCCGGGCCGGCGCCGCGGACGTCCGGCTGCTGCGCGAGGCGGACGCGCTCGTGGTGCAGGTCGCCGACGACGGCGTCGGGATATCGTCGGACCGGACGGCGGGCGTGGGCCTGCTGTCGCTGCGGGAGCGGGCGGCCGAACTGGGCGGTGAGGCCGTCATCAGCTGTCCTGTCGGGGGCGGGACCACCGTCCGAGCCGTGTTGCCTCTGAGCGGAGGGGATCCGTGAGCCGTGAGCCGATCACCGTGCTGATCGCCGACGACCACCCGGTCTACCGCGACGGTCTGGCGTCGCTGCTCGATCCACTGCCCGACATCGCGGTGGTCGGACGGGCCGCGGACGGCGTCCAGGCCGTCGAGCAGGCGTTGGCGAGCCGGCCGGACGTGGTGATCATGGACCTGCAGATGCCCCGGTTGAACGGCATCGAGGCGACCCGCCGGGTGCTGGCCGAACTGCCCGACACCGGCGTCCTGGTGATCACCATGGGCGAGGACGAGAGCACCGTCTTCAGCGCCGTGACCGCCGGCGCCCGGGGCTATCTGCTCAAGGGTGCCGACGCCGACGAGGTGGTCCAGGCGATCCGCACGGTGCACGGCGGGGGAGTGGTGTTCGGCGCCTCGCTGGCCCGGCGGATCGCCCGGGTCTTCGCGGGCGGCGCGGCGGCGTCCGCGCCGTCGGTCTTTCCCGAGCTCACCGACCGGGAGCGGGAGATCCTCGACCTGGTCGCCGGCGGACTGTCCAACGGCGACATCGCGGGCAGGCTGTATCTCTCGCCCAAGACGGTCCGGAACAACGTCTCGGCCATCCTGACCAAACTGCGGGCGCGGGATCGTTCGGCCGCCATCGTCGCCGCCCGGGAGGCCGGGCTGGGCCGGAGCGCGGAAGGCCGCCCGTGAAGCTGGACATCAAGGGGAAACTCGACATCAAGGGACTGCTGTCCGAATCCGCGATCTACGGCGTGGTCACCATCTCGGGCCTGCTGGTGATCGTCGCCAACCAGGCCGAATCGGGCACCACCGAGGCGCTGGTCAAGGTGGTGGCGACGGTGCTCGTGTTCTGGTTGGCGCATGTCTACGCCGGCACGGTGGCTCACCTCGGCGACCCGCACGACGAGGCCGAGCCGAGCCGCGTCCGTTTCGGCCGCGCGCTGCGGCATTCGCTGGCGCATTCCGGCGGGATGCTGCTGGTCACCCTGGTGCCCGCCATCATGCTCACCCTCGGCGCGCTCGGCCTGGTCAGCCACGACGCCGCGATCTGGGGAACCCTGTGGCTGGACGTCGCCCTGCTCGGAGTCCTGGGCTACTTCGGCGTCGCCGGCTGGACGTCTACGCTGTGGCCGCGGCTGGTGGGCGCGCTGCTCACCGCCGCGCTGGGAGTGGTGCTGATCCTGCTGAAGGCGTGGATCCACTGACCCGCCCGGCGGGGTGCATGCGCGAATCACCGGTGTGTAGTTTCTGGGACGATCGCGGAATATCGCGGCGTTGCGAGGTGATAATCACCGCGCGATGATTTAGGCCGATCCGGGCGCGGGCGACATTTGCTGAATACCGATGCTCCGGATGAGATTTCGCTGATAGCCTGCGCAGGCAACGGGGCAGGAATTGGCGTGCGCCGGCAGGGGTCCCCCACGGATGGCTGTCGCGCCGGGGAGCGGGGCATGGTGACGAACTCTGCTGGTCCGATCGTGGCTCATCGGAGCCGTCCGATGCTGGCTGCTCTGCTCGCCTTCGCCCTGTTCGTCGGCTGGCAGGTCGCCCAGCCGCTGCGCGCCTTCGCCGACGGGCCGACGACCTTCAGCAACACCGCCTCGATCGCCATCCCGGCAACGGGCTCCCCCGACCAGATCGGCCCCGCGAGCCCCTATCCGTCGAATGTCAGCGTGTCCGGCATGGCGGGGCTGGTGAGCAAGGTCACCGTCACCTTCCACAATCTGACGCACGGCATCCTCAACGACGTGGACGCCCTGGTGGTCGCGCCGGGGGGCGCCAACCTGGTGGTGCTCTCCGACGCCAGCGTGGAGAGCGGCTTCACCTTCGCCAGCAACGCCACGATCACCTTCGACGACGCCGCCGCGACCCAGATCCCCGGCTCGGGAAACGTCGGCACCGGCAGCTACCGGCCGACCAACACCGCCGTCGGCGGCGCGGACAGCTTCCCGTCACCGGCCCCGTCGCCGTCCAGCCAGACCACGCTGGCCGGTGCCTTCAACGGGATCAACCCCAACGGCACCTGGCAGCTCTTCATCGTCGACGACACCACCGGCGACCTCGGCACCATGGCGGGCGGTTGGAGCCTCACGATCACCACCGAGGTGGCCGCCGTCGCCACCACCACGACCGTCACCTCCTCGGACGCCACGTCGACCACCGGCGACCAGGTCACCTTCACCGCGGCCGTCCGGGCGAGCGGTTCGCCGGTCACCGCCGGCACGGTGCAATTCAGCTCCGACGGCACCGATATCGGTGGCCCGGTGGCCCTCAACGGCAGCGGAAACGCGACCTTCGCGACGTCCACCCTCACCGAGGGAACCCACCTGATCCGGGCCACGTACGGCGGCGCCACCGGATTCTCCACCAGCAACGGCACGGTCACCCAGCGGGTCGACAATCCGACCGTGGTCACCGGCAACGTGTTCTGCAACGCCGGCCCGATCACCATTCCCACCTCCGGTGCGAGTTCGCCCTACCCGTCGAACATCACCGTGTCCGGGCTCAGCGGAGAGGTGAGCAAGGTCACCGTCCAGCTCAAGGGACTGTCCCATCAGACGCCGATCGACCTGGACGTCCTGCTGTCCGGCCCGACCCCGACGCAGAATCTCTTCCTGCTCAGCGATGCCGGCGGCCAGAACGCGGTCAGCGACCTCGACGTCACCTTCGACGACGCGGCCGCCAGCGCCGTATCGGCGACCTCGCTCGCCTCCGGCACCTACCGCCCCACCCGGATCGCCGACGAGTCGAACGAGAACCTGCCGGCGCCGGCACCCGCGCCCAGCTCGGCGACCGAACTCTCCACCTTCAACGGTGCGAGTGCCAACGGCACCTGGAGCCTCTGGATCGTCGACGATGCCACCGGAGATTCCGGCTCGATCAGCGGCGGCTGGTGCCTCACGATCACCACGCCGGCACCCACCAGCACCGCCCTGACCGCCGCGCCGAACCCGTCCAGCCACGGCCAGAGCGTGACCCTGACCGCCACCGTGACCAGCAACGGCAACCCGGTGACGGCAGGCTCCGTCGAGTTCACCGACGGCGCCACCAGCCTGGGCGCGGCGGTGCCGGTCAACGCCGGCGGGGTGGCGACGCTCACGACGTCCGCCCTGGCCGTCGGCACCCACCCGATCACCGCCAGCTACACCGGCACCGACGAGTTCGCCGAGAGTTCCGACGACGTCAGCCAGGTGGTGAACAAGCGCGACACCAGCACCGCCCTCACCTCGAGCGCCAACCCGTCGCAGGCCGGCTCGTCGGTCACGTTCACCGCCGTCGTGACCGCGAACGGGGGTGCGGTGAACGCCGGGTCGGTCACCTTCGCCGTGGACGGCACGGATCAGGCGACGGTGGCCGTGGACGCCAACGGGGCGGCCTCGTTCACCACCTCGGCGCTGAGCGTGGGCAGCCATGCGATCGAGGCGCGCTACGGCGGCACCGCCAACGAGAACGTCAGCGATGACGACCTCGACCAGGTGGTGTCGGCGCTGGACTCGACCACGGTCGTGGTGTCGGCGCCCAACCCGTCCGTGTACGGCAGCGCCGTGACGTTCACCGCGACGGTGACCACCGGGGGGACGCCGGTGACCGCGGGAACGGTGCAGTTCAGCGAGAACGCAACCCCGCTCGGCCCGCCGGTCGCCCTCGCCGGCGACGGCACCGCGACGTTCACGACGTCCACCCTGACCGCCGGGAGCCACACCATCACCGCGACCTTCTCGGGCACCCCCTCGGTCTCCGCCGGGTCGGGAACGGTGGATCATCAGGTGACCCCGCTGGCCACGGTGGTGACGCTGATCAGCAGCGCGTCCACGGCGAACCTGGGTGATCCGGTGACCTTCACCGCCGACGTCACCGGCGCCGGGTCACCGGTCACGATCGGATCGGTCACCTTCGTCGTCGACGGCACCGACCTCGGCATCGTCGAACTCGACATCGCCGGCCAGGCGACGTTCACCACCTCGGCGCTCGCCGCCGGGTCGCACCAGGTGGTCGCCCAGTACGGCGGATCGCTCAACTACGCCCCGGCCGACTCGGCCCCGCTGACCCAGCTGATTCAGCTGGTCGCCGACGCCGGCGGTCCCTACACCGTCGCCGAGGGCGAGTCGGTCACCCTGGACGGCGGGGACTCCACCCCGGGGCTCAGCTACGCTTGGGACATCGACGATGACGGCACCTTCGACGTGGACGGCATCGGCCCGACCCTGACCTGGGCGCAGCTGGAGGCGCTGGGGATCGACGACGGTCCGGGTGTGCACACCGTCACCCTGCGGGTCACCTCCGGTGCGGTGAGCATGGACGCCACGGCCGTCCTGACAGTGGTCAACACCAGTCCGGAATCGGTGATCACCGGCGACCTGACCGCCACCGTCGGCGTGCCGTTCACGCTCAAGGTGGGCGCCGACGACCCGTCCGCGGCCGACATGGCGGCGATGTTCACCTACACCGTCGACTGGGGCGACGGATCTCCGGTCGAGACCGTGGTCGGGCCGGCCGATCCGCCGGTGACCCACACCTACGCGGCGGCCGGGACCTACGATGCGACCTTCACGGCGACCGACAAGGACGGCGGTACCGGCGCGCCGAGTTCGGTGAGCGTGGTGGCCAGCCCGCAGCAGACCACCTCGCCGACGCCGAGTCCGAGCGGCTCGGCCAGCCCGACGGCGACCCCGAGTCCGACGGCCACCTCCAGCTCGACGGCGACCTCCAGCCCCGGGCCGCTGCCCACCGCGACCCGGACCGGCCGCCCGAGCGGCGGGCTGCCGCAGACCGGGACCGCGGCCGACCCGATGGTGCTGATCATCGGCCTGGGGCTGCTGGCCGTGGGAGCATTGGTCATCGTGGCGTCGATCATCGGCCGCCACGGCGGTTGGCGTCACAAGTCCTGATCTGGGAAGGGAGTCGTCGGTATGGGCTTCTGGGATTTCTTCTGGCTGCTGCTCTGGGGCTTCTTCTACGTCTGCTATCTGTTGGTGCTCTTCCAGGTGATCCTGGATCTGTTCCGCGACGACGATCTCTCGGGTTGGGGCAAGGCGGTGTGGGTGGTTGCCCTGGTGCTGGTTCCGGCCATCACCCTGGTGGTCTACCTGATCGTGCGTGGCAACGGCATGGGCCGGCGGATGCGGAGCCGGAGGGCGCCGGTGCCGGAGGAGAACGAGGTGCGAATCATCAACGCGCCCAGCAGCCGGGTCGAGCAGATCGCGCAAGCGAAGTCGCTGCTGGACTCCGGGGCAATCACTCCCGAGGAGTACGAACGGCTGAAGGCCCTGGCGATCGGCTGACGGCGTCCGCTCGGGCGGCCGGCCGGATGTGCTCCGGGGGCGATTGGGCCGAGTGGGCCTATCGCACCCCCAGGTTCGACCCTCCGGACGTCCCGCGCGGCGTGCTTCGGGGGCAGCTCCTCCGGACATCCCGCGCGGCGTGCTCGGGGACGGTTCGCGGACGCCCAGCGACCTTCGGCGGGAGCACCATCGGACCGGTGTGACGCCGGGAGCGACCCCGCGGGAGGCGTCCGCTGGACGACGCGATGGGACTGTCGGTGCAGACTGGTTGACTTGACCATCGCCCGGCACCCCGCCGGGCCGAGTTGGAGGGCACGTGCGTCATCTCGATCGGTCCGGTTCGATGCCGGCGATCCCGTCGACCGGCGACCCGACGGGTCGGCACCGGCAGGGCCGGCCGGCATGAACGCACCGAAGTATCCGGCATGGGTGAACGAGGCGAGCGAGCGGAGCCTGGCCGAGCTGTTCGGCGTAACCACGCTGAGCCGGGGGAAGACCTATGCCGACCAGGGCCGCGTGGGCAGCATCACCTCCGGTTCCGGCGCCGCCGGCAGCGTCGTCCAGGCCCGGGTGCGGGGCTCGTCCTACCGCATCTACCAGACCGTGGTCAGGCACGACGCGGCCAGCGGAGCGGTGACCACGAGCTGCACCTGTCCGGTGCGTGACCGCTGCAAGCATGCCGCGGCGCTGGTCTGGCACATGCGACTCGTGAACCAGCGTGCGCTCACCCCGGCCTGGCGGCGGGCGCTCGCCGAGGTCACCGCCGACACGACACTCCAGCAGGGCCAGGGCCAGCCGCTGGCACTCCAGGTGACCCGGACCGCGGGCGACCTCCAACTGCGCCCGCTGATCTGGGGACGTTCGGGCCGCTGGGTGCGCACCGGCATCAACTGGGACAACCTCCAGTACCAGTGGGGCGGTCAGTACCAGGAGTCGCACCGGGAACCGCTGGCCGGCCTCGTCCGGGCCCGCGATCAGCGGTCGACCCCCAGCTACTACTCCCGCCGGGTCGACGAGTTGTGGCTCGGCGAGCTGGGGGCGTCCGCCTGGTTCTGGCTGCGGCAGGCGCTGGACGCCGGCGTCGAACTGGTCCCGGGCCGGGACACGCCCCCACTGCGGGTGGGCGAGCCGGCGCGCCTGGTCAGCCATCTGACGAGGACGGATACCGGCGTCCAGCTGCGCACGGTGGCGGCGACCGGCGACCTGGAACGCGCGGTGCCGTACGCCAACCTGCTGGGCGATCCGCCGCACGGTTTCGCGATCGACCACGAGCACGAACTGCTGCTGGTGCCCTTCGCCGAGCCGTTGAGCAAGGGGCAGCAGGCGCTGCTGCTGCAGCATGCCCGGCTGGAGATCCCGGCCGCCGAGCTGCCGGCCTTCACCGCACAGTTCTATCCGGCGCTGCGCCGGCTGGTCGCCCTGGAGGTGGCCGACGACGTCGACCTGCCCGAGGCTGTCCCGCCCCGCCTGCGACTGGCGGTGGGCTTCCTGCCCGACCACGTCTCGACCCTGGCCTGGACGTTCCGCTACCGGGTGGGCGATGCCGACTTCGACGTCGAGCTCGACCCGCACGGGCAGCAGGGCGTGCTGCGCGATCCGGACGCCGAGCAGGCGCTGCTCGCGGCGCTGCCGGAGGGCCCGTGGCCGGCCACGACGGTGGGTGCGGTTCGGCGTCCGGTCGAGCGGGCGACGCTGTCCGGCCCCGGGACCGCCCAGCTGGCCGAGCTCGGGCTGCCGGCGCTGCGGGACGCCGGCGTGATCGTGGAGGTCACCGGCGAAGCGGTCGACTACCGGCTGGCCACCGAGGCGCCGCAGGTGACGCTGACCGTCGCCGACCCGGCCGAGGGCACCGACTGGTTCAACCTCGACGTCCGGGTCAGCATCGAGGGCGAGCCCGTCGAGTACCGCGAGCTGTTCACCGCGCTGGCCACCGGCCAGACCCACCTGATCCTGCCGTCGGGCACCTGGTTCGGCCTGGACCGGCCCGAGCTGGAACAGCTGCGCACACTGATCGCCGAGGCCCGCGAGCTGGCGCCCGACGGCGACCCGCAGCTGCGGCTGCGCGCCGAGCACGCCGGGCTGTGGGAGGAGCTCGTCACGCTCGGGGTGGTGGCCCGGCAGTCGGCCGAATGGCAGCGGTCGGTGTCGGCGCTGCTCGACCTGGACGGGTTGCCGGAGGTGCCGCCTCCGTCCGGGTTGGAGGCGACGCTGCGCCCCTACCAGGAGCACGGATTCCGGTGGCTGCACTTCCTGTACACCGCGCGGCTGGGCGGCATCCTCGCTGACGACATGGGGCTCGGCAAGACGATGCAGGCGCTGGCCCTGACCTGTGCGCTGAAGGAGGCCGGCGAACTGGAGCGTCCGGTGCTGGTGGTGGCGCCGACGTCCGTGCTCGGCACCTGGGCGGCCGAGGCGGCCCGGTTCGCCCCCGGCCTCGGCGTCCGGGTGGTGTCGCAGACCGCCAAGAAGCGGAGCGAGCCGCTGACCGAGGTGGCCGCCGGCGCCGACCTGGTGGTCACCTCCTACACGCTGGTGCGGTTGGACGAGGCGGAGTACGTCGCCCAGCCCTGGGCGGCGGTCGTGCTCGACGAGGCGCAGTTCGTGAAGAACCGGCAGGCCCGCGGCCACCAGTCGGTGCGGAAGCTGTCGGCCCGCACCAAGTTCGCGGTCACCGGGACGCCGCTGGAGAACAACCTGATGGACCTGTGGTCGCTGCTGTCGATCGTGGCGCCCGGACTGTTCGCCGACCCGACCCGGTTCGCCGAGCGGTACCGCAAGCCGATCGAATCCGGCTCGGACGCCGGGGCGCTCGCCCGGCTGCACCGCCGCGTCCGGCCGCTGATGCTGCGCCGCACCAAGGAGACGGTGGCCGCCGAGCTGCCCGAGAAGCAGGAACAGGTGCTCTCGATCGAGCTGACGCCGACGCACCGACGGCTCTACGACAAGCAGCTGGCGGTGGAGCGCAAGAAGGTCCTCGGCCTGGTCGACGACCTGCAGCGGAACCGGATCGGCATCCTGGCGGCGCTGACCACGCTGCGGCAGCTGGCGCTCTCGCCGGCCCTGGTGCTGCCCGGGCAGGCGGCGGTGTCGGCGAAGATCGATGCCCTGCTGGAGATGGTCGGCGAACTGGCGGCCGAGGGTCACCGCGCGCTGGTGTTCAGCCAGTTCACCGGCTACCTGGCGCTGGTGCGGCAGCGGCTGACCGACGAGGGCATCGGCTATTCCTATCTGGACGGGCGCACCCGGGATCGGGCCGCCCGGATCGAGACGTTCCGGGCCGGGAACGATCCGGTGTTCCTGATCAGCCTGAAGGCCGGCGGCTTCGGGCTCACCCTGACCGAGGCCGACTACGTCTTCATCCTCGACCCCTGGTGGAACCCGGCCGCCGAACTGCAGGCCATCGACCGCACCCACCGGATCGGCCAGGACAAGCCGGTGATGGTGTACCGGATGGTCAGCGCCGACACCATCGAGGAGAAGGTGGTGGCCCTGCAGCAGCGCAAACGGGACCTGTTCGCCAAGGTCGTCGGAGAGGCCGGCGACCTGGCCGCCCCGTTGACCGCCGACGACATCCGTGGCCTGCTGGAACTCTGACAGTGACGCCGTTCGGTGACCATGGGGGGTCGGGCTCCCTGGGTCACTCTGGATGACGGGGACGGTTCTTCGATCCCTCCGACCTGGCGCACTTTTCTCCGACCTGGCGCTCTTTCCACCGTTCTCATCATCGGTGCTCGGGCTCACCCTGCGTGACGGCTCTCGCGCTATTGCATGAGATCCGTCACGCAAGGTGAGCGCAGACACCGATGGTGAGAACGGTGGACGCCGAAAGGGCGATCGACGCCAACCTCACGCAGAGTAGATCGGCGTTGTCCGGGAGAGCCCCCGTTGCGCGCGTCCGGACGCGAACCCGCGCAACCTGATGGGCATCCTGGTGGATATCGGGATGAGTCCTGTGGATAACCCCCTGAGACGGCCGATCGGTCGGCTGGATCGTGTCAGACTGGCGGCACCTCAGGAGGACGCGATGGTTGGACGACGGGCGTGGATCGCGCTGGTATCGCTGGCGCTGGTGGGCTGTGGACCCGCCCAGCCGACCGCAACGCCGTCCTCGAGCGGGCCCGTCGTGGCACCCACGCCCACATTCATGTGCACACCGGAAGCCGGGGGTTCGAGTTCACCCTGTACCGAGCGTGAGTACCGCGAGATGCAGGAACGGGATGCCATGTACGCCGAGGCCGAGCAGATCTACCGGCGCTACCTGGTTGAGGACTATCGCGTAGCCAAGGCAGGAGGGGCGACGAAGTTGACCCCGGAGTTCTTGGCGGTGATCGGGGGCGAGAAGCTGCGAGATTGGAAGCTCGGCGAGATA
>JAANMX010004536.1_pt1 | contig 10866 bp, 12 predicted proteins | sample 7279681 | NCBI WGS metagenome assembly JAANMX01 (sample SAMN14094542, study PRJNA606508) | bioreactor metagenome | isolation source: A lab-scale SPAN reactor treating ammonium-rich wastewater day 351 | place: Ireland: Galway | collected 2018-01-01
TCGTCGCCGAGCCGGACGTCGGCGTCCGGGCCCAGGTCGATCATGGTCTGGTCCATGCAGACCCGGCCGGCGATCGGGTAGGAGCGTCCGCCGATCAGCACCCTGCCGCGGTTGGACAGCAGCCGGGAGTAGCCGTCGCCGTAGCCGGCCGGAATCGTGGCGATGCGGGTGTCGGCGGGCGCGGTCCAGGTGCGTCCGTAGCTCACGGTTTCGCCTGCGGCGACGGGTTTCACGAAGGACACCGCGGTGGTGAGCTCCAGGCCGGGCCGCAGGTCGACGGTCCGTTCGGCGAGCGGGTCGGGCAGGCTGCCGTAGATCATGATCCCGGGCCGGACCAGGTCGAACCAGGTCTCGGGGTGGCCCAGCACGGCGCCCGAGTTGGCCAGGTGCTTGAGCTCGACGGGACCGACGGCGGTCTCGATGGCGGCGACGGTGGCACGGAAGGTCGCGGTCTGCGCACGCGTGAAGTCACCGCCGTCGGGGGTGTCCGAGACCGGCAGGTGGCTGAACACGCCCTGCAGCCGCAGCCGGTCGTCGGCGGCGATCCGGAGGGCCAGCGCGGGCGCCGCGGCCGGCTCGGCGCCGACCCGGCGCATACCGGTGTCGATCTCGAGGTGCACGGCCACCCCCCGCAGGCCCAGCCGTTGGGCGGCCCGGGCAGCCTCGTCGGCCGATGCCTGGTCGACAACGCTGAGGGTGAGCGCCGAGGCCAGCGCGCGGCTGACCTCGTCGATCCCCCGGGTCGGCGACAGCTTCAGGATCGGCAGCGTGATGCCGGCAGCGCGCAGTTGTTGCCCCTCGTCGACGGTCGCGACCCCGAGCCAGTCGGCGGCGCCCCGCTTCTCGATCATGGACGCCACATCGACCGCGCCGTGGCCGTAGGCGTTCGCCTTCACCGCGGCCAGCACCAGCCGGTCGCCGACCCGGGCGCGGATGCCGCGCAGATTGGCCTCGATGTTGCCCAGCAGGGTGCGGGCCGTCGTCGGGTACGTCATCGGCTCAGCCGTGCTCACCGGTCGCCACGGGCCGGGCCGGATCGTTGCACCAGGCCGACCACGATCCCGGGTAGAGGGCGACGTCGCGCTCGATGGTGGCGGCGGCCAGCACCAGCTGGGCCGCGCCGACCCCCGAGCCGCAGTACGCCGCCAGCGGACCCGGCCGGTCGAGCAGTTCGCGCAGCCGGGTCTCCTCCGGAAGGCGTCCGTCGGTGGCGAAGAACTGCGCGACCGGGACGTTCACCGCCCCCGGAATGTGGCCGGCCACCGGATCGATCGGCTCGGTGTCACCCCGGTAGCGCTCCGGTGCGCGGGCATCCATCAGGGTGCCCCCGAAAACGGCCGCGGCGTCGGCGTCGATGGTCGGCAGCTGACCGGTGGTGAGCTGGAGCAGCACCGGCTCGACCTGGGTGTCACCGCTGGTCATCGGCCGGTTCTGCGCCGTCCAGGCGTCGACGCCGCCGTCCAGCACCCGGACGTCCAGGCCGGCCCAGCGCAGCACCCACCAGGCGCGGGAGGCGGCGAACGAGCCGGCCTCGTCGTAGACCACGATCGGACGCGAACCGTCGACGCCCAGTTCGCCGAGGCCGCGCGCCAGCACGTCGGCGTCCGGAAGCGGATGACGGCCCTCGATGGGCTCACCATGCCGGGTGAGCACCGACTCCAGATCGAGGAAGCGAGCACCCGGCAGATGTGCCTCGCAATAGCGATCGCGTCCGGCACCACCCGGCTCCCCCAACCGCCACCGGACGTCGAGCAGGTCGACGCCGTCGAGGACGCCGTGGAGTTCGTCGGAGGTGATCAGCACATCGCTACGGGCCATGTGCCCAGCCTGTCAGACCCGGCGGGCGGGGACAGCGGCGCTCACGTCGCGTCGCCGGCGGAGGCCAGCCGCGGGTGCCCCTGCCAGGCCGGCATGGTGGCCATGTACGCCCGGGTCTGTTCCTCGATGACCGCCTGGGGTTCACCGGGATGGCGCCGCCGCTGCCAGCCGACCATGGCGGCGAAGCGGGTGTCGAAGTCCTGCAGGTTGCCGTCGGCGTCGGTGCAGTACTGGCAGTAGTGCCCGGACTCGATGGGCATGCCGCAGCTCTCGCAGGAGATTGTCGGGTTGGTCATCGGTCATCCTTTCGTCGGGCCGCGGCGATCAGGGCGGTGAGTCCGTCGATCAGCCCGCGGCGGGTGGTGTCGTCCAGTCGGTCCATGGCGCGCCCGACCAGTGCCCGGTCGAGCACGTCCGCATCGTCGCGCAGCCGCGTCCGGCCGGCGTCGGTGAGCCACACCAGGGTGCGCCGCCGGTCGTCCGGGTCGGCCTCGCGTTCGAGCAGCCCGTGCGACTCCAGCTGGGTGACGATGTCGCTGACCACCGACTGGGCACGGTCGAGGTGTCGCGCCGCCTCACCGACGGTGATCGGCCCGGAGCCGGCCAGGTGGGTGAGCACCGCCCGGGAGGCGTTGGTTAGTTCGTTGCGGCGTCCGTCCCGCCGGTGGAAGGCCAGGTAGGCCAGCGGAAACGCCGCGCAGAAGGCGTCGGAGTCGGACATGGCTTCATCGTCCGACGGAGGGAATCCATCGTCAATCCCGATGGATATCGACGTGGGACAAGCGTGGCATAATCGTGGCATGGCACGTCAGCGGATCAGCACGACGGTGGACGCCGAGTTGCTCGCCAGGGCACGGGCGCTCAACCTCTCCGGCACGGACGCCAGCATGATCGAGCGCGCACTCTCGGCACTGCTGGCGCTGCATCGCGCGGCCGAACTCGACCGGGAGTACGCCGACGCCTATGCCGCCCAACCGCTGGACACCCCCGATGAGTGGGGTGACCTGGCCTCGTTCGGCACCGCCGTCCGCGCTCGCTCGGGCCCGGCATGACGCCGCCCGAACGGGGCGAGCTGTGGTGGTGCGAACACCCCGACATCGGACGCCGTCCCGTGGTCGTCATCTCCCGAACCGCAGCCATCCGCGCCCGTCGGCTGGCGATGGTGGCGCCCTGCACCACGACCGTGCGCGATCTGTCCAGCGAAGTCACCCTCGAACCGGGCGTCGATCCGGTGCCGCGCCCGTGCGTGGTCAACCTCGATTCCGTCGAGCAGGTTCCGATTGGGCTGCTGGTCCAGCGGCTGGGTCGACTGGGCGACCACCGGATGCGCGAGGTCTGCGCGGCGCTGGCGATCGCCGTCGACTGCGTGACCGACCGACCGCACTGAGGACGTTCAGAACATCATCGCCAGACCGGGGTCGGCGAGGATCGCGGCGACGTCGCTGAGGAACTTCGACGCCAGCTCACCGTCAACGAGGCGGTGGTCGAAGGTCAGCGAGAGCGTGCAGACCGAGCGGATCACGATCTGCTCGTCGGCGCCCTTCCCGATCACCCACGGACGCCGGGCGATGGTGCCCAGGCACATGATCGCCGACTCGCCGAGGTTCAGGATCGGTGTGCCGCCGTCCACCCCGAAGACGCCGACGTTGGTGATCGTGAAGGTGCCCTTGGTCATGTCCTCGGCCGACACCTTGCCGGTCTTCGCCGTCTGCACCATGTTGTGCAGCGCCTCGGCCAGCTGCAGCAGGTTCATCCTGTTGGCGCCCTTGATGTTCGGCACCAGCAGACCACGCGGGGTGGCGGCGGCGATGCCCAGGTTGACGTCCTCGTTCCGGACGATCTCGCTGGCCGCCATGTCGAGGGTGGAGTTCAGGTCGGGGTTGCGCGAGATCGCCAGGCAGGCGGCCTTGGCGAAGATCAGCAGCGGCGAAACCCGTAGTCCGGCGAATTCGCGGCGGTTCTTGAGCCGCTCAACCAACTCCATGGACGCCGTCACGTCGGCCTGCATGATGACGGTCGCCGTCGGCACCTTGAACGACTCGGCCATGGTGCGGGCCATCTCGCGCCGGACGCCCTTCAGCGGCACCCGCGAGGTCACCGCGGACGCCTCGGGCGCCCCGCGGGAGAGCACGGCTGCGGCGAGGACGTCGTCGGCGGTGATGGTGCCGTCCGGACCGGTGCCGGTCACGTCGTCCAGGTCGAGGCCGAGGTCACGGGCCAGCCGGCGCACCGGCGGCTTCGCCAGCGCGCGCTTGGCGGCCGACGGCGGTTTCGGGGTCTTGCCCGGTCGCGGTAGCGGCTCGCCGGTCGCCTCGGCGCTCAGCGGGCCGGTGGTGGTCGCCTGGTCGATCGGCCGGGACACCGGCTGGTCGGCGGCGTAGGAGTCGTGCACCTGATCGGTGACCGGGCCGATCGGCTTGCCGATCCCGCTCGGCGTCTTGCGCGGACGCCGGGCCAGCGACGACGACTTCACGCCGTAGCCCACCAGGAACGCCTCGGATTCGGGTTCGGCCGCGGGGGCGGGGGGCTCGACCACCTCGGCGGCCACGACCTCGTCGACCGGCTCCGAGATCCCGGGTCGGGCCCGGGATGACGGGGGTTCAGTGCCCTCGTCATCCCGGCGGACGTTCTCGTCATCCCGGCGGACGTTCTCGTCATCCCGGCGGACGCCGGGATCTCCATCCGGCGTGGCGGGCGCGTCCACGCCGTCGTCGATCAGGACGATCGGCGCACCCACCTCGACGGTGGCGCCCTCTTCGACCATCAGCCGGGCGATCCGGCCGGCCCACGGCGACGGCAGCTCGACGATCGACTTCGAGGTCTCGATCTCGACCAGGATGTCGTTGACCTTCACCTCATCACCCTCGGCGACGACCCAGCGGACGATATCGGCCTCGACCAGTCCCTCACCGGGATCGGGCAGACGGAATTCCTTCATCGCGTTCTCCTCAATAGGCCATGGATCGGTCGACGGCGTCGAGCACCCGGTCGAGGTCGGGCAGGAAGGCGGACTCCACCCTGCTGGGCGGGTACGGAATGTCGTAGCCGGTGACCCGCAGCACCGGCGCCTGCAGCGAGTAGAAGCAGGCCTGCTGCAGCCGGGCGGCGAGCTCGGCACCCATCCCGAGGGTCATCGCGGCCTCGTGGACGACGATCGCACGTCCGGTCTTGGTCACCGAGTCGATCACCGTGGCCATGTCGAGCGGGGCGAGCGAACGCAGGTCGATCACCTCGATGTCGTGGCCCTCCTCGCCGGCCGCGATCGCCGCCTCGACACAGGTGCGCACCATCGGACCGTAGGTGAGCAGCGTCAGGTCGTCGCCGTGCTTGACCACGCGCGCCTGGAACAGCGGCATCGGCTCGGCCTCGGTATCGACCTCGCCCTTCTCGTGGTAGCGCCGCTTGGGCTCGAAGAAGATGATCGGGTTGTTCGAGGCCGTCGCCTGCTGGATCATCCAGTAGGCGTCCAGCGGGTTCGAGCAGGTCACCACCTTCAGGCCGGGGGTGTGCGCGAAGTACGCCTCGGGCGACTCGGAATGGTGCTCGATGGCGCCGATCCCGCCGCCGTAGGGGATGCGCACCACGATCGGCATCTTCAGCCGGCCGTGCGATCGGAAGTAGAGCCGGGAGACCTGAGAGATGATCTGGTCGAAGGCCGGGTAGACGAAGCCGTCGAACTGGATCTCGACGACCGGGCGGTAGCCGCGCAGGGCCAGCCCTACCGCGGTGCCCAGGATGCCGGATTCGGCCAGCGGCGAGTCGATCACCCGGTCGGCACCGAAGTCGCGCTGCAGGTGCTCGGTGATCCGGAAGACGCCGCCGAGCTTGCCGATGTCCTCACCGGCCAGCAGCACCTTCGGATCGGCCTCCAGCGCCCGGCGCAGGCCGGCGTTCAGTGCCTTCGCGAGAGTCATCGTCGCCATCAGAAGGCCTCCTGGACCTGAGCGTGGGTCTCGGCGTCGGTGTCGGGATGGTCGGCGAAGCCGGCCTCGTATTCGAGGTAGTCGTCGCGCTGTTCCAGGAGCACCTCGCCCGGGTCGATCACCGTGTGGTCGAAGAACTCCTCCAGCTGCGGTTCGGGCAGCGCCACCGCCCCCTGCCGGACGCGGACGGCGAGGTCCTCGCTCTCGGCGTCCACGGCGTCCAGCCAGGCCTGGTCGATCGCCCCGGTGCCGAGCAGGTAGGCCTGCACGCGGCTGATCGGGTCGCGGGCACGCCACTGCTCGGTCTCGTCGCGGCTGCGGTACTTGGTCGGGTCGTCGGACGTGGTGTGCGCGCCCATCCGGTAGGTGTAGGCCTCGATCAGGGTCGGGCCCTTGCCCTGGCGGGCCCGTTCCAGTGCCCACGCGGTGACCGCCTGCACCGCCAGCACGTCGTTGCCGTCGACCCGGACGCCGGGGAAGCCGAAGCCGGACGCCCGGCGGTACAGCGGGATCTTCGACTGCAGGGCGATCGGCTCGGAGATCGCGTACTGGTTGTTCTGGCAGAAGAACACCACCGGGGCCGTGTAGGACGCGGCGAAGATGAACGCCTCGTTGACGTCGCCCTGACTGGTCGCGCCGTCGCCGAAGTAGACGATGGTGGCGCCGTTGGCGGCCGGGTCGGCGTTGCCGACCAGGCCGTCGCGCTGCATGCCCATCGCATAGCCCACCGCATGCAGGGTCTGGGTGCCGATCACGAAGCTGTAGAGATGCAGACCCTCGGCATTGGCCGTCCAGGGCACCATCGCGGTGCCGCGGAAGGTGCTCAGCATCTCGACCGGGTCGACGCCGAGGTGCAGCGCGATGGCGTGCTCGCGGTAGGAGGGGAAGACGTAGTCGGGCAGCCGGGTGGCGCTCACCGAGCCGACCTGCGCCGCCTCCTGCCCCAGCGCCGGCGGCCACAGGCCCAGCTCGCCCTTGCGCTGCAGCGCCGTTGCCTCATTGTCGAAACGCCTGGCCAGGATCATCTCGCGCAGGTAGCCCGCAACCACGTCGTCGCTGCCGTCGAAACTGAAGTCGGGGTGCTGGACGCGTTCGCCGTCCGGGGTGAGGAGTTGGACGAAGTCATCTACAGCGGGGTCGGGCACGTCGGATCCTTTCGGGTCGCATGGACCGGGCAACTCTCCGTACGATGAGCTAACTTACCGGTTACGTAACCGTAGGTCAAAGGCGACTGCGGGCGGCCGGCAGCGTTGCGTTCGATCGTGCAGAGCGGCATCGGACTCCTCTCCGCGGGCCTCCTCGCCCGCGTGCCCATCCTCCACCTGTCCGGCGTCCGGGGTCGAGACCCCGCGCCGTTGTGACGGCCACCCGCTCGTCGGCACCCCCGGGCACTGACCCGCTCCTCCGCCACCAACCGCTCCCCTATCCAGGGCTCCCGAATGTCCGGGAGCCCTGGATGGCTAGGGGAGCGCAAGGGCGGCCGGGCGACGGCTACCGCCAGCCCTCGCGCGGTTCGACCTCCGCCGCCGGCCCCGCGGCGTCCGGATAGTTGGGGAAGCCGGCCGGGTCGTACTGCGCACCCCACCCCACGCCGTCATCACCCATGGATCGGAGGATAGGGGACGCCAGGACATTTCAGTTCGACTTCATGGTGGTGAAGAAATCCGAGCTTGTGCTAACGGGTGGCCGGGGCGACGCTGGAGGTGGCCGACCGAGAGGAGCCCGTGATGATCGGCATCGAATTCGTACTCGCCCTGGCGATCTTCGCCCCCGTGGTGTGGCTGCTCGAGAGCACTCACCGGCGCACCCGCGACCTGCCGCGCGCCCCGCTCGGAGCGGACGCCGACTCCGAGGCGTCCGCCAGCTACCGGCGGCAGCTCGCCGAACTGCGACAGCTCGAACAGCTGATGTCGACCGTGAACCGGGACTGATGCATTCACCCCGATTCGGTCCTCCAGCTCTAGAATCGGCGTCATGATGGACGTCCAACGCCTCCGGATCTACCGGGCGGTGGTCGCCGCCGGATCGATCCAGGCGGCCGCCGCGAACCTCGGCTACACGCCGTCGGCGGTGAGCCAGCAGGTGGCGGCGTTGTCCCGCGAGACCGGACTGGTACTGCTGGGCAAGGCCGGGCGCGGCATCGAACCCACGGACGCCGGGCTGGCGCTGGCGTCCGCGGCGGAGCCGCTGTTCGGCCAGCTCACCGAGGTGGAGGCCAAGGTCGCCGATCTGCGTGAGGGCCGGGCGGGGTCGCTCAGCATGGCCTACTTCACGTCGGCCGCGATGGCCTGGATTCCCGACATCGTGCGGCGCGTCCTGGAGGAGCACCCGCGGCTGCGGCTCGATCTGCGCGTCCAGGAACTGCCCTCGGGCGACGATCAGCGGCCCGACGTCGAGGTGCTGGTCGCGGCGTCGGAGCTGACCGCCCCGGCCGGATTCCGCTCGCACCACCTGATGGATGAGCCGTACGTCGCGGTGGTCCCGCCCGGCCACCGCCTCGCCGACCGCACCGAGGTCGATTTGGCCGAGCTGGCCGGCGAGCGTTGGATCGCACACGACTCGGAGGAGTCCTGGTGCGTGATCAACCTGCATCAGGCGGCGGTGTCGGCCGGATTCGCGCCGCCCTACTCGGTACGCACGGCGAACCACCCCACCGCGATCGCGTTCGTCGCGGCCGGGATCGGCATCGCCGTGATGCCCCGGCTGTGCACGACCGACCTGCCGGACGGCGTCCATGCGGTCGACGTGGTCAACCCGACGCCGACCCGGTCGATCCACGTCCTGGTCCGGCGCGCGGTCGAGTCCTCCCCCGCCGTCCAGCTGGTCGTCGGCGGACTGCTGGCCAAGGCCCGGGCCGCGTCGGACGGGGCACCGCCCCCAACCCGGCCGGAACCGCTCCCCTGACCGTGGCAAGACGCCCGGACTCTCTGCGACACTCTCGCCGAATCTGCGGGGAACGCTAGAGATCGCAATACAGTCCGATCATGGACCCGATCAGGAACCCGTACGCACCCGGCGCCGGGCAGCGTCCGCCCGAGCTGGCCGGCCGGGACCCGCAGCTGGAGGCGTTCCGCTTCGTCGTCGAACGGGTGGCGAAGGGACGCCCCGAGCGCTCGATCGTGCTGGTCGGGCTGCGCGGCGTGGGCAAGACGGTGCTGCTCAACGCGATGCGGTCGCGCGCCGTCCGGGCCGGTTGGGGCACGGGCAAGCTGGAGGCCCGCCCCGAGCAGGGCATCCGGCGTCCGCTGGGGGCCGCGCTGCACATGGCGATCCGCGAACTCGGCCACCCGGACGCCACCGGCGTGCTGTCTACCCTGAAGGCGTTCGTCGAGCGGGCCGCACCGGCCAACGCGAAGGCCTACGACCGTTGGAACTCCGGCATCAGCGCCCCGACCGTCACCGGACGCGCCGACTCCGGCGACATCGAGATCGACCTGGTCGAGCTGCTCACCGACGTCGCCGGACTGGCCGCCGACCAGGGCAAGGGCGTCGCGGTGTTCATCGACGAGATGCAGGACCTGGGCGCCGACGACGTCTCCGCCCTGTGCGCCGCCTGCCACGAGCTCGGCCAGCAGGGGCTGCCGCTGATCGTGGTGGGTGCGGGCCTGCCGCACCTGCCCGCAGTGCTGAGCGCGTCCAAGTCGTACTCGGAGCGGCTGTTCTCCTATGCCAGGATCGACCGGCTCGACCGCGAATCGGCCGACCTCGCGCTTGTTGCGCCCGCCGCGGACGAGGGCGCGGCCTTCACTCCCGAGGCACTGGACGCCATGTACCGGGTCACCGGCGGCTACCCGTATTTCGTTCAGGCCTACGGCAAGGTGGTCTGGGATCTGGCGCCGAGCACCCCGATCACCGCCGAGGACGTCGCCGTCGCGGCCCCCGAGGCCGAGCACGAGCTGGCGGTCGGCTTCTTCGGCTCGCGCCTGGAGCGGGCCACCGCGGCCGAGCGGGAGTATCTCCGGGCGATGGCGGACGCGGACGCCGACGACGCCGGCGCGGTGCCGTCCGCGCTGGTCGCCGAGACACTGGGCCGCAAACCGCAGTCGCTCTCCCCCGCCCGGGACGCCCTGATCAAGAAGGGCCTGATCTACGCCAGCGAACGCGGCCGGATCGCCTTCACCGTGCCCCACTTCGGACGCTTCCTGCGCGCCCAGGCCGAGGCCGCCTGAACCGTCCGGCTTCGGTCGGTCGGCCCGGTCGCCCATGTCCACAGTCGATGAGGCGACGGCCCTCCGGCCTCCGCCGGAGCGACCTGGGTCGCGATGACGGCGAACGGTTGGGGTCGTCCGGACCGGGGCGGGACGGGCATGCTGAGTCCGTGCACCCCGAACACGTGGTGATCCTGTTCACCCTGGCCCTGCTGACCATGGCGGGTGCCTCGGCGCTGAGCGGTCCGATCCGGATCGCCGCCCCGCTGCTGCTGGTGGTCTTCGGCGGCCTGGTCGGGTTCGTCCCCGGCGTGCCCGAGTTCGAGATCGATCCCGAGTGGATCCTGATCGGGGTGCTGCCGCCGCTGTTGTTCTCGGCCGCGGCGTCCATGCCGACGATGAGCTTCCGCCGCGAATTGCGCTCGATCACCGGGTTGTCGGTGGTTCTCGTCGTGCTCAGCGCCCTGCTGCTCGGCTGGTTCTTCAGCGTCACCCTGAACATCTCACTGGCCTGGGGCATCGCCCTCGGCGCCATCGTCAGCCCCACGGACGCCGTCGCCACGGCGATCGCGCGCCGGGTGGGCGTGCCCAACCGGGTGCTCACCATGCTCGAGGGCGAGAGCCTGCTCAACGACGCCAGCGCCCTGGTGCTGCTCCGCTCGGCGGTGGCGGCGGCCGCCGGCGGGGTCGCACTCGGCGGCGTCGTGCTCGACTTCCTGTGGGCGGTCACCGGCGCCGCGCTGATCGGCTTCGGCGTCGGCTGGCTGCACCTGTGGCTGCGTTCGAAGCTGTCCGACCCGGCCACCTCGACGATCATCTCCTACGCCGCGCCGTTCCTGGCCGCGGTTCCCGCCGAGCAGCTCGGGGCGTCCGGCCTCGTGGCGGCGGTGGTCGCGGGACTGGTCTCCGGGTTCGGCGCGCCACGGGTGCTGACGCCGCGGGCGCGACTGTCGGACTCGCAGAACTGGAAGACCGTC
>JAANMX010004537.1_pt1 | contig 10866 bp, 8 predicted proteins | sample 7279681 | NCBI WGS metagenome assembly JAANMX01 (sample SAMN14094542, study PRJNA606508) | bioreactor metagenome | isolation source: A lab-scale SPAN reactor treating ammonium-rich wastewater day 351 | place: Ireland: Galway | collected 2018-01-01
TTATCAAGGTTTCAAAAGCATCCGATGTACCGAATTTAATTGCTGAAGCAAGTGTATAAGGTGTTTTAACATAAGAATCAGGAATTACAGATTCTCCGTTATAGAATAAACCGATAGTTCCTTTAGAACTGATTTTTACATTTATCTCCAATGGTTTGCTATCTCTTGTGACAGACAACAAAACCGATTCACCTTTTTTATCCTGAAAGTATTTGGACATAAAATCCTCTCCGGTAATTTTTTGTTTGTCAATGGCAGTAATCACATCACCATCCTGAAGACCCGCTTTAAAAGCATTTTCGCCAATTACTACCTGACCAACTTTATAAACCAAAGGTCCGGCTCCTAAGAACACCGAACGTACATTGGCTCCAACTGTGCGATAAAAATCATCAGGTACATGTACAAGAACTGTCTGACCATTGCGGTCAACAGTTAATGTGGCTCCAAACAACACACGTGTTGATAACAAATCATCAAAGCGTTCAAAAGGTTTTCCATTGATGGCAGTAATTTTATCTCCTGTTTCCAAACCAATAAGCTCTCCCTGCTTGTATGCTACTATACCGTTTTTCACAGCATCATTGGCAAGATAACTTTGTTTGTAATGCAGCAAACTCATAGAGAATATTGCAATACCGAGAATTACATTCATCACCACACCTGCAACCATCACTATCAGGCGTTGCCATGCGGGCTTGCTTCTGAATTCCCATGGTTGTGGCGGTTGTGCCATCTGTTCTTTATCCATACTCTCATCCACCATTCCTGCAATTTTTACATATCCACCAAAAGGAAGCCAGCCTATACCATATTCGCAATCACCTTTCTTAAAGCTGAACAGTTTTATTCCCCATGCATCGAAAAACAAATAAAATTTTTCGACCTTGATACCAAACATTCGTGCAGCAAGAAAATGCCCAAGCTCATGCAAGGTAACCAGTATAGATAATCCCAGTATCAGCTGGGCTGCCATAATCAATCCACTCATTCTGTTTCTAAATTTTACGCGAAATTACTTTTTTTACTCAATAAAACTTCAGCATATTGCCGTGTTTCAGTATCTGTTTCAACAAGGTCGTTTAAGTTTGGGTTTTCTATGAAATGAATATGCTCCATGCATTGTTCTGTAAGATCAGTTATACGGTGAAAATCCAATTTTCTTTCCAGAAACGCTCCTACAGCAATTTCGTTTGCTGCATTCATGATGCAGGGAAGATTTCCATCCTTTTTCATGGCATGTTCAGCTAAAAGCAATGAACGGAAAACTTCTTTATCAGGTTTCTCGAATGTAAGATCCGGATATTTCAGAAAATCGAATCTCGGGAAATCCGATTTCAAACGTTGCGGATAGGCAAGTGCATATTGTATGGGAAGTTTCATATCAGGCAATCCCATCTGCGCTTTCATGCTACCATCTTCAAACTGAACAATGGAATGAATAACCGATTGCGGATGCACAATCACATCTATCTGCGAAATATCCAGATTGAACAGCCATCGAGCTTCTATCATTTCAAGTCCTTTGTTCATCATTGTGGCAGAGTCAATGGTGATTTTAGCACCCATAGTCCAGTTAGGATGCTTCAGTGCCTGTTCATGTGTAACCGTTTTTAAAAACTCTTTTGTTTTTCCTCTGAAAGGACCTCCCGATGCAGTCAGGTAAATTTTCTCTATCGGATTAAAATGTTCTCCTGCCAGACATTGAAAAATGGCAGAATGTTCGGAGTCAACCGGCAACAGGGCTACTTTGTTTTCGTGGGCCATCTCTGTAATCAAACGACCTGCCACAACAAGCGTTTCCTTATTGGCAAGAGCAATATGTTTTTTTGCCTGAATAGCTTTTATGGTTGGTAACAGACCTGCATAACCAACCATTGCCGTAAGCACCACATCAATTTCATCACTCTGAACAACCTGCTCCAGCGATTCTGCCCCTGCAAATACTTTCACCGGCAATGACGACAATGCTTCTTTTACTTCGGTATATTTTGATTTATCGGCAATAACTACTGTTGCAGGCTGATACTTATTTGCCTGTTGAATTAAAAGCTTACTGTTGGAATTGGCAGTAATTACTTCCAGTTCAAAAAACTCTTTTTGCTTAGCAATAACTTCCAGCGCCTGTGTACCAATGCTGCCGGTAGAACCAAGTATAGCTATTCTTTTTTTCAATATGATACTCTGAAAATGCGGCAGCAATAATACTAAATACATTGCCACCCTCAGCAGAAATGAAATCAGTGATACGTATCTACAGGAACTTTCTTCTGTGGTTCTCCTAAAATTTTGTTGCGTAAAGTTGCTACTGCCGACATTACCTTAGAATTGAGTAATGCAATTGCCAGGCAAAAACAAAAGATAAAAAAAGTTGTGAATCTGAACTTTCCTAAAGGAATGACGAGCATAATAAACATAACATTGAAAGCTGCCATTAATATAGTTCCTCCGCGGTGTCCGAATTGTTGCCTGCATATCATGTGATGCAAGTGACTTCTGTCTGCTTTGAAAGGCGACATGCCATTGGACAAACGGATAAAAACCACTCTGGTCAAATCAAAAATTAAAATAAACAAGGTTGCTACTGTCAGTGCCGGCCCGAATGAAATAACCGGTGCTGCAAACCAAAGACCAATAAGTTTAACTGTGCTGCATGCAATCAAAAATCCAATCACCAGTGAGCCTGTATCGCCCATAAATATTCTTGCAGGATTAAAATTGAAATATAAAAACGAAATCAGTCCTCCCATAACACTCAGACAAAGCATCATCCAGGAATATTCATGCTGTATATAAAACAAAATTGAAAACACTGAAAATATGATTAAACCAATGGTTGCAGCAAGCCCGTCTAATCCGTCAATGAAATTATAGGCATTGGTAAGAAATAAAATGATAAATCCTGTAAGTGCATATTGCCAGAATATATTCAACTCATGTATGCCCATAAAGCCATTGAGAGTTTGCAGACGCAAACCGCTATACATTACTACCATGGCAGTTACTGCCTGTATAATTAATTTTAATCGTGCAGGCAAATCGGTGAGATCGTCAAAAAAACCTGTGAAAAACAACACAAAAATTGCTGCTATCATTGTATGGAATCCGGAAATACTTTCTGCAGGTGTAAATAATAGAAACGAAATCATTATTCCTGCAAAAATTCCAATTCCTCCAAGTGACGGAATGATGGCAACATGATGTTTGCGTACATCAGGTTTATCAAACAACTTCCATTGCAGACAAAGTTTTATCCATGCCGGTATAATCAATGAAGTAATAAACAAAGCTGAGAAAAACGGTAAGACAAGCTTAATCCAGTGTATAGTCATAAATAATTTATTTTATAAGATAAATATCTGTACGTGATAAACGTTGTGTTGGCTGACCATCTTCCACAAACGATTTAGGTAATGTGTTTTTCAAATCCATCACATCAATACGGTCTGCTTCAATTCCTTTTTGCACCATATAAGATTTTACTGTTTCAGCGCGTTGCATACCGATGTGGCTATTGTTGCTGAACTCAGCATCTGAAGCTGTACCTGCCAGCAATACTCTTTGCTGAGGATATTTGAACAGATAATCAATGGTAGCTTCAATCACATCAAAACGGTTGTTGAGGTCGTATTTTGTTGTATTATTTTTAAATACCACATATCCTGCCTGCTCATAATTCAAGTTGTTTTTTTCTTGATTTTGTATTCCGGTTTTTGACTTTTGATTTTGCGCTACTGTTTTTAACGGTAATGGTTCATCCAATATCACATCTATAGAGGCAGCCACACGCACAGGAGCAAGTATGTAGCTTTCAGGAGGTGTGAGTTTAGGCTCAGGTGCTTTCTTCTTATTCACAGGTTTCACAGTTCCTTCTTCTACGCGTTTGCCTTTGGCTTTGCCCTGTGGAGTGTAAACCAGAGATATTTCATAAGCTCCGCTTCCACCAGGTTTATATTTAGACATATTGAAATCATAACTGGTTCCCAAAAACACTTTTCCAAGCTGATAACCTGCATAAATGATTGCTGCATCCTGATTGCGATAAAACAAACCAAATCGTACAGCATTCGTATTTTTCAAATTAATCTGAGAAATGACACCTGCATTCAGCTCCTGAAATGCATCCTGTTTCATAAAATAAACCAGTGGTTTGAGTTCCAGAATATCACTGCATCTGATAGCTGCACCACCATATACCGTTGTACGAATGGGATTACCGTTATTCTCTTCGATAAATGATTCATTGGGTTTGTTGATATGCGCAAATGAAACGCCTGCAAATGGTTTTACCTTCACTTCGCCATTGCCCAAACCGTAGGAATAGTTCAACCCTGCATTCACATCAGGACGCGAAACTTTTGTGTTGGCAAATGTTTCGCCACTGGATGCTGAAGGATCATATCCGATGTCCGGTGTATATTGATTGTCGAAAGTGAGGTTGGCAGGATTAAAAGACTTCTGCAAAACACCTACCTGAAATCCTGCTGTCAGTCGGTTCAGTTTTTTATCGCCAAAACGTGCAGTATAACTGATGCCTCCGAGAATAGAAAGACGACTGAAACCATCTTTCCCTGCAGAGTTTTTGTTAATCATCAATCCAAAACCAACACGATTCACTATTTTATCCAATGCAATGGTTTGTGTTTTAAAACTCACACCGGGAGCAATCCACTGATTGCGGTAGTCAAGTGCTATACGCATGTTTTGTATTTCACTGCCTGCAAGTGCCGGATTATAAAATACAGGCACGTTGAAGTATTGCGACAAATGCGGATCCTGTGCATTTAACTCTGCACTGAATGCTACCAGAAACGGAAGTATGTATTTTAATTTCATGTGCAGGTTATTTTATTAGTGAAACATTTCCTTTCATTACCCGCTCTTTTCCATCGGTCATTTTTATCTGAACAATGTAGGAGTAAGTACCATTTTGAACAAGGCCACCACGCGAAGAGCCATCCCATCCCGCAGAAGCATTGTCTGTTTTAAATATAAGTTGTCCCCATTGGTTTAATATCATCATGGATGCTGAAACAAAACCGGAACCACGTAATCTGAAAATATCATTTACGCCATCACTGTTTGGTGTAAATGCATTGGGAAGAAATAAGGTGTGATCTGTTGATACGTTCACTAATTTAGAAACCACTTCTGTACAACCAAAAGCATTTGTTGCTTTTAATGTTACCATGTAATCATCCTCTGCAACATAAGTATGTTGCGGGTTGATGTCTGTTGATACAGCTGTGCCATCTCCAAAATCCCATTCATAAGAATAATTTCCCTGCGGAGTTGTGTTTTCAAAAGTCACACGAATTCCGCCATCGGCTCTGACGGGTGCATCGTAACTAAAGGATGGATTCATCAGCGGATAGATATAACCTTCAACTGCAAAACGTGATATACTTACACATCCATTGGCATAAGCTTCCACATAATAAGTCTTTGTTTGAGTAAGTGGTGGTGTGGTAAAATTATTCCCTGAAGCAATGGCTGTGCCTCCTGTCATCTGCTCAAACCAGTTAAATGTTACATTGCTTTGTGGCACTATGGATATAGTTACAGGATTGCCTGTACATGCTGAATCAGATGAAGCATCAATTGTTGAAGGAACATTTTTGTGTACTACTGTGATGGTATTTGAAACAAGTGTTGTAGAGCCTACAATAACTTTTACTGTATAATCTCCTGCTTCTTTTGCATAAAATATTTGTTGTACGGCTCCGGGGATGAGAACATTGTCTTTGAACCACTGGCAGCCAAATGCAAGAGACGAAATAAGTTTTACTGAATCAGCAGGACAAACCACTGTATCGCCATCTGCCGAAATAGAAACAGATGTGAGAGGGTTTACTATTACAGTTACACTGTCAGCTAATGAATAACATCCTGATGCATTTTTCACTTTTACCCAATAGGTGCCTGCAAGGCTCACGGTTATAGATTGTGTTTGTGCACCGGTTGACCATAAATATCCTGAAGCACTATTGGCTGTAAGTACTGCTGACTGACCTTGTAATATAGTTATCGGTCCGGCAGGGGTAATGGTTGCAACAGGCAAACTGTTGACAGTTACTGTTACCGGTGATGAAGTACCTGAACAACCTGAGTTATTGGTTACGGTTACTGAATAACTACCTGCAGCATTCACATAAATGGATTGTGTGCTTGCACCATTTGACCAGTGATAACCTGCGCCTGAAGTTGCAGTTAATTGCAACGAATCGCCTGCACAAACTGATTGCGCTCCTGAAGGTGTAATACTCACATTAAAAGTTCCTCCCTGAGTGATGGTAACGGTATTACTTTGCGAAGTACAACCTCCCTGATAAGTAATCACTACAGAATAATTTCCGGGCTGATTTACATTGATTGAAGATGTTGTTGCGCCATTCGACCAAAGATAACTTGCACCTGCTGAAGCAGTGAGTGTGATACTGCTGCCATTGCAAAGTGCCAAAGGTCCAGCCGGTGAAACTGAAGCTGAATTACTTCCTGCTATACTTATGTTCAGAGGTGAGGTTGTTGAGTAATTTCCTGATGGGCCGGTGGCTGTACAGGTAATGGCATGTAATCCCGGAGTGAGTGATGTCATTGACAGTACACCGGAAGTATTTGTTGCTATTACAGTACTACCATCTTTAAACTCATAACTCGAAAGCCCCTGTGGATTGGCTGTAATTACATCTGAAGTACCCTGACAGAAAATGAGCACATTGTTTTGAGTTGATAAAGTAAGTGGCAACGCTGTTTGATTCATGTCTATTACCCGAATCAACTCGTTGCCTTCATCGCCAATCACAAACTTATCAGAGCTGTGCCATCCAATACCTGACGGACTGTTGAATGTTGCCTGCAACAATGGGCCATCTGCATTACCTGCAGTACCCGGTATTCCTGCAAAGGTGCTTACGCTGTTGTTCCAGATTTTCCGAATACAAAAATTATTGATATCACCCACATAAACAGCTCCGTTTCCATCTACACAAACACTTGAAGGATTATCAAACTGCGCAGATGCTGCTGCACCATTTGCAAAACCTGCTGTACTTCCTGCCAAAGTAGTTACAACATGTGAAGGAGAAATTTTTTTGATTTTATTGTTCCATGAATCTGCTACGTAAATATTCCCTGCATTATCTGTTGCTATTCCATGTGGATGATCAAAGAGTGCCACACTGCCTGCGCCAATTGCATCACCATTCTGAAATGCAGTTCCTGCAATGGTTGTTACCTGTCCGCCACTGATTTTGCGGATACAGTGTGCCATGTATTCACTAACATAAACATTACCTGATGCATCCGTTGCCACGCCAACGGGGAATCCAAATTGTGCTGATGCAGAAGCGCCATCTGTCACACCGGCTGTGCCGGCACCTGCAAAAGTGGTAACAACTCCTGCTGAAGTTATTTTTCTGACTTTATAATTTTTTGTGTCGGCAACATACAGGTTTCCTGCATTGTCAATTGCAATACCCCAAGGTTCAAAAAAAGAGGCATTAACACCGGTTCCGTCTGTGCTTCCCGGAGTTCCAGATCCTGCAAATGTGCTCACTACTCCGGCAGCAGTAATTTTTCTGATGAGATTGTTATCTCGGTCGGCAACATACATGTTGCCTGCAGCATCGTAAACAACACTGTGTGGCCCATCAAATGTTGCAACAGTACCACTCCCATTCGCAGACCCTGATATTCCACTCTGACCGGCAAGAGTTGTTACATTCTGTGTATATCCAAAATGCACTGCAAATGCCAGTCCTAAAATGGTTATAACCTTTTTCGTCATTGTCTAAATTACAATAGTGAACACAGGGTTTATACTTTAAACCCATCGTAAGGTTACAAACCGGGTATTATAGCCATCAATATGGAATTGATGCTAACCTCCTGAAAGTTAACTCACAGCATTTAAACGGAAGAAATAATCAGTCGTCTTGTTTACTTAATGGTAACGACAGAATCAATCCAAACTGAACTGATGGGACAGGAAAATCTTCAATGTCTCTAAGTTTCTGATTAGAAAATTCCACACGATTATCAATTGTGAGAGGCACTGTTATCTGGTTAAAAAACCGAAAATAATTTTTCCCGAAGGACCATCGTAATGACGGCTCCCAAATTAATTTCGAAGGATTTTTATGTGCGTCTTCACCTTTTATCTCAACATTTAAATCCTGATCCTTATAATTCTGATCTGCATATTCAAGATAATAATTGCGGTAATTCAAATAAGTAAACTTAAATGCAAACACTATATTAAAAACACCGTTGGCTGAAGCCTTTAGCAAATAAGGTGATGCATAATAAAAATTATATTTGCTTTTGTTGCACACAAAAATATCCTCATGGAGAAAAAGATTTCTGTTATATGCTTTGTAATCTCCTATACCTCCGCCAAATATCAAACCTGCATAAAAATTAGATCCTTCCTTTAACTCTCCCATTCCATAAAAAGCAGCTTCAGCTATTCTTCTTCTTTCAGAAGCATCAGTTCTGCCTGTATAAATGTTGGTATGCATTAATGCAGATATACCAACGGAATTGGTTATTCCTCCTGCTGCAGAGATATTCACACCACCCTCGCCCAGACCTGTTGTTACCGAAATTTTTCCTTTATCATTTGGCTGAGGATAATGAGTGAGAGTGGGACTATAAGAATGTAGTCCGCATCCGGATAGAGTTAGCACTATTGCTGAACCTGATATTATTTTTTTCATATCTCATGTTTAACAGGATTCAAATATAGTTTATCCGGCTTAGATAAATTAATTTAAAAAATATCAATGTGGAACCGGTTGTTCTTTGTTTATTTCCTGTTTAATCCAGCTTTTTGTTTTTGCATTCCACCACGATTTATTATTCAGATTTTGTTCAATGCTCATTTCAGGTTTCTCAATTTCTTCCTTCCATAACGGGTTGTTGTTTTCATCAAAAGTAATTTTGGTTTCATACCAGTACATGCTAGCTCCCGGGTTCATTCCTGTTTCTATCAATGCACATGCACCGTTATCATGCATTCTTTTTAATTCAGTGATGGAAGAATAACTCATCTTTACATCTTCAATCTTGTAAGTGATTTCACCAAAAGGATTGTAAAATCTTATGGTTCGTCTGCCGCTATCCCATGCTGAAATTTCTACAGATATTCTTTGTGGCAGACCTTTGTAATAAAATTTCTTTCCTGAAACTCTCTCATCAGAAGGGGTGGGTTGCACCTGCTTTATTTGAGCAGGTTGTTTTTGTTTTATTTGCTGACTATCCCGCGGTTGAACTACCGGTTTTTGTTTGTTTTTGCCGATGACTAGTTGTTGAACCACTGAATCTTTTTCATTAGGTCTGTTGGAATATGATGTTGAATCTTTCTGATTAAACTGTTGTACTTCATTTTTTAATGAATCGAGTTTGCTCTGTAATGAATCCAATTTCTGCAACAACAATGTATTATCATTTTGTGGCTGTGCACAACCTGATACAACAAATGCAGTAAGAAGAATTAATCTTATCATATAGTTTTATATCGGGATGAAATTCAGAAAAAAATTCCATAATCATAATAAACCTCAATAAATTCTAAGTTAATCTGTCAGATTTAATTCATAAAAAAAGAGGCTGCCTCGTGCGAGGCAGCCTCTTTTCTGAAACATCACTTTCGTGAAGTGCGGTTTATCAATCTTTTTTATCCAGCATCAGGATTTCATTGATAACAACTTCGGTGATATACTTCTTGTTACCTTCCTTATCGGTGTAACTTCTGGAAGTGAGTTTGCCTTCAACGGCTACTTCGCGACCTTTGTCAAGATATTTCTCAGCAATTTCAGCAGTTTTACCCCAGGCTACCAGATTGTGCCAGCTGGTTTCTGTTACCTTCTCGCCTTTGCTGTTCATGTAGGTCTCGTTGGTGGCCAGATTCAGGCGTGCCATTTTGTTTCCATTGTCGAGATTTTTCACTTCCGGTGCTGCTCCAAGATTTCCGATGAGTCTTACGCTGTTTCTTAATGTGTTCATTGTACTTTGTATTTATTTGTTAAACTTAAATTAATTATCGTGTGATGTGTGTCTTGCAGTTTATCGTTGATTGACGGTGCAAAAGTGCAGCAGCCCCGCCACCTGAGTCGGATGATATACATTTACTTCCGAAAAGAAGCGGATGTAACCGTTTGTAATCGGATATTATTATCTTTGTAAAAACATAATTTACCTCTGAAAATGAAACCGGAAAAAGTATGTCTCGAATGTGGCGAGCCTTTGGTAGGTCGTGCTGATAAAAAGTTCTGTGATGACCAGTGTCGCAGCAATTACAACAACAAAGCTAACAGCGATGTAACTGCTGAAATGCGAAACATCAACAACATTCTCCGAAAAAACAGACGCATTCTGGAACTGACAGCAGGAACGGAAGGCAAGACCAATGTAAGCAGACAAAAGCTCACTGATAAAGGATTTAATTTTAAGTATCATACCCATCAGCATGTCACACAAAAAGGAGTTGTATATAAACTTTGTTATGACTACGGCTATTCCGACAGAGACAAAGATTTTGTCTTTGTGATAAAATGGGGAGTAAGTATGACTCCACCAACTGATAAATAGTAATCAGAGTAATTACCTCCATAAAAAAAATAAAGCCTGCGATTGCTCGCAGGCTTTATTTTATCTGTCAGTCTTTCGACTTACTTTTTACTCCACTACAATCCTTACCTGATTGTTGCCGCTCTGAGTTTGTACATTCAGCATGTACGCTCCCTTAGCTACTCTGCTCAGGTCTAACTGCATGGTGTTCTTTCCTTCAACTGAAGGCTGTGTCTGTGTCATCACTACTCTGCCGCTCAGGTCTAGTACTGTTACCTGTGCTGTGCCTTTCTCTGT
>JAANMX010004538.1_pt1 | contig 10863 bp, 6 predicted proteins | sample 7279681 | NCBI WGS metagenome assembly JAANMX01 (sample SAMN14094542, study PRJNA606508) | bioreactor metagenome | isolation source: A lab-scale SPAN reactor treating ammonium-rich wastewater day 351 | place: Ireland: Galway | collected 2018-01-01
GCGTCATGCTGACCTGGGGCCTGATCTCGGGCGCCATGGCCTTCGTGCAGGGACCGACCAGCTTCTATATCCTGCGCTTCCTGCTGGGCGCGGCCGAGGTATGAGCGCTATCCTGTAAGAGTTGCAGCAGCAAGAGCAGCCGTGGGAAAACCATTAACACTTTCTGAAAAAATCCTTTATACACACCTTTGGGAAGGCAATGCAAGCCAGGCTTACGAAAGAGGGAATTCTTATGTAGATTTCGCTCCGGACCGTGTTGCGATGCAGGATGCTACGGCACAAATGGCGTTATTACAGTTCATGCAGGCCGGAAAATCCAAAGTTGCAGTTCCCTCTACAGCACATGCCGATCACCTTATTCAGGCAAGAGTGGGAGCGGAAGCAGATTTACAGGAAGGGATCAATAAGAACTCCGAAGTTTTCAACTTCCTTAGTTCAGTTTGTGATAAATACGGAATTGGTTTCTGGAAGCCGGGCGCAGGTATTATTCACCAGGTTGTTCTTGAAAATTATGCATTCCCTGGAGGAATGATGATCGGTACCGACTCTCATACAGTTAATGCAGGAGGTTTAGGAATGGTTGCCATCGGTGTAGGTGGCGCAGATGCGGTAGATGTAATGGCCGGAATGGCGTGGGAGCTGAAAATGCCAAAACTAATTGGGGTAAAATTAACTGGTAAACTGAACGGATGGACTTCTGCAAAAGATGTTATCCTGAAAGTAGCCGGAATACTTACCGTGAAAGGTGGAACAGGCTGCATCGTTGAATATTTTGGTGAAGGAGCACAAAACCTTTCAGCAACAGGAAAAGGAACAATCTGTAACATGGGCGCCGAGATTGGAGCTACAACTTCAACATTCGGGTATGATGATTCCATGAGAAGATATTTAGCTGCAACTGGCAGACAGGATGTAGTAGACGCAGCGGATGCAATTGCAGAACACTTAACGGGTGATGCTGAAGTTTATGCGAACCCTGAGCAGTATTTCGATCAGGTTATTGAGATTAATCTTGATGAATTGACGCCGCACCTAAACGGACCTTTCACACCGGATCTAGCGACTCCTGTTTCAGAATTCAGAGCGAAAGCAGAAGCAAACGGATGGCCACTTGATGTTGAATGGGCATTGATCGGATCATGTACCAACTCATCTTACGAGGATTTATCAAGAGCAGCTTCAATTGTTGAAGACGCAGTTGCAAAAGGTGTTAAGCCAAAAGCAATTCTTGGTATCAATCCAGGTTCCGAGCAGGTTAAATTTACTGCTGAAAGAGATGGTTTCCTTGATTCTTTCAGAAAATTTGAATCAGCAAGAATCTTTACTAATGCGTGTGGACCTTGTATCGGTCAGTGGGACAGAGAAGGTTCTGAAAAAGGGGAGAAAAACTCAATTATTCACTCATTCAACAGAAACTTTGCGAAAAGAGCCGACGGAAACCCGAATACCCACGCTTTCGTAGCTTCACCGGAAATGGTCGCTGCAGTAGCAATTTCAGGAAGACTGGATTTTAATCCAATCACAGATACTTTAACTAACCAGAACGGCGAGCAGATCAAATTGGACGAACCAAAAGGTCTTGAACTTCCAGAAAGAGGTTTCGCGGTAGATGACAACGGATATCAGGCTCCTTCAGAAGACGGTTCAAGCGTACAGGTTGCGGTGAGCCCAACTTCTGACAGACTTCAGTTACTGGAGCCTTTCGAGCCTTGGGACGGACAGAACATTACTGGTGCTAAAGTTTTGATTAAAGCTTTCGGTAAGTGTACTACAGATCATATTTCTATGGCAGGTCCTTGGCTGAAATACAGAGGTCATTTGGATAATATCTCCAACAATATGTTGATAGGTGCAGTAAACGCCTACAATATGGAAACCAACAAAGTTAAGAACGAACTGACCGGAGAATACGGTGAAGTTCCTGCTGTGGCAAGAGCTTACAAAGCTGCCGGCGTTCCTACCATCGTTGTAGGTGACCAGAATTACGGTGAAGGTTCTTCAAGAGAGCACGCCGCAATGGAACCAAGACACTTGGGAGTTAGAGCAGTTCTTGTGAAATCTTTTGCCAGAATTCACGAAACGAATCTTAAAAAACAGGGGATGCTTGGTTTAACCTTTGTGAATCCTGAAGAATACGACAAAATCCGTGAAGATGACACCGTGAATTTCCTTGATTTGGATCAGTTCGCGCCTTCACATCCTCTTCAACTGGAGTTTGTACATTCGGACGGCACCAAAGATTTAATTCTTGTAAATCACACGTATAACGAACAGCAAATCGGCTGGTTTAAAGCAGGTTCTGCATTAAATCTGATCGCTGAGGAAGCGCGAAACAACGCTTAAGATTATTCAATAACAGAAAAACCGTTCAAAATTAATTGAACGGTTTTTTTATTAAATTTTTAAGATTTTAATCTACATAAATTCCTGCCCAGCTTTTTTTCAGCGGCAGAAGAAAATCGCTCAGGAACGCAACATAAGTATTTTTAGAAAAGTCAAAAACTTCAATGTCTTGAGAGATTTCACCATCTTTCAACCCTTTCCTGAAGTCCTGCAACTTGATGGTTTTAAGCTCGCCGTTTTCTACAAAACTGGCTTTCATTCTGTCGAATAAACCCAACTGAAATTCAGCATCGATTTCTCTCATCACCTGTCCTAAAGCATCAATAGAACAGCCTGACGCAGCTTCTTTCTCCTCATCAACACAAATCACGATAAACTGATTCTTCTCGATCTTGAATGAAGATGAAAGTGGTTTTCCGTGTGCTGCCCAGGTGGCAAGAAAATCGTAAAGTTTTTCAGTAATTATTTTACCTTCTTTAGGTACAAAAGGTCGGGAAGCCGGGTAGATAATTACTCTGTAATCGTTGGTTTCTACAATATTGGACTCTTCTATTTTCATTTTTTTTCTGATTAAAAATATTGACAATGCCTAAAGTGATAAAACAAAAAGCACTTACTATTCTCCAAACATTTTCTCTGTCAATTTGAAACTGGTTTTCGTAGAGATTAACAACAATTAATACTACACCAATGATTATCAGCAGATAGTCACCATATTTTCTCATTATAAATCTTCAGCCTCAGCTAAAAGCTCTACAATATCTTTAACGGCAACTTCATCATTTTTATTGAAATGTTTAACGCCGTCTGTCATCATCGTATTACAGAACGGACATCCTGTTGCAATGATATTTGGAGTTTGTGAAAGTGCTTCTTCGGTACGTTCCACATTAATGTCTTTATCGCCTTTTTCAGGCTCCTTGAACATCTGTGCTCCGCCTGCTCCACAACATAAACCATTGGATTTGCAACGCTTCATTTCTACCAGTTCGGCATCGAGTTTTTCGAGAAGCATTCTTGGCGCTTCATACTCGCCATTGGCTCTTCCGAGGTAACAAGGATCATGGAACGTTATTTTTTTTCCTTTAAAACTACCGCCTTCGATTTTCAGACGGCCGTCTTCCATAAGTTTTCTGAGGAACTGGGTGTGGTGAAGAACTTCATAATTTCCGCCTAAACCCGGATATTCATTTTTAATGATGTTGAAACAGTGTGGACACGAGGTTACGATTTTTTTTACTTCGTAAGCATTCATGATTTCAATGTTCGTTAGTGCCATCATCTGGAAGATGAATTCGTTTCCGGCTCGTTTTGCAGGATCACCATTACAGCTTTCTTCCTGGCCCAGGACAGCGAATTCTACACCAACTTTATGCAAAATTTTACAGAAAGCTTTGGTGATTTTCTTTGCTCTGTCATCGAAACTTCCTGCGCAGCCGACAAAAAATAAAACTTCAGGTGCTTTTCCTTCGGCAGCATATTCTGCCATTGTTTTTATTGTGAAATCCATATTATATGAGTAATGAGTAATCGGCAATGAGCAATATTCATTTCCGGCGTTTTCAAATTAGTTTTCGTTGGCCCAGTTCAAGCGGTCGGCCTGGTTATAAGCCCATGGAGCTGCATTGTTCTCCACATTGGTCATCATAACGTTCAGTTCGCTTGGCGCAGAAGACTGTTCCATGACCAAAAATCTTCGCATTTCAAAAATGATAGACAGCGGATCAATTAATACAGGACAGGCTTCAACACAGGCGTTACATGTCGTACAGGCCCAAAGTTCTTCTCTCTGGATATGATCATCTAGCAGTTTCTTGCCATCATCGACAAATTTCCCGTTTTTATTGATGTTTTTAGCAACTTCTTCGATACGGTCGCGGGTATCCATCATGATCTTACGCGGCGACAATTTCTTGCCGGTAATATTGGCAGGACAAACTGAAGTACACCGTCCGCACTCCGTGCATGAATAAGCATTTAACAGCTGAACCTGATTCAAATCAAAAATATCGTTCGCGCCAAATTTGTCAGGAACGGCATTTGGATCTGCTTCGGGAGCGGCTGCATAAGGATCAGCGTTTGGATCCATCATCAGTTTAATCTCTTTGGTAACAGAGTCTAAATTGTTGAATTTTCCTTTCGGCTGCAGATTAGCAAACCATGTATTAGGGAAGGCCAGAATAATATGAAGGTGTTTTGAATAATAAAGATAATTCATGAAGAACAGAATCCCCACAAAATGGAACCACCACGCCCCTCTTTCAAGGAAAACAAGGGTGCTGTCACCAAAATTGCCAAAAAGAGGTGCAATTAAACCCGATGAAACTGGAAAGTTACCGTGTTCTGCGAGTACTCCTCTCTGTTGAAGAACCCAATCGGCGGAATTCATGATGAAAAACGCCGTCATTAAGGCAAATTCAATGATCAAAATCCAGTTCGCATCCTGTTTTGGCCAACCGAAGAGTTCTTTCATGGTGAGTCTTTTCACACCGTAGAAATTTCTTCTGATAAAGAAAAGAACTACTGCAATAATGACTAAAAGCGCCAGAATTTCCAGAGTTGCAGTAAACACACCATAGAGGGTGTCACCAAATATTCCCGCCAAGAAACGGTGAGTACCAAAAATACCGTCGACGATAATTTCAATAAGCTCAATATTAATAATCACAAAGCCTACGTAAACAGTCACGTGCAGAAACCCAGCAATGGGTCGTTTTCCCATTTTGCTCTGTCCCAGGGCCACTTTTGCCATGGTTTTCCACCGCAATGATGGATTGTCGGATCTGTTGATCTTCTTCCCGAATTGAATGTTTCGGTAGATCTCTTTTAAACTTTTAAAAAATAGTCCAAAGCCGGCAACAAGGGCAATGAAAAAGATAATATTGTCAATATATTGCATATTGAAAGGGTTTTTAGTCTTTTGGCGTACTGTTCTTTCCGAATACGGAGAAATTCAGATATCTTTTTGGATTGGCTTTCAGATCCAAAATCAGATTATTTAAATTTGCTGATGATTCATTAAGATTCTGGTAAAGTTGCTCATCTTTTGCGAGTTTACCAAGCGATCCTTCACCATTCTGTATGCCGGAAATAACACCGTTCAGTTTATCAGCTGTTAAGCTTAATTTATCAATGGTATTGTTGAGTTTCTGCACATCTACCTCGTCTGCAACTCTTCCGTACTTATCGATGGCTGTTTTGGCACTTATTGTTGCCAGATTCGCATTATCCAGCATTTTCTGAATGCGGGGATCATTGTTGGCGAGAAGTGAGTTAGTCTGTTGAGAAGTAGCTTCAAACGAAGTTACCGTACGGTTCAGGCTTGAAAGCAATACCCGGATTGCCTGTTGATTTTCTGCATTGGTTATCGCATTGGCGTTCATCATAAGACTGTCTACCCTTCTTAAAACCACCTGTACCTGATCTTTCACAGGACCTACCTGTGATGAGATATTATTCATCATTGAGAGGGTAAATGCGCCTTTCAGGGTATCACCGTCTTTAGCCATTGGGCTTCCGTATGCCAGATTAACCCTCATTTCTTTTCCGGACATCAATCCAGGTTCGAAAATTTCTAATGTTGATCTTTTTGAAAATTCAAAATTATCATCTACGGTCACTTTTACTACAAAATGGATTTTTCCGTCGGGTTCTGTAATCGGGATAATCTGATCAACCTGACCAACCTTTAAACCATTAATCGACACTGGGTTAGACGCTGCCAAGCCCTCTACATTGTCGAATTTTGCGTAAAAAATATTGTCGGTAGTAAAAAGGCTTTTACCTTTCATGAATTGGAACAGAATTACAAATCCTACTATGGCTAAAATTGCGATTAATCCTGCTTTTATTTCTTTTGTGAACTTCACTTTTCTTTAATTTTTAATGAACAAATATAATACATTTTCAACGAAATTTTTAAATCTCCGGTCAGCAATGCAAAAAGCGACCCATAAGAGTCGCTTTTGATGATATTTTTTGATTCTGAGATTACTGCTGTGCAGCCTGATTATAAACCTCGATTCTGAAATCTTCGATGTCAGCATTATCCTGAAGACTCTTCAACAGAGCTTGTCCGAACTGCTGTGAATTCTGGCTTGCTAATGCCTGGGTCACCTGCTTTATATCTCCCGGCTGTTTGTTAAGTGTTTCTGATTTCTTAACGACAACATAAACACCGGTCATTCCTTCTACTGGATTTGAAACTTTGCCTTTGGCAACACCGAATGCTGCACCTGCCACTTTCGGTTCCATAGCACCTGCAATCTGCGGGCTCAGCATGTTAACCTGTGCAGCTTGCTTAGAAGTACCAAACAGTTTTGCAACTTGGTCTAAACTTGTTGCTTTGGCAGCTGTAATCTTATCTGAAATCTGTTTCGCTAAAATTTTGTTTTTAACGATAGGTTCAATTTGGTCACGAACAGCTTCCGGATCGGCTGTTCCTGGATCCTGTATTCCGTTAAGGTACGCTACGATACGGTCGCCAGTTCCATCAACGGTGAATATATCTGCATCTCCTTTGTTACGTTTTTTGTTGAATGCCCAGGCAATAATTTCCTGATCTTTATCGGTTCCCAATCCAGGTAACTGACCCTGGAAACGGCCAACCTCTTTAGGATTGAAGAACTGATAATTGTTTTTCTTCGCAACATTGGCAAAGTCATTAAACGATTTCCCCTGAACCTGCTGGATGAATTTGGTAGCCTTGGTGTAAACTTCGCTTTCAGTTTTGTCTGAAGGTTTTACAGCTTTTACCAGATTCGCAACTTTGTAAGTCATCGCTCCGGATTTCTTATCCTCGATGTTGATGATATGATAACCAAACTGAGTTTCTACTACTCCTGTTGCTCCTTTACCATTGTTTGCAAGGAAACTTAAGTACTCAGGCACGAAAGGCGTTGCAGGAGTAGTCCAGCCAACACTTCCACCCTGCCCTGCAGAGCCTGGATCAGATGAATATTTTAAGAATTCTGTGAATTTAGCAGGTGTTGCTTTCAATACTGCACCAATAGAATCTGCCAATTTCTTAGCCTCTTCTTTTGTTCTGGTTTCATTAGCCCCGGCCTGATTTCCTTTGTACGAAACTAATATATGTCTTGATAATGTTGAGTCTGAAGGTTTTTTATCTAAAATTTTAGAGACAACATAAAAATTCTGTTCTTTGTACGGACCGAAAGTAGTTCCTACTGCAGCACCGGCAACTTTATCTTTAATTGAAGCCGGAAGCTGTTCTGCTGAAAAATAGGTTGGATTATAAGGAAGGTCAGAATTCAGAGAAACAAACATCGAGTCGTTTGTTGTATTCTGGAAGTTTTCTTTTCCGTCACTCATATCTGTTCCCTGTGAAAACAATTTATTAATTTCCGCCTGAGTTACCGCTTCGTCCTGTGGACTTGCCGCTGCAGGGAAATATACCAATCCGATATTTCTGCTTGCATCTCTTTTGAAGAGAATCGGGTGTTTTTTAATATAATCTGCTAGATCCTTAGTAGTAACTTTTACAGGATTTTTTTGAGCATATGCTGCGTAATCAACTTTTACAAAATCGATATCAGCAATCTGGTCTCTCTGTTTCATCATTTCCTCAGCTTCTTTCTTGCTCACGGTGATTCCGGTAGAAACATTTGCAAAAAGCTGGCGAGCCATCATTCTGTATTCAATTGCTTTTTTAGTTTTCAGCCAGTTGTTGTACATTTCAACATTACCGCTGTTCTGAAGTTCTTCGATCTGCTTTTTGATTTCCTGAACTTTGAAATTGCCTTTTGCATCAAAGTTTTCAGGGTTTTGTGCAAACATTGGATCAAACTGCAATTGGTTATAGAACATGTCATCGGTTAAGGTAAGTCCCATTTTATCGAACTGCTGCTTAATCAGTTTCGATTGTACTACCATTTGCCATGCCTGCTCTTCCAAACCTGTAGCCGGTTGCCCTTGTTGCTGAGCTTGTTGCTGAAGCATAAACAACTGATCATCAAAATCTTCTTTTGTAATTTCGTCGCCGTTTACCTTTCCGTAAACACCTGGTTTTGCGCCGAACAGTTTTTCTAAACTGTCAGGATTTACCACGAATGCCAACATCGCAACAGCGATAATTCCCATTAAAAGCCAAGGTCTGTTTCTAATCTCTCCTAAAACTGCCATCTTTTTTGTATAATTTTATCAGTTTGCGAAAATACACATTTTTAAGAGATTAAGAAAAATTTTAAACATTTTAAAGTTATTTTTTCGGAAAGATGGTAATTTTGTCTAAATATTGCCTTAGGCACAGTGCTTGTGAAATTTAACTAACCTAGTTATTTAAGACTGTTATAAAGCGTAATCTTACTTAACAGCACTTTAACCACCTATTATAAATGACAATTTGTCACTCCACAATATTATGACAGAATTTGATGATCTCAACTTTGATGAAATTATAACTGATGGATTCAGTATCGTAGCAGAAGAAATTAGCCTTTCCGAAATGGATCAACCTAACAGCAGCGAACAGAACATCTTCCCGATTTTACCGGTAAGAAATATGGTAATGTTCCCAAAAGTGGTGATTCCGATTACGGCAGGGCGCGAAATGTCAATCAGACTGCTGGAGGAAGCCCAGAAAAATAATGAATTCATTGGGATCGTGAGCCAGAACAATTCAAATATCGAAAGCCCTACAGAGAATGATCTGCACAAAACAGGAACTTTAGCAAAGATCATCAAGATTATAAAGCTTCCCGAAGGAAATGTTACCGCAATTACAAGAGGCTTTCAGAGGTTTACAATTAAAAGTATCGTTGAATCAAAACCTTATTTCAGAGCAGAAATCACAAAACTGAAAGACGTTACATCCAAAAAAACAGAGGAGTATGCGGCCCTTTTGGAGAATATTAAATATCTGGCTCTCAAAATTGTCGAACTGGATCCAAACATTCCGTCCGCTGCCAACTTCGCGATCAAAAACATGAGCGATAATGAGGATTTGCTGAATTTCATCTGTACTAATGCCAATTTTACCTCAGCAGAAAAACAGAAACTTCTGGAGGAAAAAAGCCTCATGAACCGTGCACAGAAATGTTATGAGCTGATGCACGATGAATACAGAAAGCTTGAACTGCGAAACCAGATTCACCAGAAAACAAACCGCGAACTCGATAAAAGCCAGCGCGAATATTTCCTGAACCAGCAGATCAGGGCCATTCAGGAAGAATTGGGTGGTGGCCCCGAATCGGATGTGGAAGAACTTTTGCTGAAAGCACAAAAAGTAAGATGGAATGCAGAAGTTGAAAATCATTTCCAGAAAGAAATCAACCGACTTCAGCGACAGAATCCGAATTCCCCCGATTACAATGTGCAGCGTAATTACCTGGATTTCTTTACAGAATTGCCTTGGGAAACCTATTCCAAAGATATTTTCGACATCAACAAAGCCCAAAAGGTTTTAGACAAAGCCCATTTCGGACTCGAGGATATCAAAAAAAGAATCCTCGAACACATGGCAGTTCTGAAACTGAAAAACAATATGAAATCTCCGATTTTGTGTTTGGTAGGACCTCCGGGAGTTGGAAAAACTTCATTGGGTAAATCAGTTGCAGATTCGCTGGGAAGAAAATATGTGCGGGTTTCTTTAGGAGGCCTTCACGATGAATCTGAAATTCGTGGTCACCGAAAAACTTATATTGGGGCCATGGCAGGAAGAATTCTGCAGTCCATAAAAAAAGCAGGCACTTCAAACCCCGTAATTGTTCTCGATGAGATCGACAAAATCGGACAGGGAATCCATGGTGATCCGAGCTCAGCATTGCTGGAAGTGCTTGATCCTGAACAGAACAGTTCCTTTTATGATAACTTCCTGGAAATGGGATATGACCTCTCGAAAGTGATGTTTATTGCAACGGCAAACTCACTATCAACCGTTCAGCGCCCGCTTTTGGACAGAATGGAAATCATCGAAATTGCCGGTTATACTTTAGAAGAAAAAGTAGAAATTGCAAAAAGACACCTGATTAAAAAACAGCAGGACGAAAACGGACTGCATGCAAAGTCATTCAAACTCGGAAACCCCGAACTGAAACATATCATCGATGCTCATACTTCCGAAAGCGGCGTACGTGGTCTGGAGAAAAAAATTGCCTCAATAGCAAGATGGGTCGCATTGCAGACAGCGATGGAAAAAGAATATGACCCAAAAATTTCTATTGATAAAATTGATGAAATTCTGGGTGTTCCAAGACCTAAAAGTCTTTCCGAAATTACAGGTGTTCCGGGCGTCGTAACAGGTTTGGCGTGGACACAGGTTGGAGGAGACATTCTTTTTATCGAAAGTATTTTAAGCGAAGGAAAAGGAAATCTCAGCATGACCGGAAATCTGGGAACCGTCATGAAAGAGTCTGCAACAATCGCGTTGGAATACATCAAAGCAAAACATGATGAACTCGGAATTTCTTCCGAAGACATCCAGAAAAAAAATATTCACGTTCACGTTCCTGAAGGTGCCACCCCGAAAGACGGACCTTCAGCGGGAATCGCGATGCTAACTTC
>JAANMX010004539.1_pt1 | contig 10857 bp, 8 predicted proteins | sample 7279681 | NCBI WGS metagenome assembly JAANMX01 (sample SAMN14094542, study PRJNA606508) | bioreactor metagenome | isolation source: A lab-scale SPAN reactor treating ammonium-rich wastewater day 351 | place: Ireland: Galway | collected 2018-01-01
CAGGTGGCTCGATCTGGCCCGCTCCTACGTCGACGAATACAACCGAAAATTCGCCGCCCCGCGAAGGGGCAAGCCCAAACTGGCGTTCGACTTCGCCCTCGCCGGCGCGATCATGGCCTGCGCCCATGGCCAAGGCGCGTGCCCCTGATACTATTTTATTTCGGCCCGGACCATGAGATGCTAAAAATAGCCGACCCATGGCCCAATACCTCCCCTACGCCCTCTACCCCGCCGGGATCTTCTCCGTCCTCCTCGGCCTCTTGCATTTCTGGTTTCCGCGCTGGTTTGATTTTCGCGGGGCGATTGCCGAGCGCGGCGAGACGCTCAGGCCTTTTCCGCTGATCCTCGGCGCCTACCCGACGACGCGCCAGGATATCTACGGACTCGTCTGGGTGATGAACCATGCCGCCAGCTTCGCGATCCTTACGGTCGGCCTGCTGGATTTGACTTGGACGCGGTGGCTGCCTTCGAGCTACGGCCCCTACATCGCGGTGTGGATCGCCCTCTTTTGGTTCCTGCGCGCGATCACGCAATTAAAGATGGGAAGGAGACGCGGCGACTGGTGGATCCTGGCGGGCTTCGCGGGCCTCGGCTTGATTCACTTGCTTGCCGTCCTACCCTAAAGAAGATACCGACCATTGCCTGCGAGTGAGAGGGCGAACACAAGCTTCGCCCCTACAATTCATTCCCTAAAGGGAAAACATTTCCGGCCTGGGAGAGACTTACCACATGAACCTCGACGACCCCTACCGCCCCTACCCCGCGCCGCGTTCCCCCTTCGTGATGCACCAGTCCTGGCACGACCTGCTCTTCATCCACTACCGCGTCCCCGCGGAGCTCTTAAGGGCCCTGGTGCCCGCGTCCCTGCCGCTGGACACCTTCCGCGGCGAGGCCTACGTCGGCGTCGTCCCCTTCCGCATGGCCAACGTGAGGCCGCGCTTCCTGCCGCCCCTGCCCTGGCTGTCTTTCTTCCCCGAATTGAACGTCCGCACCTACGTCACCCTGGACCAACGCCCCGGCGTCTATTTCTTCTCCCTCGACGCCGGAAACCGCGCGGCGGTGGAAATCGCCCGCGCCTGGTTTCACCTCCCCTACTTCAAGGCGACCATGGAGTGCCGCGCGCGGGGCGGCGAGGTCCGCTACAGCTCGACGCGTAGCGACCCGCGCGGAAAGGACGCCGTCCTGCGGGCGCAATACGCGCCGACGGGACCCGTCTTCTTCGCGGAACGGGATTCGCTGGAATACTTCCTGACGGCCCGCTACTGCCTCTACACCCTCAACGCCCGGCAAGAGGTCTTGCGGGCGGAGATCCATCACAAGCCCTGGGAGCTCCAATCCGCCCGGCTTCAGGCGCAGGCCAACACCATGCTCGACCCCCTCGGCCTCAGCCTGCCGGAGGAGGCGCCCCATCTGCTTTTTGTGAACAAGATCCACGTCCTCGTCTGGCCGCCGAAGCGGGTCAATCCCGCGCCTTCGGCCCCAGCAGCGGCAGGTGCCGGTAACGGGCGACCAGGACGACCAGGCTGCTGAGCAGGACGGCGGACAGCATGAGGGTGTGCTTCAGGTCGAAGCCGATCACGGTCAGGTGCGCGATCAGGGCGCCCAGCATCGTGCCGAGGGCCAAGAAGGCGCCCGCGGCCGAATAACGCGGCGACAGCAGCAGCAGCGCCGCCAGGCCCTCGATGATCCCGATGATGAAGCGGCCGGTCGGGTCCATCCCCAAGACGGAAAATAACTGCACCTCGCTCGGCTTCGAGCTGAGCTTCCCGTAGGCGGTCCCCAACAAGATCAGCGCGGGGACGAGTTGAAAGATCCACAGCAGCTTGTTCTTCATAAGCTCCCCCGTCCCGTCCCCGTCGCCGTCGGCAGCAGTAGGTTGTCCTCGTTCAGCTCCCGGAAGGAGCGCTTCCCCAGCGAGGTCAGCAGCTCGTAGTGGTCGTGCACCAGGTTGACGACGTAGTTCTTCACCCGCTCCGACTTTACCTCGATGTCCAGGCCCCGCTGCAGGGCCGGGTTGTGCGTCGTGATGCCGACGGGACAGGTGTTGCGGTTGCAAGTCAGGGCCTGGATGCAGCCCAGGGCCAGCATGAAGCCCCGCGCCGTGTAGACCGCCTGCGCCCCCAGCGACAGCGCGATGAGCTGCTTCCCGGGATTGATGAGCTTTCCCGCCGCCAAGAGCTTGAGGCGGTCGCGCACCTCTTCTTCCTTCAGGATCTGATGCACCGCCGGCAGGGCCGTCAGGATCGGGATCCCCAGGTCGTCCATGAAGGACTTCGGCGCGGCGCCGGTGCCGCCCTCCGCCCCGTCCAGCGCGATGTAGTCCGGGAAGATCTGGTGCCGCGCCATCGCCCGCACCAGGGCGCGAAACTCCGCCTCGCGGCCCAAGCAGAATTTAATGCCGACCGGCAATTCGGAGATATCCTGGACCCGTCCGATGAAACGAACCGTCGCGTCCGGGTCGGTGCATTCCACGTGCGAGGGAGGCGAGATCACGTCGCGGTCCATCGGCACGCCGCGCAGCTCGGCGATCTCGCGGGTGATCTTCTCGCGCGGCAGCAGGCCGCCCTTCCCCGGCTTCGCCCCCTGCGAGAACTTGATCTCGATCATCTTCACCTGCGGCAGCCGCGCGATCTCGCGCAGGCGCCCTTCGTGCAAGGAACCGTCCTCGTTGCGGCAGCCGAACTTGGCCGTGCCCATCTGGAAGATCAGGTCGCAGCCCTCCATCAGGTGGTACTTCGGCAGGCCGCCCTCCCCCGTGTTCATCGGGATCCCGGCCTTCCGCGCGCCCCGCGCCAGGGCCCGCACCGCGTTCTTGCCCAGCGAGCCGTAGCTCATGGCGCTGATCATCACCGGCTTGGTGATGGTGTAGGCCTCGGCCAGTCCGCGCTCCTCGCCGAAGGTCAGGGTGTAGGGCTCCGCCTCGGCCACCAGGGTCGGGTACATCGAATGCCGCAGCTTGTACTCGCCGCCGTCGAATTCCAGCTGCGAGCCGAAGGCCGAGGAGGCGTCGATGTCCTTCGACTTGCGGTAGACCTCCATCCGCTCCACCCGCGAGAAGGGCCGCTCTTCGGTGTCGGTGGTGAAGAGGTACTGGCGCAGCTCCGGGCCGACGCTCTCCAGGAGGTAGCGGCCCTGCGCCACCCAGCCGAAGTTGGTCAAGAGGGCGTGGTCCTTCTGGACGCGGCGGTAAAAAATATTGATGAGCGTCATCAGCAGGAAAAAGACCGTCAGGAAGTGGAAATAAAACGAGGAAAAATACCCCGCCAAGAAAAAGACGAGGGTCAGCGCGGGAAGGCCGAAATTGACGACCCGCGAGATCTTCTCGAGATTGACGGTCCAAGAGGCGGCCATGGGGAGAATTTTGAAGAAGGAACCGCGAAAAGGAAAGAAAAGACCGCTGGAAACCCCGTGAAATCCGCTTCATTCCAGGGGGGATAAATCGGGCGGCGGAATGTCAGCGAAGCTGCATCACCGGCAAGGCCGTATCCCCCTTGACGGCGGGAAGGACGAACTGCTCCTCGCACTTGATGCGGGTCTCCGTGGGGTGGGGGTCCCAGGAGCACTTGATCTTCAGGTCGCGGGTCCCGCGACTGACCCAGACCCCCTCTTGGGGAAACAGGGCGTCGATCTTGAAATCCCAGGTGTTGTTGCCGTCGGGGTAGGGGCTGAAGGGGACGCGGATGTTTTCCGTCTCGGCCAGCCACTTGCCGTCGGCGCCGCAAGTGGCGACGAGCGTCTTTTTGTAGGTTTCGCTGGAATACGAATAGAAAGGCCGCTGGGCCTCGACCGCCACCTTGGGGACGAGGTTGGCGTCCATCGGCGGCTGCACGGTCTCCGTCCCGCAGATCACGGCCTTGGTCGGCTCGGTCCGGATGTCGCGGCCGCCCACCGGCAAGGCCTGGGCCTCGCGGATCCATAAATTCGAAAATAGGCCGCCGCCGCTGGGTTGCGTTCGATACTCGCCGAAGCCGCAGACCTCGCGCTCTTCCTTCGGCGGCCACAGCGTATTGCAATCCCCGGTCGGATTCTCCGGACTGAAGTGCAGCTTCACCGAGATCTTGATGGCGCCGAACAGATTGCCCACGGGCGTGTCGCCGGCACAAACCCCGCCGCTGCACTCGGTTCCCGAGCCGCTCGCGTGGCCGCTGCTCCCGCCGCCGCCGACGTCGCTGAAAGGATCGGAGGAACCGCCCCCCGCGGGGGGAAAGGCGCCGCCGCCTCCCGGATTGCGAGGGTCGAGGCCGGGCAAGCCGCCCCCGCCGGCCATCGCGCCGCCCGAGCCGATGCCGCCGACCCCGTTTTGGGCGATGTCGTCCAAGGCCATGCCCTGGGGGCCGCCGCCGTCGGCCTGATTGGAAGAGCCGGACATGGCCCCGCAGCCGACCAAAAGGGCGACAAAGCCGCCGATGGCTAAATTATTAAATAATTTCGATATGTTATTTGGCAAAATCCGCGTCAAGGAAGCCCCCCATTCGGCAATCCGATGCTCCGATAAGCTTATAGTAAAGCGCTGCTCGGAGGAACCCACAAGGTTTATCGGAGAATCGGCTCCTAGAGTTGCCCCCGCCGCCGGGGCCCCGGAATCACTCCCCTTCCAGGGCCGCCAGCTCTTGCAGGACGCTCTCGAGTTTGCGGTCCCTCAGGTAGCTCGCCCGCAGGGCCTCCGGCAATTTTTCCGCGTAGGCCAGGGCGGCCTGTTTCGCCGCCAGGAGCCGCTCCCGCGCCTTCGGGATCTCGCCCTTCGCCTTCGCGAGGAGGCCGCGGTTGTACTCCACCTCCCACAGCGATTCGCGATTGTCGTTCTTCAGGATATTGTCGCGGGCCTTTTCGAAAAACTCCTCGCTCTTCGGCAGGTCGGGCTGGGCGCGATCGCGGTAGACCTTCCCCAGGATGATGTAAAGCCAGCCCAAGAGCCGGTCGTCCGGCCACAGACGCCCCAGCTGCAGGGCGGCCTCGGCGTCGAGCTGCGCGGGGAGGAAACGCCCTTGGCTCCAGTGCAGGTAGGCGCGGTTGACGAGGAACTGCGCGCGGAAGCGCGGGTGCTTTTTCCCGTCCAGCAGGGCGATGGCTTGGTCCAGGTAGGAGACCCGCAGCTCCGGGCGCCCCTGCCTCCCGGCGATGAGCGAGAGATAATTCAGCGCGATGGCCTGTTGGTCCCGGTAACCGTGTTGGATGGCCCGCTTCATCCATTCGTAGCAGGCGGCCTCGGCCTCGGCCGACTTGCCGCCGTGATGCAGGAGGTTGATCCACTTCTGATAAAGCGACTGCAACAGGAAGGGGTGCGGCTCGCGCCGCGCGTAGTCCCAGGCCTCTTGGTAGCCGGCATAGGCATCCTCGACCCGGCCCTGCTCTTGGAAGACCAGGGCCAAATTGGTTTGGGCCATGCCCGCGCAGTACAGATCGCCCGCGGCGACGGCGTGCTGCACCGACAGTCGCAGGTTTTTCTCGGCCTCGGGCCAGCGACGCTCGACGCGAAAGAGCAGGCCGCGCAGGTTGCAGGCGCGCGCCAGGCCGCGCAGGTTTTGCGAGGCCGAGTAATGCCGCTCGCATTCGGCCAGGTCGGCCTTGGCCCGATCGAAGCGGTGCAAGAGATTCTCGGCGCGGGCCCGTGTCTCGAAGAGCAGGCCTTGCGCGTCGGCGGCATCGAAGGACAGGGATTGCAGCAGGTCCAAGGCCCGTTCGGCCTGGCCCTCCGCGACGTGGAGCCGCGCGCCGGCGAGCCGGACCGGCGGCGGGACCGCCGCTCCGCCCGAGGCCTGGAGCGCCTCCTCGAACCAGGCGATGCCGGCGGCGAATTTGCCCTGGTCGTAGAGCGCGTTCAGCGACTCCGCGAGGCTCGCCGGATCCGCGGCCCCGGCGGAGGCCCGCTCCGCTCCGGGGGCGACGGCGCGGTAGCAGAGCACGCCGTTCACCGGCTCCGCGCTCAGCCATCCTTCGCCGATCCAGCCCGCCAAGGCGTCCCGCAGGGCTCCGGTCTCGAAGCCGAGCATGCCCTCCAAGGCCACCGCGGGCAGGCTGAGGCCCGAGCCGGCCAAGAACTCGCGAACCTCGGACTTTCGTTTCGCCTCGCGATGGGATTGGCGCTTCCGCAAGGCCTCGCCGTCCACCGGCAGGCTGCCCCGCCAATGCCAGCCGCCCTGCTCCCAGGCGATCGCCCCCTCTTCCCGCAGGGCCTGCAGAAGCTCGCCGAAACGCCTTGGGTAAAGGTCTTTCGTGCTGCGCGCCAACTGCCCCGCGAGCTCCGCGGGGGCGCCCTGGATTTCCGCCTCGCAAAAGGCCCGAACCTTCGGTTCGTCGAGAGGCGGGACTCGCAAAAGATCCTCGCCAAGCAAAGCTTCTCCCACATCGCGGCTCGTCCAAACTCGTGGAGCCCCGCCCCGCCCCGCCGCCATGTCGCCGGAAGACGCGTCTTCTAAATCCAACAGGATGGGCCGGTCGTCCGCCGCCTCCGCGGCGGCGGCGAATTCTTCCCAGGCCTTCCGATCCCAAAAATACCAAGGGCGCCGCCCCTGCAGCTGGAGCTGCGCCTTGAGCCGCTCGAGCAGGCGCGTCTTTCCCGCGCCCTCCGGTCCGGCGAGCCGCGGCGATCGCCCGGCGGCGAGGGCCGCGGACAGCGCCTCCAGGATCTCGGGGTAAAAGAGATGGTCGGATTCTTCCAGGATGCGGCCCGGCGCCTGCTGGCCGCGCAGGCTGAAGTTCTCGCCCAAGATCCGGTTGAGCTCTTCCAACACCTCGCGCACGCTGGCGAAGCGCTCTTCCGGCTTCCGCAGCACCATCCGGCGCAGCAGGTCCGCGAAGGCGTCGGGCAGGGCCGGATCCAGGCCCGTGACGCGCTCGGGGTCCTTATAGGTTTGCAGCGGAAGGATCTCGAAGGGATCTTGCGAGGCGAAGGGAAAGCGCCGCGCGAAGATTTGATGCAGCAGCATCCCGAGGGAATAGATATCGGCGGCGGGGGAAGGCTCGCGCTCTTGCAGGCATTCCGGCGCGGCGTAGGGCGGCGTCCCGGAAAATCCCCCGGCCTGCGCGAGGCCCCGCCGCTTCCATTGGGCGATGCCGAAGTCGATGAGCTTGACGGTCAGCTCGCCGGTGCGGTCCGGGGCCGTCACCAGGATGTTGGCGGGCTTGAGGTCCAGATGCAAGACGCCCCGCTGGTGCAGGAAGTCGAGGGCCCGCAAGACCTGGACCAAGAGCTGGAAGACGGTGTTGAGGTCGGCCTCCCCCGTCGCCTGCAGGAGGTCGCGGCCGTCGATCCACTCGGAGGTGAAGAACATCTCGCGATCCGTCGCGCCGAGGTCGTGGACGGCGGCGAGGTGGGGATGCCGCAGCAGGCTCAAGGTGGAAAATTCGTTTTTCAGGTCGGCGACGGCCGGGGCGCTTTCGGAGAGGCCCTCCACCAGCTTGAGGGCCAGGTGCCGGTCGCCGGCAAGGCGGTCTTGCACCAGGTAAACCGCGCCGCCTCCTCCCTGGCCCAAGGGGCGCACCACGCGGTAACGCCCGGCGATTTCGAGCGGAGCTCCTTTCTTCTTGCGGCTGGGCTTCCGTGCCAAGGGTGATCCATTCCTCTGGATGAGTCCGATGAAGGCCCGACGATGTGGTGGGAAGGCGTGCTCAGCCCCCGGTCTCTTCGGCCTTTCGCTTGAGGTTCAACCTCGAATAAAGAATGTAGTCGATCTCTTCATCCGCGGCCATCTCCGCGCTGATTTCGCCGGCCTCGGCGCCGGTTTCTTTCGCAAAAACCTTGGCGCCCTTGCTGCCGGAAAAGACCTTGATGTCGTAGCCCAGTCTCTCCAAAGAGGCGGCAAGGTCCGCCCAGGCATTCCGCAGAGAGACGCTCAGGTTGTCGATGTTCAGGATCACGAATCCTCCGTCCTATGAAGACCATACATGAAAATCGCGCGGCTGGCTTTACCTATATCTTCCCTCGGAATCATGATAAAGTGTTTTATGTCCCCCCAATCGCAAGCCGCCAGGACCCTTTCGCTCATCATGGAGGCCCTCAAGGTCTCCAGCCACGCATCGAGTTCTTTGACCCAAATCGTCAAGGTAATCAGGGGCCATTTCAAGGTGGAGCTGTGCTCCCTTTACGAGCTCAACCAGGAACAGCTGAAGCTGGTCGCGACCGACGCCGTGGATTTCGGCGCCGTCGGCCATGTGCTCCCGGCGACCCACCTGAAGCTATTGGAGCTCGCGACCCGGAAAATGGAAACGGCCTTCCTGGAAGACCGCCGCAGCTCCTGTATCGCCGTTCCCTTGATCCATCGGGAAGAAATTTCGGGCTTGCTGGTGCTGCAAAGCGCCCGTCCCCAGCCCCTCAAGCCCGAGGAGGCGCGATTCCTCGAATTCATCGCGCTGCAGCTCGCCGGCACCCTGCCGGCCATTGCGGCCCTCGAACGCGCCAAACGTCAAGTGCGGGGCAAGCCGGGCCAGGTGGTATTCGAAGGAATAGCCGCCTCCCCCGGCTTCGGCATCGGCCCCGCGCTGCGCCTGCGGCCTGATGGCGGCCATGGCCCCTGGTTTGTCGAAGGGGGCATGGGCGCCAGTTACGCCAGCCCGCGCTTTGTCACGCGCTACAAGGAAATGAGTACCCGCTTGAACTTTGTGTCGCACCTGGCCGTCGGTTTTAACCACGGAGAGGAGCACCAGCACGAATGGCAGCTGCGCCTGCAGCACAGCTCCAACGGCGGTATCAAAAAACCCAACCCCGGGCAGAACTACCTGCAGCTGCGCTACGCCCTGCATTTCTGACACGGGCGGTAGTGCCACGGCCTCCATTGCAGAAGGCCGAACCCTCTTTTACGAACGACTCCATACCCGTGGGATAGGCCATGCGCCGCGGTCGTTCAAGCGCCTTGTGGACAAGTCTGTGCAAATTGCTGGCACAAGTGGTCAGTTATCCACAGCCGCAGACCCATCGGGTAAGTTGTTCATCTCCGACCACGCCCCAAAGACCCCGCCGCCCACATACTTTGAGGCCGTGTAAATGCTTGTCCCTCAAGGAAAAAAGCAACTTGTTCACAAAAAAAGGCAGGCTCTACTACTACTGCTATTGAATTAAAGATACCTAAGAGAACAACACGAGTCCAGCCCCTTTTCTTGCGCCGGGATCAATCCGCTGATCTTGGGTGGTGGTCGCTGATTGAAAGCTGTATTCCCTGTTTTTTGACGGCGCAAACACCTTTGCCTGCCGCTGGAAGGCCTTGAAAAGCAAAACACAGGGGTCAGGGTACAAAACCGTTCGGCAGGGCTTCTAGCGTCGCTGGCTTGATCAACGGTTGCAGCCGATGACCCGAACCCTTTTTCCCGCCGCGCAGCCGTCCGGGACAAACCTGTGGATAAAAAAGGCATAACCTTCCTCTTGTCCACAGTCTGCAGGCCCGCCCGTTTTTATCCCCATTTCAGAAGCACCAAACGGCAGGGCTTGCGCACAGTCATCGCAATGGTGCAAGTGCTTGCCGCAGCACAAGAAAACCGGCTTGTCCACAGACCAGCGCCGGGCTTACTACTACTACTATGTATTTATAGAAGAAAGAAAGAAAACAGGCCGCGCGCCTTGCCTGTCCCGGGTTCGTTCTGCGCGGGATCAGTTCCTGGGCAGGCGCAGCAGCCGCTCCAGCGTGCTCGATGCCATGGGCTTGCCGAACAAATAGCCCTGGAAGGCCATACAACCTGCCTTGAGCAGCAGTTCGTGCTGTTCTGCGGTCTCCACCCCTTCGGCGATCACTTCCAGCCCCAGGCTGCGGCTGAGCGCGATGATGGTTTCGACGATGGCGGCATCGTTCGGGTCGGTCAACAGGTCACGCACAAAGCTCTGATCAATTTTGAGCTGCTGCAGGGGCATGCGCTTGAGGTAGCTCAGGCTGGAATAGCCGGTGCCAAAATCGTCCAGGGCAAAAAGCACCCCCAGCTGGCGCAGCGCCGTCATGGTCGAAATGGCATCGTCCATGTCTTCCACCAGCAGGCTTTCGGTCAGTTCCAGCTTGAGCAGGTGGGCCGGTGCTTCGTTGAATGCCAGGGCACGGGCCACATCGTCCACAAAACTGTTGTTGCGAAACTGGCGTGAACTGACGTTGACGGCCATGGTCAAGTGGCACAGCTGTGCGTCGCTTTTCCACTGTGCCAGCAGTTTGCAGGCCGAATGCAGCACCCAGCGCCCCAGTGTCAGGATAAGACCGGTTTCTTCCGCCAACGGAATGAACTCTGCCGGCGAGACCAGGCCGCGCTCAGGGTGCTGCCAGCGCACCAAGGCTTCCACGCCCACGTAGCGGTTGGCGTTGTTGACCTGGGGCTGGAAGTACAGGATGAACTGGTTGTGCGATAGCGCTGTGCGCAGGTCGGCCTCCAGCGCAGCGCGGGCGGTGACCACGGCCTGCATTTGCGGGTTGTAGAAACGCAAGGTACTTCGGCCTGCCGTCTTGGCCTGGTACATGGCCAGGTCGGCCTGCTTGAGCAGATCGAGCACGCTGGTTTGCGTGCCCAGGAAAGGGGCCACGCCAATGCTGGGCGTGCTGCGGTACTGGTAACCGGCCAGCGCATAGGGCACCGAGAGCGCAGCGAGCACTTTTTCGCCCACGCGGCGCGCCTCCAGGGCCAGGCCTTCGGGGTCGGTGCCCAGGCCTTCGAGCATCACCACGAATTCGTCGCCACCGAGCCGCGCCACGGTGTCGACACTGCGCACGCTGGCGTTGAGGCGCTGGGCCACCTGCTGCAGCAGCAAATCGCCCTTGTCATGGCCCAGGGTGTCGTTGAGGGTTTTGAAGTTGTCCAGGTCAATGAACAGCAGGGCGCCCCCCAAATGGTGGCGCTGTGCGCAGGTCGGCCTCCAGCGCAGCGCGGGCGGTGACCACGGCCTGCATTTGC
>JAANMX010004540.1_pt1 | contig 10856 bp, 6 predicted proteins | sample 7279681 | NCBI WGS metagenome assembly JAANMX01 (sample SAMN14094542, study PRJNA606508) | bioreactor metagenome | isolation source: A lab-scale SPAN reactor treating ammonium-rich wastewater day 351 | place: Ireland: Galway | collected 2018-01-01
TGGCTCATGTTGTTTTGCACAATCACCTGATCGCGCCAGGCCGTGACCGGTTCACCTTGAACCAAGGGGCGAAGGCTGAGACCACCAAGTTTTCGCGGGCGCGGGATGCCGGCAAAATCCAACATCGTGGGCAGCAGATCAATGCCCGTGTTCACCAGCCGCTCAGAAGTGCGGCCGGATTTCTGAGCCGGATGGGAAATGATCAACGGCACGCGCGCTGACTCCTCGTACAACACCGTTTTCTGATTCAAGCGGTGGGCACCCGCACATTCGCCATGGTCGCTGGTGAAAACGATCAGTGTGTCTTGCTCCAGCCCGGCGGCGCGCAACGCCGTGAGCACACGGCCGATTTCTGCGTCCACTTTTTCGATCAAGCGATAGTAACCCCAACGCAGCTTCCGCCAGCGTTCCGGGGTGAAGTCGCCCACGGGAAACAGGGGACTCGCGTGATAACCCCGGCGCATTTGAATCATCGAATCGGGCTCGTCGCCGGGAGGTTCGAGATTGGCCGGCGAGGGTGGCAAGGTGGCATCGGGTGGTGGATCACCAATTGGGCCATTGGACAACGGCTCGTCACGCGCCAATTCACAAACGTTGTGCGGATTCAGAAAACTCACCACGAGCAGAAACGGGCGTTCGTGTTTCTGGCCGAGAAATGCCACCGCGTTATCGGCCGTGAGGGCATCCTTCTGCCGCCGGTCCACGATTTCAAAACCGTGAGTCGCGGTATGTTTATCGTCATAACAAAGATGCCATTTGCCGTAGTAAGCGGTGCGGTAACCGGCCTGGCGAAAGTAATTGCCCAGATTCACAAACTCCACCGGGTCGAGATTGGTCTGGGTGTTGTCAGTCACACCCGTCTCGTGAGGGTAACGCCCGGTGAACATGGAGTTGCGCGACGGCATGCAAAGCGGGTTCGCAGCGTAAGCGCGGGTGAAGAGCGTGCCGCGCGCGGCCAGGCCGTCGAGCGCTGGCGTTTGAAGAAAGCGGTTGCCCATCCGGCAGCTCATCGCCTCCGCAGATTGCTGGTCGGTTAGGATGAACAGGATGTTGGGGCGATCAGGGGACGCCGATTGTGCGCCAGCAGTCAGGCATGCGACCAGGCAGCCGAAGAGCCACAAGCACCCGTGGATGGAATTGCTTCTCATTTTTTGAACGCCTCCATCCATGAGAGCTGCGGCCAGGCTGCGTTCCGGTCGTAAGGCTGCGCCGTGCCGGGCGTGCTTCGCCCACGTTCGATTTGTTCCCGCAACCGCCGGCCAAGTTTCTGCACCAAGTCTGGGTGAAGGGCGGCGAGATTGTTGTTCTCCGCCGGATCGGCGTCGAGATCGTAAAGCTGGAATGGTGGCAAACCTTCGAGACTGTCGGCCTTGGGCTGGGTCCATTCCGATGGTGTAGTGGTCGGAGAACTCCAGCCGCCCGAGTCGGGACAAAGCAGCAATTTCCATTTGCCTTCACGAATCGCAAAAGAGCCGTTCGCGGAATGATGGACGATGGCTGGCCGGGGCGCGTCGAGCTTTGGCTTGCCGCGCAGCAACGGGAGAAAACTCACGCTGTCCTCGCCCGCATTATCGGGAAGCTTGACCCCAAGCAGATCGGCGCAAGTCGCCAGGAGATCGAACTGGCCGATGGTTTCGGCGCAACGCGCGCCGGCGGGAGTAACACCGGGCCAGCGAACAATAAAAGGCATGCGATGGCCGCCCTCGAAGAGATCGGACTTGAATCCGCGATAGCCGGCACTGGGATCATGGTTGAACGGCTTGAGGTCGGGAACGTTGGCGGCAGGCGCAAAACCGTTGTCGGAGGTAACGATGACGATGGAGTTGCTGGCGAAGCCGTGTGCTTCGAGTGCCTTCAGAATTCTGCCAACGTCAGCGTCCACCTGCACGACGAAATCCCCGTAGGGCGTGGTGCGTGTTTTCCCCTCGAATTCGCGGGTCGGTAAGATCGGCGTATGCGGCGAGGCAAGGGCGAGGTAGAGAAAGAACGGCTTGTCCTCGCGGGCCGAAGCGCGCTCGGCCAGATATGCCAGGACTTTTTCCGTGAGGCGCGGCTGCACGTCTTCGAGTTTGAAGTCCGGGCTGATGACGCCCGCGCGCCACAGCTTTGGCGTTGGACTGTCGCCGATCGTACCCGTGGGAAGGCTAAAGGCACGGCTGTTCTCAAGCCAGACATAAGGCGGCATGTCCAGCGAAGCACTGATGCCAAAGAAATAGTCGAAGCCATGAGCAGTCGGGCCACCGCCGAAGGGCTTTGCGAAATCCACTTCCTCCGGCTTTGTGCCCGCACGCGCCCAGTCAAGCCCGAGATGCCATTTGCCGAACATCGCCGTGCGGTAACCGTGTGCACGCAGCAGCGTAGGAACGGTGAGCCGGCCCGCCTCAACGAGCGGCGGACTGTAGCCACGCGTCACACCGCGTTTGAGTGGGCCGCGCCAGGCGTAACGACCCGTGAGCAGGGCATAGCGGCTCGGGGTGCAAAGCGAAGAAGCGGAGTGTGCATCCGTGAACATCATGCCTTCGCTCGCCAAACGGTCCAATTGGGGCGTCTGCCAGGCGCTCTTTGGGTTGTAGCAGGACACGTCGCCGATGCCCAGGTCATCGGCGAGGATGTAGATGATGTTGGGCCGTGGAGTCGTTCCTGTCGCGGCAGCAACAAATCCAGCCGCTCTGGCCGAGGTGGTCAGAGCGGCCAAGAAGAAGATGGCGGCAATCAACCTGGCAATTGCTGGGTGCAAGCAGAACATGGATCATCACTTAGCGTGCGTGGCCGGGGTGCCAATCATTTATTTGTCCGAGCACAGACTTGAAGTCGGTAAAAACAGATCGGTAATAGGAACAGCACTGACAAACCGTGCATCGTTCCATGCATGATTACGGGGCCAAGGCCAGATCACAAATTGAACGGCAGGATGTTCAAGTAGTTGGTGCAGAATCTCCACGTGACCGGCTCGGCGTGACCATCGGCAAAATTCACGTTGCCCTTGCCGCCGTGTCGAGTTGTCAGGACATTGTTGCCGGCGTGCAGTGAAACCGGAAATCCCCCAAACAATTCCGGAATCCATCGGCCATCGTCGGCGGTCTTGTTCCTGCCCGGCGGGAAATCCCCGGCGCCGGTCGCTTCTTCGTCCAGCATGACGATGTTGGAAGGACGGTTCACGGTGGTCAGCTTGAACGGTTGGAACACGTCGCCGTTGAATTTGGAAGCGACGTGCGTACTGAGCGTGTAGCTGAAAGGGTAGCTGGTGCGACCGACACGGTCACGGTCCATGGCACAGCGGAAGAGTTGCGCCGGATCCTTCAAGCCCAGCAATTTTACGACCGGGCTGTCGGAAACGGGGTGATAGCCGCCAGGATCATTGGTGCCCCGCCAATACACCCAGTCTTCGGCATGCCAGCCGTGGGTGCCCGAGGCAAATCCGGGCATGACGTCGTTGTTGTCCCCCACATAAAGCATCATTCCCAAGCCCATCTGCTTGAGGTTGTTCAAACAGTTGGCCTGTTGGGCTCTCTGCTTGGCCTTGCTCAATGCAGGCAACAGCATCGCGGCCAGAATCGCAATGATAGCAATCACCACTAACAACTCAATCAACGTAAATGCTATCCTGACTTCGAGCGGTGCGTGGGATTCAGTTGGTTTCATGCGTCTGGGTGGCAGTTACTCTGCCGTTGAGAGAGTTGCTTCCATGGTTGTGCGAGTCGTGCATGCCGGTCGAAAGCACACGCAGTCGTCGCCCCCCGCTTTCGCCGCTGGCGTATAGTTCATGGATACACCTTTTGCACACGGTAGTACCGGGCCGTATCGGTTGGGGCAGAATTCGTAAAGCTCGTCAGGAAACCTTCGGGGAAGGTGTCCGCAGGAACTATGTTGGTATTCGCCAGTGATATCCAAGCCGGGGACGCAAGAGTGGTGGTGTATTGCACGTCGTACAAGGCGCCATTGATGCCATCGAGCGGGTTAGATTCCCAGGTAAGAGCCACATCACCGGAGGCGGCATCCCGTTGGATGTCGGTGATCAGAATGCCAGAGTAGATTCTCAGGTTCGAGACGGTATAACTGCCGCCGTTTTCGTCCCACGAAACCGGATTGCTGCCGGTGCCAAACAGACAGATGCCGAAAGCATTGATACTGCTCCAAGGTCTCACGTTGATCGCGCCACTTTTGTCGTCACCGTTGCCACCAGGTAACGGACTGCCGACGTTGGAAATCAAATCCGGACCCGCGTCGTTCCCCCAGATAGTGCCGGCCATGAGACCAACGGGTGTGCGTTCAATCGAGAACTTGAAATGGTGTTTGGCGCCGGGTTGGAGGCTCTGGTTGTTGGGGGCGCCACTGGTAAGTCCCGAAGCAGTCAGATTTGCTCCGCTGTCACAAAAACTGCCGAAACTCAGGTCCAGGTTGGTGGGAGTGAACACATAGAATCCGAACTCATCCAACAAGTTGGTGTTTTGAGTGATCGTGGCATCATAGCGGAGCAACACGCTGCCCCCGGCGCTGTCGCCGAAATCGAACCCGGCCAGAATCGCGTTGTTGGCATTCGTATCGCCCATGGACATGCGGAAGCCGACATTGTTTGCAGCCGGCACTGGAGTGTTGATGACCACATCGAAGGAAACCGTGACCTTCGAGCCATGATTGGTGATCGGCTGACCCTCAAAGGTCTGGTAAACCCGCGGCAGATATTGACTCTTCGGCGGGAAATCAAAGACGGTTGCGTTCAGGACGTTGCTCTTTATAAATGCGGTGAACCCACTCGAACTCTGCCCGCTCAGGATGAGAAGTCCGTCCGCCGACTGGCCCTTTTCCTGTTCCAAATCATATTCACCCCAGGTGTTGGCGAGTGTGACTGGCTGGGCGTGAGAGAGGGTTGGGGTAATGGCCGCCAGCAGCAGGCTGGCAGCAATGACTGAGGAGTGACGTTTCATGGTGTGGGATGCTTTGGGTTCTAGCTGGTTACGGTTGCTGTTTGATTCTCGGTGAGTGTGTGGGTTGATGAATGCGGCCGGGAGAGAATCCCGATTGAGTGCCGGGATGAGGCCACTGCCAAGGCAGCGGAGCGCGGATGATCCTGGCAGGTGCTCAATTCTTGGGCGATTCTCGTCATCACGTTTATATGGTTCCGCATCACCGGACCGCGCCGCTATTCACAAGGAAATCTCCTGCGGGCGGTCAGTCAATGCGATGAGGAAGTGTCGCATGATTTGGCGGAACGCCAATACCTCAATTGAGGTATGCAGGCGGAAGGCGGGAGATGCTGGTGCCGGGGCAGACTTGCAGGATTGGCCGCGGCCGGGCTGCGGAAGGAGGCTCGTCACTATGGCCGGGGGTTCGCGCTGCTTGATGGTCCGCCTTTGTCGGCGATGAATTTCACCACGGCCTCGGAGCGGGAACGCACATGCAGCTTCTCGTAGATGTGTTTGGTGTGAACCCGCACGGTGTGGTAGCTGATCGCCAGTTGATCCGCAATCTCCTTGCTTACCTTGCCCTCGGAGAGCAATTCCAGAATCTCCTGTTCGCGCGCGGAAAGGGTCGCCGCGTCGGCGGGAGTGGCGGACGGCGACTGGAAGGTCATCACGATCTTGCGAGCGATTTCGCTGGTCATCGGCGCGCCCCCGGTTTGCACGGTAGTCACTGCTTCGAGGATTTCAGCCGGCGACGAGCGTTTCAGAAGATAGCCACACGCACCGGCCTTGAGGGCGCTGAAGATGTTCGCCGTGTCCTCATAGACGGTCAGCATGATGACCTGCATCGCGGGCATCAGCAGCTTGAGCCGGGCGGTACATTCGATGCCGGAAGCGCCAGGCAGGTTGATATCCATCAGGACGACATCCGGTTTCTGGGAGGGAATCAGTTCCAGCGCTTCCTCCGCACTGCCGCAGGCGCAAACGCAGCGGACGCCGCGGGCCCGACGCAACATGCGTTCGAGATTGCGGCGCAACGGCGCGCTGTCCTCAACCAAGGCGACCGTGGTCATGCCATCCTCCCGGCCAGTTGGGGCCGGCTCCGCTAAATTCTGTGCGTCCGCGGTCATAGGCGATAAACGAATGAGGCGGGAAATCAAATCCGCCTCGCTGACCACGGTGCGTTGCCTTGATGATGCTCACAATACCTCAATTGAGTTATCCGGTTGCCGCTTGGCCGACACTCAGCAACGGCACCTTGAAGACCACCGTGGTGCCGCCGCCGGTACGACTGGCCAATTCACAACTGCCCCCCAAGCGCTGCAACCGGCTCCGCATGTTGCCCAAACCGTCCGCGCCGTTCTTGCCGGACAGGGTATCTGGCGTCAGCCCGCGGCCGTTGTCACCCACCGTGATGGTGAGCGTTGCCCGGCTGGCGGTGATGGCGAGCCGCAGGTCCGTCGCGCCGGAATGTTGCACGACATTACTGAGCGCCTCCTTGAAAGCCAGGAACAAACTGTGGCGTTGCTCGGCGTTGAGTGGTGCGACCGGTAGATCGCGGGCCACGTCCAGGTGACACCGTACCGAAGTCGCCTTCAGAAAATGCTGGGCGAACTGGCAAAAATACGTGGCCAAGGAAGCTACGCTGTCATGCTTGGGATTGACGGCCCACACAATTTCATCCAGCGCGGTGACCATCTCGCGGGCACGCGCGCCAATCTCGCGGGTGTGTTCACGGACCTCCTCCGGGGCGAGCGTTGGGTCTTGGGCCAGTTCGCTGCCAAAATTGATTTCCACCAACCCGGCGCCCAGATCATCGTGCAGGTCCTGGGCAATGCGCGTTCGCTCCCTTTCCAGCGCTTGCTGCTGTTCCAGGCGCTCAAGCTTGTGACGATACCGCCGCCGCGCGGTGAGCAGCACCCCGCCGCCCAAAACACCGGCGGCCAGGACGACCGAGATCGCACGAAACCAACCGGCTTCCCAAAGGTAAGGCTTCACTTTCAATGCCACAACGGCGGCGCGTTCACTCCAAATGCCATCATGATTACAGGCGGTCACGCGGAAGCGATAGTCTCCGGGCGGGACGCGGGGGTAACGCGCAATCCGCGCCGTACCAGCTTCGACCCAATCCTGGTCCAGTCCCTCAAGTTGATACCGGAAAGCAACGTTCTCCGGTGAAGACAGGCCCAAGCCGGTGAATTCGATTTCCATGCGGTTGACGCCCGGCCCCAACCGCAACCATGCCTGCGAATCTCGCAAGCTGGCGGGTGGTGGTCCGTTCATTGGGCCCTTTCGTCCAGGATCGTCGTAAGCCGCGGCGATTCGACCATTGACGGTCAGACGTTCGATGACCACCGGCGGCGGCACCGGGTTGTTTCGGAGCAACTTTGGTTCGACAATCGCCAAGCCCGTCAGCATTGGCATCAACAAGCGACCATCACGGGTTTGCGCAGCGGCTGGAGAGATGCCGAACGTAGCCTGTAAATTGGCCACGCCTTCACCGCGACCGAAGACCACGGACCTCATTCGCGATTCGCGACCGTCGGCCACGGCTTCAAGTTCCGCCTGAGCCAACTGGAAAATGCCGCGGTTGCCGCCAAGCCAAAGGCGGCCCTGCTCGTCGGCGAGAATCTGGGAGATGAATTCATCCCACAGCCCATGGTCGGAGCGGAACTGGGTAAAACGCCCCTCCTTAAGCCGCCCCAAACCCTGTCCCGCGAAGCCAAACCACAGACTGCCATCGCGGGTCACCTGGAGACACCGGATGTGTCGCGGTTCACGCATGACGTTGGTGGTTTCATTGATGAGTCTGTCTCCGTGAACGCGCAGCAGCAAACCATCCGATGTGGTCCCCATCCACACCTCACCGCGCGCGTCCTGCACCATCGCGCGCACGTCGCTGGCCCCATCCGGCAGGGGGAAATGTTTCAAACTGCCGTCTCGGGCTTGATAGCGGGCGACGAAGGAATTGAGCGCGATCCACAGGTCTCCCTCAGTGCCGGTGTATAGCGCGCGGACGAAAAGGTTCGTCAATTGCTGGTTCAACGGCAGAGGCACGATGACGCCACGATGATGACGAAACACGCCCCGGTCCCGCGTGCCAATGAGGATTCCGCCATCGGTTTCCGCCGCCACGCAGGCCGCTTCGCCGCCAGTCCAACCGGAATTGCTCGAAACGAGGCTCCAGACGCCATTGCTCCGGGATGCCAGGGCGCCGTTTTGCCCGACAACCCACAGGTTGCCCGCAGCATCTTCACAGGCGGATTGGACTGCGGCCATGGGCAGCCCCCCCGTCGGCCCGACCAACCTCAGCGCGCGCGCGTTGAGCCGATTAAGGCCGCCGCCACGGGTTCCAACCCAGATGTTGCCTTCCGAGTCCTCCATCACGTTTATGATGTTGGGATGAGAGACCTCGACTCTTTGAAACCCTTGGCCATCGAAACGAAACAGGCCGCCAGAGGACGTCCCAATCCAAACTCCTCCAGTTCGGTCCTGATGCAGCGCAGTCGCGGTCACCTCGCCTGGAACGGCATCGAACTCGAGTTCACCCACCGCCACCAACCGGCCTTCCAAGGAGCAATGGTACAGTTTGGCATCGGCGAAAAGCCAGATGCCCCCTTGCCGTGCCGGGTGAATGCGAGCTGATTGTTGTCCCAAGCTTGCCAACTTCACGAATCGCTCGTTGCGGAAGACACCAATCGCCCCGGATTGCGAGAACCACAGTGTCCCTGCTCGATCCGTTGCCAGCCAACATACGCCGTTGGGTGATAGTCCCTCGCCGACTCCGAACGACTGCGACTCGGTTCCCTGGACACGAAAAACAGCCCCGCCATTGTCGCTGATCCAGATGCTCCCTTGGTTGTCCTCCGCCATCGCCCGGGCTTGGGCGCCGGGCGACATTCCATCCAACACCAGTCGCTGCGTGATCGAGCCTGCCTCGACCCGGAGGATGATCCCTCCATCCTTGGCCAGCCACAATTGGCCGCGTCGGTCCCGCAGCATCGCGCGAATCTGGTTTTCGGTTGGACTGGCGGGCGAGGCCGGGGCGAATTCCTGGAAACGGACGCCATCAAACCGCGACAACGAGCGGTGCGTCGCGATCCACAGATAACCATCCGGCGTCTGCTCCAGGCCCACGATGGTGTGCTCCGGCAGCCCGTCCTCCGTCTGCCAGGCGCGGGCGAACCACGCCGAGTTGGTGTTCGCGGCGAGTGGCAGCGCGACCGCGAGGATCGTCAGGCGGGCCAAGCCGCCCAGCACCCACCGGTAATTTAACGGCTGGAACACGAATGAAATCTAACGGTTGAAATGGATCGGGCAAGTGGCAAGCTGCGCGCTTGGAGATTGCAGCCCAATCCAACTCCCATGCACGCCACCACACGGGGAGGAACTGGCTTCTCCGATGGCTCGTCCCCCAAACCAACAAATGTGCGGAACCACTGACTCGGAGCTTGCGCCGCTTCCGGGAAATTCTGATTTTGCCGCGGTGACACCCGAACACCGAGAGTTCCGCAGCGACACTAACCAGCCCACCCCGGCACTGGAGGCCCTGTGAACCAAGCGAACGGACTGTTGAACAAACACATCGTCCCCGCGCTGACCGCCGTCAGCGAGAATACCTACATGTCGGCCATCCGGGCAGGGATGGTTTCCGTCGTGCCGCTGACGATCATTGGCGGGCTGTTTATGGTGGTGGCATTCCTGCCCGTGCGCGGCTGGGAACCAGTCGTCGCCCCTTACCTGAAACTGCTGGAAATACCGGTAACGGCCACCTTCGGCCTGCTGGGCGTCTTCGTGTGTTTCGCCATCGGCTATGATCTGGGTAAGCGACTCAAGCAGGAAGCCATCGTGAGCGCTTCCATGGCCACTCTGGTGTTCATGATGATCCAGCTTCAGTTGGAAGACCAAACCTTGTTGATGGACGGGCTTGGCTCAAAAGGTCTGTTCACCGCCATCCTCATCGCGTTGATCACCGTGCGGGTGCAGAAGTTTTTCACGGATCGCAATTTCGTCATCAAGCTGCCGGAAAACGTGCCGGCGGTCGTTTATGAGTCGTTCCTCTCGCTCAGCCCGATGGTTTTCCTCGTGCTGGTGTTCTGGGGGATTCGTTTCGTTCTGGGTGTGGACATCAACCACATCGTGCAGACCGCGTTCAGTCCCTTGCTTTTTGCCCTGAACACTTTGCCCGGAATTCTGGTTTACGCCTTGCTGGTCACGCTGCTCTGGTCGGTGGGCATCAATGGAGACAACGCCGTGGACGCCGTCGTCGGCGGAAAAATAGAGGACGCCGTTTACATTCGTCAATGCACGGGGGCTGGAGCTGGCTGCTTGGGGATTGATGTCCATCACGAGCGCGACACCGCCAGGAGTCGTTTTCCAAAGCTCCACGCCGGTTACGGGCTCGCTGGCCGTGAATAACAGCGTGCCATTGACGTAGGCGGCGGAAAACGCCGGTACATTGCCGAGGTCCGTTACCAGGGTCGTGCCGTCCGGCGTGCCGTCCGTTTTCCAGAGTTCGAGCGTGGCCTCTTGCTGGACGATCGCGCCGTACTGGAGATGGTCGATCTCAAAGGCGGAGTTGCCCGTGCCGGGGTTGAAGACGCGCAAGGCGCGAATGCCGCCGGCATATTCGACGCCCAAGAAACGATCGTCCGACGTGGCACCGCTGACCGGCTTGGAAAGACCGTCCACTTGCGTGGCGATGAGATTGCCGGCGGAGTCGAGAAATTCGACGGTGAGGCCGAAATCGCTGCCGGTCGAGACAAGGCCCACGCGGCTGGGCAGGCCGCCGAGCGCGGACGCATCGAACGTGAAGGTGACGCCCGTAATTCCCGGACGCACCAAGTAACTGTGCCCCAAATGACCGTCGCCGTCGATTGTGCCGTCGTCGGCATCGACGGAATCGGTCAGCGACGAGGGGTTGCGAGGACCGCCGAAGCTGGCGCTGACGCCGGG
>JAANMX010004541.1_pt1 | contig 10854 bp, 9 predicted proteins | sample 7279681 | NCBI WGS metagenome assembly JAANMX01 (sample SAMN14094542, study PRJNA606508) | bioreactor metagenome | isolation source: A lab-scale SPAN reactor treating ammonium-rich wastewater day 351 | place: Ireland: Galway | collected 2018-01-01
CGAATCTCAGAAAGTGGTTGCATGGAAAACACTGCGCCCCGTCGAGGCAAAAAGCACTACGCCGTTCCTGACGATTGAGCCGGATGATTCCATTTTCGCCAGCGGTGATTTTGCCAAGCAGGACACTTACACGCTCAGGTTTCAGAAGGTTCCCGCCGGCGCGAAAGCCTTTCGGCTGGAGATGTTGCCCGACGAGCGCCTGCCTCTGCATGGTCCGGGTTCGGTCGCTTACGAAGGGCCGGTCGGGGACTTCTGGCTTTCCACCGTGCGCGCCAAGACTGACGGCAGGGAAATCAAACTGCAGAGCGCGACGGAGAGTTACGCCAAGGGAGGCAATAACGCGGCCAAGGCCATTGATGATGATTTGCAGAGCGGCTGGTCCGTGGATGGCGGCCAGGGTCAGGCGCACAACGCGGTGTTTCAATTCGCCGAGCCGCTCGATGGCGGAGCCGAGCTGGAGTTGGAACTGATCTGCGAACGTTACTACGCCGCTGGCTTGGGAAAATTCCGCGTCTCCTTCACCACCGAAGCCGACGCAAAAGCCTCGACGTTGCCGGACGATGCTTATGCCGTGCTGCTCAAGTATCGTGAGCGGAAGACGCTGGCCTCACTGCTTGAATCCTCCTCGACGGCGGCCGACCGTGATTTGCTGTTGCGGCAGTTTGCGAAAGTGACGCCCGAACTGGCGAAAGAGCGGCGCAAGATGGATGAGTTGCGGGCGAAGCTGCCGAAGTTTCCCACCACCCTGGTCATGCGCGAACGTCCGCCCGGCCACACGCGCAAGACGTTCCGACTGCATCGCGGCGAGTTTCTCCAGCCCAAAGAAGCAGTATCGCCTGGCGTGCCTTCGGTGCTGCCGCCTTTGCCCGCCGATGCGCCGCCCAACCGGCTCACGCTCGCGAAGTGGCTGGTGTCGGAGGATAACCCGCTCACCGCGCGCGTAGTGATGAACCGGCATTGGGAGGCGTTCTTCGGCCGCGGCCTTGTTCGCACGTTGGAGGACTTCGGTTTTCAAGGCGAACTGCCATCGCATCCGGACTTGCTGGACTGGCTCGCCGTGGAATTCATGCGGCAAGGCTGGTCGCAGAAAATGATGCACAAGCTCATCGTGATGAGCGCCACGTATCAACAGTCGAGCCGCGTCACACCTGAATTGCGCGAGCGCGATCCGCTGAACGTGCTGCTGGCGCGCGGCCCGCGGTTTCGGATCGAGGCCGAAATGGTTCGCGATGCGGCGTTGGTGGCGAGTGGATTGTTCTCCCACAAACTCGGCGGGCCGAGTGTTTATCCGCCGCAACCACCGGGTGTTTCCACCGAGGGCGCGTATGGGGCGTTGGCCTGGAAAGCGAACGAAGGTCCGGATCGTCATCGGCGCGGGTTGTACACGTTTGCCAAACGCACGACGCCTTACGCAATGACTGCAACGTTTGATGGGCCGAGCGGTGAAGCGTGCCTGGCCAAACGTGAACGCTCGAACACCCCGTTGCAGGCGCTCACGCTCTTGAACGACACCGTGTTCATGGAATGTGCCCGCGCACTTGGGCAAATGGCGGTGAAAGCGGACGGCGACGAAGCGGCGCGGGCGGAGATGCTTTTCCGCCGTTGTCTTACCCGTCCGCCGTCGCGAGACGAACGGGAAAAACTGGTTCAGTTTTACAGAACCCAATTCGCGAGGTTCGCCAGTGGGGAATTGAAAGCGGCGGAATTGTTGGATGTGAAGGAAGGCGAACGCTTGAACGAACAAGCCGCGTGGACGGCGGTTGCGAGAGTGTTGCTGAATCTTGATGAAACGATCACGAAGAGTTAGACCGCCTCAGCAAGCAATGAGCAGCGACGATTACGATGGCCCGAAGTTCGAGGCTCAATGGTTGGCTGAACAGCGTGCGAATGTGCAGCGGTATCTTCAGGATGAAGGGGTTCAGCATCGCGGAGTCGCTTCCGAGCCGGAGTGGTTTGTTGCTCCTTACGTTTCTGTTTGGACAGTTGAGTCTATGAAAGTGCCGGGGAAGGTTGGGTGGTGGGCCATTAGTGGTGACTTGCCGACCGACCATTTGAGCGGTCATGAGGCTACCGACGCCCGTGCTGCCTTGGCTGCCTTTGCCAAGCGCTGGAACGAGGTATCGGTTTACATGCGGCGCGGAGAGGAACATCCGACGGTGAAGATTGGGCGCCCCGATAATCGCCACGAGTTGGGCGATTTACTTAACAGGCGAGCAAAGCTCATCCAGGAGTGGACACATGATAATGAAATGTGGCAGAAACCGGCGGCCTAGGAGACACGTATGAACTGTCATGACCATCTCTACGGTTGCAGCCAGCCCCGCGTGAATTCGCGGCGTTGGTTTCTCAAAGAGTGCGGCTTCGGCCTTGGCAAGATTGCGCTGGGTTCGTTACTCACGAATGCGTTTGTGACCAACGCACGTGCCGCGGCAAATGCGGGAGCAGCCGAGGTTCTTCAACCGCGTGCGCCTCATTTTCCCGGCAAGGCCAAACACGTCATTCATCTGTTCATGGCCGGCGCGCCAAGCCAGCTTGATTTGTTCGATCACAAGCCCGAACTCGCAAAACTCGAAGGTAAACCCTTGCCGCCGTCCGTGATCGGCGGACAACGCTATGCGTTCATCCGGCCGGACGCGGCGGTGTTGGGGCCGCAGTTCAAGTTCGCCAAGCACGGCCAGTCGGGCGCGGACCTCTCCGAGATGCTGCCGCACCTGGCCGAAGTCGTGGACGACATCTGCCTCATCAAATCCATGAAGACGGATCAGTTCAACCATGCGCCGGGGCAGATTTTCCTGAACACCGGTTTCTCGCAACCGGGCCGGCCCAGTCTCGGTTCGTGGGTGATTTACGGTCTGGGCAGTGAAGCGCAGGACCTGCCCGCGTTCGTGGTCATGTCCACCGGCTCGGGCATCAGTGGCGGGTCGGCCAACTGGTCCAGCGGTTTTATGCCTTCGGTTTATGCCGGCGTGCGCTTTCGCAATCAGGGCGATCCCATTCTCAATGTCAGCAGCCCGAATGGTGTGGACCCAAAACTCCAGCGTGATTCGCTGGACCTCATTGCGGAGATGAATCATGCGCGTCTGGGCATCGTCGGCGATCCGGAAATTGAAACGCGCATTGCCTCGTATGAAATGGCCTATCGCCTCCAGACTTCCGCGCCGGAGTTGATGGATTTGAAGAGGGAGAGCAAAGACACGCTGGAGATGTATGGCTGCGATCCCGACAAGCCGAGCTTCGCGCGCGCGTGTCTGCTGGCGCGGCGCATGATCGAACGCGGCGTGCGCTTCGTGAACATTTACCACGAGGGTTGGGACGCGCACTCGGATGTGGTGGGCAATTCAAAGAACAATTGCGGCGCGACGGACAAAGCGTCGGCGGCATTGGTCAAGGATCTCAAGCAACGTGGTCTGCTGGACGAAACGCTCGTCATCTGGGGCGGGGAATTTGGTCGCACGCCCATGGTGGAAAACAACGTCGCACTGGGCCGCAGCCTGGGGCGCGATCATCATCCGCAGGCGTTTACCATCTGGATGGCCGGCGGCGGCATCAAACCCGGGTTGACCTACGGCGCGACCGACGACCTGGGATTCCACGTGGTCGAGAACGAGGTCCACATTCACGATCTCCAGGCGACGATTCTGCATTGCCTCGGCTTCGATCACGAGCGGCTCACCTACACGTATCAGGGCCGGCAGTTCCGCCTGACGGATGTTCACGGCAAGGTGGTGAAGGCAGTCCTGGCGTGATCGCCGGTTCCATCAACCGCGGTTGGTAGCCGCCGGCGTAAGGAGGCGGACCCTCGTGATTCGCAACTCTTTCCGCCTCCTCACGTCGGCGGCTACGAATCACCGAAAGCGCTTACTGCCGTTCGTATTCTCCTTTGCTGACGCGCTTGAGCACGGAAAACCCGGCTTTCTTGGCGTCAGTGACGGACAGCGGTTTGAGTTTGGTGGGCGTACTGAAGCTGGAGATGATCTTGCGCACCGGCTTTTTGCAGGCCGGACAATGCGTCAGCGGTTTGGCGGACAATGGCCGGTTCAAAGTAAACTTGCCACCGCAGACTTTGCAGTCACCTTCGCAGAGTTCGTATTCGTAAAGGGGCATCAAACAATGCTATCGACCTTGCTGACCTTGAAAGTTCTCGTATCGCCCGCCTTACTTCTTCATAAACGGCGTGAACAAATCAATCGGCACGGGCAGGAACGTCGTCGTGTTGTGCTCGCTGGAAATCTCGCGCATGGTTTGCAGGAAGCGCAGTTGGAGCGCAATCGGCTCCTTGCTAATCAAGGCGGCGGCCTGGACCATTTTTTCCGCAGCCTGAAATTCGCCTTCGGCATTCACGATCTTGGCGCGACGTTCGCGTTCGGCCTCGGCCTGCTTGGCCATTGCGCGCTTCATGCTGTCGGGCAGTGCCACGTCCTTGACCTCGACGGATGTGACCTTGATTCCCCATGGGTCGGTCTGCCGGTCAATGATCTCCTGCAATTGCAGGTTGATTTTCTCGCGGTGCGACAGCAACTCGTCCAACTCCGCCTGCCCCAGCACACTGCGCAGCGTGGTCTGGGCGATGAGCGAGGTCGCTTTCCAGAAATTCTCCACCTTGACCACGCCGGCAATCGGGTCCACGACGCGGAAGTACAGCACCGCGTCCACGGTCGCGGGCACGTTGTCCCGGGTCATGATCTCCTGCTTGGGCACGTCAATGGTCACGACGCGCAGGTCCATCTTCACCATGCGATCAATGACCGGTATGAGGATGATCAGGCCGGGGCCTTTCGCGCCGAGGAGTTTGCCGAGCCGAAAGATCACGCCGCGCTCGTATTCGCGCAGCACGCGGATCATCTGCGGCAGAATGATGGCGCCCAGGATGAAGACCGGCACGACCCACGCGCCGAGATTGAACAATTTACGAATCATTTCTTCCATTTGGTCCTCCTTCAGGTTTGTTTTGGTTTCACTTTCAATGTCAGGCCTTCGATCCCGACAACCTCAACGAGTTGGCCGGTTTCGACCGGTACATCGCTTACCGCGTTCCAGTATTCGCCTTCGATAAACACTTTTCCGTTCCGCTCGTCAATGTGTGCCAGCGCCTTTACCGTCTGGCCCACCATGGTTTCCTTGCCAACTTTCACCGGGATCAACTGCGCCCGCAGGCCCGCGCCCACCACGAACGCGAAGAACGCCGCGGTAATGAGCGTGCCGGGAATGATGTAGGCAAAGGAGAGTTGGAAACCCGGCTCGGCGCGGTTGAACAGCATGAGCGCGCCGAGCAGAAAGGCGATGACGCCGCCCACCGTCAACACGCCGTGGGTGGGCGCGAAAACGTCAGCAATGAAGAGAACGATTGCCAGCGCAATCAGCGCGAAGCCGGCGATGTTCACCGGCAGGATCGAAGACATGTAGAGCACAAGGATCAAGGCAATTGCCCCCACCACCCCCGGGAAAATCGCGCCCGGATTGCTCAGTTCGCCGATGATCCCGTAAATCGCCACCAGCATGAGAATGAACATGACCTCGGGCCGCCAGAGCAACTGAAAGACTTTCTCGCGCGCGATCATGGGGATGGCTTGAATCTCGGCGCCCGCAGTCTGGAGCTTCCGGTCCCCCACGGTGCGTCCGTCAATCTGCTTGAGCAGATCGGTCATGTCGGTTGCGATCAGATCAATCACGTTCAGCTCCAGCGCCTTTTCCGCCGTGGTGGCCACGCTGTCAATGACGGCGGATCTCGCCCATTCGACGTTGCGCTGGCGCTTGTCCGCGATGGACTCAATGAAACTGGAGGCATAGCTCTGCATCTTCTGCTTCATCACGTCGTCGGTTTTCTCCGCGCCACCACCACCGCCAATGGACACGGGATGCGCGGCGCCGATGCTGGTGTGCGGGGCCATGGCGGCCACGTCGGCCGCCATCGTGATGAACACCCCGGCGCTGCCCGCGCTGGCACCCGTTGGTGATACATAAACCACCGTGGGAACGCGCGCGCCGTAGAATGACTGGACAATTTGCTTGGTTGATTCCAGCAGACCGCCCGGGGTGTCGAGTTCGATGATGAGACACGCGTCCTTGCGTTCGCTGGAAACTTCGATGGCGCGGGAAATGTAGCTGGCCGTGGCCGGCCCGATGGCGCCCTCGATTTTAATCAAGCCCACGTTCGCGGCCCCGGCGCTGTGCACCGCACCGAGAACCGCCGCCGCCAAGATTAGAGCACCATGTCTCATAACGTCCTCGTTCCCCTGCAACTTAACAAAACATCCCCCGTCTGCAAACCCTATTAACACCCTGTTAACTCCTCTCCGCAGTCGCCGACGGCAGCCTTCGCGGCGCGGTGAACCGGCGTCACTCCGTGGCTTCCGTCACGGCGCGGAGAATGTTCGTCTCCCGCCGCTGCAACAAGCGCCCCAGCGGGCGCAGCGTGATGACGTAGAGCCAGGCGAAGCCGGCGGCCATCAGGAACGCAGCCAGTAGATTTACCAGTGCCGCGGGCAGCCCGGCCAGGCGTTGGGCCAGGAATCCTAGGGCCGGCGGGAGAAAGACGGGGGAAACCACGAGCGGAAACACACAATGTGCCACCAGCGCCACCAGCGCCGTCTGCCACGATTGTTTGGTGGGTTTGAGCGAACCCGCCGCGATGCGATAGGGCGCCAGGATGGAGGCCAGGTTTCCCAGCGTGCAGAACAGCAGAAACGCCGCTCCGAATTGAAGCAGCGTTGCCATGACGACCAGAACGTTCAGTTTCGCCAGAATCGCGACGCCGGTCAGCGGAATGAAAGCCACTGCCGCCGCCATCGGCAGCAGCGCAAGATTTTTGCCCGCCAACAACCGGTCACGCGGCGTGGGCAACAACACCAGCCCGCGAAAGCCGTCGCGGTCGCAACCGAATTGGTTGCTGACCAGTTGCAGCAGAGCAAACAGCACCATCACCACGGCTATGGTGCCGAAGAACGGCTTGCCGGCTTCCGGAAAACTCACGCCGCGGCGCAGTAAGATCATGCCGGGAAGGAGAATCGCCATAAACAATCCCATCCCCAGCATCATCTTCACTTCCGGTGCGCGGGTCATGGAACGAAGCTGCGCCAGCGCCAGTCCGGCGATGTCGTCCGGGACATGCGGCAGTTGTCGTTCAACCCAGTTCGGCACGGCTTTGGCCGGCTTGATTGGTCGGGAGTTTGCGCGCGGTTTTTCCTCGGCGCGATAGAAGCGCAGGGTGGTTCGATAAGACCTTCGCAGTCCAAACCAGCCAAGTGCGATCATTCCGGCGGCGCCCCAGATTGCCGGCAGGAAATTCCCTTCCGCCAGACGGCGTGCGCCGTGCGGCAACCAAAGCAGGGGCACCCACGGATGCGCCAACGTTATCACTTCCGCCATCTGGATTGCGTGGCTTGCGTCCGGTTTGGCTTCAGGGAGGGTTGGCGAGTTGGTGACCGCCGCGTTGGTCGCCGATGCCGTTGATGCGTCCGGACTCAGCAATTGCTGCACCTGCGTTGCCCGGCGGGCTTCGCGTTCGGACCGGGACTTGCGCTGATAAGCGAGGTTGATCAACTGCGGTGATTGCGCGATCAAAATGATGCTTACCATGATCCACATGGCGATTGCGCGACGGCGGCGCGGATTCACCATGAGCGACAAGAGCCAGCCGCGCAGACAATAGACCCACGCGGTGAGCATGAACACAAAACCCAGGACCAGGGGCATGGCGAGCACGAAGCGCAGCCCATGGCTGACGGTCAATCCGACGACCAGCCCCAACATGAACGCGAGTCCGACCACCGTGCCGAACGAGATCAGCGACGCGAGATAATTGAAGACGAACACCTGCCGCAAACTCACAGGCAGGTGCAACAGTCGGGCCAGGTCCACACTCTCGGAACGCTGCACTTCACTCAGCACCCCCATGAGCGAGAAGAACAATACCGCGAGGATGACGCCATCCCAAACCCACATCAAGGTGGGAGCGGGGGTGCTTTTCATTGCCACCGCGCCGACGAAGATTGCGCCTACCCCGCCGCCTACTGCAACCAGCACCAGTGCGACAATGGCCAGTGCAGCGATGACAGCGCCCAGACCGCTGCCGCGGGTCATTTGATTGCGCGAGAGCCGCCAGCGCAGCCAGAGGATGGCGCGAAATTGCTCCCAATTCATGGGGCCTCCGCCAGCCAGCTCAAATGTTGCGTGCCGGTCTGATCGCCACCAACGGCGCTTATGAACCGATCTTCCAGCGAACCATTCTGCTGCTGCACTTCGTCCATCGTGGCCTGGTAAACCAGTTTGCCGTTGGCAATGATGCCCACGTCCGAACAAAGCTTCTCCACGATTTCGAGCACGTGCGACGTGAGGAAGACCGTCGCGCCACGTTTAACACAACTCCGCAAGACATCCCGCAGCACGCGGGACGACACCGCATCCACCCCCTCGAACGGTTCGTCCAGAAACAGCAGTTCCGGCCCGGGCAACAGCGCGGCGGCGAGGGCCAGTTTTCTCTTCATTCCATGGGAGTATTCGAGCGTGAGTTTCTTTTCCTCGTTCTCCAGCCCCATCATGACCAGCAATTCATCACAGCGCGTCCGCACCGTGGCGGTTGGCAAAAGATACATGCGCCCGATGAAGGTCAGGTATTCGCGCCCGGTGAGGTTGTCGAAGAGCGCCAAATTCTCGGGCACGACGCCGATGCGGCGGCGCACCTCGCGGGCGCGGTTTTCGTCGGCGAGGTCTTCCCCCAGGATGCGCATCTGGCCGCTGGTGGGCGCGAGCAATCCCGTGAGCATCTTGATGGTGGTGGATTTGCCCGCGCCGTTGGGCCCGAGAAAACCGAAGAACCTTCCCGACGCGACGCTCAGGTTTAGGCCGTCCACGGCGCGGACGCTGCCGAACACCCGCGTCAGCCCGGTGGTTTCAATGACAACACTCATGGCGCATCTGATTTGAACTCTGGCGCAAGGCTACGCGGCCCCGCGCGGCAAGTCAGTTACAAAACCGGCCGCCGTTTTCAACCCGCCCATGCACAATCGTGGGAGGCAACTTGGAACTTGGAACTTGGAACCTGAGACTCTATAACAGCCACATGTTGCAGGACCTGTTAGCTGCGAGCGCGCTGATGTTTCCCCCACTTTTGGCCGAGGTGGCGACCAACGCGACCGGCCTTGCGGCGAAGGAAACACCTTCCTTGCTCACCGGGGGCGGGCCGATGTTGTGGGTGATCCTGTTCACCGGCGCAGTCGGGATTGCCACGTTCATCGAGCGCCTGCTCCATTGTCACCGGGCGCAGATCAATTCCACCGAATTCCTCAATGGTGTGCGGACCGTGCTCAAACGGGATAACGTGGTCGAAGCGCTCTCGATTTGCGACGCCACGCCCGGGCCGGTGGCACGACTCGTAAAGACGGCGATCCTGAATCGCGACCATGGACGAGAACGGGTGCGCGAGGCGCTGGAAGAGGCCGGGCTGGTGGAAGTGCCGCGTCTGGAGGAGCGGCTCAATCTGATCGCCACCATCACGCAAATTGCGCCGTTGCTGGGCCTGCTCGGTACGGTGCTGGGTCTGATTGACGTGTTTACGGAAATGCAGCGCGCCGGACTCTACGCACACGTCGGCATGTTGTCCGGCGGCGTCTGGAAGGCACTGTATGCCACCGCCGCCGGACTCGCGGTGGCCATTCCCGGCCATGCCAGTTACAACTATCTCGTGAGCCGGGTGAATTCCATCGTGCTCGACATGGAACGCGCCGCCACAGAAATTGTCCACATCGTGACCGAAACCAACGGGACGAAGTCCGCATGAGATTTCCCCGCCATGCTCGCATTCTCCGGGGGCAGTTCGACGTGTCGCCCTACGTCTCGGTGTTTTTTCTCGTGGCGCTGTTCATGATGCTGGGTTGGTTTCCTCGCCACATTGATGCGCTCATCCTCGTCTGGCTCGCAATCACGTTTGCGAACGAACTGACGATCGATGCCCCGATCTTCGAGAAGGTTTTCATAGCCGACGATAGCGGCTTCTTCGCGGTCGGCCTGCTGATCTACCAGCACTACCGCGGACGTCGTGGAGCGCGATTCTGGAGCCTGTTCGCCCTCGCAATGGGGACGGCGATCTTTCAGGCAACGCACAAGCTGGAGCGGCTCGGTGCGCATCCGGACAGTACGTTCGATCCGAGGGTCGTAGCGGTCATCTGCGTCGTGGGTCTGTTAGGCGTGTTCCTGGCAACGCGCATCAAACGTATCCCGCTCCCTGCCACGTTTGTACTGGCCGCTGGTGGAATGACCTATCCGCTGTACCTGTTGCACATGGAATTGGGTTACGTGTTTTTTTCGGCAACGAAACCGCATGATCATGCCGCGATGGCCGTCACAATGATCGTCGCAGGCATCGCAGTTCTTGCGTGGGTCATCTGGCGATTTGTGGAGCCGTGGATGCACCGACTTGTCAAATCCAAGTTGACCCAGCTCGCCTCCCGTTTCGGCTGGTCTTCAACAAGTCATCGACTCATTAAAACGCAGCCAGATTCGGATTGATACGAGCTTGATGGTGGCGAGGAAGTTATCGTCGCGTTTGTCGTATCGGGTGACGACCGCGCGACAGTGCTTGATTTTGTTGAAGGACCGCTCGACCAGATTGCGCTTGCGATAGAACCGTCCGTTGAAACGCAGGGCCGCGACGCGATTTGGCATCGGCTTCACATTGGCTGTCGCGCCGCGCGCGGCCAAGGTCTGGCGCAGGGCGTTGGAGTCGTAGGCCCGGTCCGCCAGCAGCACGTCGCCGCGCTCGACGGTGTCGATCATGTCCTGCGCGCTGCGTCCGTCATGCGCCTGGCCTTCGGTGATCTTGAGCCGGATCGGCAGGCCGCAAGCGTCCACCAGCGCATG
>JAANMX010004543.1_pt1 | contig 10844 bp, 8 predicted proteins | sample 7279681 | NCBI WGS metagenome assembly JAANMX01 (sample SAMN14094542, study PRJNA606508) | bioreactor metagenome | isolation source: A lab-scale SPAN reactor treating ammonium-rich wastewater day 351 | place: Ireland: Galway | collected 2018-01-01
AGGACATCGATGATGCCCGAGCGCTCCGCGTCGGAGATCGACTGCGTCGCAAGGACGACCGCGCAATTCGCCTTGCGCAGCACCTTCAGCCACTCCCTGATCTTGTCGCGGAAGGTCGGATGCCCGAGCATCAGCCAGGCCTCGTCGAGGATGATGAGACTCGGCGCGCCGGTCAGGCGCTTCTCGATGCGCCGGAAGAGATAGAGCAGGACCGGCACGAGATTGCGCTCGCCCATATTCATGAGCTGCTCGATCTCGAAGGTCTGAAACTCCGACATCAACAGGCCGTCCTGCTCGGCGTCGAGCAGATGGCCCATCGGCCCGTCGACCGTATAGGAATGCAGCGCGTCCTTGATCTCCCTAAGCTGAACGCCGGAAACGAAATCCGACAGCGAGCGCCCGCGTGCGTTCGCCATCAGCGCGATCTGGCGCGCGATGGCGTTGCGATGATCAGGCGTCACCTTCACGCCTTGCAACGCCACCAAGGTCTCAATCCACTCCGCCGCCCAGGCGCGATCGGTATCGTCCTCGAGCTCAGCGAGCGGGCAGAACGACAGCCCCTCCCCCGCGCCGACGTCATAGTGATCGCCGCCCGCGGCGACGGTCAGCGGAAACATTGACCGGCCCTTGTCGAAGCAGAAGAACTGCGCGCCGGCATAACGCCGAAACTGCGCCGCGATCAGCGCGAGAAGAGTCGACTTCCCCGACCCTGTCGGCCCGAACACCAGCGTGTGGCCGACATCGTCGACATGGAGATTCAGCCGGAAAGGGGTCGAGCCGGAGGCGACCTGCATCAGCGGCGGCGCGCCCGGCGGATAGAACGGACAGGGTGCGGTCTGGCTGCCCGACCAGACCGCGTTGAGCGGAATGAGGTCCGCCAGGTTGCGCGTACTGATGAGCGGCTCGCGGATGTTGGCGTACCAATTGCCCGGCAGCGAGCCGAGGAAGGCCTCTGTCGCGTTCAAGGTCTCGATCCGTGCGCCGAAGCCCTCCGCCTGGATGAGGCGCCGCACCGCCTCTGCCTTCTCGCGCAGCCGACGTTCCTCGCTGTCGAAGATGACGACGACGGGTGTGTAGTAGCCATAGGCGACAAGACCGGATGACGCCTGGCCGATAGCGTCCTCGGTTTCGGCGACCATCAAGACCGCGTCCTGATCGATCGAGCGCGAATTGGTCTGGAAGAGCTGGTCGAAGAACGGCCGCACCTTCTGCTGCCATTTCTTGCGCGTGCGCTCGAGACGGACGCGCGCCTCCTGGTCGTCGAGGAACATGAAGCGGCTCGACCAACGGTAGGTCAGCGGCATGAGGTCGAGCGCGTTGAGGATGCCGGGCCAGCTCTCGGCCGGAAAACCGTCAATGCCGATCACGGCGAGATAGCGATCGTCGACCACCGGAGACAGGCCGTGATGGAATTCGGCCGTCACCACGAAGTCGAGATACATCGGGATCTCTGGCAGCCGGATCGGATGGTTCTCGCCGGTGATGCAGAAGCGCACGAACTGAAACAGTTCGTCATAGCGCGCGCGCCGCACGCTGCCGTTGTCCTCGACCTCTTGTGTCTGCATCCGCCGGATCGAAAGTACGTTGCCGAGATACTGCTCGACCTCGCGGATCGACGTCAGGTAGGTTTCGAGCGTCTTGTCGGCAAAGGACGTCGATCGGCTCTCGTCGTCGGAATAGACATAACGCGACAAACCCGACTTGCGCCGCTCGGGCGGCCGATAGGTCAGGATCAACGCATGCTCGCTCTCGAAATGCCCGGCATTGGCTTCGAAGCGCCGGCGGCGCTCGTTGTCGATCGCCCGCGTCACGGGATCGGGAAAATGGCAATCCTCGCGCGCGGGATAGGCCTGCGCCGGCACGCGCACGGCCTCGACCTGAATCATCCACCCCGAGCCGAGTCGCGCGAGCACCGCGTTGATCAGGCGTGAGACCTCGTTGCGCTCCGCGTCGGTCGAGCTTTCGCTGTCGGGCCCCGCGAAATACCAGCCCGCCATCAGCGAGCCGTCCTTGAGCAAAACGACACCTGGCGCGACGAGACCGGCATACGGCAGGAGGTCCGCGAAGGACGGGCCGGTATGTCGAAAGTCGCGCAACGCCACCATCGCTGGCCTCAATATTTGCGCCAGGGCGTTGAAGTCGGCCGATAGTGTGGCCGGTAGCGGATGTGCCGCAGATAGACGTGCCGCATCATCGGATCGGCCTTCGCCATCATGCGCAAAATGCCGACGATGCCGACCCATACCGCAAGACCCATCAAGGCCGAGAACCAGGTCAGCACGACGAAGATTAGGATGACGGCTGCGAGGCCGGTCAGCAGCACGAGCTCCCGATCGGCGCCGAGCAGGAGGTTCGGACGCGACAGTGCGCGATGGATCCGCGAGTGATGAAGGTTCGAGAACGTCTCAGCCATGCGGCAGGTCCTCCTGCTCGCTGGTCTCGACGGCGCCGATCGATGCGCCGGAGGCGCCAAACAGGCCGACGATCTGCGTTGCGCCGAGCAGGATGCCGGCGACCAGCACGACGTACATGAGCCGCCGCGCGAAATCGTTCAGTTCGCCGCCGAAGATAAGCATGCCGCCGGCGACTGCGACGGCCGCCAGCGCAATGAAGCCCGCGACCGGGCCGGTGATCGATTGCTGGATTTGCTGAAGCGGCCCCTCCCAAGGCAGGCCCCCTCCCCCGCCCGCGAATGCGGGTTGCGCAGCGACGACCAACGCGACGGATGTGACGAGACCCAGCGCAAGGCGACGTTCAAGCGACACGTTGCTCCTCCTCCCGGCAGGATTGGATTCGATATTCGCCGCGGGCGAAGCCTTCGACATGGAGAATGTCGCGCACGACTCGGCCGCGCGCGGTCTTCTCGATCGAGACGATGAGGTCGACGGCTTCGCCGATCACCGTCTGCATCGGTTGTTGGCTCGCTTCCGCCGTGAGCTGCTCAAGACGCGTGAGCGCCGATTGCGCCGAATTGGCGTGGATCGTGGTGATGCCGCCCGGATGGCCCGTGTTCCACGCTTTCAGGAGCGTGAGCGCGGCGCCATCGCGGACCTCGCCGACGACGATGCGGTCCGGACGCAACCGCATCGTGGACTTCAACAGCCGGCCCATATCGACCGTATCGGTCGTATGCAGCGCGACCGCATTGTCGGCGACACATTGTAGTTCAGCCGTGTCCTCGAGGATGACGATGCGATGGTCGGGCGCGGACGCCACCATCTCGGCGATGACCGCATTGGTGAGCGTGGTTTTGCCGGAGCCGGTTCCACCGGAGATCACGATGTTCATTCGCGACGTCACGGCGTTACGGATCATGCGCGCCTGTGGCTCCGTCATGATCCGGTCACGCACATAGGCGGCGAGCGGAATCACTTGCGAGGCGCGCCGCCGGATCGCAAAGGCCGGCCCGGACACGACCGGCGGCAGCAATCCTTCGAAGCGGTGCGCGCCGATCGGCAACTCGCCGGACACGATCGGTCGCTCGTCGTCGACCTCGGATTGGAGCGCATGCGCGACAGTGCCGATGATGATCTCGGCCGCGGCATTGCTCATCTGGCCGACGCGCGCGATTCCCTGGCCCAGCCGCTCGACGAACAGATGGCCATCGGGATTGCACATCACTTCGACGACGCTCGGATCGTCGAGCGCCATACAGATCGTGTCGCCGAGCGCTTCCTGGAGCTTGCGGACGAGGCGCGGATGGGAGCGCAATTGCACGGAGCCCCTCCCCTACGCCGCCGACCGGCGGAGGCCGCCGAGGTCGGAGCGGTAGCCCGGCGGCCGCACAATCGCGAAGCTGGCATCGTCGGCCGCCAGCACGCCGGCGACGCTCAGCGTCTCGCCGATCATCCGCGGCTCGCCGAGGCGCCGCATCGGCCAGCGCGCCCGGTTCAACAGCCGCTCGAACCGCACATCGGTCGCGGTGACGATCTCGCGATAACCCGCCCCGATCGACCATTCGATGATCGCGGCGAACAGCGTCAGCGTGGCGCGGTGCAGGCCGCGCGCCGTTACCGCCTCGACCGCGGCAGTGTCGACGCAGAAGCGCGAGCTTTCGATCATCCGCGGATGTGCGTCGAGCCGCCCGCCGGCGAGGAGTTGCGGGAAGGCGTCGGCCAGCATGGTAGGCCCGGTCGCCGGCAGGAGCCGGGCGCACCCCAGCACCGGCCCCCGCTCGGCGACCGCGAGGATGTAGACCGGGTTCAGTCGATCGAAATCGTCGGTTTCCACCCCGTCCGCGATCTGGACGTCCCAACCCAGCCGTCCGCCGAGCACCCTCGCCCTCAGGCGGTGCATCTCGGCGATCAGGTCGCCGAACGTCCCCCGGTCTTCTGGCCTCACCGCAATCGCCCGCATCTCGCCTCCCGCCGTTTCGGTTGCAGGCGGCGAGACGAACACGCGGGTTTCGGCGTGTCAGACCGTCGAATCCGACAGGCGGCGGTGAACTGAGTCGCGGGCGTGGACGCTGGGTGCCGACGGACCGGCGTGTTCAATTGTCGAAAGTGGCTTCGCAAACCCGTCGATTCCGACAGGGCATTGGGTATCGCAGCCGGTGCGATGCGAATGCGCTAAACCGCTTTCAGATCAACGCAAAAGACGAACTGCGAAAGATTTCCAGCACGCCGCGCGGAAGAACGTTAGGATCTCGTTAACCAATAAGTTCTTGCCAGAATCGGTTTCACGGGTAGCTTCACGGAAGAATGGCCGAAACGGCGATTTTTCCGTGACGAAGGTTCTGCCCGTGCTCAACGCGCCAAGCCGATCTGAATCTGAAACGCCGACCGTCGACCAGACCATCGGCGAACATGCAAGTTTGCTCAGTTCGCAGATCCAGGCGATGAGCGATGCGCTGTTCCCGCCGACATCGAAGAAAACGCTACGGCGCTTCACATCGGGTGAGGCTGCTCGCCTGATCGGCATATCCGATTCGACGCTCCGAAAGATGAGCTTGGCTGGCGAAGGCCCGACCCCGGAGACGGTGAGCAATGGTCGGCGCCTCTATACGCTCGGACAAATCAACGAAGTCCGACAGCGCCTCGCGGAAACCATGCGCGGCAAGGACGCCACGGCCTTCGTGCCCCGCCGATCCGGCCATGAACACCTTCAGGTCATCGCGGTCGCGAACTTCAAGGGCGGCTCGGGCAAGACGACAACGGCCGCTCACCTCGCCCAATATCTCGGACTGCACGGATATCGCACGCTCGCCGTCGACCTCGATCCTCAAGCGAGCATGTCCGCGCTGTTCGGCGTGCTGCCGGAAGCCGACGTCGCGAAGAACGAGACGCTTTACGCGGCGATCAGATACGACGCAGACCGTCGGCCGCTCAGCGAGGTGATTCTTCCCACCTATTTCGAAGGCGTGGACCTGGTGCCCGGCAACCTCGAACTGATGGAGTTCGAGCACACGACCCCCCTCGCCCTCACCGCTGAGGACAGAACGGAAGGCCGGCTGTTCTTCTCGCGCGTGGCGCGCGCTTTCGACGAGGTTGCGGACCGCTACGACGTGGTGGTGATGGATTGCCCGCCGCAGCTCGGGTTTCTGACCTTGACCGGGCTGTGCGCCGCCACCGGCATGCTGATCACGGTCCATCCGCAAATGCTCGATGTCGCCTCGATGAGCCAGTTTCTGCTGATGACCGAAGCGCTACTGTCAGAGCTCAAGAAAAACGGTGCCGTCCTCAAATATGACTTCATGCGCTATCTGCTAACTCGGTTCGAGGCGCAGGACGGCCCACAGACCAAGGTCGCGGCGTTGCTCCGGAATCTGTTCGGCGACCATGTGCTCACCAACCCGATGGTGAAATCGACAGCGATATCGGACGCCGGACTGTCCAAGCAAACACTCTACGAAATAGGCCGGGAGAGCATGACGCGGTCAACCTATGACCGTGCGATCGAGGCGCTCAACGCCGTCAATGGCGAGGTCGAAGGGCTGATCAGGACAGCTTGGGGGCGCCCGAAATGTTGAGGCCATTTTGCCACCGCCATTCGATTTGGAGCCTGCGCGAGGACTCGGTTGGGAGCTCCCAACTTCTGGCTCGGACGGGTCGATGCGGCCGCCGACAAGTGCATCAAGGACCGCGGGCAGCCGGTGCGCGATCATGGCGGGCGGCGCTGGGCACCGTGTCCCGGAGGCTCGCCGCGGCAACAGTTGGGAGTTCCCAACTTGCCGCGACGGTGTTCTCCCCGAAGCCTCGCTGCGGAATGACGGAATGGTTAACAGGCCCTAGCCTGCGGCGGCCTCTTGCCACGCGCGGCCCCTCGGTTGGGAGTTCCCAACCGACCGTTCCATCCGACCGATCGAGCGTACCGATGCCAGCCGCAAGGAGGGCGCTATGAGCCGAAAGGACGTCCTCAACAACCTGTTCACGAGTAAGTTGGGAGCTCCCAACCGCGCTGACGCGCCGCCGCGCCGGGCTGGGTACGAGCCGGTCCGCTCCGGTGCGGTCTCCGCGGTCAGCTCGGTCCTCAGCGGCATGGCCGACGACGCAAGAGCCGCGGACGAGCTTCGCGACCTCATCAAGGCCGGAACCACGGTCATCGAAATCGACCCTGGTCTCGTCGATGGGTCGGCCATCGCAGATCGCCTTCCGACGCCCAAAGATCCGAAGTTTGACGCTTTGGTCGAAAGCATGCGCGCCTACGGCCAGAAGGTGCCAATTCTCGTGCGGCCGCACCCGACTACGGCCGGCCGCTACCAGATCGCCTACGGTCGCCGACGCTTGCGAGGGGCAGCCAACCTCGGCGCCAAGGTCAAGGCGGTGGTGCTTGAGTTGACCGACGAAGAGCTTGTCATCGCGCAAGGCCTTGAGAACGGTCCTCGCGCGGACCTGTCCTGGATCGAAAAAGCGCTTTACGCGCGCCGTCTCGAAGATGCCGGCCACGACCGCTCAACCATCATGGCCGCGCTGTCGACCGACAAGGCAGACCTCAGCCGCTACATCAGCATCGCGCGGATGATCCCTGTGACGCTGATCGAGGCGATCGGCCCGGCCCCTAAGGCGGGCCGTCCGCGCTGGGCGGCGCTCGCCGAACGGATGGTGAAGCCTGCGGCGCAGGTCGCCGCGGACCAGGTGCTCGAGCGACCGGAATTTCACGACGCCGACAGCGATGCGCGCTTTGCGATGATGTTCGACGCGCTGCGCGTGACCCCGCCGCGCCGGCGCGGCAGCGCTAACGTCTGGCACAACCCGAGCGGCAAAAAGGCCGCGCGCATCGAGCGCGCCAACGGCCGCACGACAATCTCGTTCGAGGAAAAGCACGTTCCAGAGTTTGCAGCCTTTCTCGAGGACCGCCTGGACGAGCTCTATCGCCAATTCGTCAACCAGAAAGGGGAGGGCCGCACCGACGACAAAACCTGACCAGCATGCGTGTTTCGCGTCAGCGCCGGTCAATCGTCAACCCATAGCAGCAGGCAAAAGAAAAGGCCCCCGAAACGGCGTCCCGGAAGCCCCTTCTCAAAGTTTGGCAACTCAGAGAATCGCACTTCCACGAATCGCCGTCAAGAGTCCTTCGGGACTAATCGCCGTTCCGGCGAGCGGATTTTCTTTGCCTTAACGAGGCAAGGACATGGTTTCGAACTATCTAACGACGTCCGGCGGGCGGCGGACGATGAAGCTCGCCCAAACGACCAATGCGACGACCAAGCGTCGAGCAACCTCCGCCGACGAGAGCAGGGGAGGCAGCCATGAATAAACCTGGCGCCGGCTTGCGAAAGTCATCATTGGAATCCCTCGGCGGGCAGCAGCTCGCCCGTGACTTCCGCGAGGGCATTGACGGTGGTCCCGCCGTGTCCCGCACGGGAGCACTCCGCGTGGCCAAGCGCGCCGCAGCAGCGATGGGCCTGAAGGCTGCGAAGATCGCGCTGATCGACCAGCTTTTTGCAGCCTCCAAGCCGGGTGACTGGGGCGTTCCAGGTAACGCGCCGATCGTGTGGCCGTCCAATGCCAGCCTGGCGCACAGCCTCGGGGTCTCAATCTCAACCCTGAAGCACCACCTCAACGGCCTCGTGCAGGCTCGGCTGATCGCATACAGCGACCATCCGACCTACCAGCGTCGAGGGCGCCGCGATGCTGCCGGCAGGATCATCGAGGCCTATGGCATCGATCTGTCGCCGATCGCGGTGCGCTTCGCTGAGCTGACGGAAATGGCCGAGGCCGCGGAGTACCAGGCGCGCGAATGGAAGCGCCATTCGTACCGCCGTACGGTGCTGCGCAAGGAGATCCAGTCGCTGATCCTCAGCGCGACCCAGCACAAGCTGCCGGGCCCATGGGGCCATCACCAAGCTCGCCTAGACGTCTTGAGGGAACAAAAGCCGGCCGATCTGGATGACTTGATCGCCCAGGTCGATGCCCTTGAAGGGCTTTTGGAGGCTGTGGAGAAGGCCTACCGGGGCGGATTTGAGGAACAAAATTTCGATACCGCGGTGTCGAAATTTCGGCCCCTACAAACTACAGCCGAATCCCTAAATCCTGAAGAAAGTAATTCAAACCCTGAACAGCGTCGCGCTCACGCGCGACAAGTTTTTTCTCAGAAGGCCTTCGGCCATTCATCCGAAAAAAAGTCTGACTCGGATTTCCAGCCGCAGCAATCGACTAAACTCGCCTCCAGGACCTTGGAAGAGGACGTTCAGTTCATCTCCTTGCCGCTGATGCAGTCGGCCTGTCCAGCGGTCGAGCAACACGTCCCAGGAGCGTTCGCAAACTGGCGGACATTGCGTGAGTCTGGCCGGACCCTGTGCGTTGCGGTCGGTATCAACCCGCAGGTCTGGCAGGAAGCCGTTGGCATACTGGGGCCCGATCTGGCGGTCGCCGCGGTCGCCGTGACCGTCCAGAAATCCGGCCTCGGCGTCGTGTCGAAGCCGGGGGCTTATCTGCGCACGTTGGCGCAGCGGGGGAGGGACGGGAAACTTTACATCAGTCGGTCGCTGTTTGCCTTGGCCAAGTCCGGCCAGGATTCGGATGTTGCTGGCGAGGCGTCGGCGCTCTTGGAGGCGCCGGAATTCCCCGCGACGGGCTCAATCAGCTACACGCACTGGCAGGACGTCGTTCGGCAACACGCCCCGGCGCCGACACCCGACAGCGACACCGTTGCGCGTGCGTTCCGCGGCTGGGCCAAGACCCGCGGCATCGATCTGACGGCTCCGAATATCGAGAAAGTGTTCGCCGGATTCTGCCGGAAATGGAGGGTGAATTGACGCCCGCCTTAGAGGCCGGCCGCCTTCGTCAGGTTGACCCTGAAGCGATCCCGGCGGCGCTGATAGCCGCGGGTCTGCTCGGCCGTCGCATGACCGAGATGCTTCTGGACGTAGCGCTCGTCGACCTCGGCCGAGGAGGCGAGGCCGGCGCGCAGGGAATGGCCAGCGAACTTCCCCTTCCGGTCGCCTTCGGACAGATCGGCGCGCACGCCGGCGGCGAGGGCGGCCGCCTTGACCAACCGCGCGACTTGCTTGTCGGTCAGCCGGTCCGGCCCGACGTCTTTTCCGCCGTCGCGGACCCGGCGGAACAGCGGGCCGTGGCCGATCCGGGCGAGCTTGAGCCAGGTCTGCAGGGCGACGACGGGGCAGGTCGCGTCGGAGGAGCCGCGGCCGATCTCGACCTCGCGCCAGCCGGTTTTACCGCGCAAGGTGACGACCATGCCGTCCTTGAGGATCTCGATCCAGCCGCTACCGTCTCCGGTCTGCTCCGGCCCGACATCGAGGCCGACCACCTCGGAGCGCCGCAGACCGCCGGCGAAGCCGATCAGCAGCATGGCGCGATCGCGCAGGCCCCGCAGACTGCCGCGATCGAACGTCTCGAGCATGGCGATGACGTCCTCGGGCAGCACGGCCTCCTTTTTGACCGGCGGCCGGCCGTGGGTGCGGCGGATGCCGGCCAGCACGGTCGCGATATGCCGGTCCTGGCGGTCGAAAGCGAGGCCGCGCTGGCGGAAGTGCCAGCTCAGGGCCGACAGCCGGCGCTCGATCGTCGAGACCGCGTCAGGCTTCGGCCCGGCCTTCCCGGCGGCGCAGGCGGTGATGTAGAGCCCGATGGTCTGGACGTCTGGGGGGAGGGGATCGAGGGCCTGCCGCCGGCACCAGGCCGTGTAATGCCGCCAGTCCGCCCCATAGGCCCGACGGGTGTTCTCGGCGCTGGACGCCTTGATGTAGTCGCGCGCCCGGTCGGCGAGCTGCTCCAGATGCGCCGGCAGCCGTGGCGGCTCGGCCGGAAGAGGGGAGGGGAGGCCGCCCTGCGCCCCGGCCGGCTTCTCTCCGGGCGACGAACCGACACCCGGCGACGGGCTCTCAGGCGGCGCGGGGCCGTCCTGGGCGTCAAATGCGGGGTCGCGCGGAGCGTCAGGGCTCATTTCGCTATATAATGCCGAAAACGTCCGATAATGCAAGATTATTGGACGTATTTATTTGCCGACAGGCGCGGCGGTTTTATGCGAATTCTGTTGCCATAAGCGCCGCGCCGACTCATGCTGCGACATGGTCCCGCGCGCCCGAATCCTCCCCGAACCGCCACCGATCTTCGCGCCGGCACCGTCGTGGCTGCGGCGGCGCGCCCCGCCCGACACCGTCAGCGAGGCCGTATTTTATGCCGGCGCGGCGCTCGCGGCCCTGCATCCGATCGCCCGCGACGACCACAAGCTCGGCCTGCTGTGGCGGCAGCGCCTGGCGCTCTCCTGCGCGGCGGCGATAAATTCCGCGTCGCGCAGCCGGTCTGCGCCCTGGTGGACCATGGCGCGTAAGCCAGGAGTGAATTTCTGCCGCTCCAATTCCCAGTTGGTGACGATAGAGGTGGGGCAGATGAGCAGCATTGGCGCGGGCAGTCCGCCCATCTCCTCTTTCAACTGCTGCGCCA
>JAANMX010004545.1_pt1 | contig 10841 bp, 7 predicted proteins | sample 7279681 | NCBI WGS metagenome assembly JAANMX01 (sample SAMN14094542, study PRJNA606508) | bioreactor metagenome | isolation source: A lab-scale SPAN reactor treating ammonium-rich wastewater day 351 | place: Ireland: Galway | collected 2018-01-01
AGACACCGGTGGCACTGATCATCCGCGATGGCTGGGGCATCAACCCGTCTGGGCGGGATGGGGCGAAGAAGGACGGGAACGCGGTGCTGCAATCGCGGACGCCGTTCCACGATGGGCTGGCGGCGAAGTACCCGATGGCGACGCTGCAGTGCAGCGGCGAGGCGGTGGGGTTGCCCGACGGGCAGATGGGCAATTCGGAGGTGGGGCACCTGAACCTCGGGGCCGGGCGCATCGTGTATCAGGATCTCACGCGCATCTCGAAGGCGATCCGCGAGGGGGAGCTGTCGCGGAACGCGGTGCTGCGGGGCGCGTTCGATGCCGCGAAGTCGTCGGGCGGCGCGGTGCATTTCATCGGGCTATTGTCCGACGGTGGCGTGCACTCGCACCAGGAGCACCTGCACGCGCTGATCCGCGCGGCCAAGGAGGCCGGGGTGAAGGAGATCCTGGTCCACGCGCTGCTGGATGGGAGGGACACGTCTCCGACGGGGGGCAAGGGGTATCTGGCGGAACTGCGGCGGGCGATCGCGGGGATCGGCGCGGGTGAGATCGCCACGGTGGTCGGGCGATATTTCGGCATGGACCGGGACAGGCGGTGGGAGCGGGTCAAGAAGGCCTGGGACGCGATCGTGCATGGCGTGGGAGAGGCGGCCTCGGATCCCGTGGCGGCGGTCGAGGCGAAATACGCCGAGGGCGTGACCGACGAGTTCATGACCCCGATCATCGTCAATGCCGGGCGCCGCCCGGTGGTGCGCGATGGCGACAGCATCGTGTTTTTCAATTTCCGCTCCGACCGCGGCAGGCAGCTCAGCCAGCCATTCCTGTTGGAGGATTTCGATGGGTTCGACCGGGGTGGCCGCCCGAGGGTGTACTACGTGACGATGACGGTGTACGACAAGACCTTCCCCTGCCCGGTGATCTTCGGGCCACAGACCCTGGATGATATATTCGGTCAGGTGGCGAGCCGCGCGGGCAAGACGCAGGTCCGCATCGCCGAGACCGAGAAGTACCCCCACGTGACATATTTCTTCAATGGTGGCATCGAGGTGCCGTTCGATGGCGAGGAGAGGATCATGGTGCCGTCGCCAAAGGTGGCGACGTACGACCTGCAGCCCGAGATGTCGGCCCCCGAGGTCACGGAAAAGGCCGTCGGCGCCCTGAAGTCCGGCAAATTCGATTTCATGATCCTGAACTTCGCCAATCCGGACATGGTCGGGCACACGGGGTCGTTGCCCGCGGCGATCCGGGCGGTCGAGTGCATCGACGGTTGCGTGAAGCGGGTCGTCGAGGCGCTGCTGGAGGTCGGCGGCAAGGCGCTGGTGACCGCCGACCACGGCAATTGCGAGCAGATGATCGCCGCCGACGGGTCGCCGCACACCGCGCACACGACCAATCTCGTGGAATTGTATTACGTGGCCGCGGACGCGAGCCAATATGCGGTGTCGCCGGGCATCTTGGCCGACGTGGCCCCGACCCTGTTGGAGATGGGCGGGCTCGAGAAGCCCTCGGCGATGACCGGATCCTCCCTGCTCCGGCGCAAAGTGTAGCCCATCTGGTAACAGATGGGCCACGCGTGGGAAGATCCACGGCCTCACGGCCGTGGCTACGTCTGGAATTTTCGAGCCAGGGATCTGTCGGGCTTTGTCCGACAGATTCCGCTGGAAAAACCGCCGACCTGATCAAGAGTAATGGCTTCATGTTTGAAACCTATCGTCGCTGGCAGGTGGTGACGTGGCTCATCATCGCGAACTGCGCGATGCATCTCCTCAAGGTGGTGCTGGTGGCGGTGGATTCCACGGATTTTCTCGTGGAGTTGGTGCTGAGCCCGATGGGGATGGCCAGCGGCCGGGTGTGGCAGCTCCTGACCTACATGTGGCTGCACGGGGACGTGTGGCACCTGCTCTTCAACATGTTTGGCCTCCACTTTTTGGGAAGGCCGGTGGAGGAGAGGCTCGGGACGGCGCGGTTCCTCTGGCTGTATCTCATGGGGGGATTCGTGGGCGGCGTCATGTGGTGGCTGGTGAATCTGAGGAGTGGGGGTTTCGTCCTTGGCGCGAGCGGCGGGGTGCTGGCGGTGGTGATGGCGTTCGCGGTGCTGTACCCGCGGGCGCCGCTGGTGCTGTTCCCGATCCCGATCCAGGTGCAGGCGCGCTGGCTGGCGATATTCTATGTGGTGTTCAGCGCGGTGATGGCGGTCGAGCAGGGGGGGAGGATCGCGCACATGGCGCACCTCGGGGGGCTGATCGTGGGATTCGTGTATGTCCGGGCCCTCGGGATCGCGCATGAGCCGATGTTCTGGTGGCGCGGTTTCCGGTGGCCGGAGTTCGGGCGGCGGGGGCCGGTGCATCGGGGCGGCGCCCCCGGCCCGGGCGCGACCCGGCGCGAGGATCCCCGTTCCGATGAGATCGATGCGATCCTAGACAAGATCTCGGAGCACGGCTTCCAGAGCCTGACGGCACGGGAGAAGGAGATTCTGGAGAAGGCGAGCGGGAGGGAGTGAGATCAACGCTCAACAACCAACATTCAACGCTCAAGGCTCAACAACCGACACTCAACACTCGATAACCAACATTCAACACCCAAAACAACAATCAACAAGGAACCTGCAACAGCGATGTGCCGATGGTGGGGGATTTTACTGGGGTTGTTGGTCGCCGTGGTGGGCGCGGCGTGGCTGTGGGTGTCGTGCGGTTTTCCGCCTGGGGTGGGGGCGGCGCGCGCGTCTCTGGCGGGCAGCTTTGATCGGTTGGATGCGGCGCTGCCGCTGGCGCTGGTGCTGGCTGGCGGGGCGATCTGGATGATCGCGGTGCCGTCGGGGGAGGCGCTGGGTGGCGAGCGGCGCGATGGGCGCTGGTGCGCCATCGCGGCCTGCGCGGTGCCGGTGGTGGGATTTGTGTTGGGGTATGGGATCGTGGGAGGTCTGGTCGCGCGGGATCCCATGGTCGCGGGGTGGTCACCCTGGCAGGACGTGGTGGCGCAATTCTGCCTGCCGGTGGGCGGGCTGGCGACGGTGGCCTGCGGCGCGATGGCCCTGTTTGCGCGGGACGGGTGGAGGCTGGCGTGTTGGGTCTCGGCCTCATCGGGGGGGCTGGCGCTGATGGCCCTGGGGTGCGCCGATGACGGGGGGCAGGCCGCCGCGGCCGGATTGGCGGCGGCGCAGTGGCCGGTGCTTGCCGTTTGGATCGTGGCGGTGGCGCGAGATCCGATGTCTTCCGCGTGGCGGGCGTGGCTGGGCGGCGCCTGCGCGGCGAGCCTCGCGGGAATCTGGCCGTTGCCCGGCGGGTTGGCGCGTTGGCGGCACATCGAGGAATCGCTCCGCGGGGGTTTCGGCGCCTCGTGGGATGCGGCCCTGCTCACCGCGGTGATTCTGTCGTGGTTGATGGCGATCGCAGCCTGGGGCGCGTGGACATGGCGGCGCGCGCGTGAGCCCTAGCTCGAAAATACGACGTAACTCGCTAGTAGCGAAGGGCCTTCGGCCCTTCGGCCGGCGGCCTGGGCCCACGCCGAAGCCCGAAGGGGCTTCGCTACAAATTTTCCCGTCCCGGTGGTGCCCCGCCGGTGGGGCATGGGATCTGACTCGAAAATCCCGGGCGTAGCCACGGCCGTGAGGCCGTGGATCTTCCCACGCGTGGCCCATCTGTTACCAGATGGGCTACATTTTCACCCCCGGTGGTGCCCCGCACGCGGGGCATGAGGTCTAGCCTGAAACTCCGCGGAGAACTTGTGCATCCCGTAAGGCGGACAGGAGTGTCCGCCTTACGGCAGGGCATTTCGCCGATTTGGCGATGATTGACTCGCGGGACTGTGCCTGATAGACACGCCTGGTCTGGGTCCCAAATGAAACATCTGCTGTTTTTGTTTTTCGTCCTGACGAGCGTGCTGGCTGCGCCGGGACTCGCGCAGACGAATGGCATCTTTGCCGACTTCACGACCAGCATGGGCGCGTTCACGTGTCGCCTCGAGTATGCCGAGGCGCCGATGGCCACGGCCAACTTCATCGGTCTCGCCACTGGCGAGCGCGCGTGTCTTGAGGCGGGGACCGCGAGGGTCCGCGCCACCCCGTACTTCGACGGGCTGACATTTCATCGCGTCATCGCCGGGTTCATGATCCAGGGCGGCTCCCCGAATGGGCAGGGAACCGATGGGCCGGGGTACGTTTTTCCCGACGAGTTTGATCCCTCGTTGCGATTTGACGGGGCGGGTGTCCTTGCCATGGCAAATAGCGGGCCCCGTTCCAACGGGTCACAGTTCTTTATCACCGTCGGCAATGCCTCGTGGCTGAACGATGTCCACACCATCTTCGGTTCCGTGGTGGATGGGCAGCCGGTGGTCGATGCCATCAGCCAGGTCGCGACCGATGCGAGTGCAAAGCCGCTGACCAATGTGGTGCTCCAAAGCGTCGTCATCCGCCGGGTGGGCCCCGACGCCCAGGCGTTCGACATCGACGACCAGGGCCTTCCCGTCGTGGCGGAGGCGCCCCTGGGGCTCGCCGTAAGCAACGGCGTCGCCTTGCTCCGCATCAGCAACGCGCTCTACGCCGACAACTATCTCCGCGAGTCGACCAATCTGACCGCTTGGGCCAGCACCGCGCTGGGAGTGGACATCGCGGAGCCCGTGGTCGATGGCGGCCAGATTCCTGCCGACGTCCCCGCCAAGTTCTTCTCCCTATCCCGCGTGCAGTATGCCTCCTCGACATTCTCGCCGCGCGATCTCTTCAACCGGAGCCTCACGATGGTGTTCGACGGCGGGATCGGCACCATCACGAATGATTTCGATGGGGACGGGGGAGGCGCCTATTTTTATTCGGGGAGCGCGGGAACGATCGATTCTTACAGTTGGTATCAGGACATATACCGCGGCTATCTCTGGCCAATCTATTATTCTGGCCTGGTGCCGATGACGTTGAAGCTGGAGTTCGCCAGCGAGACCAACGGCGCATTTTCGGGCACGGCCTACTCGGCGACGCCGTTCGATGTCTCTGGCAATTTCACTCTCTTGGCGCCCTGATGGCGGCCGGTTCGAGGGTTCGGGATTTGGTGCCACGGTCGTCAGATCCCGGACGCGCTGGCTGAGCGCCCGGGTGAAAGCGGTGCGTCCCCGCACCGCTTTGTCCGCGCATGTCCTTGAGCGTCTCCGCAGCGGCGCCCTTGGTCGAAATTGGGTTGTCATCACCTTGCCAGCGCCCAGCATGCGGTGGCGAATCGAGGCGCGTATGGGATTTGAGCCATTTGAGGAGAAGATGAGGGCCGCGGGGTTGGGCGCGGCATGCATCGCGGCATTTCGGCGGAGCCACGGGCTGTTGCTGGCGGGTGGGGCGGAGCATATCGGCGAGGACGCGATCGAGTCGGTGGTTGGCCTGGCGGAAGCGCCCCGGGGCGCGGGCGGGGAGGATTCGCTCCTTGGGCGGACGGCCGTGATCAAGCTGAACGGTGGCCTGGGCACGGGCATGGGGCTGGACCAGGCAAAATCGCTGATCGAGGTGAAGCCCGGGGTGACATTTCTGGACCTGATCGCGAGGCAGGCGGCGGCGCAGCGGGGCCGCGGGCACGCCCATTTTTTGCTGATGGATTCGTTTGCGACGAGCGCGGAGTGCCGCGCCTATCTGGGAGACGGGGGCCCGCTGGGGCCGCCCTCCGCGTGGGAATTCATGCAGAATCAGGTGCCGAAAGTCGACGCGGCGACCCTGGGTCCGGCGGCGTGGCCGAGGGATCCAAAACTGGAATGGTGCCCGCCGGGGCACGGCGACATCTATCCCGCGCTGGCGGGCTCGGGATGGATGGAACGGCTCTGGTCGGAGGGGATCCGGTATCTTTTCGTATCCAACGCCGACAATCTTGGCGCGACGGTGGATCTTGGGATACTCGGCCTTTTCGCGGGATCGGGCGCGCCGTTCCTGATGGAAGTGGCCCGCCGCACCGAATCGGACCGGAAGGGCGGGCACCTGTGCCGCCGCCGATCCGATGGGCGGCTCTGCCTCCGGGAGGTGGCGCAGTGCCATGAGGAGGATATCGGCGCCTTTCAGGACATCGGCAGGCACGCGTACTTCAACACCAATAACCTCTGGCTCCGCCTGGATGCGGTGCGGGATCTTCTGGCCGCGGGCGGGGTGGTGCCGTTGCCCGTGATCGTGAATCGCAAGACGGTGGACCCGCGCGATCCCGCCAGCCCACCCGTCATCCAGCTCGAGACGGCGATGGGCGCGGCGATCGAGTGCTTCGGCGAGTCTTCGGCCGTCGTGGTGCGGCGGGACAGGTTCGCCCCGGTCAAGGCGACGGGGGATCTGCTGGTGCTGCGTTCGGACGCGTATCGGGTCACGGGGGACGGCCGGGTGGAGCCGGCCTTCGACGGGGAACCCCCGCACGTGTACCTGGACGGGACGGGCTATAAGACTTTGGCGAATTTCGAGAGGCTGTTCCCGTGCGGCCCCCCGTCGCTGCGGGGTTGCCGCACGTTGCGCGTGGAGGGGGCGGTGCGCTTTGCCGCGGGCGTGGTGATCGAGGGCGATGTCGTCGTGCGCGCCCGTGGGCCGGGGGCAGAATTGCGGGCGGGCACCTACCGGGATGCCGAATTGGTGGTTTAGTTGGGCGGGTGACGGTCATGGTGCATCGAAACGGAGCGGATGGCCTGGTGGTGGTGACGCAGCCGGCGCACGCGTGGATATCGGGCCAACTGGCGCGGGCTTGGGGCAATGGGCGCTTCGGGACCTTCGCGCCTTACGAGGAGGTGTGCCTCGCCTCGGAGCAACACGACTGCGGCTGGCACGAGTGGGAGCTGGCGCCCACCCTGGATCCGGCGACGGGCCTGCCGCACCATTTTGACGCGATGCCGCTGCGCGAGCACCTGCGGGTGTGGCCGGCGGGGGTGCAGATGCTCGGGGGGATGAGCCGGTACGCGGGGTTGCTGCTGTGCCTCCACGGGCTCTGGCTGAAGGAGCGGAAACCGGAGCCCGAAGGCCCGAGGGAACGGCACATGGTCCGGGGATTCGTGGAGTGCCAGCGATTGGCGCGGGACACGCTGCTGGAGGAGCTGCGCCGGGATCCGGCCTACGCGCCGCACTGCGGCGAGGCGGCCATCGCGCGCAACCGGGCGCTGGTCGCCGCCTGGGACTGGCTGTCCCTGGGCCTCTGCATGAATACGTCGGGCGAGTGGCTGGCCCAAGATGTGCCCGATGCCTCGGGCCGCTGCACGCTCCGGATCGTGGCCGCGGACGACTCGGGATTCTCGTGGCACATCGCGCCGTGGCCATTCCGCGAGGCGGAGGTCGAGGTCGCGTGCGAGGGGCGGAGACTCGCGGGGACGTTCCGGGACGCCGAGGGGATGCGCGCGGCGCTGGCCGATGCGCCGCGGTTCAGGCTCGTGTTCCGGCTGGTGGGGCAAGGCGAGGGGGCATAGTTCGGCTGATCGCGTGGCCGCCGTGGCGGAAAAGTGTAGCCCCTTCGGTCACGGAGGGGCCGGGCGGCGGGGATCCACGGCCTCACGGCCGTGGCTACGCCTGGAATTTTCAAGTTAGCGCATTTGACTGGCCGCGGCGAGGGCGCAAAGTAAGGTCTCATTTTTCGGAGGCGGCAATGATGACGTGGTCATTCAGGATCGGCAGGGTGCGCGGGATCGACATCTTCGTGCACTGGACGTTCCTGCTCTTTCTGGGGTTCATCTTCACGCTGTACCTTTTCAAGGGCGGCGGCGTGGGCATGGCGGTGCAGGGGGCCGGTTTTTTGCTGGCGCTATTTGGTTGCGTGCTGCTGCACGAGCTGGGGCACGCGCTCATGGCCCAGCAGTTTGGCATCCAGACGAAGGACATCATCCTCCTGCCGATCGGCGGGGTGGCGCGGCTGCGCCGGATGCCGGAGAAGCCGTGGCAGGAGCTGCTGGTGGCGCTGGCGGGCCCGGCGGTGAACGTGGTCATCGCGATCGTGCTGGGATGCGTGCTGATCTTCCAGGGAGGCCTCGAGGCGTTTCATGGCATCGAGATCGGCGGCGGGAATTTCCTGCTGTCGCTGGCGGCGGCCAACGTGGTCCTGGTGGTTTTCAACATGATCCCCGCGTTTCCGATGGACGGGGGGCGCGTCCTGCGGGCGCTCTTGGCCAGCACGATGGACTACGTGGCGGCGACGCGGATCGCGGCGGGGATCGGGAAGGCGCTGGCGGTGGTCTTCGGGTTTGCGGGATTGATCTGGCTGAGCAATCCGCTGCTGGTATTCATCGCGCTGTTTGTCTTCCTGGGCGCGCAGGCGGAGGCGGACGCGGTGCAGACCAACCAGTCGTTGCGGGGTTTGCGGGTGGGCGACGCGATGCTGACGCGATTCCGGACGCTGGTGGAGGCGGACACGCTGGAGAACGCGGCGCGGGAGCTGCTGGCGGGCTCGCAGCACGATTTTCCGGTGATGCGGTCCGACAAGGTGGTGGGGATCCTGACGCGCCCGCAACTGGTGCGGGGCCTGGCCGAGGCGGGCCGGGACGCGGCGGTGATGGATTTTATGATACGCGGTTGCCCCCCGCTCGGCGAGTCCGACCCCATCGAGGCGGCGCTGGGCATGATCCGGGAGGCGGGGGTGACCAACATCCCGGTGCTGCGGGATGGGACCCTCGTCGGGTTGTTGACCGCGGAGAACCTCCAGGAGCTCGTGATGGTCCGCGGGGCGTTGGATAGGAAGCCGGCGGACGTCGCCCGGCCGATGCCCGGGCGATCTTGACCGCCGCCGGGGGACGGGGCAAGATCGGAGCGCGCGGGGGCGCACGATGCAGGCGACCGAAGAGATCTGGATCAACGGGGAATTCGTTCCGTGGGGGCAGGCGCGGACGCACGTGCTGGCGCACACGTTGCACTACGGGGCGGGCGCCTTCGAGGGGGTGAGGGCGTACCGGACGGCCGAGGGGACGGCGATCTTCCGCCTGGACGCGCACCTGGACCGGCTCTTCTACTCCGCGGCCTCGATCCGGATGCCGATGCGCTTCGGCCGGGATGCGCTGCGCGCGGCGAGCGTGGGGCTGGTCCGCCGCAATCGCCTGGAGGAGGGATACCTGAGGCCCATCGCATTCTTCGGGTATGGCGTGATGTGCGTCAGCCCGGAGCAGGCGCCGGTGGACGTGGTGATCGCCTGCTGGCCATGGGGGGCGTATCTGCCGCACGAGATGGTGGATCTCAAGATCAGCCGATACCCGCGTATCCCGCCGGACGCGACCGTGGCGGATGCGAAGCTCACCGGAAATTACTTGAATGGCATCCTCGCGGTGAACGAGATCCGCGGCACTAAATATCATGAGGTGCTGCTGCTGGATGTGGGGGGCCATGTCGCGGAGGGGTCCGGCGAGAACGTGTTTTTCGTGATGGGCGGGCAGCTGCATACGCCGAGGCTGGGGGCGATCCTGCCCGGGATCACGCGCGCGACGGTGATGCGGATCGCGCGGGACGAGGGCATCGGGGTCGTCGAGCGGGATATCCGGCCGGAGGAGGCCTTCGGGGCGGACGAGGCCTTTTTCACGGGCACCGCGGCCGAGGTCACGCCGATCCGCTCCATCGACGACCGGGTGATCGGCGGCGGGGAGGTCGGGCCCGTGACGCGGCGGTTGAGGAAGCTCTACCTGGACGTGGTCCACGGCGCGGAGCCGCGTTATCGCGAGTTTCTCACGCCGGTCGAGTGACCTTTGGGCTGACGCGTTGTCGGCACGCATCGCCCCGCGGCAATCGGATCCTTGGCCGGGGGGTCCCTTGTGGCGTTTTGGCCAGCTTGACGGTTTGGCGGATGGCACCCAGAGTCTGTGGGTGTCGATGAGCATGCGTTCTCTGGCTGTGGCGGCGTGGCTGGCGGCGGGTTCTGGCACGGTCTGGGCGGAGGCGTTGCGGATGGATGCGGGGGACACGCTGCCGAGTCTCGGCGCGGCGGAGCCAGAGAAGTCGGTGGTGAGCATCATCAATTTCAGCCAGACGCCGGTGTGGGATGCGCCGTGGCGATTCGCGCCGGTGCAGCGCGCGACGGGATCCGGTTTCGTGATCCGGGGCCGGCGGATCATGACCAACGCGCACGTGGTGAGCTGGGCGCGGCAGATCCTGGTGCGGCGGCTGGGCGACCCGAGGCTATACAACGCGAGGGTCCGATTCGTGGGGCACGATTGCGATCTGGCGCTGCTGGAGGTGGGCGATCCCGTGTTTTTCGAGGGGCTCGAGCCGCTGGAGTTCGGGGAACTGCCGGAGGAGAGGTCGAACGTGGTGACCTATGGCTATCCCGCCGGCGGGGAGCAGCTGTCCTACACCCGGGGCGTGGTGTCCCGTATCGAGATGCAGCCGTACTCGCACATCGGCAACCGCTCGTTCCTGGCGGTGCAGACCGATTCGGCGATCAACCCCGGCAACAGCGGCGGCCCCGTCCTGCAAGACGGCAAGGTCGTCGGCGTGGCGTTCCAGGCGATCACGCAGCTGGAAAACACCGGTTTCTTCATCCCGGTGCCGATCATCGCGCATTTCATGAAGGACATCGAGGACGGGAAGTACGACGGATTTCCGGACCTCGGGGTGTTCCTCGCCTCGATGCAGAACCCGGCCTATCGGCGGCACCTCGGGCTGCCCGACGATGCGCGCGGCGCCCGGGTGGACGGCCTCTTCCCGATACCGGAGGTCCGCGAGCGGCTCAGGGTGGATGACGTCATCTTCCGCATCGGGCCCTACGATGTGGCGAGCGACCAGACGATCCTCTACGAGGGGCACCGGGTGCATGCCGGGGTGGCGACGGACATGGCCCAGCACGGCGAGAGCATCGATCTCCTGCTCTGGCGGGATGGCCGGGAGCAGACCGTGAAACTCCCGACCCGGGTGTTCGCCGCCGACCGCACCGAGGGGAACCAGTACG
>JAANMX010004547.1_pt1 | contig 10840 bp, 9 predicted proteins | sample 7279681 | NCBI WGS metagenome assembly JAANMX01 (sample SAMN14094542, study PRJNA606508) | bioreactor metagenome | isolation source: A lab-scale SPAN reactor treating ammonium-rich wastewater day 351 | place: Ireland: Galway | collected 2018-01-01
GAAGTTGATCAGCAGCAGCAGGGTGAAGAGCACGGCGCCAAAGCCGGCGCGGGCGTGGTAGGCGATGGGGCCGGGCGCGAAGGCCGCCACGTACTGCCGCTCGTCGGTGCAGATGGCGCAAGCGGCGGGCGGCCCGGCGGCCACCGCCTGCTCGACGCCGCAGGTGCGGCAGATCCACTCGGTCATGAGGTCCCTTCGGTTCCGTTCAGGTAGGCGAGCACGGCGCGCACCCGGCGATTGTCCTCGTCGGGGCCGAGGTCGAGCTTGGCGAAGATGTTCGCCACGTGCTTGGCGACGGCGGCGGGCGTGATCACCAGCTGGGCGGCGATCTGCTGGTTGGCGGCGCCCTTGGCCATCAGCGACAGCACCTCGAGTTCCCGCGGGGTGAGCCGGCCCAGCCGCGGATCGGTGCGCCGCGCGTTGAGCAGCTGGGCGACCACCTCGGGGTCCATCACCACCTCGCCGGCGGCGACCAGTTCGGCCGAGCGCATGAAGTCCGCGACGCGTCCGACCCGTTCCTTGAGCAGATAGCCCACGCCGCCGGCCGCGTTGGCCGCCAGCAGGGTCGCCGCGTAGGCGGGCGCCACGTACTGGCTGACGATCAGCATCGGCAGGCCGGGGTGGCTCGCCCGCAGCTGGACGGCGGCCCGCAGGCCGTCGTCGGTCATCGTCGGCGGCATCCGGACGTCGGTGATCACCAAATCGGGCAATCCGTCCGGACTCTCGGCGAGCCGGGCGCACTGCGCGATCAGCTCGGGGGCGTCGCCGGCCTCGGCGACCACGTCGTGACCGGCGCGCTCCAGCAGGCCGACCAGCCCGGCACGGATCAGTGCCGCGTCGTCGGCGACCAGAATCCGCATGCCGTCCCCTTCTCGCTGCCCGTTCACGCCACGTCCGGGTTCGGGAAGGACGCCCGGATGATGGTCGGACCACCCGGTGGGCTGTTCACCCAGCACTGCCCGCCGAAGGTCTGGACCCGCTCGATCATGCCACTCAGTCCATGACCCGGACGGACGACCGCGCCGCCGATGCCGTCGTCATACACCTCGACCTCCAGCGGGTCGCGCTGATCGATCCGGACCGACATGGTGGACGCCACCGCATGCTTGACCGCATTGGTGAAGGCCTCGCTGACCAGGTAATACGCCGCCAGGGCCAGCTGTTCGGCCGGTCGCCGGTCACCGCTGATCGCCACCGTGACCGGCACCGGCTGCCGTTCGGCGAGCTCGCGGACGGCGTCCGCCAGGCCGCGATCGGTGAGGATCTGCGGGTGGATGCCGCGGACGGTCTCGCGCAGCGACGTCATCGCCGTCTCCATCGACGACCGGGCGGCGGTCAGCGCCTCGCGGACGGCCTCGGGGCGTCCGGTGTCGAGGGCGTACTCGGCCTCGCCGAGCTGCATGCTGAGCAGCACCAGCTGCTGCTGCGCGCCGTCGTGCAGGTCGCGCTCGATCCGGCGGCGTTCGGCCGCGAACACGTCCACCAGCTCGCGGCGGGAGGTGGTCAACTGATCGACCTGCTCGCGCAGTTCCGCGCGGGGCCGGACCAGGTCCTCGACCAGGATCGCCTGCACCGTGGCCAGCGCCCAGGCGACGTACAGCCCGGCGACCAGGACGACCAGCAGGCCGAAGCCGACCAGGTAGACGTCGACGCCGATCAGCACGCCCTGGACCAGCTGGGTGGTCAGGCCGAGCACCAGCGTGACCAGGAGGGCACCGGGCAGGAAGTCGACCAACGCGAACAGCACCGCAATGCCCCAGACGGCGAGGTTCCCCTCGCGCAGCCCGTTGGCGTCCCATGGATGCCGGATAGGCCCGCTGGGCAGCGGTCCCTCGCGGCGCAGGCCGAGCAGCCGCAGCCGGCGCGCCTCCATGTCGGCGGTGATCCAGGCCACCAGCGGCAACACGAAGACGCCCAGGATGCCGGCGACCAACGCCAGGATTCCGCCCACGATGGCGCTCGCGCAGTAGGCGACCGCGCCCCAGCCGAGCGGGCTGATCAGCATCCGCAGCGGGTTCGGCGGCGGCTTCAACCGGGCGCGGACCGCCACCTCGTGCGGCGGAGAGGAGTGGCTCACGGTGCCCACCCTAGGAGGCGGAGGCGGCCGAGACGGTAGTGCTGGCACTACTCGCAGACACCGGGCAGCGCCCGTGATCGGCGGCCTCCCGGCGGGTTGGCTGGGAGCATGACAGTGAACCACCGGCGGGCCGCGCTCCGGGCTCAGCACATCTCCAAGTCCTTCGGCGACGTCCGCGCCCTCGACCGGGTCGGCATCGACATCCCGGCCGGCCAGTCGGTGTCGGTGATGGGGCCGTCCGGCTCGGGCAAGTCGACCCTGCTGCACTGCCTGGCCGGCATCCTCCGGCCCGACGAGGGTGACGTCAGCCTCGGCGACGAGCCGGTCTCGCTGGCCTCGGACGCCGCCCGCAGCCGGCTGCGGCTGGCCCGGATGGGCTTCGTCTTCCAGGACGGCCAACTGCTGCCCGAACTCGGCGCGGTGGAGAACGTCGCCCTGCCGCTGCTGCTGCTCGGCCGTCCGCGCGCCGAGGCGTTCCGGCGCGCCGCCGAGTGCCTGCACTGGCTCGGGCTCGCCGGTCTGGAGGGACGGCGTCCCGGTCAGCTGTCCGGCGGACAGGCGCACCGGGTGGCCATCGCCCGGGCGCTGGTCGGGCAGCCGGACGTGGTGCTCGCCGACGAGCCGACCGGCGCCCTCGACCGGGCCACCGGCGCCGAGGTGATGCGGGTGCTGACCTCCGCGGTCGCCGCCGCCGGCGCCAGCCTGGTGGTGGTCACCCACGACGCCACGGTGGCCGACTGGTGCCAGCGCCACATCGAGATCGTCGACGGCCGGATCAGCAACGACGTCCTGACCCGGAGGGCCGCCTGATGCACCAGTTCCGAGTTGCCCCGCTGCTGCTGCGCGGACGGATCCGCGCCGGCAGCGGGCTGATCGATCTGCTCGCCGTGCTCGCCTTCACCGTCAGCAGTTGGCTGCTGCTGTCGGTGCTCGCCGGGGTCGCCATGTTCGTCGACCGGCAGAACCATCCGCCGGCCGCATTCGTCGCGGCGGTGTCCGGGCACGGCGCCGACAGCGTCGCCCAGCTGGTCTTCTGGACGCTGCTGGCCGCCTGCGCCGGCGTGTTGCTGGTGGTGCCGTTGATCACCCTCGGCGCGGCCGCCGCGCGGATGGGTGCGCTCGGACGCGACCAGCGGCTGGCCACGCTGCGGCTGCTGGGCATCACCGGCGGCCAGGCGATCGCGTTGAGCACGGTGGAGACCATGCTGGCCGGGCTGATCGGCGGGGTGCTCGGCGCCGTCGGCTACCTCGTCACGCTGCCGGCCTGGTCGCTGATCGGCTTCCAGGCGACGCCGCTGAGCGCGAGCCAGATGCTGCTGCCCGCCTGGGCGATCGCTGCCACCATCGTCGGCCTGGTGGTGCTGGCCGGGGTCAGTTCCGTGACCGGGCTGCTGCGGTTGACCATCTCACCGCTCGGGGTGGCGCGGCGGGCGCCCCGTCCGGCCCTGAGGCTGTGGCGGCTGCTGGCGCTGCCGCTGGTGATCGGCGCCTGGCTGGTGATCGCGCCGCTGCTGAACCTGGCCCGCGACTTCGTCTTCGGAGCGTCGGTCATCCTGGTGGTCCTGGGCGTGTTCATGGGGGTGATCAACCTGGTCGGCCCGTGGCTGCTGCAGCTGCTGGGCCTGCTGCTCACCCGCTCGGGGCGTCCCGCGGTGCTGCTGGCCGGACGCCGGCTGCTGGCCGATCCGAAGGGCTCCTGGCGGTCGGTCTCCGGCCTGGCGTTCGTGGGGTTCACCGGGGGTGCCCTGGTCAGCCTGCCCGACTTCGGCGCGGACGCCGGCGACCCGCTGCTGCGGATCCTCGCCGACGACGTCCGCACCGGCACCTATCTGACGGTCGGGATCGCCTTCGTCGTCGCCGCCACCTCGACGCTGCTGAACCAGGCGTCGGCGGCGCTGGATCGGCGCCGGGAACTGCGCCAGCTGGCCAACCTGGGCGTGCCGGCCGGCCTGCACGACGGCACCCGGCTGGTCGAGGTGGTGGCACCCGCGGCCCTCAGCGCGCTGGGTTCCGGCGGCCTGGCGATCCTCTTCTTCGCCCAGCTGCCCAGGCTGGGAGCCGCGTCCGTGGTCGGACCACTGCTGTTCGTGGCGTCCCTGGTCCTGGGGATCGCGCTGGTCTGGGCGGCGGGGGAGGCCTGCCGTCCGGTGGTGCGGGCCGCAGTACGCTGAGGCATGGACCTGTCGGCCTTCTACTCGCTGATGGCGGTCACCTGTTTCACCCTGGTGGGGCTGTGGTGGACCGTCATCGAGCGGCACCCCGGGTGGAAGACCGACCGCTCGCGCAGACGACTGGCCGGTGGGGTCTACCTGTCCTTCCTGCTGCCGGGCCTGATGAGCACCTTCGCCCAGGTGGACGCCGGCAACCCGCTGATCTGGCGCACCAGCTTCACCGTCGCCGCCGTCGTCGGGGCGGTGAACACCGTGCAGCTGCTGGGGGTGGACACCAACCCGCAACGCGGGATGTTCCGCAGGTTCCGCTGGGTGGTGGCCGTGATCTATGCCGTGATCGCCGTGCTGGGGGTCGCGCCGGGCGTCGCCGGACTGCTGGGCGGGACGCCGCTGCAGGCGGCCGCGATCGCGCTGATTCTGCTCGTCGTGCTGGCCCACGGCCTGGCCTGGGAGTTCATGATGGAGGGCGACGAGGACGCCGATCGCACCACGTAGAGTGCGGGCGTGGCCGGGGCGACTTCTCCAGGGACGGCCGCCGGACGACGCATCGCCGTCGTGGCCACGGCGGTCGCGCTGCTGCTGACCGGATGCACCGGTGGCGTCCCGCTGCCGCAGCCGGCGCCGTCCGCCACCGCCCCGGTGCCTTCCGCCACGGCGACCCCGATGCCTCGGCCGGCGCCCTCGCTGCCGGGAATCCCGGAGGGCATGACCCAGCGGGTGATCGTCGGCGACCCCTGGTCGAAGAACCCGCGCCGCGTGCACGCGGTCGCCGAGTCGGCCGTGGCGATCGCGAAGCGGGCCAGGAAGGGGCAGACCCTCACCCTGGCGATGTTCAACCTGACCTACCCCGGTGCGGCGGCGGCCTTCGTCGCCGCGCACCGGCGCGGCGTCGACGTCCGGATCGTGCTCAACCACGAGGGGGCGAGGTCGCGGCAGGTGCGGCTGCTGCGCGCCGGCCTGGGCGTCGACACGCGGGCCCGTTCGTGGGTGGTGACCCGGCCGGGGAACATCCGGATGCACACCAAATTCCTCCTGGTCTCGCCACACGGTGGCAGCGGTCCGATCGTCTGGGTGTCGTCGGGGAACATCACCAGCTCCAGCGGCCGCAACCAGGCCAACGACGCGCTGGTCACCACGGGCGATCGCGCGTTGTACGACTTCCTGCTCGCCCAGTTCCGGCTGCTCCGCACGGGCGTGACCAAGCCGAAACTGCTGGCGCGGACCGCCACCACCCCCACGGCGATCCTGCGGACCTTCCCGCAACCCCGCCGGGACGCCGCCCACGACCCGGTGCTCGCCGTGCTGAACGACATCCGCTGCGTGCACCAGGGGCGGCGCACCACGGTGCGGATGGCGCAGCTCTTCCTGACCGACGAACGGATCTACCTGGTGCAGCGGCTGAGCCGGCTGGTCGCCGACGGCTGCCGGCTGCGGATCGTCGGCTACCTGCCGGAGTGGAGCCCCGACGCGGTGAAGGGGCTGACCGCGCCGGGAGTGGGACGCGTCGACCTGCGGGCGGGGCAGGGCGCCGCCGTGCACACCAAGATCACCACCATCGAGGGCTGGGACGCCGCCGGCAACCCGCTCGTCCGCGGGCTGACCGGCTCGCACAACCTGACCGGACGGGCACTCGGCCGCACCCCCGACGGCGTCAACGATGAACTGCTGGTGCAGCTCTGGAACCCGGCGACGGTGCGCGCCTACAGCGCCTGGGTGGACCGGGTGATCCGCACCCACAGCAAGCCGGTCGCGCGCCCGAAGTAGCCGAAGGCGTCCTGGGCCTACGATCACCCCCATGGGTCTCCGCACACTGATCCTGGCCGCCGGCGTCGGCGCCGGCCACAACCAGGCCGCCAGCGCGATCGAAGAAGCGCTCGCGCAGCTGCCCGACGTGGATCGCGCCCTGCGCATCGACATTCTCGAGACCACCAACGAGGCCTTCCAGAAGCTGTACGACGACGGCTACTTCGCGTTGGTCTCCGAGGCGCCGTGGGTGGTCGGCTGGGGCTACGACAGCCAGGACTCGCCGTTCAAGCTGGCGCCCCTGGTGCAATGGTGGGACCAACTGAACACCACCTCGCTGGTGCGGCAGATCCGCAGCTACGACCCGGATCTGGTGATCTGCACCCACTTCCTGCCCGCCCGCCTGGTCGCGTTGATGCTCGCCCGCCGCCAACTGCGGGCGTCGCTGAGCGTGGTCACCACCGACTACGACTTCCAGGGCCTGTGGCTGACCACGCCGTTCAACCACTTCTGCGTGGCCCGCGACGAGGCCGCCGAACACATGGTCAGTCTCGGCGTCCCGCGGGACCGGATCCTGGTGTCGGGCATTCCGGTCCGGCCGGGGCTGGCCGACCCGGTGGACACCGCGGCCGTCCGGACGCGGTTCGGCCTCGACCCCGACCTGCCCGTCGTGCTGATCTCGGCGGGCGCCTCCGGCGGCAGCTACACGCTGAACATCGTCCGGCAGGTGCGGCGCAGCCAGCAGGACTTCCAGGCGATCGTGGTCTGTGGGCACAACGACGGCCTCCGCAAGGAGGTCGAGGACGCGGTCGGCGACAGTCCGGAACGGTTCCGGGTGCTCGGCTACACCACCGAGATGGCGGATCTGATGCGGATCGCCAGCCTGTTCGTCGGCAAGCCGGGCGGGTTGTCGTCGTCGGAGTGCATGGCGGCCGGGCTGCCGATGGTGATCATCAACCCGATCCCGGGTCAGGAGGTGCGCAACGCCGACTTCCTCGTCGAAGAGGGGGCCGCGGTGCGCTGCAACTACTCCACCACTGTCGGCTACAAGATCGACACCCTGCTCGCCGATCCCGAGCGGCTGGCGACGATGGCGGCGAACGCGCGCAGGATCGGACGTCCGGACGCCGGCCGCACCGTCGCCAAGGCGTCGCTCGAGGTGGCCGCCCAGCCGCTGTGGATCAGCCGCGAGGCGCAGAAGGCGATGCTGCTGGCCAGCGAGGAGGGCATTCCCGCCGCCGACCTGCCGGCCGAACGCCGGCTGCGCACGCTGACCGACCCGACCACCGGCGCCTCGCTCGCGGTCGCCACCCAGGCGCAGCTGCAGCCGCTCGGGGTGACCACCTGGTCGACCTCGGTGCGGGTCGCCCGCAAGGCGCTGCGCGCGCTGCGGTGGCACCCCGACAACCTCGACCTGCTGGTGACGGGTCGCTGGCTGCTGGGCGGCGAGCGGTCCCGGATCTTCGGCCTGAGCTGACCCGACCGATCCGATCCCGCTCGGCGGCGGCCTACCGGGCGCCACACCCCTGATCGATGGTGACCTCGGTCGGATTCACGATCGGGGTGGTCCGCACCGTCAGCGGCCCGTAGCTTCCCGGCGGACCGGTGAAGGTGACCGTGACGGTCACCTTCTTGGCGCCGAGGTCCTGCACGGTCATGAACGACGGCACCGGGCGTCCGAGGTCCTTGGAGTCGATCGGACGCCAGTTCCAGGACTTGCGCGGCTGCCGCACCTCGTCGGTGACCTTCGTGCCGGGCGGGCCGTAGATGAAGACCTGGGTGCGGTAGACCTTGGTGTCGACATTGCCGGTGACATAGCTGGGCAGCCGCCGGGCCTGCGCCTTGGTGAGGTCGAGCCACAGCGTCGTGGACACCGTGTAGGTCCTGGTGCCGTCGGCGGCGCAACTGGTGCTCGCCTTCACCTGGGCCTTCAGGTAGTAGTCGATCTTCGACCCGAGTGAGGCGTCCCGGTAGAAGACGCCGATGGTCGTCGAGTCGGTGTTGTCCTTCGGCAGGATGCCCGCGATCGGCGTCCCGGCCAGCTGTCGTTGAATGGCCGGGTCGGCGCTCCAGAACATGACGCTGCCCGTGCCGATCCCCTCGGAGATCGCGCTCAGCAGTTTCGGCGCGTCGAATTTGCCGCCCACCAGTTTGTCCATCACCGACATCGCGACCTGCTTGAAGATCTCGTCCGCCACCTCGGGCTCGTAGAGCTGGTAGGCGCGGCTGAGCAGGAACGAGACCGCGTCCTCGCTGGTGATCCGGTGGCCGTCGACCGTGACCGGTCCGGTGGCGCGCATCACCCGGGCCAGTGCCAGCGGGTCGACCGAGATCACCCCGTCGATCCGGCCCGGGTCGATGTCGCGGTTCCAGAACGCCCGGATCGTCTTCGCGGCGGTCGGGAAGTCGGGGCGTCCGACGCTGGTGTTGAGATGGGTGACCAGATAGTCGTTGTAGAGGTCGAGCGCGCTCTTGTCGATGTCGGTCCTGACCGGCGTCCCGCTGCGATAGTCGGTGCTGTCGGCCTGCCTGACGATCTTCGCGCCACCGTCGGCGAACCGGATCAGGCTCTGCGACGCGACGCTGCCGCCGAGCGCCAGCACCTCGGCATTGCTCTGCGCGGCCAGCAGGTAGTCGCGGGGGCCGTCGGCACCGAGCATGCCCGGCAACAGCCGCAGCACGGGATCGGCGGCGGCGAGGACCTCGGCGAGCTGGTCGACGCCGCCACGCACCTGGGGCACCAGGTCGGCGCTGGACCGAACCTGCTGCAGTTCCGCGGTGAGCGAGCTGACCGTGCCCGCCCCACGCTGGAGCACGGGAAGCAGCCGTTTCAGGGGCGGGCCGGCACCGTCCACCTCGAGGGCCTGCAGGGCCGGGATGGCCAGGCCGGCGCTGAGCTGGTGCATCGCCTCGGACGCGATCCGCACCGCCTTCAGGTTGGGCCCGACCGTGGGCAGCTGCTCGGCCGCGCCCCACAGCGGGTCGCTGCTGGCGGCCACCGCGCTCGCGGATCGGTCGGCGACCACCTGCAGGGCCGCCTTCGGGTCGCCACCCCGGCGGACGTCGTTGACGGCCGCCTGGGCGGCGGTGAGGTCGTCCCGGACGCTCAACACCCGCGACCCGAGCCACCAGGCCAGGCCGGCCAGCACGGCCACGACGAGCAGAGCCGAGGCCAGGATCCAGCGCACGCGCCTACGCCGGCCGGCCGGACGCCGCGGCGCATGATCGGAGGAGGGGGTGGTGGCGTCGGCCGCGTCGGAACTCGAATCGGCAGTCGTCATGGGCTCGATGGTAGCCATCGCGCCGGCCGACGCCGGCCGGCGACCGCCGGCCCGGGCGGTTTCGCTACATTGTGAGTCGGCCCACGACGCGCGAGGGGACATGGTGGCGGCTGACGGCACGAGGAAGCCCGCGCAGGGCCTGCGGTGGGCGATCGACACTGCCGCCACGCCGGGCCGGTGGGGCGACCTGTGGGGGGACACCCACTTCGCGAACTCCCTGGCCGCCGCCCTGCGCCGGCTCGGGCAGCACGTCACCATCGACCGCCGGGACACCAGGGACCGGCCCGATCGGGCGCGGGACGACGTCGTCCTCGTTCTGCGCGGTCTGGCGATCGACGCCCCGAAGCCGGGACCGGTGCGTCTGCTCTGGGTGATCTCGCACCCCGACGAGGTGACCGCCGACGAGGCCCGCCGCTACGACGCCGTCTTCGCCGCCTCACCGGCCTGGGCGAGCGAACGCGGCCGGGAATGGGGTGTCCCGATCGCACCGCTGCTGCAGTGCACCGATGTCGAGCTGTGTCATCCGGGACGCGCCGGCGACCCCGACGGCGGCGGCGTGCTGTTCATCGGGAACGCCCGGCGCGGCGCCCACCGTCCGATCGTCGACTGGGCGGCTGCGGTGACCGAGGTGGACATCGTCGGCACCGGCTGGGAACACACCGAACACGCCGGACGCCTCCTCGCCACCTCCGTGCCCAACGCCGAGGTCGGCGCCCGCTATGCGGGCGCGGGCGTCGTCCTCAACGACCACTGGGCGGACATGCGGAAGGCCGGCTTCGTGTCGAACCGGCTGTTCGACGCCGTCGCCTGCGGCGCCAGGGTGCTCAGCGACCCGATCGACGGCGCCGGGGAGCTGTTCGGGGGCAGCGTGGTGACCTGCGGCTCGGCCGACGAGGTCCGGACGGCGCTGAGTGCCGACCCCGACGCGGTCTGGCCCGACCGGACGAATCGCCTGGCGGTTGCCGAACGGGTCCGTGCCGAGCACTCCTTCGACCGTCGCGCCGCGACACTGCTGGAGCGGGCGCTCGCCGTCCGTGCCGCCGGCATCGGGCCTCCCTCGGCGCGGCCGGTTCGTCGGTGGTGGAAGGCGGCACGCGGATTGCTGCGCCGCTGAGCCGACCCGGGCCGGGTCCGGAGAACGCGGCTGGGGGAGCGGAGCGCCGAGGGGCTAGGCGACCTTGGTGATCTTTCCGCCGCTCTGCTGGTAGATGGCCTTGCCCTTGTTCCGCGCGAAAGAGTTGGTCACGGTGGCGAGTTTCGCCTTGGTCTTGACCAGGATGCCGTGCTTGCGGTTGGCCTCGAATGTGACCGGGCGGGTGATCCGTCCGGTCGTGCGCTTGCCGGAGACCACTAGGCCGTTGGCCCGGTTGGAGCCGACGCGATTGCCGTCGCCGCTGACGGTGAGCCTGGACTCGCCGGTCACGGTGATGCCCTCGGACCGTCCGTCGGCGATGGTGTTCGCGCCCAGAATGCTCAGCGTGCCCTTGGCCGAGACCGAGACGTTGCTGCCGCCGGACGCCGTGATCGTGGAGCCCTGCAGTGTGGCGGCGCCCTTGGACGGCACCGAG
>JAANMX010004548.1_pt1 | contig 10840 bp, 8 predicted proteins | sample 7279681 | NCBI WGS metagenome assembly JAANMX01 (sample SAMN14094542, study PRJNA606508) | bioreactor metagenome | isolation source: A lab-scale SPAN reactor treating ammonium-rich wastewater day 351 | place: Ireland: Galway | collected 2018-01-01
ATCGGCATGTCGCCGATTTCGTCGAGAAAGAGAGTCCCTCCTTCTGCCTGCTCGAAACGACCAGACGCGCGGGCGTTCGCGCCCGTGAAAGCGCCGCGCTCGTGACCGAACAACTCCGATTCGATCAGATCGCGGGGAATCGCCGCCATATTGACGGCGACGAAAGGGCCGCTGCGACGCTTGCCGTAATCGTGAAGTGCGCGCGCGACAAGTTCCTTGCCGGTGCCGGACTCACCGGAAATCATCACGGTCAGGTCCGTCTGCATCAGCCGCGCCAGCACACGGTAGATTTCCTGCATGGCGGGGGATCGACCGATCAGCGGCAGGGAATCGCCTTCATTCTCGTCGCTGCGGCTGGCCGCGCTCTCCTTCGGCTCGGCAAGCGCACGGCCGACGATTGCGATCAGTTCCTTGAGATCGAACGGCTTGGGAAGATATTCGTACGCACCGCGCTCGGAGGCGCGGATCGCCGTCATGAAGGTGTTCTGCGCGCTCATCACGATGACCGGCAGGTTCGGCCTGATTTTCTTGATGCGAGGCAGAAGGTCGAAAGCGTTCTCGTCCGGCATCACCACGTCGGTGATGACGATATCACCTTCGCCCTGGCTGACCCATCGCCACAGCGTTGCGGCATTCCCGGTCAGGCGCACATCATATCCGGCGCGCGACAACGCCTGATTGATCACCGTACGGATGGCCCCGTCATCATCGGCGACAAGTATGTTGGCTGGAGACATTTTGTCCTCATGCTGGATGGCGTGCGGAGCGTGACGGCATTCCGGCCGCCGCAGCGTCATCGCCCTGCCGGTGTACCGGACCGGAATCGAACATCGGCAGCAGGATCCGGAAGTTGGTCTTGCGCGGCTGCGACTCGCACTCGACAATGCCGCCATGGTCACCGACGATCTTCGCGACCAGCGCCAGACCGAGCCCGCTGCCGGTCTGCTTGGTGGTGACGAACGGATCGAACAGGTTTGGGAGCAGATCCTCCGCCACGCCGGGACCATTGTCCTTGACGCAGAATTCCAGTGGCAGCGAAACCCGCGTTTTCTTGCCCGGAAGAGAAAGGCGCAAGCCGGGACGGAATGCGGTCGTGAACTGGATTTCTCCCTCTTCTCCGAGATCAGAAACAGCTTCGGCGGCATTCTTGACAAGGTTCAGAAAGATTTGAACCAGTTGATCCCGATCGCCGAGAACCGGCGGAAGCGACGGATCGTAATCCACGGTGAACCTGACATTTCGCGCGAAGCCCGACTGCGCGAGCCGTTTGACATGATCGAGCACCGCGTGAATGTTGACCGGGTCCCGCCTGATCGGCCGCTCGTCGCCGAATACCTCCATGCGATCGACCAGCGTGACGATACGGTCCGCCTCGTCGCAGATCAGCCGGGTCAGCATTCGATCATCCGGCGTCGCCCCCTGTTCGAGAAGCTGCGCCGCGCCGCGGATGCCGGAGAGCGGGTTCTTGATTTCGTGCGCGAGCATGGCTGCAAGCGCCGTCACCGAGCGCGCCGCGCTGCGATGGGTCAACTGCCGATCCATCTTGTCGGCGATGGTGCGCTCCTGGATCATCACCACGATGTGGGCCGGCCGTTCCGTCAGGGGCGCGACATGCAGGTCGACCTGACGGTCACGGCCGATCCTCGGCGTGCCGAGATCAACCCTGAACTCGTTGACGGGCGCGCCGCTGTCGCGAACCTGATCGATCAGGGTCAGGAGCGGACTGCCGAAGGGGATTAGCTGCTTCAGCGGCTCGCGTTGCAGGAACTGCTTCGACATCTCAAAGAAGGCCTCCGCCGCCATGTTGGCGTCAACGATCCGGCCGTCGGGCGCGATCAGCAGCACAGGATTTGGAAGCGCATTGAGAATGGCTTCGCCATCGGAAGATGGGACCCGCGGATGCTGCGCGATCGACATCATGCCGCGGCCCTCCACGCGAAATCCTCGAACGCATCCACCAGTAACCGCTGTACGCCGGAGGGATCATCGGCCGTCAGAACTTTCGTCCGCCACGATTTCCGGACCGGTGTCGGCACAGCGCCAAGCGCCGCCGCCGTATCGAGCGCCCAGCCAAGATGCTTTCGCGCATGACGAAGCCCGATGCGCAGGCCGTAATGCAGAAGCAGGTCGTCATAAAGCGCGCGGATGTAAGCCAACTGATCCGTGAGCGAAGGATGCGGCTCTTCGATGCCGGTTTCGAGCCGCCGCCCGATCTGACCCGGCAGCCAGGGACGGCCCTGCGCGCCGCGGCCCACCATGACTGCATCGGCCCCCGACGCCTCCAGCGCAGCAACGGCTGCGTCGAACGAGGTGATGTCACCGTTGACGACGACGGGAACGCGGACCGCTTCCTTCACGGCTTGCACGGCCCGCCAATCGGCGCGGCCTTTGTAGAACTGGCAGCGCGTCCGGCCGTGAACGGTAATCATCTGCACGCCGGCGGATTCGGCTCGCCGCGCCAGCGAAGGCGCATTGAACGAGTGGTCGTCCCATCCGAGGCGCATTTTGAGTGTGACCGGCACGTTCACCGCGCCAACCGTCGCCTCGATCAGGTCGAGGGCATGGTCGGGATCGCGCATCAGCGCCGAACCTGACTGGCCGCCTGTCACGTGACGGGCGGGACAACCCATGTTGATATCGATGATGTGCGCGCCGGCCGCCTCGGCGATCCGCGCGGCTTCCGCCATCCAGCGCGTCTCGCAGCCGGCAAGCTGAACGACGTGCGGCCCGTGACCGGTGGCTTCGCAGCGAAGCACGGACATCGGACGCCCGCGGACGAGATCGTCGCTCGCGGTCATTTCGGATACGACGAGCGCCGCCCCCAGCGCTTCGGCAAGGTGCCGGAACGGCCTGTCCGTGATCCCCGACATCGGCGCAAGAAGAACGCGGTTGCGGATGGAAATATCTCCAACCGCGAACGATCCGAGACTTGATGACGGTGGGGGACCTGTCAGGCTTGTGCTCATGGTCCAATCGTTCCGTCGCTACGTTCTGACTAGCTTATTTATTAGGCATGATGAATTTATGCCTACACAATAGCCAGTTCCCGGCATCTTGCCAACTGCGCCTGTACCTAATAATTCGCGGCCTGGTCTGGACTCCTGCAGTTTTTGCTAACGGCATGGTAAGGGCCTGCTCGAACAACCCGATTCCTTCACAGCGAGTCCAATGCCCAGCTCAAAACGAACTGCCGCCATCATTGTTGCCGCGGGCCGCGGTCTCCGCGCGGGCGCCGGCGGCCCCAAACAGTACCGGACAATTGGCGGGCGAACCGTGATTTCGCGGGCGATGGAGGCGTTCTGCCAGCATCCCGGCGTGTTCGCGGTTCAGCCGGTGCTCAATCCTGACGACCTCTCGATGTTCAATCAGGCCGCCGCCGAGTTCCACTATCGCCCGCCCGCGAATGGCGGAGCCACGCGCCAGGCTTCCGTTCACGCCGGCCTTGAGGCGTTGGCGGCCGACGCACCGGATATCGTGCTGATCCACGATGCCGCCCGCCCGTTCGTCACACCGGCGCTGATCACGCGCGCCATCGACGCCGCGGATAAAGCCGGCGCGGCGGTGCCCGCTATTGCCGTTACCGACACCATCAAACAGGTCGATGCATCCGGTGCGGTCAACGCGACCCCCGACCGCGCAAAGCTGAGGATCGCGCAGACGCCGCAGGCGTTCCATTTCGATATGATACTCGATGCGCACCGCCGTGCGGCGCGCGAGGGCCGCGACGATTTCACCGACGACGCCGCGCTCGCCGAGTGGGTGGGATTGACGGTGGCGACATTCGAGGGCGATGCTGCGAACATGAAACTGACCACTCCCGAAGATTTCGTGCGTGAGGAAGCGCGTCTCGCGGCCGCTCTCGGCGACATCAGAACCGGCACCGGCTACGACGTGCACGCCTTCGGCGAAGGCGATCACCTCATGCTGTGCGGCGTGAAGGTGCCGCACAATCGCGGCTTCCTGGCGCACTCCGACGGCGATGTCGGTTTGCACGCGCTGGTCGACGCCATTCTCGGCGCGCTCGCGGACGGCGACATCGGCTCGCATTTCCCTCCGAGCGACCCGCAATGGAAGGGGGCGGCGTCCGACAAATTCCTGAAGTATGCTGTCGATCGGGTTACGGCGCGCGGCGGCCGCGTCGCCAATCTCGAGGTCACCATGATATGCCAGCAGCCGAAGATTGGACCTCTGCGCGACCAGATGCGGGCCCGCATCGCTGACATCACCGGGGTCGCCGTCTCACGTATCGCCGTGAAGGCGACGACCAGCGAACGTCTCGGCTTCACCGGGCGTGAGGAAGGAATCGCGGCGACCGCCAGCGCCACGATCCGCCTGCCCTGGAACGACAAAGGCTGGAACGCCTGACATGGGCGGCAGCGACGCACGCGCCCTGTCGCGTTCGCTGCTCGACATTTGCCGGATGCGCAAGCTCACGATCGCAACGGCCGAGTCCTGCACCGGCGGACTGGTCGCCGGGGCGCTGACCGAGATTCCCGGCTCCTCGGACGTCATCGATCGCGGTTTCGTCACCTATTCCAATAACGCCAAGCGCGCGATGCTTGGCGTCAAGGCCAGCACGCTCGACAGTTTCGGCGCTGTCAGCAAGGAAACCGCGACCGCGATGGCGATAGGCGCGCTGGAGCGCGCCGACACCGATCTGGCCGTTTCCATCACCGGGATCGCGGGTCCCGGCGGCGCAACGCCGGGCAAGCCCGTGGGCCTCGTTCATTTCGCGGCCGCGGCGCGTGATGGCCGCCTGATCCACCGGGAATGCCGCTTCGGCGCCATCGGCCGCAGTTCAGTACGGCAACGTTCGGTTGTCGAAGCCCTGCGGATGCTGATGGAACTGGCGCGCGGCCCCAAGCCGCCTGCGAAGGTCCGCCGCGAAAGCATCAGCCGGTTGCGGCCGCGCGCAGCGCGAACCCCGACGCGCCGGGCTTCCGAGCGGCGGCGCACCACAGCGCCGGTAAAACCTTCTCCAAAGAAACCCTGAACATGTCGCGTCAGGTTCTCGCCTTCGGCGGACCGTAGACGGCGGCGGCGCGCTTCTCGAATGCCGCTGCGAAACGCTGGAACGCGGCGTCGAACATCGCGCCCATCAGCATCGCCAGCATCCGGCTCTTGAACTCATACGTGATGAAAAACCCGACATCGCAACCTTGATCCGGCCTGGGTTCAAAGGTCCAGCGGTTCTCCATGTGGCTGAACGGCCCACGCAGATATTCAACGACGATCTTCAGGTTCGGCCGATCCAGCGTCACCTTGCTCGTAAAGGTCTCGCGCACGAGCTTGAACGACACGGTCATATCAGCAACCACGACTTCCTTGCCATCGGCCGCGGGCGTACGCTGCCGTACCTTCAACGACTGGCAAAGCGGCACGAAGTCGGGATAGCGCTCGACATCCGCCACGAGATCGAACATCTCGCTCGCGCTGTGACGCACGCGGCGCTTGCTTGAAAACGACGGCATACCGGTAGCGCTTACCGCGACGACGTGGCGCGGGCGGCCTGCAACTTTGCAAAGTCCTCGCCGGCGTGATGCGACGAGCGCGTCAGCGGGCTTGCCGACACCATCAGAAAACCCTTGGTGTAGGCGACGGTCTCATAGCTCGAAAACTCCTCCGGCGTAACGTAGCGCATCACGGCGTGATGCTTTCGGGTCGGCTGCAGGTATTGCCCGATGGTGAGAAAGTCGACATCCGCCGACCGCAGATCGTCCATCACCTGCAAGACCTCATGACGCTCCTCGCCAAGCCCGACCATGATGCCGGACTTGGTGAAGATCGCCGGGTCGATCTCCTTCACCCGTTGCAGAAGACGGATCGAGTGGAAATAGCGCGCGCCCGGCCGCACCGTCAGGTAGCGCGACGGAACGGTTTCGAGATTGTGGTTGAAGACATCGGGCTTCGCCGCCACCACCTTTTCCAGCGCGCCTTGCTTGCGGAGAAAATCCGGCGTCAGGATTTCAATCGTCGTCGCCGGGCAGCGCTCGCGTATCGCGCGAATGGTCTGCGCGAAATGTTCCGCGCCTCCGTCGTCGAGGTCGTCGCGATCGACGGATGTGACGACGACGTGCGCCAGCCCCAGCTTGCGCGTCGCCTCGGCCACATATTCGGGCTCGGACGCTTCGAGCGCGCCGGGCATTCCCGTCTTGACGTTGCAGAAGGCGCAGGCGCGGGTGCAGGTGTCACCCATGATCATGAAGGTGGCGTGTTTCTTGTCCCAGCACTCGCCGATGTTCGGGCAGCCCGCCTCCTCGCATACGGTGACCAGTCCGTTCTCCTTGACGATCCGGCGCGTATCCGCATAGCCGCGCGTGTTCGGCGCGCGCACGCGAATCCAGTCGGGTTTCGGCGGCGACAACGCATCCGGCCGGTTGGCCTTCTCCGGATGCCGCGGCCGGACAGGATTGGCGGAAACTGTATCGAGGATGACGACCATTGAATGATCCAGAAGACTTTCGGGCGTTTTCGAGTGGAACGAACGACCTGTTCGCGTGAAGAGAACACGTCAGATCAAGATCGTATGCCCCGTTTTTGATTTCTGTCAGAAGCGGGAAGGCTTTAGGTAATCCGCGCGGCGCGGGGCTGCAACCCGCTTCGCCGGATCAGCCAGATATGTAACATATCCCGAATCCACCCGCCCGCTCCGATTGCCGCATGAAACTGACTCAAGACCTGACATCCGATGGCCCAGATCCACCTGCTCTCGGCAAACCCCTCAAGCGCGCGTTTTTCGGGCGCAGCGTGCATGAGGTCGCTCCCGACCTGATCGGCGCGACCCTGCTGGTCGACGGCGTCGGCGGCATCATCGTCGAGGTGGAGGCCTATCATCACACCGAACCGGCGGCGCATTCCCATCGGGGACCGACGCCGCGAAACATGGTGATGTTCGGTCCTCCGGGATTCGCCTATGTCTATCGCTCTTACGGCATCCACTGGTGCGTGAACTTCGTCTGTGAAATGGATGGCTCCGCCGCCGCGGTTCTGATCCGCGCGCTACAGCCGACCCACGGCATTCCGGCGATGCGGCAGCGGCGCGGACTGCATGAGGAGCGCCTTTTGTGCTCAGGGCCAGGCAGGTTATGCCAGGCGCTCGGCATATCGATCGCGCATAACGCGCTGCCGCTCGATGCGCCGCCGATCGCGGTCTTTCAGCGGACAGACGAGGTTGACGTCGTCGCCGGCGTGCGCATCGGCATCACCAAGGCCGCCGACCTGCCATGGCGATACGGATTGAAAGGATCGAAATTTCTGAGCAAGCCGTTCAGGAGCGCCGGGTTCTGAAATCGATCCCCAGCGGCAGCACGACCATCGGTACGACGGCAAGACCGATCGGCACGAAGGCAAAGACGGCATTCCCGGTGATATCCCAGACCATCCCGCTGACGATGGAGATCAGCATGGCGATCCCGTAACCGATGGTGAACATTCCGGCCGAGTTGTGGGGGACATCATCGGGAGCGACCAGCAGGACCGGCAACGTCAGTACAAGAGTGAGGCCCACGGCGCAGGTGAAGCCCACCAGCGCCGCCGAACCGACGATCCCCCAGAAGCTCGTGCTCGTCACGGTGCCGAGGACAGCGAGCAGGCCGAGCGCGCCGCAAAGAACCAGCGGCCATCTCCTCCGCTCAAGACGGCTGGCCATCAGAATAAGAATGATCGACCCCGGTAACTGCCCGAGATTGAGCGCCGATAGCGCAGGTCCGATCAGCTCGGTCTGGCCGTTTTGCAGCAGCAGGCCTGGCAGAAACGCATTCGTGCAGAAATAGAGCTGGTTGTTCGCACTGGCCACGAGGCCGATTTTCCACAGCAGCGGATCGCGCCAGTCCGGCATCCAGCGGCTGTGCTGAGCGGATACCTGGTCGCCACCCGGCCGGGCAACGAAGATGATCAACGCGATCGCTGCCGCTGCGATCGACCAGAGTTCGAGACTTCCGCGCCACCCGCCTCCCAGCAAGGGCACGGTCACCACGACAAGCACCACCGGAAAGATCTCGCCGCATAGCAAACCGTTGGTGTAGACGGCCGTGGCGAAACCAACCCGGCGGGGGACCCATTGCCGAACCAGCGGCGGCAACGCCGGCTGCATCAGGGCGACGCCCGCCGCCATCAGCGCGGTCGCCGCGAACAGCGTCATCGCGCCGATGGCGAAACCGCGCAGCGCCGACCCGACCGCTGCGATCAAAAGGCCGAAGACGAGCGCCCTGACGGCGCCGACGCGCGCGATCAGCAGCGATCCGGGCACCGCGACAAGCGCGAACAAACTGACCGGAATAGCATTGAGGATCCCGACCTCGGTTCCTGACAGCGCAAGATCGGAAATGATAAGCGCCAGTACGGGCGGCACCGCAAGGATCGTGAGCCGCAGCCCCACGCCCCCAAGCCATAGCAGACTCAAGGGGCGGAGTGACGACGATCGCTCAACACTCACTCAGCGGCCTTCAAACGCTCCAGCGCCTCGACGAACTTCGCCTTGCGCGCGACCGCTGCTTCCCGCTTTTCTTTTTCGTCCTCGACGATTTCTCCGGGCGCGTTGGCGATGAAATTCTGATCCGCGAGCTTGAGGTCGACGCGAGCGATGTCGGCGTCGGCCTTGGCGATCTCCTTCCCCAGACGCGTGCGCTGGGCGGCGACGTCGACGATGCCTTTCAACGGCAGCGCGGCGACTTCGCCGCGGATCAGCAATTGCACGGCCCCCGCCGGCGCCTGGTCCGCGAACGAAATATCCGCAAGCCGGGACATCCGCTTGATGACATCGCTCCAGCGCTGCGCCCGCGCCCTGCTCTCGTCGGATGCGCCCGCGAGCACCAGCGGCGCCAGAGTTGCGGGCGGAATATTCATCTCCGCGCGGACGGAGCGGATCGCCGTGACGAGATCGACCACCCAGCCGATCTCGGCTTCGGCGGCATTATCGCGGAAGTAGGGTTCCAGCAGATCGGTTATCGGCTCCGACCCGATGAAGGGGTCGGCGGCCGCGATCAACGTCCGCCGCTTGCGGGTCTGATCGGCCTTGTTGGGCCACTCCGTCAGGGTCAGCAGTTGCGTCCGTTCCGCAGTCACCGCCCATAATTCTTCCGTGATGAACGGCATGAACGGATGCAGAAGCTTCAGGATTTCATCGCGCGCCCAGGCGACCATCGCGCGGGTCTCGGACTTGGCGGGGCTGTCCTCACCCAGAATGACGGGCTTCGCGAGCTCAAGATACCAGTCGCAATAGACGTTCCAGACAAAGCGGTAGATCGCGCCCGCGGCATCATTGAAACGAGAGGATTCAATGGCCTCGGTGACCTCGCACGCAGCGCGCGCTGTCTCATGAACGATCCATCGGTTGAGCGTCTCCGTCGCGGCCGTCGGATCGAACCGCGCGGGAACGACACAATCGTTCATCTCCGCGAAACGGCACGCGTTCCAGAACTTGGTCGCGAAATTACGATAGCCTTCGACCCTCTGCGGAGACAGCTTGATGTCGCGGCCCTGCACCGCCATCGCGGCAAGCGTGAAGCGCAGCGCATCCGCGCCGTACTTATCGACGAGATTCAGGGGGTCGATGACGTTGCCCTTCGACTTCGACATCTTGGCGCCCTTCTCGTCACGAACGAGCGCGTGGATGTAGACCGTCGAGAACGGGGCTTCTTTCATGAAGTGGATGCCCATCATCATCATTCGGGCAACCCAGAAGAAGATGATGTCAAAACCCGTAACGAGCACGTTGGTCGGATAATAGCGGTTCAACTCCGGCGTCTCGTCCGGCCAGCCGAGCGTCGAGAATGGCCACAGCGCCGAAGAGAACCAGGTGTCGAGCACGTCCTCGTCTCGCGTGATGAAGCCATCACACTTCGCCGGATCACGCGCCATCTCGGCGCCCTGCTCCGCTGTAATCACACCCTGCTCGACGTAATAGCCGAGGGCATGGCCGATCGCCTCGTCCTCCGTCTCCGCGACGAACACTTTTCCGTCCGGCCCGTACCAGGCTGGAATCTGATGACCCCACCAGAGCTGCCGCGAGATACACCAGGGCTGGATGTTCTCCATCCACTCGAAGTAGGTCTTCTCCCAGTTCTTCGGCACGAATGCCGTTTCGCCGGAACGCACGGCGGCCATTGCCGGCCGCGCCAGTTCCTTGGCGTCGACGTACCATTGGTCGGTCAGGTAGGGCTCGATGACGGCGTTGGAGCGGTCGCCATGCGGCACCATGTGCGCATGCGGCTCGATCTTGTCGAGAAAGCCGAACTCTTCGAGGCGCGCCACGATCGCCTTGCGCGCGGCGAAGCGATCCATGCCGTCGAATTCCTCAGCCAGCATCAACGCGCCTGACGGAAGGCCGCGCAGGAAATCCTCGTTCTCGGATAGCGTCAGCCGTCCCTCGCGATCGAGCACGCTGATCTGCGGCAGATGGTGACGCTTTCCGACCTCGAAGTCGTTGAAATCGTGAGCCGGGGTGATTTTGACCGCGCCGGTGCCCTTCTCCGGATCGGCATAGTCGTCGCCGATAATCGGAATGATCCTGCCAACCAGAGGCAGCACGACATTGCTGCCGATCAGGTATTCGAGCTTCGCGTTCTCCGGATGCACCGCGACAGCGGTATCGCCCAGCATGGTCTCCGGCCGCGTGGTGGCGACGACGATATAGGTCGAGGAATCGCTCGGGTCGAAAGCCTTGCCCTCGATCGGATAGCGCAGATGCCACAGGCTGCCTTTCACCTCGACCTGTTTCACCTCGAGATCGGAGATCGCGGTGAGCAGTTTCGGGTCCCAATTGACCAGCCGCTTGTCCTTGTAGATCAGGCCGGCGCGATGCAGCTCGACGAAAACCTTGGCGACCGCGCGTGACAGCCCT
>JAANMX010004549.1_pt1 | contig 10840 bp, 5 predicted proteins | sample 7279681 | NCBI WGS metagenome assembly JAANMX01 (sample SAMN14094542, study PRJNA606508) | bioreactor metagenome | isolation source: A lab-scale SPAN reactor treating ammonium-rich wastewater day 351 | place: Ireland: Galway | collected 2018-01-01
GCTGGTGCTGGCGCTGGGCCTGCTGGTGGACGACGCGATCATCGCGGTGGAGATGATGGCGATCAAGATGGAGCAGGGCTACTCGCGGCTGAAGGCGGCCAGCTTCGCCTGGGAATCGACCGCGTTCCCGATGCTGACCGGCACGCTGGTGACCGCGGCCGGCTTCCTGCCGATCGCCACCGCGGCGTCGAGCACCGGCGAGTACACGCGCTCGCTGTTCCAGGTGGTCACGATCGCGCTGTGCGTGTCGTGGGTGGCGGCGGTGCTGTTCATCCCGTGGCTGGGCGACAAGATGCTGCCGGATCTGCACGACGCGCACCTGCGGCCGACGGTGATGCAGCGCCTGCGCCAGCGCTTCGGCGGCGCCCCGGCGGAGCCGGTCGATGCGTCCGCGCATGATCCCTACGCCAGCGCGTTCTACCGGCGCCTGCGCGGCTGGCTGGACTTCTGCCTGCGCCACCGCTGGCTGGTGATCGGCGCGACCATCGCCGCATTCGCCGCGTCGATCGCGCTGTTCCGGTTCGTGCCGCAGCAGTTCTTCCCGGATTCGGTGCGGCCGGAATTGATGGTCGACCTTGAACTGGCCGAAGGCAGCTCGCTGCGCGCCACCGACGCGCAGGCGAAGAAGCTGGAAGCGCTGCTGAAGTCGCGCCAGGGCATCGAGAACTACGTCGCCTACGTCGGCACCGGTTCGCCGCGCTTCTACCTGCCGCTGGACCAGCAGCTGCCGGCGGCGAACTTCAGCCAGTTCGTGGTGCTGGCGAAGGATCTGGAATCGCGCGAGGACACGCGCCGCTGGCTGATCGAAGACGTGGCACCGCAGTTCCCCGAGCTGCAGTTCCGCGTGACCCGGCTGGAGAACGGCCCGCCGGTGGGCTATCCGGTGCAGCTGCGGGTGTCCGGCGAGGACATCGGCCAGGTGCAGGCCATCGCCCGCCAGGTCGCGGACAAGGTGCGCGCGAATCCGAACGTCGCCAACGTCAACCTCGACTGGAGCGAGCCGAGCAAGGTGGTGCGCCTGCGCATCGACCAGGATCGCGCCCGCGCGCTGGGCGTGAGCAGCGCGCAGCTGGCGCACTTCCTGTCCGGCTCGCTGTCGGGGCTGCCGGTGAGCACCTACCGTGAGGACAACGAGCTGATCGAGATCCTGCTGCGCGGCACCGCCGACGAGCGCGCGCGGCCCGACCTGCTCGGCAGCCTGGCGGTGCCGACGCCGGACGGCAGCGTGCCGCTGGCGCAGATCGCCACGCTGGACTACGGCTTCGAGGACGGCATCATCTGGCATCGCAACCGCCTGCCCACGGTCACCGTGCGCGCCGACCTCCGCACCGACGCGCTGACCCCGCCCACCGTGGTGGCGCAGATCCTGCCGACGCTGACCGGCATCCGCGCCGCGCTGCCGGAAGGCTACCTGCTGGAAACTGGCGGTACGGTCGAAGACTCCGCGCGCGGGCAGGACTCGATCAAGGCCGGCATGCCGCTGTTCCTGCTGGTGGTGACCGCGCTGCTGATGCTGCAGCTGCGCAGCTTCCCGCGCACCGCGCTGGTACTGGCGACCGCGCCGCTGGGGCTGATCGGCGTGGTCGCGGCGCTGCTGCTATTCCGGGTGCCGTTCGGTTTCGTGGCGATGCTGGGCACGATTGCCCTGGCCGGCATGGTGATGCGCAATTCGGTGATCCTGGTCGACCAGATCCAGCAGGACATCGACGCCGGCCACGACCGCTGGCACGCCATCGTCGATGCCACCGTGCGCCGCTTCCGCCCCATCGTGCTGACCGCGCTGGCGGCGATCCTGGCGATGATCCCGCTGTCGCGCAGCGCCTTCTATGGCTCGATGGCGGTGGCGATCATGGGCGGACTCACGGTGGCGACGCTGCTCACCCTGTTCTTCCTGCCGGCGCTGTACGCGGCGTGGTTCCGGGTGCGCGCGGACGAGGCCGCTTCCTGATTCGACCGCCCCTGCGGGGGCGATGCTAGATTGGCAGTGGGCAAGTCTGGCTTGCCCACGGAGCCACAGGGGGCTTGCTTGCCAATCGGAAACATCGGGATCAGCGGCATGGCACGAATGCCACGCCGCGGTGCCAGCGCGGGTGGATGGGTGTTGTTGTGGCTGCTGTGGGTGCTGGCATTGCCGCTGGCGCGGGCGGAATCCGCCGCGCCGGACCGGCACCACTACACGGTCAGCGGCTGGACGATGGAAGAAGGCCTGCCGCATCCGCTGGTGCATGCGGTGGCGCAGGATCGCGACGGCTTCCTGTGGGCGGGCACCTGGGAAGGCGCGGTACGTTTCAACGGCCGCGGCTTCACCCTGTTCGATCGCCAGGCCGCGCCGGGCATGGAGCTTTCGGGGGTCTACAGCATCCTGCCCGAGGCCGATGGCGGGGTGCTGTTCGGCACCGCGCGGAACGGCATCCTCCGTTATCACCTGGGCGTTTGGCAGCGGCTGGGCGGCGAGGCGACGCGCCTGCTGGCGGCTTCCGTACTGCTGCGCAGCCGCGATGGCGCGCTGTGGTTCGCCTCCGGCGAGCGCCTGTTGCGGCTGGACAACCGAGGCCTGCACGACGCCGGGCGGGCGGCGGGGCTGCCGGCTGCGGAAGTGCTCGCGCTTGCGGAAGACCGGGAGGGTGCGCTGCTGGTGGGGGGCGAAGCCGGGCTGCACCGCATCGTGCAGGGGCGTGCGCAGCGGTGGGGAACGGACTGGGTCGGTGCGGGCGCGGTGACCGCGCTGCGGAGCGATGGTCGCGGCGGCTGGCTGGCTGCCGGCGACGGTGGCGTGCGCTGGCGGCATGCCGATGGCCGGGTCGAGCGCATCGACGTGGGCAGGCGGGTGAATGCCGTGGTGCTGGATGAGCGCGGCGTGCTGTGGATGAACCTGTCGGATGGCCGGCTGCTGCGTCGCGATGCCGATGGCAGCCAGTGGCCGATGGGCGTTCCGGGTGCGGTCAGCAAGGCGCTGCTGCTCGATCGCGAGGGGCTGGTCTGGGCGGGAAGCAGCGAGGGCCTGTATCGGGTCGCCGACGGCCTGGCCAGCGGGCTGACCCAGCGCGCCGGCCTGGGCAGCGACTACGTGCGCAGCGTGCTGCAGGACGATGCCGGCACCTACTGGATCGGCCATGCCAATGGCCTGTCGCGCTGGTCGCAGGGGCAGATGCGAAGCGTCCGGCTGGGGTCGGGCAGCGCCGCGCACGACACCACGGTGCTGTCGCTGGCGCAGGACAAGGAGTCGCTCTGGGTGGGCAGCCAGGATCTCGGCGTGTTCCAGCTCGATCGCCAGGGGCGGGTATTGCAGAACATCCGCGTGGGCAAGGGCACCCAGCCGCTGATCCGCGCCCTGCTGCCCGAGCCCGACGGCAGCCTCTGGATCGGTGGCAACCACGGGCTGGTGCATTACCGCGCGGGTGAAACGCGCGCCATCCTGGGCGGGCCCGGCCAGCCGGACGCCACCGTGCAGGTGCTGTACCGCGACCCTTCCGGCCCACTCTGGATCGGCACCAACAACGGCATGGCCATGCTGGATGCGGCGGGCCGGCTGCAGCGCTGGGTGCCGGACCGGGACGTGCCCGCGCAGTATTTCTTCGACTTCCTGCGCGATCCCGGCGGCGATCTCTGGATAGCCAGCGAGCGCGGCCTGCTGCGCATGCGCGACGGCCGGTTCCGCGTCTATGACCATGCCGTCGGCCTGCCGCGCGACAAGCTGTTCCGGATCCTCGACGACGGCGCCGGCAGCCTGTGGCTGTCCAGCAACATGGGCGTGTTCCGGGTGGCGCGCAGTGAACTCGATCAGATCGATGCCGGCACGCGCCGGCTGCTGTCGGTGCACGTGGTGGATCGCAGCGACGGCATGCCCGGCAGCCAGTGCAACGGTGCCAGCCAACCGGCAGGCTGGCTGGCGCGGGATGGCAGCCTGTTGTTCCCGACATCGGCCGGGCTGGCATTGATCGATCCATCCAGCGCCGGCGCGGTACGCGCCACCGGGCTGCCGGTGGCCTTCGAGCGGGTCAGCGTCGATGGCGTGCAGCGTTCGCCCGGGAAGCGGCTGCAGCTGTCGCCGGGTGCCAACCGGATCGTCATCGGCTATGCCGGGATGAGCTTCCGGACGCCGGACAAGCTGCGCTACCGCTATCGGCTGCAGGGCTACGACACGGACTGGGTGGCGGCCGGCAGCAGCACCGAGGCGGTCTATACCGGCCTGCCGCCGGGCCGCTACCAGCTGGAAGTACAGGTAATGGCGATGCCGCTGGACTGGACGCGTACGGATCGCATCGGCGCGGCGACGCTGGAGATCGAAATGCTGCCGGCGCTGTGGCAGCGCACGGGGATGCGGGTGCTGGCGGCCATGGCCCTGCTGCTGGCGGCAGGCCTGGCACTGTGGCTGCGCACCGCCCGCTATCGGCGCAGCCAGCGCCGGCTCAACCAGGTCATCGCCGAACGCACCGAGGAGCTGAGCGAGAAGAACCGCCAGCTGGAAGTGGCCAGCTATCGGTTGCAGCACCAGGCCAGCCATGACGAGCTGACCGGCCTGCCCAATCGGCGCGCGGGTGATCGGCAGCTGGCGGCATCGCTGCTGCGCGCGCAGTCGGAGGGCTGCCTGTTCAGCGTGGCCCTGCTCGACATCGACCGCTTCAAGCAGATCAACGATGCCCACGGGCATGCGGTGGGCGATGTGATGCTGCAGGTGTTCGGCGAAGCGCTTGCTGCCTTCGCGGCCGAGTGGGGCGTGTTCGCGGCGCGCGTCGGCGGCGAGGAGTTCCTGCTGTGCATGGAAGAGATGGATCTGCAGGCGGCGACCCTGCGGATGCAGGAGCTGCTGCAGCGCATCCATGAACTCGGGATCGCGCTGGATGACGACGTGACGCTGTGCTGCACCTTCAGCGCCGGGGTGGCGGAGTGGGCGCCGGGACAGAGCACGCATGCGCTGCTGGCACGCGCCGATGCGCGTCTGCTGCAGGCCAAGAAGGGCGGCCGCGACCGGGTGGTGGCCGGCTGACGCGCCCGCTCAGCGGGCCTGCTGCTGCAGGAGGTCGATGAATGCCCGGGCGGCCCGCGACGGCGTGCGCCCGGCGTGGGTGATGCAGCCCAGCTGGCGCGACAGCCGCACGCCGGCCACCGGCAGTGCGCGCAGGTTTCGATCCAGCATGGTCTGCGGCAGCACGCCCCAGGCCAGTCCGACCGAGGTCAGCATCCGCAGGGTTTCCATGGAGTTGCTGGTCATCCGCAACCGCAGCGGCAATGCGTGGCGGCTGAAGGCATCGGCGACGATGCGATGGGTGAAGGTGTGCGGTTCCGGCAGCACCGCCGGATGCGCCGCCAGGTCGGCCAGGGTGAGTTTTTTGCGTTGCGCCAGCGGATGGGTGGGGGCGGCGACGAAGCACAGCGGGTCGTCCCAGACCCTGGTCGCCTGCAGCGGCGGCGTGGCCGGGCCGAGGGTGGTCAACGCCAGTTCGGCGCGGGCATGCAGGACTTCGTTCCAGGCCTGCTCGGAGTCCATGAACTGCAGCTCAAGCGCCACCTGCGGATGGCGCGCGCTGAACCTGCGCAGCAGCGGCGGCAGCCGGTGCAGGCCGATGTGGTGGCTGCTGATCAGGCGCAGGCTGCCGCCGACCTCGCCGCCGAGATCGCGCAGCGCCAGCCGCGCCGCCTCGGCCTCGGCCAGCAGCGCGCGGGCGCGCGGCAGCAGCAGCTGGCCGGCCTCGGTCGGCAGCACCTGGCGGCCGATCCGGTCGAACAGCCGCGCTTCGAGCTGGCTCTCGAGCTGGGCGATCCGCTTGCTCACCGCCGGCTGGGTGAGGTGCAGCTGCTCGGCGGCGGCGGAAAAGCCGCCGTGGTCGGCCACGGCGACGAAGGCGGCAAGGTTGGCCAGTTCCATTTGAATTCCCATCAGGAATCGAATGGATGAAAAATATCCATTTGAGTCATCGAAGGAAAGCCGGCAGTCTGGCCGCAGATACGCCACGAGGTGGGCCGATGGCCGGCAAGACGCTGTACGACAAGCTGTGGGAGATGCACGAGGTGAGCCGCCGCGACGACGGCTCCTCGCTGCTCTACATCGATCGCCACATCCTCCACGAGGTGACCTCGCCGCAGGCGTTCGAGGGCCTGCGGCTCGCGGGCCGCAAGCCATGGCGGGTGGACGCCAACATCGCCACGCCGGACCACAACGTGCCGACCACCAGGGCCGAGCGCGCCGGTGGCCTTGCCGCGATCGCCGACGAGATCTCGCGCACGCAGGTGCGCACGCTGGACGAGAACTGCGCGGACTTCGGCATCCTGGAGTTCCCGATGAACGACGTGCGCCAGGGCATCGTCCATGTGGTCGGCCCCGAGCAGGGTGCGACGCTGCCGGGCATGACCGTGGTCTGCGGCGATTCGCACACCTCCACGCACGGCGCGTTCGGTGCGCTGGCGCATGGCATCGGCACCTCCGAAGTCGAGCACGTGCTGGCCACGCAGTGCCTGGTTGCGCAGAAGATGAAGAACCTGCGCGTGCGCGTCGAAGGCGAACTGCCGCCGGGCGTGACCGCCAAGGACATCGTGCTGGCGATCATCGGCCGCATCGGCACCGCCGGCGGCAACGGCCATGCGCTGGAATTCGCCGGCAGTGCGATCCGCGCGCTGTCGATGGAAGGCCGCATGACCGTCTGCAACATGGCGATCGAAGCCGGCGCGCGCGTGGGCATGGTCGCCGTCGACGACAAGACCATCGACTACGTGCGCGGCCGTCCGTTCGCGCCGACCGGCGCGCAGTGGGACGCAGCGGTGGCGCTGTGGCGCACGCTGGTCTCGGACGACGACGCGAGGTTCGACGCCGATATCGAACTGCAAGCCTCCGACATCAGACCGCAGGTGAGCTGGGGCACGTCGCCGGAAATGGTGCTGGCGGTGGATCGCAACGTGCCCGACCCGGCGGACGAATCCGACCCGGTGAAGAAAGACTCCATCGAGCGCGCGCTGAAGTACATGGGCCTGCGCGCCAACCAGCCGATCACCGACATCCGCCTGGATCGCGTCTTCATCGGCTCCTGCACCAACGCGCGCATCGAGGACCTGCGCGCGGCGGCGGTGGTGGCGAAGGGCCGCAAGGTCGCGGCGACGGTGAAGCAGGCGCTGGTGGTGCCGGGCTCCGGCTTGGTGAAGGCGCAGGCCGAGCGCGAAGGGCTGGACCGCATCTTTCTCGACGCCGGCTTCGAATGGCGCGAGCCCGGCTGTTCGATGTGCCTGGCGATGAATCCGGATCGACTGGAGTCCGGTGAGCACTGCGCCTCCACCTCCAATCGCAATTTCGAAGGCCGGCAGGGCGCGGGTGGCCGCACCCACCTGGTCAGCCCGGCGATGGCCGCCGCCGCCGCGATCGCCGGCCACTTCATCGACGTGCGGGAGCTGCAATGACGCCTTTCACGACACATACCGGATTGGCCGCGCCGCTGGATCGCGCCAACGTCGACACCGACCAGATCATCCCCAAGCAGTTCCTCAAGTCGATCCGGCGCAGCGGCTTCGGGCCGAACCTGTTCGATGAGTGGCGCTATCTCGACGTCGGCCAGCCGGGGCAGGACTGCTCGGCCCGTCCGCGCAACCCCGGGTTCGTGCTCAACCGGCCGCGCTACGCCGGCGCCAGCGTGCTGCTGGCGCGCGCCAACTTCGGCTGCGGCTCCTCGCGCGAACACGCGCCGTGGGCGCTGGCGGAATACGGCTTCCGCGTCATCATCGCGCCGAGTTTCGCCGACATCTTCTTCAACAACAGCTTCAAGAACGGGCTGCTGCCGATCGTGCTGAAGGATGACGAAGTGGATGCGCTGTTCGCCCAGTGCGAGGCGAGCGAAGGCTACGCGCTGTCCATCGATCTGGCCGCGCAGACCGTGACCCGACCCGACGGCGTGCAGCATCGCTTCGACGTGGACGCCTTCCGCAAGCACTGCCTGCTGCACGGGCTGGACGACATCGGCACCACGCTGCAGGAACGCGACGCGATTGCCGCGTTCGAGGAGAGGCACCGCGTCGCGCAGCCGTGGCTGTTCGCGATGCCGTAGCCGCGTGCAGCGGGGCGATGCCCCGCTCTACAGCGGGTGCGTTCGATGACATGTAGAGCCGGGCACTGCCCGGCTCGCGTTTTCAGCGGGGCGATGCCCCGCTCTACAGTGGGTGTGTTCGATGACATGTAGAACCGGGCATTGCCCGGCTTGCGCTGCAGTCCGTCAGTCGCGCAGCTCCATCACCTGGCAGGGCAGTTCCAGCTGCTCCAGCACCGCCTCGGTAACGGCGCGGGTGCCAACGGCGCGGGTGCGTTCGCTGGCCAGGTCGGCGGTGAACACGCCGGCGTCCAGCGCGCGCGACACCGCCAGCTCCACGCACTGCGCCTCGCCGTCCAGGCCCAGCGAATGGCGCAGCAGCATCGCCGCGCTGAGGATCGCCGCGTACGGGTTGGCGATGCCCTTGCCGGCGATATCCGGTGCGCTGCCGTGGATCGGTTCGTAGATTCCGTTGCTGTCCTCGCCCAGCGAGGCGCTCGGCAACAGGCCCAGCGAGCCGGCCAGCATCGAGGCCTCGTCGGTGAGGATGTCGCCGAACATGTTTTCGGTGACGATCACGTCGTATTCGCGCGGGCGCGCCAGCAGGTGCATCGCCATGGAATCGACCAGCTGGTGCTCCAGCTGCACGTCCGGGAACTCCTCGCGCACGATGCGCGTTGTCACGTCGCGCCACAGCCGCGAGGTTTCCAGCACGTTGGCCTTGTCCACCGAGGTCAGCTTGCCGCTGCGCGTGCGCGCAAGCGCGGCGGCGCGGCGCACCACCCGTTCGATTTCCGCCACGCTGTAGCGGCACAGGTCGCTGGCGTCGCTGTCGCTGCGGGTCTTGTCGCCGAAGTAGATGCCGCCGGTCAGTTCGCGCACCACGATCAGGTCGACGCCCTGCAGCAGGTGCGGCTTGATCGGCGATGCGCCCAGCGTGGCCGCGTGCGGCTTCACCGGGCGCAGGTTGGCGTACAGGCCGAGTGCCTTGCGGATCGCCAGCAGCCCTTGCTCGGGGCGCACCTTGGCATTCGGATCCGACCACTTCGGGCCACCGACCGCGCCGAGCAGGATCGCGTCGGCAGCGCGCGCCGCCACCAGCGTTTCGTCCGGCAACGGTGAGCCGGTGGCGTCGATGGCGGCGCCACCGATCAGCTGTTCGCGGAAATGGAAGTCGTGGCCGTAGCGCGTGGCCACGGCGCGCAGCACTTCGGTCGCGGCGGCGGTGACTTCCGGGCCGATGCCGTCTCCCGGCAAGACGACGATGTTGGCGTGCATGTGCGTGGTTCCGAAATTGAATTGAAAAGGGGGAGTCAGGCGTTGGCGGCGATGCGCTGCGAGGCGCCGGCGCGCAGCACGCGGTTGGCGACGTCGAGCCAGGCGATGGCGCTGGCTTCCAGCACGTCGCGGCTGGTGCCCTGGCCGCTCAGGGTGTCGCCGTCGATGCGCGCGCTGAGGTTGGCCTCGCCGCGCGCGTCGCGGCCCACGCCCATGCTGTGCACTTCGTAGCTTTCCAGCGTGAAGTCCACGCCGGTGGCCTGTGCCAGCGCGGCGAACAGCGCAGCGATCGGGCCGTCGCCGCGCGCGTCCTGGCGCACGCGGCGGCCGTCGGGGTCGGACAGCTCCACCTGCGCGCGGGTGTGCGGGTTTTCGTCGGTCAGGCTCATCGCGGCGATGCGCCAGCCGGGGCCGAAGCGTTCGCCTTCGACCAGCCGCAGCAGGTCGGCGTCGCCGATCACGTGCTGGGTCTGGGTCAGCGCCTTGGCGTCGGCGATCACGCGATCCAGCTGCGCATCCTCCAGCACGTGGCCCAGCGCGCGCAGGCGGTCGGCCACCGCCGCGCGTCCGCTGTGGCGGCCCAGCACCAGCTGCGAATCGGGCCAGCCCACGTCCTGCGGGCGCATGATTTCGTAGGTGCCGCGGTTCTTCAGCATGCCGTGCTGGTGGATGCCAGATTCGTGCGCGAACGCATTGAGGCCGACGATGGCCTTGTTGCGCTGTACCTGGATGCCGGTGATCCGCGACAGCAGACGCGAGGTGTCCAGCAGCTTGGGCGTGGCGATGCGGGTGTCGGTGCCGTACCAGCCTCCGCGCACCTTCATCGCCATCACCAGTTCCTCCAGCGCAGCGTTGCCGGCACGCTCGCCGATGCCGTTGATGGTGCATTCCACCTGGCGCGCGCCGCCTTCGATGGCGGCCAGCGAGTTGGCGACGGCCAGGCCCAGGTCGTTGTGGCAGTGCGCGCTGAACACCACGCCGTCTGCGCCCTTCACGTTGGTGCGCAGGAAGCGGAACAGCTCGCGGATTTCCTCCGGCGTGGCGTAGCCCACGGTATCCGGCACGTTGACCGTGCGCGCGCCGGCGGCGATGGCGGCTTCGAACACCTCGACCAGGAACTCGCGTTCGGTGCGGAACGCGTCCTCGGCGGAAAACTCCACGTCCTCGACGTGCTTGCGGGCCAACTCGACGCCCATGATCGCGCGCTCGATCACCTGCTCGCGGCTCATGCCCAGCTTGTGTTCGCGGTGCAACGGGCTGGTGGAGATGAAGACGTGGATGCGCGGCGCCGCGGCGGCGTCCAGCGCGCGCGCGCAGGCTTCGATGTCGCCGGCGTGACAACGCGCCAGCCCGGCGATGGAGGCGCCGCGCACTTCGCGGGCGATGGTCTGCACCGCGCCGAAATCGGCGGGCGAGCTGTTGGGGAAGCCGGCCTCGATCACGTCCACGCCCAGATCGGCCAGCGCGTGGGCGAAGGCGATCTTCTGCGCCGCGCTCATGGTGAAGCCGGGCGACTGTTCGCCGTCGCGCAGGGTGGTGTCGAAGATGCGTACGTG
>JAANMX010004551.1_pt1 | contig 10839 bp, 10 predicted proteins | sample 7279681 | NCBI WGS metagenome assembly JAANMX01 (sample SAMN14094542, study PRJNA606508) | bioreactor metagenome | isolation source: A lab-scale SPAN reactor treating ammonium-rich wastewater day 351 | place: Ireland: Galway | collected 2018-01-01
CGTGTTCTACACGCTCTTCGCCGGCAAGCGCGTGAACGTGCCGAACTACTGGAACGAGCATGCCGACACGCTGGAATGGACCCTGCCCTCGCCGCCGCCGGAGCATACCTTCGAGACCCTGCCCAAGCGCGAGGACTGGGATCGCGCCCAGGCGCATTGATCCCGCGCATTGAACGATGCCCTACGCATGGCATGACGCGGCCCCGGAGCAATCCGGGGCCGTCTGCTTTCGGCTCGAGATCTGGCCGCACCGCTCACTGTCCCGGCAGGGCTTCGTCTGGGTCATCGGGCTGGCCGCCGCGGGACTGGCGCTGCCCCTGCTGGCGGTGGTCGGATCGAAGGTGCTTTGGGGGCTCCTGCCCTTTGCCGCCCTGGCGGTCTGGGGGCTATGGCAGGGCATCGCGCGCAGCTATGGCGCGGCGCATGAGGTGATGCTGGTCGGACGCGACCGCCTCATCCTGACCCGCAGCGATCCCGGACGGCCGGACCGCATCTGGCAGACCAACCCCTATTGGGTGCGCACCGCCCTGCGCCAGAACGGGCCGGTTGAGGATTACCTGGTGCTGACCGACGGCCAGCGCGAGGTCGAGCTGGGCGCCTTCCTTTCGCCCGAGGAGCGGGTGGCGCTGCGGGACGATCTGGAGCGGCGGCTGGCCGGTCTGCGCTAGATGGGCCGGCCTGGCCGTCGCAGGCCATGGCTGCGGAACAGGTCAGCCGTCGACGCGAATCGCCTTGTTTTCCGGGCCATAGAGGTTGTCCCCGGTCACGACCGCCTTCCACAGCGCGCGGCATGCGCAGCTTCAGCCTCGTGCCCGGCTGGGCCAAGTCCGGGCGAACATAGCTAGGCCGCTGGGCTTGCCGAAGGCCCTCGACCCGCCGCCCGACCCTTTCGCCAGCCGCATAAGGCGCCTGGCGCCCCCAGCGTTAGGCGTCAGGCGGCCGCTCAGCCGGATCACCTCTTTGCGGCGGATAGCCCCTGCCGGCATCGCCTGCTCAGTTGAATGCCTTCTCCAGATCGACGAAGCGGTCCAGCCCGGAGCGGCACCGCATCGCGGCCGAGGCGCGATAGCCCCTTTCCTGCCGCGGCCAGTTCTGCACCCGCCGCCGACCCACTTCAGCCCATGCCTTTCGCGACCCGCCGCTCCCGGGGACGGCCGCCGAACGCGACCAGATCCCAGTTCGCCCATACAGGCGACGCAGATGGCGCGGACGGGGCACATGCCCGGCGCAATATTGCGCATCGGCCGTCAACACGTCGCGCTCGACCGGCAGCGTCACCCCGCGCGGGCCAGGTGCAGCGCGATGCTGCAGTCCACGGCACCGCCTCCGATCCCAAGGGCCAGCACGGGAGTTTTCACGGCGAGCCCCTGCCCCGCTTCCCCGCCGATCAAATGCCGGAACGACGCGCGGCACTGCCGTTCCCCGCGACACGATCCTGGCAAAGAAACGACATGAGACATCCGGGCCGTCAGGCCAAACGTCCCGGAAACCGGGGCGCCAGGGTCACAGCATCGAGGGCACCACCAGGTCCGGTGGCCGGTGGCCATCGGCGAAGGTCTTGATATTGATGATGACTTTTTCACCCATCTCGACCCGCCCCTCGATGGTGGCCGAGCCCATATGCGGCAGCAGCACGACATTGGGCAATTCGCGCAGGCGGGGGTTGATCTCGTGCCCATGCTCGAAGACGTCAAGGCCGGCACCGGCGATCTCGCCCGCGCGCAGCATCCGGGTCAAGGCATTCTCGTCGATCACCTCGCCGCGCGAGGTGTTGATGATCACGGCCGAGGGCTTCATCAGCTTCAGCCGCCGCGCGTTCAGCAGGTGGAAGGTCGAGGGGGTATGCGGCGCGTTCACCGAGACGATGTCCATGCGCGCCAGCATCTGGTCCAGGCTTTCCCAATAGGTCGCCTGCAACTCGGCCTCGATCTCGGGGCGCAGGCGGCGGCGGTTGTGGTAATGCACCTGCATGCCGAAGACATTCGCCCGCCGCGCCACCGCCTGGCCGATGCGGCCCATGCCCAGGATGCCAAGGCGCCGCCCGCCCAGCCGCCCACCCAGATGCGCGGTCGGCGACCAGCCGTGCCAGCGGCCGGCCTGCATCTCGGCCATGCCCTCGGGCAGGCGACGGGTGACGCCCAGGATCAGCGCCATGACCACGTCCGCGGTGTCCTCGGTCACCACGCCCGGCGTGTTGCTGACCAGGATGCCGCGCTGGCGGGCGGAATGCACGTCGACATGGTCCACGCCCGCGCCGTAATTGGCGATCAGCTTCAGCTTGTCGCCGGCCTGGGCCAGCATGGCCGCGTCGATCTGATCGGTGATCGTCGGCACCAGCACGTCCGAGACGCGCATGGCGGCCACCAGTTCCTCGCGACTCATCCGGTGGTCGTCGGCATTCAGCGAAACGTCGAAAAGCTCGGACATCCGGGTCTCGACCGCCTCGGGCAGCCGCCGGGTCACGGTAACTTTAAGGCGCGAGCGGGTCGGATCGGTCGCATGAACGGCGGGCATGGTCGCTCCTCTCTTCCAAAGCCGGGCGGCTTTTGGCAAAGTGCCCGCGATGCGGGGCAGGCACAAGACCCCGAAAAAGCAGGACGGGCAGATGAAGCAAGGACAGGTCTGGCTTGGCGCCGCGATACTGGCGACGGTGGCGTGCTTGGGATCGGCGGCGCTGGCGCAAACCACCGATCCGGGCGAAACGCTGGACGCCAAGCAGATCCCCGGCCTGTCCGCCGATGCGACGATCAGCCGCCACCAGGACGGCCGGCGCGACCCGAATCGCGGCTCTGTCACCAACCTGCCGCTGCCGCGCTATGTCAGCCTGAAGGGGGGCGAGGGCAACGCCCGGCGCGGCCCCAGCCTGTCGCATCGCATCGACTGGGTGTTCCGCCATGCCGGCATGCCCTTGCGCGTGGTGGCCGAGTTCGGCCATTGGCGCCGGGTCGAGGACCAGGACGGCGCCGGCGGCTGGGTGCATTATTCGTTGCTGTCGGGCGTGCGCACCGCCATCGTGACCAAGGACATGCTGGACCTGCTCGCCCGCCCCGAGCCGCGCGCTGAGGTGGTGGCGCGGGCCGAGGCCGGCGCCATCGTCCGGCTGCACGAATGCAGCATCGACTGGTGCCGGGTCTCGGGCGGCGGGGAAAAGGGCTGGGTGCCCAAGACGACGATCTGGGGCGTCGACCCGGACGAGATCCGCGACTGAGACCCGCGCCGGCGGGTCAGCCGGCCTTGCGGATCACCACATGGCCCAGCGAGACGCGCATCCAGGCAAAGCGCGAGGCGCGCGGCGTGCCGGCACCGAAATCGGGATGGGTCATGTCCTCGGCCCCGCATTCGTCGATCAGTTCCTTGACGAAGCCGACCATGCCGCGGTCATGGCCGTGAAACCGCCGCCGCACCAGGTTCCAGCGCATCCAGCCGGTCAGCCTGCCCAGCGGGGAAACCGCCTGCGCCAGCCCCGAACGATGCAGCCTGTCGAGCAGCCTTTCACGGGGAGAAAGCCGGGGCGGCCGGGGGTGATAGGATTTGCCGTCGGGATATTGCCGCCAGTATCCGGTGCCCCAATCCTCGATAAAGTAATATCCGCCCGGCTTGAGATGGTTTTCGAAAAGATGCCAGAAACTGATGCGGGACAATTGCCCCACATGCGAGGCATCGTCGATGATGACGTCGAAACCCCGCGGCGCCCGTTCCGCCGCCATCCGGTCCAGAACCGCCCTGTCCTGCTGTTCGCCGACATAGCAGCGCACCCGGCCGCTTTCGAAACGTGCCTCGCAGGGCTTGATGTCCAGCCCGGTGATCTTGGCATTCGGCAGCCAGGATTCCCAGTGTCTTAGCGAATCGCCGCGCGCTATTCCCAATTCCAGCAATCGCAGCGGCTGCATGCGAAGAGGGCCGATATATTTCTCGTAATTGACGAAATAATGTCGAAGCCCCATCTTGTCGATCGGCACTTCATCGACGCTTTTCATCGAGGCCGCATTGGAAACCCGCATGCCTTCCTCCCGGACAGATCACCGCCTACTTTCTAAAAACTGCCTGGAAAGGATAGGCCGGGGCTGCCGGGCCATCAAGGAATTGGCACCCCGCCTGCCGGAATAGACGGGTTGATGCCAACCTGGCGGCGACCAACCCTCAGGTCATATTTCCTGCGGTTGTGCAATCCGCCATGGAAGCCGCCGAACCGCGACGAAGCGGCGGATTCGCGCAAGCCCTTGCCCGGCGAATCGCGCCTTTGCGAAAGCGGCGGTCAGCGGGCCTCGGGCAGAAGCCCACGCCCCTTCAGCAGCGCCTCGACGTCGGGGGTCCGGCCGCGGAACTTCAGCCACAGCTCGTCGGCCGGCATGGAATCGCCCTTGGAGAGGATCCATTCCTCCAGCCGCCGCGCGGTTTCCGCGTCGAAGGGATCGCCCTTTTCCAGGAAGGCCGCGAAAGCGTCGGCATCCATCACCTCGGACCACATGTAGCTGTAATAGCCCGAGGAATAGCCGTCGCCGGAAAACACATGCGCGAAATGCGGCGTGGCATGGCGCATGGGGATCGCGGCGGGCGCGCCCAGTTCCGCCAGCACCTCGGCCTGCCGCGCCATCGGATCGGCGGGCGGCGCGCCGCGATGAAAGGCCAGGTCCACCAGCGCGCTTTCCAGGTATTCGGTGGTGGCAAAGCCCTGGTCGGCATTGCCGGCCGCCAGCATGCGGTCGCGCAGCGCGGCGGGCAGCGGCGCCCCGGTCTCGGCATGGCGGGCGTGGCGGTCCAGCACCTCGGGCCGTTCCAGCCAATGCTCGAAAAGCTGGCTGGGCAATTCGACGAAATCCCGCGCCACCGAGGTGCCCGAGATCGAGGGCCAGGACACGTCCGACAGGATGTGATGCAGCGCATGGCCGAATTCGTGGAACAGCGTATGCGCATCGTCCCAGGACAGATAGGCCGGCGCGCCCGCGGCCTCGGGCGGGGTAAAGTTGCAGACATTGGTGACGATCGGCCGCTGTCCCTCGCCGATCTTGTGCTGCTGTTGCAGCGACGAACACCAGGCCCCCGACCGCTTGCCGGGCCGGGCGAAGTAATCGCCGACGAAGACCGCCATGCGCCGGCCGTCCCGCGTCACCTCCCAGGCACGGGCATCGGGCGACCAGAGCGGCGCGTCGAATGCCCGCATCTCGATGCCGAACAGGCGCTGCGCAGTGTCGAAGACCGCGCCCAGCATCGCCTCCAGCGTCAGGTAGGGCTTGACCTCGGCCTCGTCGAGATCGTGTTCGGCCTTGCGCCGGCGCTCGGCATAGAAGCGCCAGTCCCAGGGCTCCAGCGCGCCGTTCACGCCGTCCTCGCGCAGCATGGTGGTCAGGCGCTTGGCATCAGCCTCGGCCCGCGTCTTGGCGGCCGCCCAGACCTGGGTCAGCAGCGCCTCGACATTCTCGGCGCTGCGGGCCATCTCGGGCTCCAGCTTGTAGCTGGCGAAATCCTCGTAGCCCAGAAGCCGGGCGCGCTCGTGCCGCAATTGCAGGATCTCGGCGGCGATGGGGCGGTTGTCGGTCGCAGCCCCGCCGGCCCCTGCGCCCGAGCCGCGCGCGCCCCAGGCGCGCCAGGCCGCCTCGCGCAGGGCGCGATCTTCGGCATATTCCAGGAAGGGCACGATCAGCGAGCGGTTCAGCGTCACCACCTGCCCCGGCATCCCGCGTTCGCGCGCCGCCGCCCGCATGGCGCGGACCAGCCAGTCGGGCAGGCCGGCCAGCTGGTTGTCGGCCACGGCCATGGCAAAGTCGCGCTCATCCGCCAGCACGTTCTGGGCGAAATCGGTCGACAGCACCGCCAGCCGCTCGCGGATTGCCGCCATGCGCTCGCGCGCCGCGCCGGTCAGGCCGGCACCCGCTCGGCGCAGCCCGCGCAGGGTCAGTTCGGTCAGGCGGCGGTCCTCGGGCGCAAGCTCGTCGGCGTCCTGCATCACCGCCTCGACCCGGTCGAACAGCCGCGGGTCCATGCTGACCTTGCTGCCATGCGCAGCCAGGCGCGGGGCGATGCGGCGCTGCAGATCCTCGCGCGCCGGGTTGGAATCGACGCCGGCCAGGGTGAAGAAGATGGCACAGAGCCGGTTCAGCGGCTCCTCGGCCGTCTCAAGCGCGGCGACGGTGTTGGCAAAGCTCGGCGGGGCGGGATTGGCGGCGATGGTCTCGACCGCCTCCTCGGCCATGTTCAGGCAGGCGTCGAAGGCCGGGTCGAAATCCTCGTCGCGGATCAGGTCGAAACGCGGCAGGCCCAGCGGGCCGGTCCAATGCGTCAGTTCGGGGTTCATGCGAGCCTCCTTTTCCGGCCGGGAGTGTTTCAGCCTGCGCGGAAATGTCCAGAGCCGCAGGCGGGGCAATCGGCGCGTCGCGCGATTTTCATCAGCCGGTTTTCGCCATAAAGCCCGTCGAAGATCAGCATCCGGCCGCGCAGGGGCGCGCCGGCCCGCGCGATCAGCTTGATCGCCTCCAGCGCCATCAGGCTGCCGATCACGCCGGGCAAGGGGCCGACGACGCCCGCCTCGGCGCAGGCGGGCGCAAGGCCGGTGGCCGGGGCATCGGGAAAGATGCAGGCCATGCAGGGCGCGCCGTTCCGCGGATCCCAGATCGTCACCTGCCCTTCCCATTGCGCGATGGCGCCGGCGACCAAGGGCACGCCGGCGGCGATGCAGGCCGCGTTCACCGCGCTGCGGGCGGCGAAGCTGTCGGTGCCGTCCAGCACCAGGTCATGTTCGGCGACCAGCGCGGCATCCTCGGCCCCGATGCGGCGGTTCAGCGCCGTGACCTCGACATGCGGGTTCAGCGCCAGCATGGCATCGCGCGCGGCCTCGGCCTTGGGGCGGCCGTCGTCGGCGCTGCGAAAGATCACCTGGCGCTGCAGGTTCGACAGCCCGACCCGGTCGTCGTCAGCAACGGTGATCCGGCCCACGCCGGCGGCGGCAAGGTAAAGGCAGACCGGCGCGCCCAGCCCGCCTGCGCCCACGACCAGCACGCGGGCGCGCCGCAGCGCCGCCTGCCCCGGCCCGCCCAGCTCGCGCAGCACGATATGGCGGGCATAGCGATCCAGTTCCGGGTCCGAAAGCGGGCCGGCCGGCGCGGGCGCGGGCGGGTCAGGCAAGGGGATGGCGCGGCGATGCAGCTGCCGCAGCAGCAGGCGATAGCCCAGCCCCAGCGCCACCACGCCGCCGGCCAGACCCCAGACCCGAGCATCGCCGCCGATCAGTCGAGCCAGGGCGCTGCCGGGCGCCAGCACCAGCGCGGCGATGGCGGCCAGCCACAGGGCCGCGACCCCCGCCCAGCCGCGCCATTCCGGCCAGCCAAGCAGGCGCGCCGCGACCAGCACGGCAAGCATGAGAAGAAGGATCAGCACGGGCTCAGCCCCGCCCGGTCGAGCCGAAGCCGCCTTCGCCGCGCGCGGTCTGCTCCAGCGCCTCGGCCATGACATAGGCGGCGCGGGTCACGGGGGCGATCACCGCCTGGGCGATGCGCTCGCCATGCTGGATCGCATAGGGCTGCGGGCCCAGGTTGATCATGATGACCCCCAGCGGCCCGCGATAGTCGCTGTCGATGGTGCCGGGCGTGTTGGGCAGCGTCACCCCATGCTTCAGCGCCAGGCTGGAGCGGGGGCGGATCTGCATCTCGTAGCCCTCGGGGATCTGCACGCGCAGCCCGGTAGGCACCAGGCGGATCTGGCCGGGTTCAAGCAGCAGCTCGGCCCCGCCCAGGTCGGCCCGCAGGTCGGCGCCGGCCGAGCCCTGGGTCTGGTATTCGGGCAGGGGCAGCGCCGGGTCGGCGCCCGGTTCGCGCAGAACCAGAATCGTCACCTCGGCCGCCATCTCCAAAGCCCCTTATTTCGGCGAGATCATCATGACCATCTGGCGCCCTTCCAGCTTGGGCATGGATTCGACCTTGCCCGCCTCGCCGACATCGGCGGCGACGCGGTTCAGAAGCTCGACCCCAAGCTGCTGGTGCGCCATCTCGCGGCCGCGGAAGCGCAGGGTGATCTTGACCTTGTCGCCCTCGGCCAGGAACTTCATGACCGAGCGCATCTTGACGTCGTAATCATGGGTATCGGTTCCGGGACGGAACTTGATCTCCTTGATTTCGATGATCTTCTGCTTCTTGCGGGCCTCGGCCTCGCGCTTTTGCTGTTCATACTTGAACTTGCCCAGGTCCATGATCTTGCAGACCGGGGGCGTGGCATTCGGTGAGATCTCGACAAGATCCAGCCCGGCTTCCTGTGCAAGCTCCAGACCGCGGGCGGGTGTCACGACGCCGACATTCTCGCCTTCGGGACCGATCAGGCGGATTTCGGCGACTCGGATGCGCTCGTTGACGCGGGGGCCGGTGTCACGGGTGGGCGGAGCGTTATGCGGTCTGCGGGCTATGGCTGTCTTCCTTGTGTTGCCAGGGGTTCCGGGCGGTTAAATAGTCCTGCGCAGGCGGATTTTCAACCGGATTCGATGGCTCGGCCCCAGGTTCCGCCGCCGTTTTGCACGGTTTTGCGGGGCCGCTTCCCCCCCTTGGCGCGGCATGGCATAGAAGGGGCGACCCGCCGCAGCCCTGACGGAGAGACCGATGAAGAAATTCCTGGCCGTGATCGTGATTCTTGCCCTTGCGCTTGGCGGATTGTGGCTGTGGAGCGGCGGCGATCCGATGGGCCGGCTGGCCGGCGACGCGCCGCCCCCGCCGGTCCAGGCACCGGCCGAGCCCCCGCCCCCGGCACAGCAGGGCGCCAATGCCGCAGCCGACGCCGCGGCCGATGCGGCTGCCATCGCGGCGGATGCGGCGGCCGAAGCCTCGGCCTCGGCCGGGCAGGCGGCGGTCGGCGCGGCGGGCGCTGCCGCCGACCAGGCCGAGGCGGCGGCCGAGGCCGCCATCGCCGCCGCCGACCGCGCCGCGGATGCCGCGGCCCAGGCCAACGCCACCCCCGAACAGGCCGAGGCCGCCGCCATCGCCGCAAGCACCGCCGCCCGCGAGGCGGCCAGCGCCACGCGCGAAGCCGGCGCCGCGGCCGGCGAGGCGGTCGGGATCGATGCCGCCCTGACCCCGCAGGGCTTCGATGCCGCCAAGGTGCGCGCCATGATCGACGGCTCGTCCCTTGCGCCCGAACGCAAGGCCGAACTTTTGGCCCTGCTGGATCGCGCGGCGCTGGACCCGGCGGCGCTGGCGCAGGCGCTGGAACAGATCAAGGCCGCCCTGCCATGAGCTTTCCCAGCCTGGGGGATTTCCTGAAGGCACCGGGCGGCCGGCTGGACAAGGGGCCGGTCGCGGTTTTGCTGATCGAGGACGAGGCGGCGGTGCAAAGGACGCTGGCGCACCACCTTGCGGCCGGTTTCCGGCTGATCCTGGCGCTGTCGCCCGAGCCGCTGCCCGCCCATGTCCTGCCCGGCGAGGGCGCGGACCGGATCCTCAACCTGCGCCACGATTCCCGTCGCGGCCGGGCCCAGGTCGAGGCGGTCAATGCGGTGATCGAGGCCGCGCCCGCCGATACCTGGCTCTACTACGGCTATAATGCCGAGTTCCTGTTCTATCCCTTCTCGGAAAGCCGCAGCGTGGGCGAGATGCTGGCCTTTCACGCCGAGGAACGCCGGCGGGCGATGCTGACCTATGTCGTCGACCTCTATGCCCCGGACCTGGAGCGTTTCCCCGATGCGGTCAGCCTGGACGAGGCGATGTTCGACCGCACCGGCTATTACGCGCTTGGCCGCGTGGACCGCGACGGCCGCCACAAGGAACGGCAGCTGGATTTCCATGGCGGGCTGCGCTGGCGATTCGAGGAGCACCTGCCCCAGGATCGCCGCCGCATCGACCGCATCGCACTGTTTCGCAGCCAGCCGGGACTGCGGCTGCTGCCCGACCTGCGCTTCAACGTCGAGGAATACAACACCTATGCCTGCCCCTGGCACAACAACCTGACCGCCGCCGTCGCCTCGTTCCGGGTGGCCAAGGCGCTGGCCAAGAACCCCGGCTCGCGCGGGCATATCCGCAGCTTCCGCTGGCGCAACTCGCATCCCTTCCGCTGGAACGCCCAGCAGCTGATGGACCTGGGGCTGATGGAGCCGGGCCAGTGGTTCTGACGCAAGCGGGCCGGTTCAGGCCGCGCTGACCCGCCAGATCACGTCGCCCACGTCATCGGCCATCAGAAGCGACTTGCCGTCCGGGCCGATGGCAACGCCGACCGGGCGACCATGGGAATATTTCTCGTCCTCGGAAAGAAAGCCCGACAGGATGTCGCGCGGCGGCCCGGCGGGCCGGCCGTCCCGAAAGGGCACGAAGATCAGCTTGTAGCCCGACAGCGTCGAGCGATTCCAGGAGCCGTGCTGGCCGATCGCCATGCCGTCGGGGAATCCGGGCAGCGTGCCCTGGGGCATCCAGCACAGGCCAAGCGAGGCGGTATGGCCGCCCAGGGCGTAATCGGGGGTGATGGCGCGGGCGACCTCGGCCGCGTCCTGGGGCACGCGGTCGTCCACCACCTGTCCCCAATAGGACCAGGGCCAGCCGTAGAAGCCGCCCTCCTGCACCGAGGTCAGGTAGTCCGGCGGCGTCTCGTCGCCCAGCCCGTCGCGTTCGTTCACCACGGTCCAGAGCGCGCCGGTCGCGGGCTCCCACGCGAGGCCGACCGGGTTGCGCAGGCCCGAGGCGAAGATGCGGGCCTGGCCGGTCTCCAGTTCCAGTTCCCAGATCGCGGCGCGGCCTTCCTCGGCCTCCATGCCCTCGTCGGCGATATTGGTCAGCGAGCCGACGCCGCAATAAAGCCGCTTGCGGTCGGGCGAGACGATCAGGCTGCGCGTCCAATGCCCGCCGGGCTTGAAATCGACCAGCCGGCGGCCCGGCC
>JAANMX010004556.1_pt1 | contig 10827 bp, 5 predicted proteins | sample 7279681 | NCBI WGS metagenome assembly JAANMX01 (sample SAMN14094542, study PRJNA606508) | bioreactor metagenome | isolation source: A lab-scale SPAN reactor treating ammonium-rich wastewater day 351 | place: Ireland: Galway | collected 2018-01-01
GCATGGGCGGCGGCGTCCTCGGCCCGGAGACGTATTTCGACTACCTCCGACCGCAATCGGTGGTCCGGCCGTTGACGTAGCTCGTTTTGTTGGAACAGAATTGGGTGTTCCGGCGCTGCTTTCCGAGCCTTGGCTGCCAAGCGGCAACTGTGAAGGATGACAAAGACCGGCCACCCTCTGAGGAGTCGCATCATGGAAATCCTTGAAGCCATCAAGACACGCCGAAGCGTTCGTTCCTACGCCAAAACCTCGATCCCGCCGATCTCGATTTCCCGGATGATGAAGGCGCTCCGCTTCGCACCGTCGGCGTGCAACAACCAGCCGTGGCACTTCATCTGGGTGCAGAACGAGGAAACGAAACGCCAGCTTGCCGCCACGGCGGGCCACAAGGAGTGGTTGGCCGAACCGCCGTACATCGTGGTGGCGTGCGGCTATCCGGCCCTGGCGTATCCTTCCATGGGTGGACACGGAAACAGCGTCGACATCGATGTGGCGATCGCCATGGATCATCTCACGCTGGCCGCCGTGGGCGAAGGGCTCGGCACGTGCTGGATCGGCGCATTCAACGACGCCGCGGTCAGGCAACTGCTGGCCATCCCTCCGGAAGTGAAGGTCGTTGCCATGAGCCCGGTCGGTTTCCCATCCTCACCCGACCTCATCCGGCCGATTACCGAGAACGAACGCAAACCGACCAAGGAAATCATCAGCGTTCTGAAGACTGGCTATGCCGTGCACATCTCGCGCATGTCGGCCTCGGGCCGCTACTTGTTCGTGATTGGCCGCGACGCCAAGGTGAACATGATTGACATGTGGATGGAAAAGCCCGACACGGTCGCAGAAATCCGCACGGGCCTTGAAGCGCGTTCGGTCGAGAGCAGCAAGTTCAAGGGCTTTGAAGACAAGTACGCGATTGCCGGAACCTACTGGCCGCCCCAATTCGTCATCATGGATGGCGACACGTTGGAACCCCTCAAGATCGTCTCGACCCGCGGCAACGTGGTGGGCACGCAGGAATACCACCCTGAGCCCCGTGTGGCCTCCATCGTGGGTAGCCACTTCAAGCCTGAGTTTGTCGTGAACGTCAAGGAGACCGGCAAGACCCTGATGGTGGATTACTCCGACCTGAAGGCACTGAAGATGACCGAAATCGGTTCGGCACCTTTCCTGCACGACGGCGGTTTGGATTCCACCAAGCGTTACTTCATGGTGGCGGCCAATAACAGCAACAAGATTTCGGTTTTTGACCTGAAAGAAGACAAGCTGGCGGCCATCGTCGATGTGGGCAAGATTCCCCATCCCGGCCGCGGCGCGAACTTCACGCACCCGAAATTTGGTCCTGTCTGGGCTACGGGCCACTTGGGTGACGAAACGATCTCTTTGATCGGCACCGATCCCAAGAAGAACAAGCAGTACGCTTTCAAGGAAGTGGCCAAGCTGACAGGTCCTGGCGGTGGCGCTCTGTTTATCAAGAGCCACCCCAAGTCCAACCACCTGTATTCGGATGCGCCTCTGAATCCTGATCCGAAGATTTCCCAGTCGGTGGTGGTGTACGACATCAAGAACCTGGAAAAGGGCTATGTCACGCTGCCGATCGCCGAGTGGGCAGACATCAAGGACGACGGTGCCAAGCGCGTCGTGCAGCCTGAGTTCAACAAGGCCGGCGACGAAGTCTGGTTCTCGGTGTGGAGTGCCAAGAACAAGATCAGCGCAATGGTGATCGTGGACGACAAGACGCTCAAGCTGAAGAAGGTGATCAAGGATCCACGTCTGATCACGCCTACCGGCCACTTCAACGTGCACAACACGCAGCACGACGTGTATTGATCGTGCGAATGCGCGCGCAGGCCTCTGGGCCTGTGTCGTGCAACGAGGCCACCGATCCCTGAGGATTTGGTGGCCTTTTTTGTTTATGGGGTGGAAGTCGCCTCGGGCGCTGCCAGTTGCGCCAGAACGCCCAGCATCTCCTGCGCCCAGGCGATGGAGCCTTGCTCGTACAGAATGCCCTTTTTCAGGATCATGTGCTGGATTTGTGCGTGGCGGGAAAGCGTGCGGCCGACTGGAAAATCGCGCATTTCAATGGTTTGGTAGTGCGCCAGCTTTTCGCGGTGGAGTTGCAGGTGGCGCGCCAGTTCCGGGCGCAGGTCTATTTCCGACAACACAGCGTCTGCGCGCAGCTTGACCATGAATTCATCGCGCAGGTCCATGGGTGCCGAGGGCTGCTCCGCCCAGCGTGCCAGCTCCTCACGACCCGCCACCAGGACCCGATATTCCTTCTTTCGCGTTTTGCCTGCATCGGCTGGGATGCTGCTGGCGACCCAGCCTGCGCCTTCCATGCGGGCCAGTTCGCGGTAAATCTGCTGGTGCGTGGCGTGCCAGAAATAGCCAATCGATTTGTCGAACCGCCGCGCCAGATCGTAGCCCGAGGAGGGTTTTTCGAGCAATGACGTGAGAACAGCATGGGCCAGCGACATAGGCAAAGTGTAGCGTCGTCAAAAAACTATGCACCTGGTTGCATAAATAAAAAAACGCCCGTACACTTTTGTGCAACTGGTTGCATAGACAACTGGATTTTCCTACTTCCACAAGGATTCCACGATGACCGCCTTCCCCCACATGCTCGCGCCCCTCGATCTGGGCTTCACCACTCTCAAGAACCGCGTGCTCATGGGTTCCATGCACGTCGGCCTGGAAGAAGCCAAAGACGGCTTTGCCCGCATGGCCGCCTTTTATGCCGAGCGTGCGCGTGGCGGTGTCGGCTTGATCGTGACGGGCGGCATTGCACCCAACGACCGCGCACGCCCCATGCCGGGCGGTGCTGCCATGACCACCCAGGCCGAGGCGGACAAGCACAAGGTGGTGACGCAGGCGGTGCACGATGCGGGGAGCAAGATTTGTATGCAAATCCTGCATTTTGGCCGCTACGCCTACCATCCCGAACTGGTGGCGCCCAGCGCTTTGAAAGCGCCCATCAGTCCCTTCCGTCCGCATGCGTTGACGAGTGAAGAAGTCGAGCAGACGATTGAAGACTACGCCAATGCCGCTGCCCTGGCGCAAAGCGCTGGCTACGACGGTGTGGAAATCATGGGCTCCGAGGGCTACCTCATCAATGAGTTCATCGCCCAGCAGACCAACCACCGTGACGATGAATGGGGTGGCCCGTATGCCAACCGTATCCGTTTTCCGCTGGAAATCGTGCGGCGCACGCGCGCCCGGGTGGGGGCCAACTTCATCCTGATCTTCCGCCTCTCCATGCTGGATCTGGTAGAAGGCGGCTCCACCACCGAGGAGGTGATCGAACTGGCGCAGGCGCTGGAAAAAGCGGGCGTTACCATCCTCAACACCGGCATCGGCTGGCACGAGGCGCGCATTCCAACAATAGCCACCAAGGTGCCGCGCGGCGCGTTTGCCTGGGTCACGCAGCAGCTCAAAGGCAAGGTCGGTATTCCGCTGGTCGCGACCAACCGCATCAACACACCCGAAGTGGCCGAAGAGATTCTGGCGGGCGGCATGGCCGACATGGTGAGCATGGCGCGGCCCTTCCTGGCCGATCCCGAGTTCGTCAACAAGGCGGCTGCCGGCCAGTCAGACCAGATCAACACCTGCATCGGCTGTAACCAGGCCTGTTTGGACCACACCTTTGGCGGCAAGATCACTTCGTGCCTGGTCAACCCGCGCGCCTGCCACGAAACCATTTTGGTGATGCAGCCCTTGACCCGCAAAGAGCGCGTTGCTGTCGTGGGTGCCGGCCCGGCAGGTTTGGCGTTTGCTACCGAAGCAGCGCGCCGGGGCCTGGATGTGACGCTGTTCGATGCCGCATCTGAAATCGGTGGCCAGTTCAATATCGCCAAGCAGGTGCCGGGCAAGGAAGAGTTCTACGAGACCTTGCGCTACTTCGGCAAGCAGATCGAGCTGACGGGCGTCAAGCTCCAACTGGGCCGCAAGGTGGCAGCGCACGATTTGGTCGCTGAGGGCTTCAAGCAGGTGGTGCTCGCCACCGGCATCGTGCCGCGAGTGCCCGAGATTGAGGGTGTCAACCACCCCAAGGTGCTGGGCTACCTCGACGTGCTGCGGGACAAGAAACCCGTGGGCAAGGCGGTGGCTGTGATCGGCGCGGGCGGCATTGGCTTTGACGTCTCCGAATACCTGCTGCACGAGGGCGTAAGCCCCAGCCTGAGCAAGCCGAAGTTCTTCGCCGAATGGGGCGTGGACACCACGGGTGCCAACCGGGGCGGCTTGCAAGAAGCCCACCTGGGCGAGATTCCCCGCAAGATCTACCTGCTGCAGCGCAAGACCAGCAAAGTGGGCGAGGGCCTGGGTAAGACCACCGGCTGGATTCACCGCACCTCGCTCAAGAATCGCCATGTGGAAATGGTCCCCGGCGTGCAGTACCGCAAGGTGGACGACGCCGGCCTGCACATCACCGTGGACGGCAAAGACAGCGTGCTGCCGGTGGACAACGTCATCCTCTGCGCCGGGCAAGACCCGCAGCGCGAACTGCAGGCCGCACTCGAAGCCGCAGGTTGCACCGTGCACCTGATTGGCGGTGCCGACAAGGCGGTCGAACTCGACGCTAAGCGGGCCATCCAACAGGGCACCGAACTGGCACTGCGCCTGGACCCTTCTGCGAAGAAGGAAGACGCCCCGCAGGCCAAGGGCTTCGCTCAGATGCTGACGCCGAGGGTGGCTGAGAGCCTGGCGAAATGGCATGCCATGGTGGCTGAGGCTAGCCTGGCCGAGCTGCCCTCCATCCTGCACCAGGTGATGTGATTGCCCTGCCCGTCTGCCGGACGCAGGGCGATGGGACGACCGGGAAACCGCTCCCGCAGCAATTCGACCAGCGGCCCCTCATGGCCGTCGCGCCGGAAACCCTGACCGGTGGCATGGAAGGCGGCAGGCCGGTCACATTTCCAATAGTGGATCGAGCCGCGCGGGTGCCCGCCCGCAGGTCTCGCATCGGCGGGCGGGCGCGCCCGCCAGAAACTGGCCAGGAGGCTGCCCATGATGTTTTGCATGACGCCACTGAAGACGGCGGGGACGGCTGCCAGGGGTTGTGCGGCGAAATGCAGCCGGGCCAGCATGGCGGCCATGCCGCCGTTCTGCATGCCGACCTCGATGCTGACCGTGCGGGCCACGGTCGCCGGATAGCGCAGGGCCCTGGCCACGGAGTAGCCCAAGCCGAACCCAAACACGTGAAGCAACACCGCTGCCACGACAAGTTTGCCGAAGTTAGCGGCGATCTGTGGCGCGGCGGCGGCGACGATGCCACCCGTGATCAGGCTCAGCGCGACCACTGCCACCGGCGGCCCCAAGGGCGCGATCCGCGAGACGGCCCGGGGGAAGCGCCAGTTGCATAGCACCCCGATCACCACCGGCGCGACCACGGCCTGCAGCGTGGACCGGCACAGGCCCCACGCGTCCACCGGCACGTATTGGCCCGCAAGCATCCCCGTCCACAGCGGCGTGAAGATGAAGGCCAGAAGCGTGGACGCCATGGTCAGCACCACGGACAGCGCCACGTTCGCCCCGGCGAGAAACGAGATCATGTTTGACGCCATGCCGCCCGGGCAGCTTGCCACCAGGATGATGCCCACCGCGAAACCTGGCTCCAGCTTCAGCGACCATGCCGTGAACCAGCCGATGAGCGGCATCAGCGTGTATTGCGAGCCGAAACCCAGCGCGAACGACCCCGGCATCTTGAGCAGGCCGCGGAAGTCGGCCGGGCTGAGCGTGAGCCCCATCCCGAGCATCGAGATGCTCAGCGCCCAGACGATCCACTGCCCCGAGAACCAGAGCAATGTCTCGGGCCTAACGAAAGCGAGAACCGCCGTGCCGACCAGCCAGACGGGATAGAGGTTAGTAAACCAGGCGAGGTGGCGATGCATGGGAACAGAATCGGGTCAGGGCGCGGCCTTGCCACCGTCGTCGAGTACGCTGGCATACGCGGGCCCGCCGGCGCCGAGGTAGCCGTGGCTCGCGCCGCCCGCATCCGGCGTGACCCAGAACGCGTAGAGCGAGCCGTTGGTCAGCGTGAAACGCAGTTTGACGTTCTTGTTGCTGGCGCGGGCGAGGCTCTCGGCGCCATCCCACGCGACGCGCTGGCGCGTGCAATCGCCGCGAAGCGGGACACACTTCTCCGCCGTGAACGGGCCGTAGTTCTTGTTCTCGAGGGTCAGCACCTCGACGCGCAGCTCGCCCTGCGGCGCGGAGAAGTTGACGAACAGGTGCTCGCCCTGGAATTTGATGGGCCGGGTCGTGAGCGTGCCGGGCTTCTCGCCCGCGTCCATCGAGGCGAAGCCGTCGCGGCGGAGCGTGGCCAGCCCGATACTTGCCCCGGTGTACATGCCGCGCTTGCCGCCGGGCGAGGTCCCGGAGGTGCCCGTGTAGGGGAACACGAGCTGGTCATCGAGCACCGCGAAGACGCCCGCGGTGCTGTGCAGGTAGGCTCGATCCCACGCCCCCTCGGTGCGCGTGCCGACGATGAAGCCGCCGCGGTCGGGCCGGTGCCAGTGGAAGCCGTCGCGGCTGAAACCGAGCTCCAGGTCGATCAGCTTGGGGAAGCCGCCCTTGCCGCAGATTTCGTTCTTGGGGCCGCGGTGGATATAGTGCATGCCGACCATGAGGCTCTCGTAGGCCACGGCGTTGAGGCTGTAGAGCTGTGGTTTGTCCCCCGCGCCCGGATAGCGGCCCTCCGGCTCTGGCTTGTCGAGACGGTCCGCATTGGTCCAGTACACCGCTTTTGACCAATCCGACCCTTTCAGGAATTCGTCGCTCTCGTGGTAATATCGGCATCGGCCCCGGCGCTCGGTCTGCTTGATGCTGAAACACCACTTCTTCCTGAAGGGATTGAAGAAGAAGGAGCAGTAATCATCCGCGGCGATGTCGGTCGGCACGGCATCGGACCAGGACTTGCCATCGGAGACATGCAGCGAATGATTGAAGCCCGGCGGTCGCTGATCCTTCGGCACGTGCATCCAGCAGGTCAGGTACTTGATCCGCTCGGAGGGAGACTTGGCGTTCAGGTCCAGCCACGCGCAGTTGTCCGAGCCGCCGGTGGTCAACTTCGGCCCCGTCCAGCGCAGCCCCTCGCCCAGCAGCGGGCCGTGGCGCGTCCATGTCTTCAGGTCCGGGCTCGTGGCCAGCGAAAGAGGACCGCGCCAGCCGGCGACGTAGAACATCTTGAAATGCTTTTCCGCGGGATCCCAGAATACGCCCCCCTGCCCGAGGAACGTCGTCGCCGCCTCGCCCCGCTCGCCCTCGTTGGACGGGCCGAGCTCGCGCTCCGTCTCCGCCTTGAAGACCGGGTTGCCGTCGAACTTCTTCGCCCGGTGGAAGGCGCGCTTGAGGTCGGTCTTCTCGATGAGGAAATCATCCACGAAGAGCTGGCGGCCGACATCGATCGGGATCGACGCCTTCGGCGGGTGGCGCAGATACGGGACCGGCATCGGGTCGTCGGAGTCGGGATCGAGGCGCCGCGGCGGCCATTCGTGGGGGAGTTCGATGCCGTTGTAGAGGATGGGCTTGGGACCGGTCGCCTTGTTGGCGAGCATTTGCAGCTTCGCATCCTTCGAGACGATCTTCCCGGCGAGCACGTCCTCCTCGCGGAACTTCGCCAGCAGGATCTCCGCGTCGGTGTGGCGGTTCCAGTCGTAGAGGATGTGGATCAGGCCATCGGGCGCCTCGAAACCGTCGGGATAGGAGACCGAGCTGCGCTCGTCCAGCAGCAGGCCGCCGATCCATGTCTTGCCGTCGTCCTCGGAGAGATACGCGGACATGTGCGAGCGTTTCGCAAGCCGTTCGGTCGGCGGGCCATTCTTCACGAGCAAGATGCGGCCGGATTTGAGCCGGCGGAGGAAGAAGCGCGAGTTGACGTTCTGGACCGTCGCGGCGGGTTTCGGCTCGGTCCACGTCTTGCCGTTGTCGGTGGAAAAGCTCTCGTGCGGGTTTCCCCCCGTTCGCGCCAGCATCCACAGCCGCCCGTCGCGCAATTCGACGAACATGTGCTCGTCGAAATTCCAATCGGGGAACGTCACGCTGCCGCGCGGCTTCCATGTCTTGCCCTGGTCGGTCGAGGCGTAGACCCACGCCTTTCTCTCGGCCCACTTCGAGACCGGCAGGAGCCAGTCGCCGTTTGCGAGGATCGTCGGCTTGTTCAGCGTGCAGCCTTCCTCCGCGAAGCACACCGGCTTCGACCAGGCCGGCGTGTCCGCGTCCGGGTTGTCGCAGCGGATGTACCAATCCGCCCTCGGTCCGGGGATGCCGACGGTCGCCTGATCGAAGAACAGCCAGAGCCGGCCCAGGGGATCGGTCCAGAGATTGCCGACGAGCGCCCCGCGCTGGCGCTTGCCGGAGGGATCGAGGGCGCCGACGACCAGGCGCGGCCTGGACCACGTTTCGCCGCCGTCGTCGCTCGTGGCCAGGATGAAATAGCCGTCCGCCTTGTCGCCGGTTCCGGTCCAGCAGCCCCAGATGCGGCCCTTGGGCGTGCGGTCCATGCCGAGGATCATCGCGCCGGGACGCGCCCCGTCCTGGAATTCCGCGCCGGGCTCGGTGATGATCACGGGCGGCTCGGTGCGGGCATCGACTGGCGCCAGGGGATCGAATGCCACGACTCCCGTGCCGGGGCCCATGACCAGCAGCGCCAGTTTCCTGAAGCGCAGCCGCTCGCCGGCTTTCACCTCTTTGCGATAGAGGCTCACGCGGTTGATCTCTCCCGGGAAGAGTTGCGTCTCGGGCACGTCCACTTTTGTGAAGCCGACATGCTTGAGCGCCTCCTCCTGGCTGGCGGCCTTGGGGCGGATGGTGGGCGTCAGCGCGAAAAGCGTCCCGGCCGTTGTGATGGTGACGTCCGTCTTCTCGATGCTCGTGCGCAGGAAGGGCAGCCCGCGCACGGCGTCGGGCATTTCCTCGATGGCGTAGTCCCGGTCGGTGAAGAGCTTGACGCCGCGCTTCATCACGGCGGGTTCTTCGGGCGGCGCTGGCCATGCGATGCGTTGCCGCCCGGCATGGGACTCGAACTGGCCCACGTCCTCCAGTTTGCCGAACATGATTCGGTCCGTGCTGCCGCGGTGGTCGCTCTGGGTGACCGTCAGCCAGATCACGCCGTCATGCTCGTGGAAGGTGGGGTATTGGAAGGACTCGGGCGTCTCGAAGCGGTACTTGCGCTCCCAGGTCTTCCCATCGCGGGAGATGTCCACGTTGAACACGCTCCGGTTCGCGCCCCCGATGCGCGTGGCCTCCTGCCAGCCGAGATAATAGATGCCTCCGAAGCGGTCGAAGGTGGGCTTCGAGTTCGTCCCGTTGGGCACGAAGGGCATCTCACGACCCACCGTCCACGTGCGGCCATCCCGGCTGGTGGTGAAGTGGTAGTTGCCGCCGTCGTTGCGGCAGATGGCCATCCAGGTGCCGTCCGGCAGGCGATTCACCGCCGACTCGCTGAGCTGCTGATCCTGCGGTTCGTTGTAGTGGCCGATCACCTCAAAGGTGGCGAAATCGTCGTGCAGAACGGCGAGCGCGTTCTGCTTGCCTGGGAAGTTGTTGAGCGCGACATAGGTCTTGCCGTCGAACCTCTTGAACGAGTCGAAGATGTACATGCCGCTGCTCAGGGGCGGTTTGGTGAATCCCTGGGCGGCGGCATCGGCATGAAGATGGCGCGGCTCCATGTCGAAGTCGCCGGCGGCGGTTTTGATCCTGGCCTTGTGGATGGTGTTGGCAAACTCGGCCTTGCCGAGATCGAAGTCTCGATACCAGGTGAGTTCCTCGCGGTCGCGCGCCTTGCTGGCGAAGTAGCAGCGCAGGGTGCCGGCATCCTTCTGGATGATGCGCGGCACGAACGTCTGGCCGGCCGGGAGCGTCGCGTTGGCATACGCCTGTTCGGACTTGGCCAGCAGGTGGGCGCGCTCCACCGCCAGAGACTTGAGGTTCACGACGGTCAGCACGCAATACTGCGCTGCCCCCGCCCCGTGGCCCGGCTGGATTTCGTTATCATGTTCCACGACGTAGGCGCGGTCGCCCACGCAGACGAACTCCGCGTCGTGCGCCCCCTTCACGTGGGGTGCGGTCACGCGGACCAGCCGCCCCATGACCAGATCCCCGGCCAACGCCGGATCCCAGCCCGCTGGCACCAGCGCCTCCCCGCGGGAGAGGGCGACGAAACCGAGGAGGCCCCAGAGGATGTGGATCGGGAGTCGGTTGGGCTTTGCGCGGCCCACGGTTGGGCGAGACGACCGGGCGTGGTGGTTTGTTCCCATGCCCCACATATTCTGCGGGCCGCACTCGATGGCAAGGGCGCCGTGCGCGCGGGGGACGTCTTGATCCGAATGGGCTATCGGCGCGATCGGGACGGAACATTTCGCCGCTAGGCCAGCGGGGGGCGGTTGCGCCCGCGGGGCCGCAGAAAGCAAATTTCTATCGGTCTGATGTGCGGCGCCGGCGCCATTCCACCGTTCCCGGCGGCAAAGTGGCCGGTCGTTCGGTCGGGGCGGCGAGGACGTTGTTCGCCCCCGAGACGCGCGCGGCGTCCGTGCAGGAAACGATGGCTTCGGATCCCGCATAGGCGCGCAGTGCGGGCGGGATTGGGTGTGCCGCGAATGACTCGATCGCGTTGTCGTCGATCGCGACATCTTCGGCGTCGGCGATGAGAATGACGGGCGCGAGCCCCGGGGCGCTCCTGAATGTGTTTCGAATGATGCGGATGCCGCGATGCCGCGCGGAGCCCGGCACCTCGCTCCCAAACGCGATCATGGGATTGCCCGCGGTGCCATCGAAGACATTGTCTTCGATGGTCCAGTCTTGAACAGACCACGACAGTGGCGTTTCGGTCGCGGCGGC
>JAANMX010004558.1_pt1 | contig 10824 bp, 8 predicted proteins | sample 7279681 | NCBI WGS metagenome assembly JAANMX01 (sample SAMN14094542, study PRJNA606508) | bioreactor metagenome | isolation source: A lab-scale SPAN reactor treating ammonium-rich wastewater day 351 | place: Ireland: Galway | collected 2018-01-01
GCAGTCTTAAGCATTACTTAATAGTGATCTCATTTCAGGCTGAAACATGAGGGCGACGCTTATAACTATCCTAGCGTCACTGGAGCTGACTTACCAGCTTCGAGCCCTCAAGGAGACGCAGATGAAAATAGTGGAAATTCGCGAGAAGACCGTTCCGATCAGCTCCCCGATCCGCAACGCCTACATCGACTTCAGCAAGATGACGCTCAGCCTCGTGGCCGTCGTCACCGACGTGATCCGCGACGGCAAACCGGTCATCGGGTACGGTTTCAACTCCAATGGCCGTTATGGCCAGGGCACCCTGATGCGCGAGCGTTTCATTCCACGCATCCTGGAAGCCGACTCGGAAAACCTGATCGATGCCACCGGCAACAATCTGGACCCGCACAAGATCTGGAACTGCATGTTCACCAATGAAAAGCCGGGCGGCCATGGCGAGCGCTCGGTGGCAATCGGCACCATCGACATGGCGGTCTGGGATGCAGTGGCCAAGATCGAAGGCAAACCGCTCTTCCAGTTGCTGGCCGATCGATATGGCGACAGCCAGGCGAATCGCAAGATCTTCGTGTATGCCGCCGGTGGCTATTACTACCCCGGCCAGGATCACGGGAAACTGAAGGACGAGATGCGCAGCTACATTGATCGTGGCTACACGGTGGTCAAGAAAAAGATCGGCGGCGCATCGCTGGATGAGGATCTACGCCGGATCGACTCGATCCTGAGCGTGCTGCAGGACGGCCAGAAGCTGGCGGTGGACGCCAACGGGCGCTTCGATCTGGATACCGCCATCCAGTACGCCAAGGCGCTCTCGCAATACGACCTGTTCTGGTATGAGGAGCCGGGCGACCCGCTGGACTTCGAACTGCAGGCCACGCTGCGCAACTACTACGACAAGCCGATGGCGACCGGTGAGGATCTGTTCTCGATGCAGGATGCGCGCAACCTGATCCGCTACGGCGGCATGCGCCCCGATCGCGACTGGCTGCAGTTCGACTGCGCGTTGAGCTATGGACTGGTCGAGTACCTGCGCACCCTGGACATGCTCAAGCAGCATGGTTGGTCGGCCAGTCGCTGCATTCCGCACGGTGGCCACCAGATGTCGCTCAACATCGCGGCAGGCCTCGGATTGGGCGGTAACGAGTCCTACCCCGACCTGTTCCAGCCCTACGGCGGCTTCCCCGATGGGGTCAAGGTCGAGAACGGCTACGTCACACTGCCCGAGCTGCCCGGCATCGGCTTCGAGGGCAAGTCCGACCTGATCTGCGAGATGCGCAAGCTCGCGGAATAGGGGCTGAATCCAGCCCGTCGTCGAAGGGCGACGGGGGGACTTTGCGCATCACGAGGCGCTATCGGATGCGCTCTCGCCTTTTGGGAAAGCGGCTCGTCTGGCCGCGCGAGTTGGTTGCCGATTCGGCCAGAGTCTGGGGGCAGGGATCCAGCCGGTCTCCGACCGAAGGAGTCTTTCGAACGGCCACCTTGTCGGAACGACGTGCGGCAGCTGATGGCCGGACCTAGACCTTCGAGCCTACGACCCGCACGCCAGCTTGGCAGATTGCCTGGACCCTCAAGGCCGCGCCACATGCACAGCCACAAGCGCAAGCATGCCCACGGCAAACCCCTCGATGATCCGACGAGCACGTCCATTGACGCCGCCGGATGCTCCCGATGCCGCGACGACGTAGCCCACCATCCCATACACCACGGCGCACAGGGCAACTAAGACCGCTGAGAGTGCAAGCGCTTGCACGGCCACGTCGTCACCGACAGTCATAAAGTTGGGCAGGATGGAGAAGTAGACCATCAAGCCCTTCGGGTTGAGAAAGCTGGTCAGGAAACCCTTGCACAGCGAGGCGGGTCGCGGGCTGGCGTGCAGTGCAAGGTTGCCTGGCTTCAAGGCCGAGCGCAGCATCTGGATGGCGAGATAGCTCAGGTATGCAATGCCGGTCCAGCGCAGTGCCTCGAATAGCCACGGCGAGGTGGCCACCACGGCGGCAACGCCTAGCGCGCCCAGGACCGCGTGCGCGACGTAACCCGCAATCACTCCGACATTGGCGCGCAAGGCGCCCTGAGGCCCGCCGGCGAGACCTGGCAATGAACAGCAGGTCGGGACCGGGTGTGCAGACCAAGGGCAGCACGGTGGCTGCGAAGAGCAGCAACTGCGATGTTCTATAACTTTCGTTTTCGGATTTGCGCCGCACGAGACCGTGCGATGCGCGCATTCAGCCAGAACGAACGCGAGGCCCCTCGCCTTTGCAGGCGGAGGGGCCTCGCGAGAAGCGGGGCGAACGGAAGAAGCTCAGCGCTTGACGCGTGCGCGCTCGACGATGATGTCCGCCTGCGCCTGGCTCACACCCGGCCCGAGGGTGCCGAACATGGCGCCCCAGCTGTTGATGCTGCCGCCGAGCCGGGTCTTCATGAAGACGTCGATGACCTCGGGCGTCGAGTGGCGCAGCAGTTCGGCGCCTTGCAGCGAGCGGGCGATTGCTTCGGACGCCGGGCGGGCGAAGAACTCGTCCTCCAGCATGGCGTCGAGCACCGGCCCCATCGCACCGACGTAGGCATCGAAGCGCGCATCCTGCCCGCGCACGTCAGCCAGTTCGGCGAACAGGGCGTCGCGGCAGCTCGCGTCCTTTAGCATGGCCCGGCGCACGTCCATGCACATCATGTTTGCCGTGCCTTCCCACACACTGTTGAGCGGCGCTTCGCGGTAGAGACGGGCCATCGGGCCGTCCTCGACGAAGCCGTTGCCGCCGTGGCACTGCAAGGCTTCGTTGGCGACCGCGACCACGCGCGAGCAATTGAAGTATTTCGCCATCGGCGTCGTCACCCGGGCAAAGGCCTTCTTCTGCGGATCGGCGTCGATGTAATCGGTCGCCTTGGCGATGCGCAGCGCCATCAGGGTGGCGGCCTCCACTTCCACCGCCATGTCGGCCAGCACGTTGGCCATCATGGGGCGCTTGGCCAGGCTGGAACCGAAGCCATTGCGGGTGGTGGCGTGGTTCAGCGCCAGCGTCAGGACCTGGCGCATCAGGCCGGCGGAGCCCACGGCGAAGTCCAGGCGGGTGAGGTGCGAGTGGGAGATGATCTCGCGGATGCCAGCGCCTTCCTGACCCACGCGGATCGCCAGCGTGCCGCTGTACTCGACCTCACTGCCCGCGTTGGAACGGTTGCCTGCCTTGTCCTTGAGTCGCTGGATGAAGAAGCGGTTGTAGCTGCCGTCGGGCAGCGTGCGCGGCAGGAAGAAGCAGGTAACGCCGCCATTGACCTTGGCCAGCGTGAAGAAGCCGTCCGACTGCGGCACGGAGCAGAACCACTTGTGGCCGGTCAGCTCGTACCAGTGCGCGGTGGCGCCGTGGTAGTCGGCGGTGTGCGAGAACGCCGCCGTGGTCTGCGTCTCGCGCAGGTCCGAGCCGCCCTGTTTCTCGGTCATCGCATACCCGATCACCACCGAAGGCTTGTCGCCCACTTCGCGGCGGCTGTTCTCGTAGACCGTGCCCAAGCACTTCTCGGCCCAGATCTTCAGCGCGGGCTCGTGGCTGAACCCCGCGTAGGAGGCATAGGCCATGCCGGTCGGGCAGCCGGTGCCCTGCTCGACCTGGTTCCACAGGTAGGAGAGCACCGCGCGCGCATAGTGCGGATGCTTCTCCTTGCTCGTCCACGACAGGGTCGGCACCTCGTGCTGCCAGGCGAGCGACATCAGCTCGTGCCAGGTCGGGTGGAAATCGACCCAGTCGATACGGTTGCCGAAGCGGTCGTGGGTCTTGAGCTCGGGAATATTGCGGTTGGCCTGTCGCGCCAGCTCCTGCACCGCGTCGTCGCCCGCCAGCTGGCCGATGGCGGCGCAGCGGGAAGCCGCCCACGGCGCTTCGCGCTCGATGGCGGCCTTCAGCACAACGTCGTCGTCGAAGGCGTTGAAGCCGCTCGGCATCGCCGCCTGGTTCTTGACGACGTGGGTCGAATAGCGGTCGGGGCTCGTCTTGAGGACGCTCTGGGCAGGGTTGGGTGCGTTCATGCGTGTCTCCTCTGGTGGGTGTCGAGTGAAGCGATCTTGTCGGGGTAGACCGCGACGGCCGCGCAGCACACTTCGGCGATCTGGCCTGCGAGGGCATGGACGGCCTCGGGACCCTCGCTGCCCGAACGGTCGAAATCGGTGTTGAGCGGCGAGAGTGGGCCGATAAGGCTTTCCATGAAGCCGCCCACGATCACCGTGGCGGCGATGCTGGGGTCCAGGTCGGCGCGGAAGTCACCCGAGGCCTGGCCGTCCTTGACGATGCGCATGATCTGTTTGCTGATGGCGTGGCGATACACCAACCGCGCCTCCTCGATCTCGCGGTCGCAGGGCTCGGCGATCAAGGCGTAGGCCAGGCGCCGGTTGCGCATCGCACGCTCGACGAAGGCCGAGACCGCCACATGCAGGGTCTGATAAGCCGCTTCGGCGTTGTTGGCGATGGCCTCGAGCACATCGACCTCGCGCTGCGACACGACCGACAGCACCTCGACGCACAGGTCCGCCTTGGAGGGGAAGTAGCGGTAAACCGAGCCGGTCGCGATCCCGGCTGCGGAGGCGACGTGACTGATCTGTGCCTCGCTCCAGCCCCCCTCGGAAACCAGCCGGCGGGCAGCGTCCAGGATGCGTTTGCGGTTATCGGCGAGGCGTGCCTCGACGCGTTCGGTCTTGCGATAGGCCATGATGAAGTGAACTTTAATTCAGCGAGTGAACCATAGTTCAGTTCTTTTTGGCGTGCAAGCCCCTGGCGAGGCGTTTGCGTGTGCTCAGGTGCGTGGTGCAGGGAGGCGCGCGAGGAGGGCGTCCATGTAGCGCTCGAAGAGCGTGTCCGGGTTTTGCTTGAACAGGCGGATGCGCCCGGTGTTGTTCAGCACGAGCACACCGACGATGTGCGCGAACACGGCTGTGGTCTCGGCGATGGCCTCGTCGACGCGCAGGCCCAATGCCGTGAGCTGAAGCTCGACGGGGCGCAGGGCCGCCATCAACTGTTCGTTGAGCGTCTGGTTCAGCTCGGGCGTCAGCCCCCGGGGCTTGACCCCATTGAACAGGTAGAAGCCGAGGTCCAGCTCCTTCGGGTTGTCGCGGTAGAACGTGTAGAAGGCGCGGGCCTTGGCCCGCAACAGCTCAGCGGGCGCGCCGGAACGCACATCGGCGGCAGCGACGACCGCGTTCAGGCGTTGCAGGGATTCGCCCAGCAGGGCGCCATAGATCTCTTCCAGATTGGCAAAGTAGCTGTAGATGGCGCCTGGGGTATAGCCCGCCCGCTTGGCGATCTCGCGCAGGCTCGCGCCATCCAGGCCGAGCTCGAAGAACGCAGCTCGCGCAGCATCGAGGATCAGCGTGCGGCGCGCCTCATTGAGCGTGCGTTCGCGGCGCGCGCGCGGTTCGCCCGGCGTCGTGCGAGCGCCGGCTCCTTCGTTACGGGCAATCGTTGACTTAGGCATGACACGAATTCTACACTGGCCTAATAATTGAACACTGTTCAATTTCATAAGCACGCCACCAGAGAGGAGTCGCCATGTCAGCCACGCTCACCAGCGGTTTGATGGACGGTCAGGAGTATCGGGAGTCCCTGAGGAAGTACAAACCCACCGTCTATGTCGATGGACAACGGATCGAGTCCGTCGCCGATGCGCCTTCTCTGCAACCCGGGATCAACGCCCTGGCGGTCACCTACGACTTCGCGCACGACCCGGCGCTGGCGCCGCTGATGCTCGCGAAGCAGTCGGTGTCGGGCAAGACGGTCAACCGGATGCTGCACATTAACGAATCGGCCGGCGACTTGCTCAACAAGCTCGAAGCGATCCGCGTGCTGTGCCAGGAGACGGGCTGCGCGCAGCGTTACCTCGCGCACGACGCCCTCAACGGCATCGGCCAGGCCATGGCCAAGCTGGACGACGCTAAGGGTTCGACGGAGTACCGCGCCAGGTTCGCCTCCTATCTCCAGCGCGTCCAGGATGAGGATCTGACACTGGGCATCGCGATGACCGACGCCAAGGGCGACCGCAGCAAGCGCCCCAGCCAGCAGCTGAACCAGGACGTCTATGTTCATGTGGTTGAGCGCAACACCAAGGGCATCGTGATCACTGGCACCAAGGCCATCGTTACCGGCGCACCCTACGTGCATGAGTTCCTGGTCATGCCTTCGCGAAACATGCGCGCCGACGACAAGGATTTCGCGCTGTGCTGTGCCGTGCCAGTCGATGCGCCGGGGGTGACCATCGTCGCCCGGCCGGCCGGACGTCCCGGCGAGAAGCCAGAGCACGGCGCACCGCTCTTCTCACGCAAGTATGGCCAATCGACCGGCGTGGTGATCTTCGACAAGGTCTTCGTGCCGTGGGAGCGGGTGTTCCTCGCCGGGGAATGGGAGTTCTCGGGGGACGTCACCTACAACTACGCGACCCACCACCGCCACAGTTGCATCGCTGCGCGCGCCGGCTTCGGCGATCTGCTGATCGGCGCCGGAGCGCTGATGTGCGAAGCGAACGGCCTCGATCCGGACAAGAAGGCCAACCTGCGCGACCCAATGGTCGAGTTGATCAAGATCACCGAGGGTTTCTACGCCTGCGGCGTGGCGGCGAGCGTCTATGCGGTGCAGGACCCGCACTCAAGAAGCTTCATGCCCGAGCCGGTGTATTCGAACATCGGCAAGCTGCTGCTCTCGACCCAGATCTACGACATGCACCGGCTCGCGCACGAAGTCTCTGGCGGCCTGATCGTCGCCTTGCCCGGCCCCGACGAGGACCACAACCCGGCGACCGCTGCCACGCTTGCCGAAGTGCTGCGCGCCAACCCGAGCGTTCCCTACGACAAGCGGATCGAGGTGTCACGCTTCATCGAGGATCTCACCGCCTCCTACCAGGGGGGCTGGTACTCGCTGATCAGCCTGCACGGCGGCGGCTCGCCGACTGCGCTGAAGCAGGAGATCTGGCGCCACTACCCGGTCGGCAACAAGGTCGAGCTGGTCGAGCGTCTGCTGGATCGCGGCGTGCTAGCCGACGACACGCGGGCGATCAGCAAGAACAAGCAGCCTGGGCGCTGTTGTGACGCCGGGTGCAGTCAGCCGGGCCAGACATTCATGGTCGATCTGCCGAAAGTGAGCAAACCCATGTGATCGATGCTGCCGCTTCAAGGCTTGAAAGCCGATGGGCGGCAGCGACCATTCTTGTCGCCACCATCACGAAATCGAGTCCGCGACAGGGATTTTTCCCGCGCTGCCAATCGGTCGCTCGAGAGCTTTTGGTGAGGAGGACACGAAGGCACCACGTCTGCGCCTTTCGACATTGGCTACATAGACTGGACTTCAGCACCCTTCTCGTGGGACAGAACGGCGAGCAACTACCTTGAGTTCGCCGTCATACAGTCTTGAGCAGGTACGCCGTCTTTAATGCGATCGCGTCATCGAGCGCATGATGTCGCCGCAGCCCCTTCGACTCGAAGGCGAGCTCGACCGCTGGGCTATCGAACTCGAGGAACCGCTGATCGAGGGCCTCTGGCCACAGGTTCATGCGGTTTGTAAAAAGGCTCATGAAGGCTGGCTCGTCGTGCCAGAGGCTGTCCGTGTAGATCATCGCGGGACGACCGAGAGCGTGGATCCAGGATCTGACGGTCCACCTGATCATCGAATCGGTCGCTCGCCCCTCCAGAGGGCCCAGGAGCGGCAGGACTGCCTCGAGTACAAAGCCTGAGCAGTCTTCGATCGTCCAGCCCTCTGAGCGCTCGAGGTACAGCGCCTCGCCGGTTTCGGCAACGAGCGCAAACGAAATCAGCCGAGGGTTGTTGAAGGACGTGAACTCGGTATCAAGAAACAGACGGGCGACACTCATTTGTAGGCTCCACCGGCCAGCGTATCGGTTCCGAGAGCAAGATCCCAGAGCTCTCCCGATCGGGCCATCCGGTCGTACCTCGTAGCACCCTGAGGCGTGGCTCCTCAGACTCACGAAAGAGGCCCTGCAAGCGGCACGCAGCGCGCCAACGCATGAAGAAAGAAGGGAACGACAACTACACGGTCCGCCAGCCGCGCAGCTGGGTTGAACACCCCAGAGCGAACAAGCGAGCGATTGTGGACATTCTGGGCAGACTCCGAACCAAGAATGCGCCACTGCTCTTGATCATCGAATGAGACTGCACGGATTCTCACACCCCGACGGACAAGCCGTCTTCAAACGACGCACATAGAGCCCCGCTGGAGCGAAGCACATCGAAGGGAGATCTCGTGAGGCAATGCTCGTCGATATGCCCACGGGCAGCAGGCGACCGGGATGGAAGCCGGCGCGCATCGAGATCGGTTGCTCACCGTGAGATTTTGGTTGCGACCATGCAACAACGCAGAGCGCTGGCGGCCAAACCCAACCTCTTCTTGCTGGGATGTGGGCGGCACGAACAATAAAAAAGCCGGCACGCTGGCCGGCTTTCCATGCTGTCTGGTGGGCGATACTGGGATCGAACCAGTGACTTCCACCGTGTGAAGGTGGCACTCTACCGCTGAGTTAATCGCCCTGTTCTGAAAACCTGTTTCCGTATGTTTTCCGTACGATCTTTTCCGGAGAGAGCCAAGTCATTGATTTACTTGGTGGGCGGTACTGGGATCGAACCAGTGACCCCTGCCGTGTGAAGGCAGTGCTCTACCGCTGAGCTAACCGCCCCGCCGGAAAAGAGGCCGCATTCTAGAAGGCGGCCGGGGCAACGTCAAGCACGGTTCCTGCGTCCGCTCGATCGAGATCGATCAATCGCGGTTGGCGAGCGTGACGAAATCGTGCTTCTCCATCATCCAGGACACCACGAAACCGGCGACCAGCCCCCAGAACGCCGCGCCAATGTTGAACACGGCGATGTCGGTCACGGTGACGAGGAGGCTCACCAGCGCACCCAGGGTGAACTTGCCGGCAAACGACGCGATGAACGCGCCTTGCAGCACGCGCAGCATCGCCAGGCCGCCGAGCACCATGATGAACGCCTCGGGTGCGGCGAGCATCAGGCCGGTGAAGGTCGGCGCCATCAGCCCGAACAGCACGCCGAAGGTGCCGAACACGAGCGCCGCGGTGTATTGACGCTCGCGCGCGCCCGACGAGGTGAGCAGCGCGTTGGTGGGCCCGGTCAGGCACGAGCTGACCGCACCCACCGCCGCACTGAGGGCGGACCCGATCCCGGACACGACTGCGATCGTATTGACCGGCGCCTCGTGCCCGGCGGCCTTCAGCACCGCCACGCCCTGCCCGTTCTGCACCACCAGCACGGTGATCGCCAGCGGCACGACCAGTTCGAACAGCGCCGCCGCCGACCACACCGGCGCCTGCAGCAGCGGCTGGGCAAAGGTGAACTGGCCGAGCGCACCGGCATCGACGCGGCCCAGCAGCGCAATCGCCAGCGCACCCACCAGCAGCGCCCCGATCACCGGCGGGATCCGCCTGCCGATGGCCGGGTAGGCGGACAGCAGCAGGAACACGACGACCATCGGCGCGGCGATGGCGACGTCCTGATGCAGCGCGCGCACCAGGTCGAGCCCGAAGCGCAGGAACACGCCGGCCACCATCCCCATCACGATCGGCATCGGCAACGCCTGCATGAAGCGCTTGACCCAACCGCTCGCGCCCATGATCAGGATCAGTAGGCTGGTGGCGTAGAACGCGCCGATCACCTCGGCAAAGCTCAGATGCTGGAGCGCCGGCCCGACCAGCACGGTGCCGGGAATCGTCCACGCGAAGCCGAGCGGCATGCGGTAGCGCCAGCTCATCGCGATCGTGATCAGCCCGTTCACGAAGAACACGCCAAACACCCAGGAAGCGAGCTCGGCCTGTGATAGCCCTCCCCTTGTGCCCACGGCGAGGATGATGGCGACCGGCCCCGTGGCCGAGAAGATGAAGCCGATCAGACCGTTGGCAAGGTAGCCCAGACCCGAATCGGAAAAGATGCGCCTGAGCCCGGGAGCCTCGGCGGTGGGACGTTCAAGGTTTGCAAGCATGGAAAGATCACTGTGGACGGTTCGATACGGCACCCATGTGCCCCGTATGATTATTGTTGTTTGCGCCTGATGGATAAATACTTAAAAATAACAACACTATTCACTACAGCCCAACAAAGCGGAAGCCTGCCAACATGGATCGCCTCGAGACGATGCGTCTTTTTACCCGAATCGCCGAACTCGGAAGCTTCAGCCGCGCGGCAGAACAGCTCGGGCTTGCACGCGCATCCGCGACGCAGAGCATCAAGCAGCTCGAGGCGCGGCTGGGCGTTCGTCTGCTCCTTCGCACCACCCGGCAGGTGACGCCGACCGCCGACGGCGAGGCCTATTACCAGCGCTGCCTCGTCATCCTCAACGACGTTGACGACCTCGAGGCGGAGTTCTCGCACGCCGGCCATAATCCCCATGGACGTATCCGGATCGACCTTTCGGGCTCGCTTTGCAGGCTGGTACTGCTGCCTGCCCTGCCCCGCTTCTGCGCGGCCTACCCGCAGATTCATCTGGACATCACCGTCAGCGATCGCCACATCGACCTCATCCGCGAAGGGGTCGATTGCGTGCTGCGCTTCGGCGGCCTGGGTGACGTCCCCCATGTCGCGCGTCGGCTAGCGCAGTTGCCGCAAGTGACCTGCGCCAGTGCCGACTATCTGCAGCGCAATGGAACACCACGAACGCTTGCCGACCTGATCCATCACCGCGCGGTGGATTACATCCCGGCCCCCAACGCGCTGCCGGGTGAGTTGCTTGTCGTCAAGTCGGGCCAGGTTCTGCCCGTCGAACAGCATTTCGCCTTGCGTGGGCGCGACCAGGCCGATCATCGTTTTGAGCAGTACCGTCTTGCCGCAACCGCTTTCGC
>JAANMX010004559.1_pt1 | contig 10822 bp, 7 predicted proteins | sample 7279681 | NCBI WGS metagenome assembly JAANMX01 (sample SAMN14094542, study PRJNA606508) | bioreactor metagenome | isolation source: A lab-scale SPAN reactor treating ammonium-rich wastewater day 351 | place: Ireland: Galway | collected 2018-01-01
CTCCGCGCCGCGAGCATCGACGGCCGAGCGGTGCGTGTGCGCCCGGCGGGGCAGCGCGATGCCTGGCGCGCATGGCGGGTCGAGGTCCCGCACGGGGCGACGCTGAAGCTGCGCTACGCCGGCACGCTCGCGCCCCTCGAACGCGAGCGCGATCACCGGACCGTGCTCCAGGGCATGCCGCCGATGGCCTCGCCCGAAGGCAGTTACCTGCCTGCCGGGTCGGGGTGGTATCCGCGCCCGGGGGTGCTGTTTTCCTACCGGGTGAGCCTGAGCGTGAACGGCGGCCAGCGTGCGCTGGTCGCGGGGCGGCTCGAGGACGAAAGCCTGCCCGCCACGCCCGCCGATCCCTACCGCGCGCGCTTTGCCTTCGATCAGCAGACCGACGGCATCGACCTGATGGCCGGGCCCTGGGTGGTGCGCGAACGCCGCGCGGTGCAGGCTGATGGCCGGCCCTTGCACCTGCGCACGTACTTTCCAGCCGCACTCGATCAGCTTGCAGGCCTGGCCGACGCCTATCTGGCCGACAGCCAAGGGTACATCGAGCGCTACGGCGCGCTCATCGGCGCCTATCCGTTCACCGAGTTCTCGGTGGTAGCCAGCCCGCTGCCGACCGGCTTCGGCATGCCCACCCTGACTTACATCGGCGAGCAGGTGCTGCGTCTGCCGTTCATCCGCGCCACCTCGCTGGGGCACGAGATCCTGCACAACTGGTGGGGCAACGGCGTGATGGTGGACTACGCCCGCGGCAACTGGTCCGAGGGGCTGACCACCTTCATGGCCGATTACGCCTACAAGGAAGCCGAGTCCCCGGCCGCTGCGCGCGCGATGCGGCTTGGCTGGCTGCGCGACTTTGCCGCGGTTCCGGCGGACAGCCACCAGGCGCTGGCCGAGTTCCGCTCGCGCACCCATGGTGCGGCGGCGGCGGTGGGGTACGGCAAGGCGGCGATGGTGTTCGTGATGCTCCGTGACGCCATCGGTGAGGAGGCCTTCGCGCGCGGGATCCGCCTGTTCTGGGCGCGTGAGCGCTTTCGCGTTGCCGGCTGGCCGCAACTGCAAGAGGCCTTCGAGGAGGCCTCGGGACGCCCGCTGGAGGCCTTCTTCCGGCAGTGGCTGACGCTGCGCGGTGGTCCGGCGTTGAGGCTGGAGCGGGCACAGTTGGTGGTGGCGGCCGGTAGCTCGGCGGGGGAGCGCGACGCAGTCCGTCCACCGCAGCCGGATGTGCCCGCTGCCGCGGGATACCGCCTTCGTGTCGAACTCGCGCAGCCGCAACCCGCCTACGCCTTGCGTGTGCCCGTGCAGGTGAGTGCCGGCGAAAGGCATGAAACGCGCTGGACCGACATCGATGGCGCGCAGGCGGTGGTCGATCTGGCGCTCGACTTCGCCCCGGCCGAGGTTCGCCTCGACCCCGACCTGCGCCTCTGGCGCCTGCCGGACGCCTCGCAACTTCCGCCCATCCTGCGCCAGTGGATGGTCGCGCGCGCGCCGCGCGTCGTGATTGCCGATGCCTTGCCCGACGGCGCGCGGGCGGGGGATCCGGCGCTGATCGATGCGGCCGCTGCGCTCGCGAACAGGCTCTTCGAGCGTCCGCCGCTGCGCAGCGAGGCCACCGCACTCCTCGGTGGCGGGAGCGCGCCGGTGCTGCTCGTGGGCACCCACGACGCGGTGGCGCGCGTGCTGCAACGCGCAGGCCTGCCCGGCGCGCCCGAAGCCATGCCGGCAGGCGGCGATGCGCGCGTGTGGACCGCGCAGCGAGCGGGCGCACCGCCGCTGGCCGTGGTGGCGGCAAGGGACGCGGCCGCCCTGCTTGCCGTCGCCCGACCCCTGCCGCACTACGGCAGCCAGAGCTGGCTGGTGTTCGATGGCGGCCGGGTGCTCGCCCGTGGCGTGTGGGAGGCGCCCGGTCAGGCGGTGGCGGTGGAACGCTGAGCGGGTACGGCGCAGGAACCGCGCGCGCCTGCAGAGACGTGATCGCAGGGCGATCAGCCCGCCCGCAATGCTAGACTCCGGCCCGAATCGTCCGCCCGGAAATGCCATGCAGCCACGCCACCTCGTCCTGAGCACAGCGCTCGTCGTCTCGTCCGTCTTCGGTTCCGCGCACGCCGACGAAGCCGCCTTCGTTTCCTGTCTCGCCGGCTTGCGCGCCGATGCGCAGGCGAAGGGGGTGAGCGGGGCGACCTACGATGTCCATACTGCAGCCCTTGCGCCCGACATGGCGGTCATCGATTTTCTCGACGCCCAGCCCGAATTCGTCACCCCGATCTGGGATTACCTCGCCGCGCTGGTCGATGACGAGCGCGTGGCCGACGGACGCGCCATGCTGGCCGAATGGGCGCCGGTGCTGGCGCGGGTGGAGGCCGAGTACGGGGTGGATGCCGCGACCGTGGTTGCGGTGTGGGGGGTGGAAAGCAATTACGGGCGCAACTTCGGCAACCGCCCGCTGCTGACCTCCCTGTCGACACTGTCGTGCTTCGGCCGGCGTCAGAGCTTCTTCCGTGGCGAGTTCTTCACTACGCTCAAGATCATCCAGGATGGCCACGTCGCACCCGAGCGTCTCACCGGTTCATGGGCGGGCGCCTTCGGGCACACCCAGTTCATGCCCTCGACCTTCATGCGCCTGGCGGTGGATTTCGATGGCGATGGCCGCCGCGACCTGGTCGACAGCGTGCCGGATGCGCTTGCGTCGACCGCCAACTTCCTCAAGCGCGCGGGCTGGCGGAGCGATCTGCCCTGGGGCTTCGAGGTCAATCTGCCGCGCGGGCTGGATGTCTCCGGGGCAGGGCGGCGCAACAAGCAGCCGATGTCCGATTGGGCTGCACGCGGCGTGACCCGTATCGACGGCGCGCCCATGCCCGCGGGTGCGACGCCGGCCGGACTGTTGCTTCCAGCGGGCAAGGACGGGCCGGCGTTCCTGGTTACTCGCAACTTCGATGCGCTGTACTCGTACAACGCCGCCGAAAGCTATGGCCTGGCTATCGCCCATCTTTCCGATCGCCTGCGCGGTGCGGCCCCCTTTGCAACCCCGTGGCCGACCGACGATCCCGGCCTGTCGCGTATCGAGCGCCGCGAGCTGCAGCAACTGCTGATCGCCCTTGGGCACGACATCGGTGAGGCGGATGGCATGATTGGCGCACGTACTCGCGAGGCGCTGAAGCTCGAGCAGGCCGCGCTCGGCCTGGCTGCCGACGGCCGCGCCGGCCAGCGCGTGCTGCAGGCCCTGCGCGCGCGCGCGCGCCCCTGACCCGGCGTCCGCGCGCTTGTTCAGGCCGGCGCCCGTCGCCGGTTCGCGCGCTCGATCCGCCGCGCCTCGTCCTGCGTCTGCGCGAGCACTTCCTGCACGTAGTCCATGTGCTCGCCCGCGAGCTGGCGGGCGTCGTCGGCGCGGCGGTCCATGATCGCCTTGTACAGCGCTTCGTGCTGCCCGAGCAGCTTGTCGCGGATCTCGCCGCCCTGCGGGTACATGCCGCCGATGTTGGTCACCACGTTGCGCTCGAGCAATGCGAAGAGGCTGCGGATCGTGTGCAGCAGCACCGCGTTGTGGCTGGCTTCGGCGATCGCGAGGTGGAACAGCGCATCGTTGCGTCCCTCCTCGGCGCGGCTGATCCGTCCCTGACGCAGATAGCTGTCCTGCACGCGCTCGAAGGCGGTCCTCAGCCGCTGCCGGTCAGGTTCGGTGGCGCGCAGCGCGGCGTAATAGGCGCAGGAACCCTCGAGCGTGTGGCGGAATTCGATCAGGTCGCGCTGGGCCTCGGGGTTGTGTTCGAGGAGTTCGACCATCGGGTCGCGAAACGATGACCCGAGTGACTCGCTGACGAAGGTCCCGCCGCCGTGCCGGCTGATCAGCAGTCCGCGCGCGACCAGTTTCTGGATCGCTTCACGCAACGAGGGTCTCGACACGCCGAATCCTTCCGCCAGCGCGCGTTCGGCCGGAAGGCGCTCTCCCGCCTGAAAGCTGCCCTCGAGAATCAAGGCCTCGATACGTTCGACGATGTCGTCGGACAGGCGGCGCTGCTGCACGGGCGTGGGTTTCATGAACGCATTTCCTTGGAGTCGGTTATTCGCGCCGGGGTGCTAGCGGGCATGCGGAGTCCAACTGCCGGGCCGGAGGCGGAGCCGAGGTGATGTCCGCATCGGGAAAATTGATGATTAGGATTGACACGCTCCAAAGGCTCCCATAGTCTGGGTCACAAATTGGTTAAGTGGTATTACCACTTTTTCATTGTCGCTCAAGGAAACTTCTGAATGGAAGGGGGGAATATGATGTTTTTCGTGAAAAACGTGTTTTCAGAGGTGAGTGCGCTGCATAGCCTCGCCGTGGGAGGGTAAGAAATGCAACCAGGTGCCCTGGCCTTCCTGGCCTTTTCGCCAATCCTGCTTGCGGCGATCCTGCTCGTCGGCCTGCGCTGGCCGGCAAAGCGTGCGATGCCGGTCGTCTATGTCATTACCGCGCTCATCGGCCTGTTCGTGTGGGACATGAGTGTCAACCGCGTGCTCGCCTCCACCCTGCAGGGCTTGGTAATCACCGTCGGCGTGCTGTGGATCATCTTCGGCGCGATCCTGTTGTTGAACACGCTGAAGTACTCCGGTGGCATCTCGGCGATTCGCGCCGGCTTCGCAAGGATCAGTCCGGATCGCCGCATCCAGGCGATCATCATCGGCTGGCTGTTCGGCTGCTTCATCGAGGGCGCATCCGGTTTCGGGACGCCCGCGGCAATCGCTGCGCCCTTGCTGGTGGCGATCGGTTTTCCGGCAATGGCGGCGGTGCTGCTCGGCATGCTGGTCCAGAGCACGCCAGTGTCGTTCGGGGCGGTGGGTACGCCGATCATCATCGGCGTCAACAGCGGTCTCGACACCGCAGCGATCGGTGCTCAACTGGCGGCCAAGGGCTCGAGCTGGGAGATCTTCCTGCAGCTCATCACCAGCAATGTGGCGATCATCCATGCGCTGGTCGGCACGGTGATGCCGGTGATCATGGTCATGATGCTGACCCGTTTCTTCGGCAAGGAAAAGAGTTGGAAGGCGGGTCTCGAGGTGGTGCCGTTCGCGCTCTTCGCTGGCCTCGCCTTCACCGTACCGTATGCCTTCACCGGGGTGTTCCTCGGGCCCGAGTTCCCGTCGCTGCTCGGTGGTCTCGTCGGCCTGTCGATCGTGACCACGGCGGCGCACTTCGGTTTCCTCGTGCCCAAGCGCACCTGGGATTTCGCCGACCCTAAGGAGTGGCCGAGCGAGTGGATGGGCAGCGTCGAGATGAAGCTCGACCAGATGCCCCATCACCACCACATTGGCATGGTGCGTGCGTGGCTGCCCTATGTGCTGGTCGGTCTGCTGCTGGTCATGAGCCGGGTATTCCCGGACATTGGTGCGGCGCTCAAGTCGGTGGTCGTCGTGTTCCCCGACATCCTCGGCGAGAAGGGCATCAAGGCTGATTTCCAGCCTCTCTATCTGCCTGGTGGCATCCTGGTGGCGGTGGTGCTGATCACGACCGTCCTGCACGGCATGCATGCCCGCTCGCTGATGAAGGCGGTGGGTGAGTCCTCGCGCGTGCTGGTCGGTGCCGGATTCGTGCTGCTGTTCACGGTGCCGATGGTGCGCATCCTGATCAACTCCGGCGTCAATGCCGCCGACCTGCCGAGCATGCCGATCGCGATGGCGCAGTGGGTGGCCGACAGCGTGGGCAATGTGTATCCGCTGCTGGCGCCATCGGTGGGTGCGCTCGGGGCCTTCATCGCCGGTTCGAACACGGTCAGCAACATGATGCTGAGCCAGTTCCAGTTCGGCGTGGCGAGCACGCTGGGCATCTCCGGTGCTCTGATCGTTGCAGTGCAGGCGATCGGTGCGGCCGCGGGGAACATGGTGGCGATTCACAACGTCGTCGCCGCGTCAGCAACGGTAGGCCTGCTTGGTCGCGAGGGTGCGATCCTGCGCAAGACCTTCTGGCCGACGGTGTATTACGTGCTGATGGCCGGCACGATTGCGATGATCGCGATCTACGTGCTTGGCGTTACCGACCCATTGGTCGCTGCAGGCTAAGCAACGGCCTGCAAGCGAGGCGGGAGGCGCAGGCGTCTCCCGCCTGGCAACTCTTCTGGCGGGCGCAGCGCTGCTGCGCGCCCGCACCGTCGGCATCAGGACACTCGGTGTGCATGCACCATGTAGTTCACATCGGTGTCTCGTCCGAGGCTGTACACGTGGCTCAAGGGGTTGTAGCTGAGGCCGATGATGTCCTCCACGTCGAGCCGGGCGTTGCGGCAATGTCGGGTGAGTTCGGACGGCTTGATGAACTTCGCGTACTCGTGGGTTCCTGCGGGCAACAGCTTGAGCACGTATTCCGCGCCGATGATTGCGAACGCGTAGGACTTCAGGTTCCGGTTCAGGGTGGACAGAAAAACGTGTCCCCCCGGTCTTACCAGGCGCGCGCAGGCCGCGACGGTACTGGCTGGGTCGGGGACGTGCTCGAGCATCTCCAGGCACGTCACGATGTCGAAGGAGTCGGGCGCCTCGTCGGCGAGCGCTTCGGCGCTGATCAGGCGGTAAGCGACCTTGTGCCCGCTCTCGAAAAGGTGCAGGCGGGCGACGCTGAGCGCCTTCTCCGATAGATCGATGCCGGTCACGTCGGCGCCGAGTCCTGCCATGCCTTCGGTCAGAATGCCACCGCCGCAACCGACATCCAGTACCTTCTTTCCGGACAGTGCGGCTTTGCCGTCGATCCAGCCCAGACGCAGCGGGTTGATCTCGTGCAGGGGCTTGAACTCGGAGGCGGGGTCCCACCAGCGGTGGGCGAGGTCGCTGAACTTCTGCAGTTCTGCGGGATCGGCGTTTAGCGTATTCATCGGGAAAGGATAGCCTTGCTCGTGGGCGCTGGAAACAGGGCGTGAATCTGAGGGCGGTGAGTCTGCGCCCCGCAGAAATGAAAAAGCCCCGCCGAGGCAGGGCTTTCGTGAATCGGATCCAGGATTACTTGGAGCCGATGACTTCCACTTCGACGCGACGGTCAGGCTGCAGGCAGGAGATCTGCGCGGCGCGGCCACGGACGTTGTCGCACTTGTTGCCGGTGACCGGCTGGGTTTCGCCCTTGCCTTCGGTGTAGACGCGGTTGGCATCGACGCCCTGCGAGACCAGGTAGGTCTTGACGGCGGCCGCGCGACGCTCGGACAGGCGCTGGTTGTAGGTGGCGGAACCGATGCGGTCGGTGTGGCCGACGGCGAGGATCACTTCCAGCTTGAGCGCCTTGGCCTGGGCGGCCAGTTCGTTCAGCTTGGTCTTGCCTTCGGGCTTGAGGACGGCCTTGTCGAAGTCGAACAGGGCGTCGGCAGCCAGCTTGATCTTGTCGGCGGTGGGCTTCGGAGCGGGGGCGGCAGCAGCGACCGGGGTGGTGCACTTGTCGGCCGGAACGATGTCCGAGTCGCAGGCGCAGCCAACGGGGAAATTACCGGCCATGGCGGTCGAGGCGGCAGCCGGGCTCCAGTAGCCGGTGCGCCAGCACAGGCCAGTACCGCTACGGGCGACGACGTTGCGGGCGTCGATCACGTACGGGATTTCACCTTGGCCAGCAACGACGACGTCGTTGACCTGCGCGAAAGCGCTGGGTGCGGACAGGCCGATCGAGGCGATGGCGGCCAGCATGAGCATCTGCTTCTTGGTTTGTTTGATCATGGTTTCCTCTTAGAAGGGCGAGTCGCCGGAATTGCCACTGAACGAATTGAAGGCACGCAGAATTGCTGTCTTCGCGTCGAGTTGCACCACTATATCCAGTTCAATTACCGACTCTAGTTTGCCACATTGAAGCGAGGCGCAGCAATTCGCTGTCGTTAATATGCAACAGCCGGATGCCTTTGTCCACGCGGGTTTCTCCATTTACCCACACGTGCGACACGTGCTCGCGCCCGGCGACATGCACAAGATGCGACACGGGTTCGAAGCACGGCTGGCAATCGAGTGCGCCAAGGTCGACAGCGCACAAATCGGCAAACTTGCCGCTCTCGATCGAGCCGATCTGCTCGCCCAGGCCGAGGGCCCGCGCGCCGGCCAGGGTTGCCATGCGCAGCACGGCATGGGCGGGGAGGGCGCTGGCATCCATGCTGCCGACCTTGGCGAGGAGGGCGGCGTGGCGCATCTCCTGGATGAGGTCGAGCCGGTTGTTGCTGGCTGCGCCGTCGGTGCCGAGCCCGACGCGCAGGCCTGCGTCCACCAGACGCGGCACCGGTGCGATGCCGCTGGCGAGCTTCATGTTGGAAGTCGGGCAGTGCGCGACACTGCAGTCGTGGCGGGCAAGGAGTTCGAGATCGGCATCATCGAGATGGACGGCATGCACGCCGATCAGGTTTTCGCCCAGTACGCCGAGGCGCGCGAGCCTCGCAAGCGGGCGCACGCCATGCAGTGCCATCGATTCGTCGATCTCGCGCGCGGTTTCGTGCATATGAAGGTGAATCGGTAGCGCGAGCTCATCGGCCATGGCGAGTGCACGCCCGAAGCTGGCGTCCGAGACGGTGTAAGGCGCGTGCGGCGCGATCGAGAATCCGATCAGCGGATGTCCGAGCCATTGGTCGCGCGCCGCCAGGCCCTTGCGCAGGTAGTCATCCGCGTCACTGGCAAAGGCGGTGGGGAAGTCGAGCATGACGAGCCCCACCACCGCGCGCATGCCCATCTCGGCGAAGGCTGCGGCAGCGGCCTCGGGATGAAAGTACATGTCGCTGCAGGTGGTGATGCCGCCGCGCAACATCTCGGCGGCCGCGAGCCTGGTGCCGTCGCGCACGAATGCTGCAGACACATGCCGGGCCTCGGTCGGCCAGATTGCCTCCTGCAGCCAGCGCATCAGCGGCAGGTCGTCGGCGATGCCCCGCATCAGGTTCATGGCCGCATGGACGTGCAGGTTAACCATGCCCGGCATCAGCAGGTGGCGCTGCAGATCGACGGTGGTCGTGGCGTGGAAGCGTTCCTTCGCCTGCGGCTGGGGCAAGACGGCAACGATGCGACCGTCACGGACGGCGACCGCGTGGTGGTCGAGGACGACGCCTGCGGGTTCCACAGGAACGACCCAGCGTGCGTGAATGACGAGGTCGACAACTTCACTCAAGAGCGTTCTCCGGTTTGGGGGTGGAACTGGCTTCTTCTGTCATGCCGGGGATGGATTTAAGCATGCACGAGCGCTCGGGGACAGTTCGAGTTACTCGCGCCGTTATCGCGGCCGGACGTGGTTTGTGGCTGCGTACGGCATGACCCGTTTTCGGCGGCCTGGCCTTGCGCTCGCAGGGAAGAGCGGGTTCGTGCAACAATCCGCCCATTCGTCAAGCACCGCCCTGGCGCGCGCCCATCCAAACGCATGAACCGAACTCCTGAGCGTATCGGCAAGTACAGAATCATCAGGGAGATTGGCCGCGGCGCCACGGCCGTGGTCACTCGGTTACCCGTCGAAATCGCCGGATCGGGGAAATCGAGCAACTGGAACACGTCGTACACGTTGTTGCGGACGATCGGCAGGTACAGCGACCGCCGTTTGCTGGTGTACTCCGTGGCGTCCTGCGACGTGTGGTTGAACAATCCCCGCCGACCACTGGAAGCCTCCGGCACCAGCGGCATGAAAGCCGGCTGCCACGGCTGCCTCAACCTCAGCATCCTCGACGGCTGGTGGCGTGAAGGCTACGACGGCGAGAACGGTTTCGCCATCGGCGAAGACGCCCACCCGGAATCCGTCGAAGAGCAGGACCGCCTCGACAGTGCCAATCTTTACAAAGCCCTCACCGAAGAAGTCATCCCCTGCTTCTTCAATCGCGACGCCCAGGGTATCCCCCGCCAGTGGATTCAGAAGATCCGCCACGCCATGGCCACCCTCGTCCCGCAATTCAACACCGAACGCATGGTCCGCGAATACACCGAGAAGTACTACCTCAAGAGATAGCTGGAGCCAGATGCCGGAATAACCGATGGAAGGCCCGTACCGAGGAGGGGCCTTGCCTCGACCGACCGGGCTTCCGAGGCAACTTCACAGTTGCCGCGCCACCCGGCGGAAATGGTAGCCCACAATCGCAAACTCGATGGCGCGCCGGAATTGATGGGGACGGCGCAGGAGCGTGCTCCAAAAAAATCGCCAGTAGGCCACGCGTCCCCGATACCAGATGCCCAGCAGCCAGAAGGACTTCAGGAAGGCCATGAAGTCCGACCAGGAGAGCCGCAATCGCGGTCCGGTGCGACAGCGATGGTTTTGCAGAAACGTTCGCACGCGCTGGTAATAAATCTTTGGCTCGTAAAGCCGCTTCATCAAATCCCGATAGCCCGTTTGTAGGAAGTCGCGACTCAGCTTGGGTTGGAAATTCAGCTCCGCCTGGGTGTTGTTGCCACTGCTCTCGGTTTCGAGTCGGCCTTCCAGCTTAAGCCGTTGCCAGAGGCGGGTCTGCGGCAGTGCCGTCAGCAACCCGACCATCGCCGTCACCACACCCGAATTCTGAATGAACTCGAATTGCCGTTTGAAGATGTCGGTCTTGTCGTTGTCGAAGCCTACAATGAAGCCGCCCATGACTTCGAGTCCGGCGTTCTGCAACGTCCGCACCGCCGCCACCAAATCGCGCCCGCGATTCTGCAACTTGCGACATTCCTCCAGCGATTCCTTGGAGGGGGTTTCAATGCCGACGAAGACCTTGGCAAACCCGGCCTCCACCATCAACGAACACAACTCGGCATCGTCGGCCAGGTTGACCGAAGCCTCGGTAAGAAAGCCCATGCTGTGCCGGGTGCGCCGCCGCCAGGCCACCAGCTCACGCAGCAACGCCCGGGTGCGCCGTTTGTCGCCGATGAAATTGTCATCCACGATGAACACCATGTCCTTCCAACC
>JAANMX010004560.1_pt1 | contig 10821 bp, 7 predicted proteins | sample 7279681 | NCBI WGS metagenome assembly JAANMX01 (sample SAMN14094542, study PRJNA606508) | bioreactor metagenome | isolation source: A lab-scale SPAN reactor treating ammonium-rich wastewater day 351 | place: Ireland: Galway | collected 2018-01-01
TGAAAAAAAGATTACATTTATTGTCTCAAATTGAGATAACAAAAACTATAAAAAATGAATTTAAATTATTCTAAAAGTCTCGGGTTAATCGCCGTACTTTATTTCACTTTTGGAGTTAACGCTCAGGTTTCAGATTCTATAAAAGAAAAGAATATTGAAGAAGTAGTAGTGATTGGTTATGGATCTGTAAAAAAGAAAAATGCCACCAGTGCTATTGAGAACATTAAAGCTGACGTCTTCGAAAATCGCCCGATTTATAACGTTGGCCAGGCATTGCAGGGAAATGCCGCCGGTGTAAGCGTTATCCAGAATTCCGGTAAACCGGGACAATCGCTGAACGTGAAAATTCGTGGTAACAACTCCATTTCATCGGGAGTAAATCCTTTGTATGTGGTCGATGGAATCCAGACATTTGACATCAGCGGAATCAACACCGACGATATTGTGGATATGACGATCCTGAAAGATGCTACATCCACTGCGATTTATGGTATCAACGGTTCAGGAGGAGTTGTTATCATCACTACAAAAAGAGGAAAGGCGAACAAGCCTCAATTGAATTTTAATGCGTATTGGGGAATTTCTAATAAAGTAGACAACGTCGATGTTCTCAATCCGGAACAATACAAAGCTCTGATATCCGAAATAAATCCGGCCTGGTTAAATACGATTAACGATCCGATGTATGCCGGAATTAATACGGATTGGAGAAAAGAAGTATACCGTACTGGCTTTGATCAGAATTATAACGTCAACTACGCATTCGGAAATGAAAATGTAAGAGCTTATACGGCATTGGGATATCAAGGGATCACTGGTATCGTTTCTCCTTCAGATTTCGGAAGAACTTCTGCGAAAGTAAATCTTGATGCGAAAGTTACCAACTGGTTGAAAGTAACTTCAAGTATAAATTACATCCATACAAGCTTAAACAATACGTCAGATAATAACGCGGGAGCACAAGGTGGTGTAATCTTGTCTGCATTAACAACGCCTACTTTTATGCCCGCTTACGGAAGTCAGGTGAATATAAGACCTACCGATTCGTCAGGTGAATATTTGAATGGCTACAAAGACGGACAATTTGCATTAAACCCTTTTACGGGAGGTTGGGAAAACCCGGTTTCTTTTATGAACAGGGAATCCGACAGAACCAAAACTCAAAGATTTTTATCCAATCTGGGAATTGAGGTTAACCTTCTTAAAGATTTAGTTTGGAAATCCAGCGTTTCCTTAGACCATATCACCTCTACAAACGACCGGTTCCTGGATCCATATCGTTCCGAATGGGGAAGACAGCAGAAAGGAAGTGGCTCTGAAACGAATTTAACTTTCCAGGATTTCAATTTTGAAAATACACTGAACTATACCCTGAAATCAGGAATTCATGATTTAGGATTACTGGGAGGTTTCCAAATACACGAACGTATGACTGATAGTCAGGAATATTGGGGAAGCCAATTTGCAGACCCTTTACAGTCTCACTTTGTTTATGATGCCTCTAATCCGGCTCACGGAGAAAGATACAGAAAGGAAATTTTAAGAGAAGCATCATTCTTTGGTAGAGCTGTTTACACTTTGGCCAATAAGTATACAGTAATGGCGGTGTTCCGTGAGAATGGCAGCTCGGCGTTAGCAGATGATAAAAAGTGGGGATTCTTCCCGGGAGTATCTGCTTCATGGAACATTGGAAACGAAGATTTCTTAGCAGATAATAATGTAATCTCCGAACTGAAAGTAAGAGGTGGCTGGGGAAAAACAGGGAATGCTTCCGGAATACCTGTCTATGCTCATTACAATTTGGAGAGACTTAATAAAGAAGGTGGAAGCTGGTCTACTTACCAATGGGGTAGTGATATAGGATGGGAAGTTACGACTGATACTAATGTCGGGGTAGATTTTGGCTTTGCTAACAACCGGATCAAACTTACAGCAGATTTTTATAAGAGAAAAACCGATGATCTGATTATGCCGATTGAAATGGGATCTATAGGAAATATCTTGAGAAACGTAGGTTCCATGGAAAATGAAGGGATGGAATTCACCTTAAATACGGTAAATATTAAAAATGAAAATCTTACATGGAACACCAATTTCAACATTTCATTTAACAGAAATAAAGTTTTAGAACTTAAATGGCAGCCAAATATTTATAAAGCCGGAATTCCGGGCGCAGGGAACTTAGTAAGATTCTCTGCAGGACAACCGGTTGGTGCTTTCTATGGTTATCAGTTTGGAGGAGTAGACGTTGCAACAGGAGAAATTATCTATAATGATCTTGATGGAAACGGTATGCTGAATGCTGCGGGTGACAGAACTTTTATAGGAGACCCGAATCCTGATTTTACATTCGGATTTACGAATAACTTTTCGTACAAAAACTGGTATATGGATTTGCTGATAACAGGATCTTATGGAAATGACATCTATAACGCTTCCCGTTTCGAGTTAGAAATGATGAATGATCACAAAAATCAGTCAACCAATGTACTGAACAGATGGATGAAAGCTGGTGATATTACCGATGTACCAAGAGCTAATGCAGCAAATGCGAAATTGGTTTCCGACAGATTTATCGAGGATGGCTCTTTTATCAAGCTGAAAAGTGCAACACTGGGATATAATTTCACTACACCGTTCAAAGGAATCAGTAAGCTTAATGTATATGTAACCGGTCAGAATTTATATACCTGGACTGATTATACAGGATTCGATCCGGAAGTTAATGCATTTGCTTCTACTAACGGAGTTTCGGGTATCGATTACGGAACTTATCCTCAGGTAAGAACGTTTATTTTGGGACTAAAAGCTAATTTCTAATCATTTAAATTTAACAATTATGAAACTTAATAAAACTATATATTATCTATTTTTGGGTACTGCATTAAGTATGGGAACCGTTTCCTGTGCAGATTATCTGAATACAGAACCAATTACAGACAAAGGTTTTGATCTCACCGAAAATCCCTATACTAAAGCTTCCGAGGCCGAAGACCTAATGAAATCAATGTATGTAGGTCCGGGGTTTGGACATTCTAACTACTGGCAGCTGGATTATTTTGCGAATGGCGGAATGCAGACAGATGAGGCTTATGTAAGTGGGGACAATCAGGATAACAGACAGCAGGCAGAATACAGAATTCTATCTACAAACGGCAACGTTGATAGAAACTGGAAAGCAATTTATGAACTGATCAATAACTGCAATAAAGTGCTTAATTATGTTGACGGTATACAGGATCCTGCATTAACCGCAGAACGAAAAGCAGAGATGAAAGCCGAAGCCGCTATTGTAAGAGCATTGTACTATTTTCATGCGGTACAGCTTTGGGGAGATGTTCCAATAGTAACCAAAGCCGTTATCGGAGTTACTTCTGAAAATTTTGAGGAGATCTATAACCAGGTTTTTCCGGCGAGAAAATCTAAAGAAGAGGTATATTCATTTATTATCTCGGATCTGGAAGGGGCCATACTTGCGGCTCCCGGTTCTTCAGTAAGCAAATACCGCGCAACGAGAGGTGTTGCGCTGGCACTTTTAGCTAAAGTATACGCAACAAAACCTAACCCGGATTATGCTAAAGTTGTTCAGTATGTTGATCAGCTATCAGGATCTTACAGCCTTTTACCGGATTACAATCATCTGTTTGATGGTAATCATAATGCCAATGCAGAATCTATTCTGGAAATTAATGCAGACGCAAGCAATATCTGGTGGTGGGGAACAGGAATGTTTATTGGTGACGGATGGCAGCGTTTCAATTTGCCAACCCACGATTTGGTAAATTCGTTTGATGCTCAGGGTGATAACATCAGAAAAGCAAATACCATTAAGTTTGATGTCGGAGTTAGCGACACCTACTGGACTGATAAAAACCACTATCCGTTTGCCTATAAGCAAAGAATTCAGGACGGAACACAGCATACCTACATCATCAGATACGCAGACATGCTGTTATTAAAAGCTGAAGCTAAGGTGAATCTGGGAGCATATGCCGATGCAGAAGCTTTAATTAATCAGGTAAGAAACCGTGTTTCCCTACCGAATGTAGCAACTATTACCAGCAAAGAAGACGGTATGAACAAAGTTTTGAAAGAACGTTTGCTGGAGCTTGCTTTTGAAGGCCACAGATGGTTCGATCTTAAGCGTACAGGCAAGGCTTTAGAGATCATCAAAGCAAGAACCAATGGACAGGGAAGTCAATTAAGCTATGTAAACAATCTTACAGAACAAAGATTGTTGTGGCCAATTCCTCAGTCTCAGATGGATAACAACCCGAACCTTACCCAAAACGCTGGATATTAACTTTGATGATGATAAAATCAAATAAATCTTTATTAAAAAGTGCTGCACTTAGCGGTGTGGCACTTTTTTCATTATTTTCCTGCGGGAATAGAGTGTTGACAGAAACCGAAAATTCAGAAGCAAAAAAAATCGAATTTTGGCTCACAAAAGGTGATGGCTCTGTAAAACTGCAGCAACAGAATGCATTCCATTTTGATAATGTATCGAACAGTTTCCCCAACATAGAAATTGATGAATCACAGAAATTTCAAACCGTTGACGGATTTGGATACACCCTTACCGGTGGAAGTGTTCAGGTCATCAACACGCTTGCAGCCGATAAAAGAAAAGCGCTTTTAAACGAAATTTTCGGAAATGACGGGAATTCCATTTCTGTAAGTTACCTGCGATTGAGTGTAGGCGCTTCAGATCTTGATGGTGAAGTTTTTTCCTACAATGATCTTCCGCCGGGACAGACGGATCTCAATTTAGAAAAATTCAGTTTGGCAAGAGACAAAAATTTAATCGCCATGCTGAAGGAAATTCTCGCCATCAATCCAAAAATTAAAATAATTGCTGCACCCTGGTCACCTCCAGTTTGGATGAAAGATAACGGAAGTTCGATTGGCGGAAGTTTGAAGCCTGAATTCTACGGAGTTTATGCTAAATATTTCGTGAAATATATTCAGGGAATGAAAAAGGAAGGAATCACCATTGATGCGATCACACCTCAAAACGAACCGCTTCATCCGGGAAATAATCCAAGCCTTTTGATGACTTCCGAAATGCAGAAAGATTTCATTAAAAATCATTTGGGTCCGGAATTTAAAAAATCTGGCGTTTCTACGAAAATTGTTGTATACGATCACAACTGCAACAAACCCGAATATGCCATCAATATTTTAGATGATCCGGAAGCCAATAAATATATCGACGGATCTGCGTTTCACCTTTACGAAGGCGATATTTCAGCTTTAAGCACGGTTCATAATGCACATCCCAATAAAAATCTTTATTTCACCGAACAATGGACGGGTTCTAAAGGTAATTTCAAAGATGATCTGAACTGGCACACAAAAAACGTAATCATCGGCTCAATGCGAAACTGGAGCAAAATCGCCCTGGAATGGAATTTAGCCAATGATACTGCTTTCCAGCCGCACACTCCGGGCGGATGTACCGAATGTAAAGGCGCCATCACCATTAATTCTTCCGGGGATTTCACCAGAAATGTTGCTTATTATATTATTGGACATGCTTCGAAATTTGTTCCTCAGAATTCGGTTAGAAATGCTTCAACACAAACTGAAAGTATTGCTACAGCAGCATTTACAACTCCTTTGGGTAAAACAGTACTCATCGTACAAAATGACAGCGAAAGTGCAGAGAACTTTAATATTAAGTTTAAAAGAAATTCTGCTTCTGTCTCAATTCCGGGTAAATCTGCGGCAACGTATATTTTTTAAAAAAATCTGATTAATGCAACAGAAAATCATCATACTTTTATTCTTTTTCGTGGTAAAGTTATTTACGGGAGCCGTATCTGTATCTCATTTTTTCTCTGATAATATGGTATTGCAGCGTGATGCGAAAATTCCGGTTTGGGGATTTGCTGATCCCAACGAAAAAGTAACTGTTGCATTCAAAAATCAGATAAAAACAGCTGTAGCTGATGCTTCCGGAAATTGGAAAGTAATTTTAAATGAAGAAAAATTTGGTGGTCCGTTTGAAATGAAAATTTCAGGCAGTAATCAAATTATCATAAAAAATATTTTAATTGGCGATGTCTGGCTTTGCAGCGGACAAAGCAATATGGAGTGGAATCTTGCAAGAGTTGATGGTTATCAGACTGAACTAATTGAGCAGAATTTTCCTCTAATCAGACATCTGAAAATTGAAAGATCAATTAACACTTTGCCGCAGAAAAATATCGAACCGACCGCGTGGAAAATTGCCAATGCTTCAACGATAGGAGATTTTTCGGGTGTTGCTTATTATTTTGCTAAAAAAATGTATGGGGAAACCAAAATTCCAGTTGGCATCATCAATTCTTCATGGGGCGGAACTAATGTTGAAACCTGGATTCCAAGAGATGGTTTTGAAAATTCCGAAGACTTTAAAGCCATGATTTCAAAAATGCCAAAAATCTCTCTGGATTCTTTGGTAAAATTTTCCACTGCTTCGAAAATTGCAGCTCTTCAAAAAAAACATCAGATAAACATTAAAGATTTCAATGAAACTTCGTACTTAAAAAGTGATTTTGATGACACCAAACTTCCGGAAATCTATCAGCCTAAAAGATGGGAAGATCAGGGTTTTGATGGTTTAGATGGAATTGTTTGGCTTAGAAAAAAAGTGACTTTAACTCCGGAAGATCTCAGCGGGAACGCGCAGCTTTTTCTTTCTCAGATCGATGACGAAGACATTACCTATTTCAATGGAAATCAAATAGGAACCAACAATTCCTATGATGCAGAACGGGTTTACACAGTTCCACAAAATTTGCTGAAAGCAGGCGAAAATTTAATTGTTGTAAAAATTATAGATAACGGAAGCGGCGGCGGAATCTGGGGCGAACCTGAAAAATTAAAACTGGTTACCCCAAAATCATCAATTCCACTTACCGGAAACTGGAAAATAACCGTAGAAAAAATCTTCAACCGAATTAATGAAAATGAATTTCCGTCTTTGGCTTACAACGCCATGATCGCTCCGTTGGTGCCATTAAAAGTCAAAGGTTTTCTTTGGTATCAGGGCGAATCGAATGAGGATCGAGCGGTGGAATACAACAAAAGTTTTCCTCTGCTGATCAATAGCTGGAGAGAAAAATTCGGAAAACACCTGCCATTTTATTATGTTCAGCTTGCAACTTTTGAAACGCCTGGTAACAGCAACGAAGGAAGCGCCTGGGCCGAACTGCGCGAAGCCCAGACCAATACTCTGAAATTACAAAATACAGGCATGGTTGTAACTACAGACATCGGAAATCCAAAGGATATTCACCCCGGAAATAAAAAATCAGTAGGTGAAAGACTGGCAAATCTTGCCTTGAATAATGGGCAGGTAAGTCCGGTTTTTAATGATTTCAAAATTCAGAAAAATAAAATTTCGGTTGGTTTTAAACCGTCTGTAAACCTTAAAACATCAGATAATTCTGCAGAAGTTAAAGGTTTCGAAATTGCAGGAAACGATAGAATTTTTTATCCGGCAACGGCAAAAATCTTTAAAAATAGAGTAGAAGTATACAGTGATAAGGTTAAAAATCCTGTTGCAGTAAGGTTCGGGTGGAAAGGAAATGCTTCAGAGAACAATCTGTTTACGGAAAACAACCTGCCGGTTTCGCCCTTTAGAACTGATGATTTTCCGCTCACAACAAAAGAAGCGAAATATAAGGTTAATCTTGATTAATAGAAAGATAATAGAAATACTAAAAAAAATAATGATAATGAGAAAAACATTGATTACATCGATCCTGCTTGGAACTTTCGTAACTGGATTCAGCCAGAATTACTGGAAAAACAGTACAAAGAAAACAGCAAAAGTAATCCTTACCAATGCAGCGACTAAAGAAAAACTTCAGGATAAAGGCCTGGTAAAGTTCGAAAAAATGGCCCAGCCAAAAGAAACCGATGCCTGCATTTTTGTGGATCCTGATTTTAAATATCAGAAATTAATCGGTATTGGCGGCGCTATTACAGATGCGTCAGCCGAAACGCTTTATAAAATGCCGAAGGCAAAACAGAAAGAAATTCTGGAGGCATATTACGGTAAAAACGGCTTGGGATACACCATCGTAAGAACCAATATGAATTCCTGCGATTTCTCTAGCGAATCCTATACCTATGTAAAAGATGGTGATGTGTCGCTTAAATCTTTCTCTGTAGCGAAAGACGAGAAATACAAAATCCCGATGATTAAGGAAGCCCAGAAACTCATCGGTGATCAGTTTACGTTTTATTTTTCGCCGTGGAGCCCGCCGGCATGGATGAAATCTAACAACAGTATGCTGAAAGGCGGCAGGCTGAAAGATGAATATTACCAACCGTGGGCAGAATATTACATTAAATTCATAAAAGAATACGAAAAACGCGGAATGCCGGTTTGGGGTTTAACCATACAAAATGAACCTATGGCAACGCAAACATGGGAATCGTGTATTTATACCGCTGAAGAAGAAGGCGATTTCCTGAAGAACAATCTGGGACCAACTTTATGGAAAAACGGTTATCAGGATAAGAAAGTAATCATCTGGGATCATAACCGTGATTTAATTTATCAGCGTGCAACAACCACGCTGCAAGATCCCGAAACGGCAAAATATGCACACGGGATCGGTTATCACTGGTACGAAACATGGAACAATAAATCCCAGCTTTTCGATAACTTAGAAGAAACCCAAAAGGCGTTTCCGAATATGTTCCTGGCATTTACAGAAGGTTGTAAAGAGCAGTTCAAAATGGATCAGATTTATGATGTTTCCCTGGGTGAACTTTACGGACGCAATATGCTTAATGATTTCAACAAAGGTACTGCACTCTGGACGGACTGGAATGTTCTTCTGGACGAGACCGGCGGCCCGAATCATGTTGGTAACTTCTGTTTTGCACCCATTATTGCCGACACCCGAACCGGTGAAGTGCATTATACCTACGAATATTACTACATCGGTCATGTATCTAAATATATCAAGCCAGGTTCGCAGAGAATCGGTAATTCGTCAAACAGAGCAGCACTCATTTCTACTGCGTTCATGAACGAGAATGGTGAGTTGGTTACTGTAATTATGAACGAATCTGATCAGGATACCGATACTTACCTATGGATTGAAGGGCAGGCCGCAAAATTGTCGGTTCCGGCACATTCCATTCAAACTGTGATAATATAACTAGTTTCTGTATTTTTTCATAACGAAAGAGCAACCAATTTTGGTTGCTCTTTTTTATTATTGATTGAGAGTAATTATTTCGTTTTAAAATTCTTTTCAAAATTTGTACAGTCGATAGACTTCAGCGTGTGGCCTTCATATTTAAGCTGTGCCGGATTTGCATAAAAATCTTTGTTACTTTCGGTTTTATGTTCACCAATTCCTTCAATTAAATTTCCGTCTTTTCTAAGAAAATAGATTTCGCGTTCCGAAGTTGTTCCTTCGGCCTCGAAAGTGTAATTTAACATAAGTGTATCCCCATTTTGTGTTCCTATCAGGTCGCCGATAGAACTGTCTTTCTCAAAGTTTTTATATCGCATTTTCCCGGTTATAGTACCTAAATTATCATCCAGCGAAACAAAAAGCGTGTCTTTTCCTGTTGCTTCCATATAACACGTCTGTAGGGTAGAAGATTCTACAGGTTCATTGCTTTCCGGAACAGTGATAGAGTCGGGAGTTGTAGTTTGTATATCAACAGTTTCGGTTGTTTTTTTCTCACAACTTACCGCTGTAAGTATCATTAATGCTGATAAAATTAAGTTTTTCATAGAAGTTTTTAAGAATATTTAGGATTTTTTGGACAGTTTAAAAGCAATAATATTATGTTAAATAATATTAGAAAATACATTCAACTTTGCTGAAGACAAAACTTTTGGTAAAATCGATTTTCGAAGGTTCTGCGAACACGGTTGTGGAATCATTTATCTTTTCAACTTCACCAATGCCTTCGTAAAGCTTACCTGATTTGCTCAGAAGATAAATTTCGTTGAAACTGATATTTCCGCCGGTTGCAGTTCTTGACAATAATTTAAGAGTATCACCGGATTTGGTTCCAGTGAAAGTTCCCGTTGAGGAATTGCTGGATTGTGGATTATTGTAAAGCAAACTGCCGGTAATATTTCCTGCGGAGTAAATCACGGAAAGCTTTACAGAATCCTGACCGTGCACAGCTTCGTAACATGTTTCTAAATTTTCTAACTGCTGAGAATCGCCTGTAAGATTTTTTTCTGCAGACTTATCAGAATTCTGCTTGCAGCTGAAAAGAGAAAACATGATGGCCGGTATTAATACGTAATTTTTCATGATAGATTGTATTTGCTGATTAGCTTTGTAAATATAATACTATTTAGTTTAAGGTATAAATTCTCATAATTTAAAAACTCCTATAATTTATATTATGTTAAATTGGATTTGTTTCTGCAGAACCAAGTAAGTTCTTACGCTTGGCAATCATTTTCCTTCTGTAACCTACTGCTATAGCATTTATGGTTAACAAAAATCTCCCGATTTACCGGGAGACTTTTTATTATTTTTTGAGACATTTCTCAAGGAACTGATCCTGTTCCCACAAAACATGCAGAATACTTTCTTTGGCTGCATAACCGTGAGATTCTTTCGGTAAGAGAACCATTCTTACAGGTGCACCCAGATTTTTCAGTGCCTGGAAATATCTTTCGGTCTGTAGCGTGAACGTTCCTGGATTGTTATCGGCTTCACCGTGAATAAGCAACATTGGAGTTTTCATTTTGTCAGCATTCATAAATGGCGACATGGTGTTGTAAACTTCCGGTACATCCCAATAATTTCTTTGCTCAGACTGGAATCCAAACGGCGT
>JAANMX010004561.1_pt1 | contig 10819 bp, 10 predicted proteins | sample 7279681 | NCBI WGS metagenome assembly JAANMX01 (sample SAMN14094542, study PRJNA606508) | bioreactor metagenome | isolation source: A lab-scale SPAN reactor treating ammonium-rich wastewater day 351 | place: Ireland: Galway | collected 2018-01-01
GGACATCTTCATTGACGAAGGCTGGCGATTGTTGCGAAGCGGTCCTTTCACCGATCTGCTGGACGAACTCGGAAGACGGGCGCGCAAACGCGGCGTGGGCGTGACACTGATCACTCACCTGCCCGCCGACTTGATGAAGAATCCCACTTCACTAAGTTTGGCATCCACCGCCTTCATTGGCCGGCTCGGACCTGATGAGGCTTTTGCTTTCTATCGTTCGCTTGGTGTGCCCGAAAGTGAAGCGCGCAGAAATGCCGAGACCACATCACGATTGCCGCCGCGAGTGTTTCTCGCGGCACCGTCTGCAGGACGCGGCGCGTTATTCCCTGTATTGGTTTCCATTCCTCCGACATGGATCCAATTCTGGAAACAACTCGGGGCAACTGGAGTCTCGCGATGATCTGTATCAATTGCGGATACGAACATGCCATTGCTCCAGATCAATGTCCTTTATGCAAAGGGGAATGGCAGGGCTGGGAACTGCTCTTTGCCCCGCATGCCCTCGATGATTTGCGTGCGCAGGTGATGAGTTGGATTGGGCAGCTGCCTACCGTCACAAATACACCAACTTCGACTTTTACGCCGACCAACACGGCAACGACTGGTCTTTTGATTGGCATTCCAATGAAGTACCAAACGGGCAATACACGTTGCTCATGCGGGGACAGGATCGGGCTGGCAACGTCGGCGATCCATCTTCTATCACGCTGGTTATTGTTCGATCTTGAACTCCCTCTGGCGTGGAAGGAGTTGACCGGACGAGATATTGGAAGTATGGAACGCCTGTGGGTATACCTGCAGAACGGGACATAATCCAAGGTTATGGATTTTCCTCCTGTGCTGGACGAGAATCCTGTACTATCCCCGTGCGCGCTGAGGGAGGGAGCCGCGCCTCGAAACAGGAGCAGACTTTCGGTTGGGAACGACGCGGGCTTGTCCCATCCCGATCGTGGAGTGATGCCCGACGCCGCTATAGAATGCAAACCGCGCCAGGGATTGCATCACCACGTCCGCGCCGTCCCAATAGGGCTGCCATTGTTGCAGCGTATTGGCTTGCGACAGGAGGGAGAAACCGACGGTTCCGGTAAAACCGGTTGCAGCGCCGCGCGTCCTCTCGGCAAATTCCCAATGGACGGTGTTGACCGCGGTCAATTCATTGACGATGATGCTGTCTTCGGCAAAGTCGGGCCACAAATCCTGGATCTGCATCGCTTCAGGACAGGAGGCGTTCCATTTTTCTCCCAGACTCCGAAAGACCTTTCCCGGAACGGGCAAGGCAATATCCCTGCGATTGCTGCGGAAAGCGGTGGGCGAGACGAATTCCATGCGCACGTCGCGCGGGACTTTTTCATAACGTCCATCCTGCGCGATCTCGGCAAAGGAGGTCTGTCCCGCCCAGGGATGTTCGCGCGGGTTGAGGGTGTAACCGTCAATGCGGAAGTTCATTTTGTAGAGGGTGAGCGTTTTGGGGAGTTTTTTCAGGACGCTGGCAAGAAACACTTCGGAGAGTTCTTCGCCGATGGCAGTGATGCGAAGCCAGCATTCCTGTCCCTCTTTGAGCCAGTCGCCTGCTTTGTGCGGATGCCCATAACGATCCAGCAGCGTGGAAACGGTGAAGGGTTTGACGCCGCCTTCATCGTGCAATGACTCTGCCAGGCGCGGACGATGGCGCATGACCTGGTTGAGGAACCACGCCTGCGCCGGTCGCCCCAACGCGCCGAAGATGGGGGCGGAGGCGGTGGAGGTGAGGAAGAGGACGGCGGAGAGGAGCATGGAGTCTTGCTTACTCTATGAAGTATCCATATCCCGCGCTGGTCTTGCCGCCTGCGCCGAGTTCGAGCAGACCGCCCTCCAGCCAGCGGCGCGCGAGTTTCACCATTGCAGGATGATCGTCAGGCGCTTGCTGCTTGATTTTCTCGATCTGGTCGCCCTTCCACCAACTAAATTTGGTTTGTTTCTTTTCTGAAGCAGGTTCGTTATCTTGCGGCGAACTGCGCCAGCCGATGGCAAAGCGGAAGACCGTTCCGGATGCGACGGTCAGGAATTTGACTGGGTTGGGGTTTTGCCAGTTGGTGGGGAATATTCCCTGCTTTCCATCGCGGTCATTGTAATAATCAGGGTAGTGCGGATTCATGATGTCCAATTCCAATTTGGGCACGGCATAAGGAATAGCGTCAAAGAAGATGGCTTTCCCGGCTGTGTCGGTCGTGCCAAATATGGTACGGAAGGCTTCTGCCATTTTGATGATGTCTGCACTTGGCTGACAGGATTCGAACTCATCCTTGAAATTCTTTTCTACATCACGCGAGAGCGTTGTGTCGAGCGCGCTCAACAGCCCAACTTCTTCTGGTTTTATATGATTATTCTCTGCCACTTTGGCGCGGATAGTTTCAAGTTTCTTTTCTTCGAGCAGGGATGCAATTTCCAGCAACCCATACGCCCGCGCCAGACCTTTCAGGCTGCTGCCCGGCAGATAGGGAAATCCGTAACGATGGAAAGTGAAACCAATTTCGAGACTGCCTTTGCGACCAAGACCCGCGATGAGACGCCAGTCGGTTTTCATTTCAAACGGTTTGGCGTCTGCTGTATCAATAAGGCGCTCCCAACGCGCGTTCCAAGCCTTGATAAGTCCGTCTTTTTCTTTGTCGGGCTTAGCAAGATTACCATAGGCTTCGAGGACAGCCCGCAAACCAACTTCTTTAAGTGTGGAATCGTCTTTGATTTCTGGAACATACCGCTCGAAAATCAAGCCAGCGTTTTGGAGTTGCGTTCCTTTGTATTTGGGAACTTTGTTTCTTTCATCGTATTCCCAAATCGTCCAAAATGCTTCCTGGCTGGCTTGCGGAATTGGGATTTTGTAGTCCGACATCAAGACTCCTTGTCTCTAGGAAGTTCCGACTCGGCAAATCGTTTCAGCCAGATGAAAAAAGCGGTGGCTTCGATTGTGGCGCGGCGATAATCGTTCGTCTTTGCGACATTCGTTATCCAATCCACAAGATCATTTTTTCCTAATTTCATACCACCATCTTTGTTCAGCCAGCCTTCGATGTGTTTCAGAATTTCACCGTGAGCAATATTTTCGGGGGATTCCTTCCCCCTTTCTTTAGGAGTTGCTCTTGCGCGCCAAAATGCCAGCGTTTGCCCTAGTCCGTTCGTTTGAATATCCGCTGACGCTTTTTGCGCAAGAGTACCATACTTGCTTTTCACCTCATCAGAAGGATTGTTCTTGATCTTCTGGATTTTCTCCCAAGCAAATTTAGCGCGCTCACGTTCCAGATCGCGTTGTTTACTCATGCCCCACCTCCCAGCCGCAAAGTAACCACGCCCTGACCCGTCGTTTCGTCGCCGCCCATTTGCATTTGGTTGTTGGGCAATTTGCCGAGGGCGGTGCGGAAAAGCGTCATCACATCTTTGCCGTTTGATCTATCTTCACGGTTGCGCGCATTGGTGGCGATGATGGGAGAGTACAACAGCGTGTCCAGGGGCAGGCTTTCGCTCGTCCACAGCGCCCCGCCCTTGACGACCTTTTTATCGGGATCGAGTGCGATGTGAGTTTGAACCTCCGTGCTATATTTGACGAAATCGCGGAAATCCTCATCGGGAAGGATGCACAGGTTGGTTTTGAGTTTGTCCGTCCAGTAGGTATAACCGTTCGGAAAGGCGTTATCCGCCAGCCAGCCCGCGAATTCCGTTTCCTTCTTTTTGATCTCGGCATCTTTGGTCGCATCAAAAGCGTATTCTTCGAGGACAACCTGTCCATTGACAAGCAGATTGGAAGGTTCGGTAACCCATGCGGACGAATCGTCACTTGGACGGGCGGGCAGTTCCAATGGAAAAGTTTGGTCAGCCATTTTCATTTCACGGGCGAACCGTTCCAGCACATCCCGGCTGGTTATCCAGGCAAAGACGCCCGCCAGCGAACGGACGGGAAAGAGCAAGATACGCGCGTCGCCGATGAACAGCGCGCCTCCAAAATCGGCGGAGGTTTTACCTGGCTCCGTGCTGCCTTGTTCGGGACCGAAGACAGCCAGCCAATCATCCACCTTATTTTCTTGTTTGAAATAAGGATGGGTCTCCGCGCGCAGACTGCCTTTCACGCCGCTTGCCTGGATGATGGGATAGCCTGTCGTTTTTTCGCGTTGAATGGGCAGGTCCACCGCGCCGAGCGTGCGCCCCGTCCCTGCGTGCAGGGGCGTTTCGGCATAAATGTAGAGCATGGTTTTATGTTCAGACATGGTTACCACTCCTTCAGTATGACTTGACCGTAGCCGATTTGTTTGAATTTATCTGAGTCGGTTAGTTGGGTGATGCTGGCTTCCTGATCGCATTCAAAGTAATAGACGCTCCCCGCGGGGACATAGCGAAACGCGGGTTTGTGATTGTCCCTGCTGGCGCGGTCGAAGCCGCCGACGCTTTCATAACGTCCGATGGCGGCGGCTTTCAACGCGTCGGGCTTGCCGAAAATTTTGCTCCAATCGGTTCCCCAGCCATCGTTGAAATACGCGGGCGTGAGGAAGTAGGCTTTGTAGCCGTGTCTCCCTTTCTTTGGACTCGGCAGCGGATCCGCCTTCACCTGCTCGAACCATGCGGAGCGGCTCTCGCCTCCCAGTTGCATGATCCCGTTTTCTGGAAAGTTCTCATAGCCCTCACCGCCGACCTCGATCAGCAGTCCCACATCCTTGCATGGGCGGATGAACTGCGCTTCGTACAACATGCCTTCGTCCACGACGCGCTTTTCGTTCATGCCGATGCCCACGCGATCTTCGCGCAGGAACAGACTGGAGGCTGGCACGCCCTTGACGGGTTTGCCCGCAAGATAATCTTTGAGTGAGTTTTCATCCACCCAGAGCGATTCTTTGGGTTTGCCTGTCGGTTGATTCAGCCCAAATAACTGTGGAAATGGTGAACTGGTTTTTAGCGTATCGTTCGGTTTGCCCAATTGGGCAGGGATGAGGTCCAGTCCATCGGCGATGGCATCGGCAGGTTGGGGGAAGTAGCGTGTGAGGGTCTTGCCGTCCCATCTGGCGAGGTACGGTCCGCGTAAAAGTAAACTGCCAAATGTGTTTGGGTTTCCCACCAGATCAGCGATTGTTTTCTTGTTTGCGTCACTTTTATCTCCCAAATTAATGCCATGCTGGAGAAGCCTGTGTGTGCGAATGGCGCCCTGAACAACGCTGGGATATGGCGGGAAGAGACTCTCGGCGCGATGCCCGCTCCCCGCGTCGAAGGGACGCCCGTCGCGGAACATCCACACATCCAGCGGGCGGAGGAAGAGGGTTTTCATGTTCGACCTCCCTGTGAAACGAAGCGCGCCAAAGAAAGCCAGTTGGCGAGTCCTTCGATTTGATATTCGCGGTCTAGGAATTCACGCGGCAGATTTTCTGCCCATTTGTTCAGGTCGTTTGCCCTTTCTTCAATCCATTTCTTTTTCCGCTCCTGCCTCTTTGTTTCATCTCGCTCGTCAATCTTCGGCGCGCCGTGCCTTTTGACCAATCGTTTGATCTCGGCGGCAGACATGGGATTGGCGACGGGCAGAGCGTATGACGCCTGGGCAATATCGTAGGGCAGTTTCGCCGACAATTCCTTGTTGGTGAACAACTTTACGAAGACGGGGAAATTATCCATCTGATCCCACTTGCTGACCATTTGCAAAGTCTCGCCGCTGCGCCTCAGTACAGTAACACAAACGCTATTCTTTCCCTCCTGTTCTTTGGCTTTCTCTTCCGCTTTTTGCACCTGCCGCAAAGCATTACTGAGCGGAGAGAGATGATGCGTAACGACGATCCCCGCCGAGGCGGTGGCGCCCCATTCCTTCATGATCTCTTTGAATTGTTCCGCCATCGCTTTGACGAACTCGACAGCCTTACTCAACGACGCCATCGCCAGCACATCGTCTCCGCCGTTATAGATAATGCAGGCGTGATATTTTTTATCACTAGCAAGTTTCCTCACCTCTTCAGCAAATTTGGAAAGGGCTTTGCTGAATTCCTCGTGTTCCTTTTTGGTCTTGCAGGCACGAATGCGAGGTCCCATATCATCGCCGTCCAGTTTGATGACGGCGTAGTAGGGGGAGGGTCTCTCATCGTTATGTAATTTGCGTAATTGCTTGAGTTCGTCGCTTGCGCTTTTCAGATATGCTTGGACGTCACTGTTTTCAAGCCCGTAATCATCTTGCAGGCGTTTCGGCGTGAGAGTTTCCAAATAGAGAAAATCGCCGTCATACGGAAATTCATCATCTCGAATCTCCATTAGTTTGGCTTTTTTGCCAAAGAGTTTTGTGAGTGCTTTTTTATAATTTCCGACATCGGCGCGAACTTCATCGAGGTAATCCAGGCTTGCAATACTGCTCGTGGATGGAAAACCGTTGAAGGGAGCAACCCCTCTCCTGGAAAGTTCAGGATGAAACCGCTTGATCACCCCGATCGCATCCAGTCGCTCGCGTCCACCGGGGCGGATTTTGATCGGCACGAAATCGCTGCCTGGCTGGGTAATGTCTTCCCAGTATTTTCTTCCGCTTCTGGAATCGTGCAGAGCCTCACGCTTGCCGCTTAATGTATCTTTGAACCCTTGTTCGTCAGCCTGTTTGAAAGCGCGCGTTGCTTTTACGGCTTGAAGCGCAGATTCCGCCTCGCGGTATGCTTTTTGATAATCTCCGTTTTCTATTTTTGCTACAGCCCAGTAGATTTCCCAAAGATAGTCGGGGGCAATTTGACGATCCCAAATCGCGCCAAAGTCGTCGTTTCGAAAGTTTCCCTTTGCTTTTTCTGCGATCTCTTTCCATTTTCCCAACAACGCGGATTTGGCTTTTGTTGCCGGATTCTCTTCTTTGTCAAAAGATTCCCACGAAATCTTTGCGACGATCTTGTTGGGAACGTCATCCGTACTCCCAGCAGGATAGATGATTTCACCGCCTTGTTCAATCAGGTTCTCTCTTGCGGCTTGCGCCAGTTTGACCAGAATCTTGCTGCCCGTGTACAGATCCGCGGCGCGGCGCGCTTCGGCGATGAAGGATTGGACGGGGGAGAAGGTGAAGAGGAGGAGGGCGTCAGTCATACTTCACCTCCAATAAAGATAGTCCTCTGTCTTTTAGGGAATATCCTGAAACGGATTTGTCAGAACCAGTCAGAAAAGTGGATAACAAATTGTTATTGGGCTCGGATCCCAAAATCGGTTCGTGCTTCACCTTGTCAATCGACAGGGAAAGTTGGGTTGTCATCCCTGGCTTGTGTGGAAGGAATTCTGATTGGAACCAAAGCAAGACTAAAGCATGATCTCCGTTCGACAGCTTGACAGGACGTATCCACATCGGAGATGCTCTTCGTTCATATTCTATATGTGTCTGTGGATTTTGTAGCGATACCGATATTGTTGCGGTCTTCTTCCCCAGCGAGTTGAAAAAGAACGGAAGAGGTAAGCCGAAAGCTGCGCGCTCTACAGGATTGGCAAGTTGATCTTTCTGTACAATAGCGTTCTTCACAGTCAAATAATCTTTCGGGCGGCGATTTCTAAACTTTTGTAAGAAAACACCCACTTCTTCAATCGCCGTTTGCCATCCACCTGTGTATGACTTGTCAACCACCCAGATTTTACAAACACGTGGGTGCAACATATCAAAGTGGAAAGGTTGATTTATTTCAGGAAATTCGCCTGGCTGACCAAGAATCTCAAGGCAGGTTTTCAACCCATTCTTTAATTCTTCTACTAATGCCGTGGGTGTAGCGGATTGAATATGGAGCGGAAGTTTCTTGATTAATTCATCTTCGCCTTCAATATCTTTCACTTGAACTGCACCTGCTCCCCGATGAATGCGCGTTCCCAAACCGCCAAAATGCGTCAGTAGCCAGAGTGACACATATACTTGATTCCAAGTTTTCTTGTGGGAAAATGGTTTTTGAAAAATCTTAACCTCAAATTCACCATCCAGTGCTTTGCGTTCCGCTTCCGATGTTGTTTCTCGGGCAGCAAAAAATAAATAGGCGGTTCCAGGCTTGCCAATCACAGTCTTCATTCCTCCGCCTTCAGGTCTAGGAACCTTTTTCTTTGCCACAATTTCAGAAAATGACTTTATTGAGGGGCTTCGTTTTTTGCCTAACCGTATAACAATCGGAGATGATGACCCCGATTCGCTTGCGTTGCCAAACACATTGCTTTCGGCGGTACTGATTTTACTTATGTCCCCATTACCATGTACTCCCCCTAATATTGTCCTCAACCAATATCTCAATGCCCCGCGTATGGAGGGCGGACGTAGTTCAGGTAGTTTGGCTCTCGCCTCCGCCCCGCCCAAAAACAGCGGCGTGACCGTCTCCAGCGTGACGCGAAATTCCTTGAGGATGCTGTCTTCGCTCATTTCGATTCCTCCTTTACTGTTTGCGGCTTGGTATTCTTCAATCCGCGTCCCACCACCAGAACCATACTTGCGGCTGTGGGTGGCATGTTGGCGGCCGCCAGGTTTGGGTATGCCGCGAGCGTGCTTTTGTCCACAAAATAAGTCAGCGTGTACAACACAAAAGCGGCGCGCTCTTTATGCAAAAAGGATTTGTTGCGGTCCAAGAAATCTACGAAATCCTTTTCCATGGTTGGATTGAAGATTGGCACAATGGTAACCCCGCGATAACTGTTCTTATCAGGTTCTTCGCGCATCCCCACATTTGGAAGCCCGCTCAGGTTGAGACGCTCAGCAACTTTTTCCATTTCAACATTCAGTTGAAGAGTCTCTTCGACTTGTCCTGTCCTTTTATTGACAAGCGGTTGCTCCTCTTCGCGGGAAATGACCCAAATTCTCAGATTGGTTGGGTCGAGTTGATAAATTGCCTGGTCTAGCGCGCGGTGGATTTCTTGGTCAATCGTCTTATCCAGATCTTTGTATGTTCTCCAGCCGAAGAATGTCGCAATGGCCGAGATGGTCAAGGCGATTCCCCCAAGTATGTACAACTTCTCATCCATCTTCCGTTCGATCTCGCGCAGGGTGAAGAATTGGTCGTTTTCCAGTTTGTCTATGCGGCGGGAAAGGTCATCCACCTGGGATTGCAGATCGGCGGGAGTCTGGGCGGGAGGCAGATCGGAAGGTTCGGGAATTGAAGCGGCGAGCGTCGCCTGCCAGCCGAAGATCGCCCCCACTAATATCAAGACAGAGATGAACAAACCCGCGAGCAAACCGAGGGTGAACCAAATTCCCTTTCTCATTCCCCCACCTCGTTGACCAGGATATTGCGCATACCGCCTCCTCGCACTCTGAGCGCCCCCATTCTCGGACCCCCGAAAATGGGCGGCAAGGAAACCCGACTGGTTTTATTTTATACCCAAAAATGCGAAATTACAACAGTTTTGGACATTTGTCATGAGTTGTTTATGCTTTGGTGCTTGGCCTCGCTTGAAACTCCATATGCGCCTCGGCGTTTCTTCCTGGACTCATACGCCACAGGCAGGGCTACCCCATAGAGCTTGACCGCCTTGTCGTGATACCACTCCGCAAGTTTGACAGACTTCTTCTCCTTGGGCAGATTTACAAATCCTTCTATCTCAAATGATATAACCGCATAAATATCTTCCAGAAGATCATCAATCATATGGATGGTCACGGGTGGACCCCATTTTTCGGATGCACCCTCTTTTCCCCTATGCTCTGCAATTAGACGAACGCAATAATACTCTACCTGGTCGAGTGGACATTGATTGTCGGGATCAAGCGCTTGAATCCCAAAATGCCGGAATCGAGGCGAGAGAATCTGATGTCCGGTTGCCACCATCTCAACGGCGTTTGCAAATGTCCTTTCGTCCGAGCCGGAGGGGGCGGCTAACGCAGAGGCGCCCGCCTGGTACACCTGTCGAATATCCCCTACATTCGGCTCTGATAAGGCTGTATAAAGCGCCAGGTAGCCAGTGAAGGGAAATTCCCTTGCTATCCTCAATACCAGGTAGGCGCCAATGGATTCGTCATTTTTATCTCCCTGGTGTTCGGGTATGCTTTTATCCACCATGACAAGTGAGTAGTCATCGCTGTTTCGAATTAACTTGAGAGCAGATTCCGCATTATTGCAATCTGTCACCATGTATCCGAGAGTCTCAAGAACGCCTCGAACCCCTCTGCACTGCAGAGGCTCATCGTCCACGATTAGCGCTTGTTTCATTTTCATACGGATCTCTTCCATCCACAACGGGCAATATCGGGATTCTTACAATTAGTTCGCGTCCTTCCGCACTCCATTGATGTCCAGCCCTCATTCGTTCATGCGCGAGGGTCAGACGTGCCGATATTCCAAAATCCGAGAACGGCGCATGCGGGCTTGCTGGATCCCAAGGAATGCCATCGCTGAGTATTGTAACGATGATTTCTCTATCTTCCCTCCTTACCTTCACCTTTACGAGATTAGCCCTGCCATGCCTAATGGCGTTGTGTACAGTTTCAACTACAATACTGTTGATTGCCAGACGCAAATCATAAGGAAGTGTAGCGTTGATCGAGGGAGGAGTAAATTCCCATCGAAAACTGCGTCCGGAATACTGCTCCTCCAGCCAACCAGCCGCCAACCGGAAGGCAGAAGCCAACCCTTCCTCCAGTTTCTTATGATGGTTCAAGGTTGACTTTAGATAAGCCGTCTTGATGGTTTTCGTATGAACCCCCAGGGTATTTTTCAATTCTTCGTGTACAGCCTCAAATTCGATGTCGCTCTTGGCATAGTAGGCTTTTTTCAATTGAGTGAGATACGGTTCGAAGAAAAGGCTGGCGCCCAGGGACTCTCTCAGGAGATCATGCAGCACAAACGCCGTCTGTCCGAAACCCTTATACGCCTCGTCAATTTGACGGGTATATTCCAGG
>JAANMX010004563.1_pt1 | contig 10818 bp, 6 predicted proteins | sample 7279681 | NCBI WGS metagenome assembly JAANMX01 (sample SAMN14094542, study PRJNA606508) | bioreactor metagenome | isolation source: A lab-scale SPAN reactor treating ammonium-rich wastewater day 351 | place: Ireland: Galway | collected 2018-01-01
GACCTCGCCGAGCGCATCTGGCACGAAGTAGACCACCCACCCTACCCACCACCCAGAAAACAATACGCACCTGACTAGCACGCAGGGACGCACGCCAGCGCGTCCCCACGGTGGAATGAAATGAGGGTCAGATCCCGGCGCCCGGTGCTTCGACGGGCTACATCCAGTTCGGCTTGCGTTTTTCGAGAAACGCGGCGATGCCTTCCTTGCACTCGTCAGTGCTGCGGGCGATGGCGTTCATGTCGCTGCCCCACACCAGGCCGTCCTCGACGCTCATGCCGTGCAGCCGCCAGAACATGCGCTTCACCGTGGCCATGGCCTGTGGGCCGTTCTTGCGCAGGTCCCTGGCAAGCTTTTGCACCGCGCCTTCCAGGTCGGCCTGCACCACCACCTGGCTGACCAGCCCCAGCCGGTGCGCTTCCTCTGCGTCGATCGTACGGCCGCTGAGGCACAGGTCGCGGGCGGCGCGCTCGCCGATCTGGTGGGTGAGCAGCACCATCACGATGGCGGGTATGAAGCCGATTTTCACTTCCGGGTAGCCGAAGGTCGCGTCGCGGGTGGCGATCACGAAGTCGCAGCAGCTGGCCAGGCCGCAGCCGCCGGCCAGCGCGGGGCCGTGCACGATGGCGCAGGTGGGCTTGGGAAACGTGTACAGCTGCACGAAGAACTCGCGCAGGGCGTGGGAGTTTTCCTGGTTCTCGTGCACGCTGGCGCTTTGCATGGCGCGGATTTCCTCAAGGTCGGCGCCGGAACAGAAGGCCGGGCCGTTGCCCGTGATGAACACGCTGCGGATCGCGTCGTTGTGGCGCAGCGATTTCAGCTCGCCGCGCAGGGCGGCGATCAGCTCGGCGCTCAGCGCGTTGCGCTTGTCCGGCCGGTTCAGCGCGATGGTGGCCGTTCCCAGCTCGAGGTCCGTTTCCAGCTTGATCGCATCGAATCCGCTCATGTCGCTGCACTCCAGTTCGACAATCAAGATTCAAAATGCGCAGGCGTGCGTGGGCAGTCCATTTTGCATTTTGAATTTTTCATTTTGCATTGCTGCCGTACTTGCGTTGCAGCTCCTGCGCCTCGGCCGCGCAATCGAGCAGGGCTTCCACGCTGAACTCGGTGTGGTAGCCCAGCTTCACCAATAGAGGAAGCAGCTGCAATGTGTCCATGTTGCCGACCAGTTCATCCTCGGCGAACGGGCAGCCGCCCACGCCGCCGATGGCGCTGTCGAACAGGCGGCAGCCGGCATCGAGCGCGCTCTGCACCTTGGCCTGCAGAGTGGCCGGCGTGGCGTGCAGGTGCACGCCCAGCTGCATGCCCGGCACGCCCGCGCGCACGGCGCTGTAGACCTCGCCCACCTGCTCGGCCGTCGCCACGCCCACGGTGTCGGCCAGCTGCACGGTGGCTGCCCCCAGGTCCTGGGCGCGTCTGGCGAACTCCACCACGCGCGCGGCGTCATGCGGCTCGCCGTAGGGGTTGCCGAACGCCATGGAGAGGTAGATCACCAGCTCGACGCCCTCGCGGCCGCAAAGCTGCTGGATCTGCGCCAGCTCGGCCCAGGCTTCATCGAGCCCCTTGTTGGTGTTGCGCTTCTGGAAGGTCTCGTTGACGCTCATGGGGAAGCCGGCGGCGTGGATTTTGCGGCTGCCGGTCAGGCCGAACTTGTGGTTGGCGGCAACCAGGCCCTCGGCGCCGCGGTAGTTGGCGATGATGGCGATCAGGTACAGGCTGTTGGGCGCTTTCAGGTTCTCGAACACGCTGGCGGTGTCGGCCATCTGGGGCACGGCCTTGGGGCTGACGAAGCTGCCGAAGTCGATGCGGCGCACGCCGGCCTTGATCAGCCGGTTGATGTAGGCAATCTTGCGGTCAGTGGGAATGAACTTGGGGAAGCCCTGGAAGGCGTCGCGGGGGCATTCGGTGAGAGTTACGTGTCGGTCGTTCATGCCATGAGCATACCAATGCATGACGCAAGGCAAACAGCAGCGGCTTCCCCGCCAACCCGGCGCGAGGCAAACTCAGGGCATGAGCGACGAGCAGAAACGGTCCCTGATCTCGGCCACCCTGATCACCCAGATCGAGGGGTTCATCCAGCGCAACGGCCGCGACCATGACGCCTTCGTGGTGGGCGTGGCCGATGACCTGGATGCCACGCTGCAGCAGCACGGCGTGAACCGGGACAAGCACGTGTGCCTGGTGCTGAACGCCCTGACCGACGAGCGGGCGGACGCGATTACGGGCCACTTCGCCAGGAAGGGCTGCACGATCGGCCAGCGCGACAACTCGGGCTTCGTGTACTGCTACCGGCGCGCCTTCAACACCAGCCCCTGAGCCCGCGTGGGCGTTATATAGATTTTCATACCCGCTTGTCTTGTTATAATCCGGGCCGGTGTGTCCCGGGTGTTTCATGGCGGATCATGCAAAGCGGTCGTTCGGTCTGGCCGCCCTGTTGCTGGGCCTGGCGCTGGCGTGCGGTGCCCTGGGCCTGGGCTCCTGCGGGGCAGGCAAGCCGCCGCCGCCGCCCGAGCCGGACCCGCTGCTGGCGCGGTTCAGCCGCGACGTCGCGCCGGTGCTCGAGACCCGCTGCGCAGGCGGCTGCCATGACGTCGATGCCTCCGGCTACGCGGCTTTCATCGCCCGGCCCGGCCACGCCGGCGCGTTCTACTTCCCGGTCGAGCGTCGCAGCGGGCGCATCGCCCGCGACGCGGACACGCTCGAGATCACGCGCCGCGCGGCGATCGGCCCCGCGGGTCACGAGAACATCGCGTTCGGCGAAGACCCCGAGTTCAGCGAGCTGCTGCGCCGCCCGCTGGCCGAGTCGATGGGCGGCACGCCCCATGCCGGGCTCGACGTCTTCCACGGCGCCGACGACCCCGGCTACCGCGCCCTGCGCGACTGGATTGTCGCCGAGCAGCAGGCTGACCCGCGAACCCTGCCCGCGCTCAGCCCCGAGGTCGAGTTCTTCCGCGACCACGTGCTGGGCGTCATGGAGCGCAACAGCTGCTTCCTGGCCTCATGCCACGGGCCCATGGTGTTCAACGACCTCAAGCTGCAGCCGCCGCTGCCGGCCGCGCAGGGCGACGCCCGCCGCTTCTCGCGCGCGATGGTGCTGGCGAACCGCGAGGCGATGCTGGGCGCGGTCTGCCGCTTCACCAACCTGGGCGGCGACCTGAAGCAGAGCCGCATCATCCTCAAGAACCTGCCGATCCGCGAGGGCGGCATCCACCAGCGCGGCGGCAACGAGCAGTTCTTTGAAAACTTCGACGATCCCGACGTCGGCCTGCTGCTGGAATGGCTGGGGCTTGAGCGCCGCGCCCTGGCCCGCAGGCTGCGCTCCGGCGGCGAGCCCGTGCCGGAAAGCGAGCTGGGGCGCCTGCGCGGCGTGGCCTTCATCCGCGGCCCGCGCCACGCGCCGCGCAAGGCCCTGGAGCTGGAGCCCTTCCACCCCGGCTCGGACATCTGGCTGCAGCCGCAGCAGGGCGAGCCTTTCAACCTCACGGCGCGCTTTCACGACGAACCCGTCGAGATCCAGGCTCTGGACGTGCGCTACGACGCGCGCGCGATCGTGTTCTCCATGCGGCGCGCGGCCGGGGAGGGTTTCCGGCTGTACGAACTGCGGCTCGACGACGCGCTTAACTATATGGAAGGAAGTTTCCGCCAGCTCAGCTTCGACGATGCGCGCACGCCCGACGGCACGCTGATCCACCACGTCGACCCCTGCTACATTCCCGGCCCCGCCGACCGCGAGGGCGTGGTGCTCGATGACGTCGGCGTGGCCTACGCCTCCAACGCCGCCGGCGCCTGGGCGGCCTGCGAGCCCTGGGGCATCCTGGGCGAGGCCGACGGCGGCGGCAAAGATCGCCTGCTCGACGCCCAGCGCACCGAGGCGCCCGGCAGCTTCGAAGGCCGCGAAATCGCCTTCGTGGCCGGCCCCGGCAAGGGGCAGACCCGCGTGATCGCACGCCACCTGGCAGACGGGGCGGGCTCGGCGCTGGTCCTCGATCGCCCGGTCGACTTCGAGCTGGACCGCCGCAGCGTGTACGTGATCGAGCACGACGGCCCGGCCGTCGCCCCGTCTTTCGACATCTGGAGCCTGGTGCCGAGCGACCCGCAAGCCAGCCGGCGCCGCATGACCTTCACGCACGCGCAGGAGCGCCGCCCCAGCATGCGCAGCGACGGCGAGGTGATGTTCACCTCGGTGCGCAACCTGGGCTTCCAGGACGGCAAGCCGGTCTACAACGGCGCGATCTTCCGCGCGCACGCCGGCGGCTGGGACTACCACATCCACGGTGGCAACCGCTCGCGCTATCCGCTCTACTTCGACTCGCGCGAGCTTCCCAGCGGGCTGGAGGTGCGGCTGGCGCTCGACCCGCGCAACCTGTGGGGCGGCGGCGTGCTGGTGGTCGCGGACCACGGCTTCGGCGTCAACGTCGAGCCCGACAACCCCGTCGACCACTTTCCCTACGCCGCCCACGGCCAGGGCGGCTTCTCCGGCGTGCGCTTCCTGCCCGCGCAGCACACCCTGCTGCCCGAGACCGGCGAGTCCGCGGTCACCGTCACCGGCCGTTCCCCGGGCGGGGCGTTCCGCGACCCCTATCCTCTGCCGGACGGGCGCATCCTGGTGGCGCGCGCGCCGGGGCTCGATCACCTGGACCCGCGGGCAGACCCGGACTGGGACATCGCCGTGCTGCGCTTCCCGCGCTCGATCCAGTCCGAGGACGGGCTCTGCGCCGGGCCGGTCGAGATCGAGACGCTGGCGTGCTCGAGCCCCGGCTTCGCGGAATACTGCCCGCGCCCGCTGCTGGTGCGGCTGAAAGAGACACCCAGCCGCCACCAGAAATTCTCGCAGCGCGGCGACCTGCCCGAGCCGCACGAGGACTTCGGCGTGCTGCGCGTGCCCGCCGGGACGCCGGCCGACATCGAGTGCTACGACTACCCGCTGCTGGAGGCCTTCCTCACCAACTTCGCGCCGCTGGAGCCCCGGCGCATCCGCGGCACGCTGCCGCGCGGCGACGGCGAAGAGCTGCGCTTCGTACGCATCATCGCCCAGGAGCTGCCCGGCCGGGACGGCGTCGGCCACCCCGAGGGCGCGGCCGACCCGTTCGCCACGCGCGACGGGCTGGGTGTGCGCACGCGGGCGCGCATCGTGGCCGAGGTGCCGCTCGAGCCCGACGGATCGTTCTACGCGGCGGTGCCGCCCGAGCAGCCTCTGATCCTGCAGGGCCTGAACGCGGAGCGCATGGCGCTGCACAGCATGAACCGCTGGTTCTACACGCAGCCCGGCGAGCGGCTTACGTTCGCGATTCCGCGCCCGGTGTTCCCCACGCGCTGCGCCGGCTGCCACGGCAGCCTGACGGGCGCGCCGCAGGACCAGCTGGGCCCGCCGGACATAGCCACCGCCTCGTCGCGCGTGATGGCGAACTGGGACCCCACCACCCGCGCGCGCCGCCGCCCCGTCGGCGCGGGCTACGCGGCGCCGGCGCAGGCCGCGTTCGGCGTCGACTTCCGCCGCGACGTGCAGCCGATCCTGGACGCCAAGTGCGTCTCCTGCCACGGCGAGGGCGCGGCCCTTGACCTGCGCGGCGCGCCCACGCGCCACTTCACGGTCAGCTACGAGAGCCTGCACCGCCTGGAAGACCCGGCTTCGCGCAACTTCGCTGCCAAGCGCTACATCAACGAGCGCGAGGCGCTGGCCATCGAGAGCTGGCTGATCGAGGTGCTGGGAGGGCGCGAACTCAAGGCGCCGCGCGCGCTGTTCGAGGACGGGCCGCACCCGGCGCAGAACCCGCTCACCGCGCAGGAACTGCTGACGCTGGCGCGCTGGATCGACCTGGGGGCGACGTTCCGGGGAGGCGGCGGATGAAGCGGGCAGGCACGATCGCCATGGTCATGGCCGGGGGTTTGGCAGCGCTGTTCGCGCTGCTGGGAAGCCTGCCGGTCGCGGGCAGCGCCCCGGAGCCTCGGCCGGAGCGCACCTGGACGCGCACGCGTTTCAGCACGCTGACCAGCGAGGTGTGGCGCTACGGCGCACGCTTTGAACGCCGCGACCTCGAGCCGGTGCCCAACAACAACCCCTTCCCCGAGCCCCAGCCGGGGCGCGACCGCCCCGGCCGCATGGCGCTCGGCCCGCGGGGCGACAAGCTGTACGTGGTGCTGACCGGCACCGAGGCCCGGCCGGGGCGGGAGGTCGCGGTTATTGACGTGTCAACACGCAGGGTGCTGAAGCGCATCGGCGTGGGGGCGCGCCCCTACGGCATCTACCCGCACCCGCGCGGGCGCTTCCTGGTGGTGACCAACGAGCTGTCGAACTACGCCAGCGTGATCGATACCCTGCGCGACGTGGTCAGCGCCGAGATCCCCGCCGATTTCTACTGCCACGGGCTCGCCTTCAGCCCCGACGGCAGGCGCGCCTTCCTGGCCAACGGCTACCTTGACCAGGTGCTGGTCGCCGAGCTGGAGTTCGGCGACGACTTCCTGCGCGGACGTGTCGTGGCGCAGGGCGGCTTCAACGAGCGCGCGTTCCTGGGCGACCCGCAGCCCGGCCCCGAGCTTGAGCAGGAGCTGCTGGCGCGCGGCTTCAGCCTCGAGCAGATCCGGCAGGCCGCGCAGCGCGGCGCAGGCGGCATCAACGCGATCCTGCGGGCGCGCTGCGGCTCGTGCCACGCCTGGGGCGCGGGCGGCTTCCAGTGCGGCGACGACGCGACCGAGAACTTCCTGAGCGCGGTCGAGTTCAGCGTCGGCGGCCGCCCCGAGGAAAGCCTGCTGTACCGCGCGGTGGTGCCGCGCTCGCTCGGCGGCTACGGCGACCAGCGCCTGACGCCGGAGTTCCATGCCGGCGGCGCGTGCTTCCAGCCCGGCGAGCCCGAGCTCGAGAGCCTGCGTCGCTGGATACTGCAGGGCGAGGGCGGGCCGGGCATCCCGGTCGGCAACGAGGGCAGCCACCCCAAGGACCTCGCGCTCAGCGCCGACGGGCGCCACCTGTTCGTGGGCAACACCGGCACCAGCGACGTCTCGATCGTCGACACCGCGGCGCTGCGCGAGGTGGGCGCCATCTACACCGGCAGCCCCGTCAACGAGCTCGCCGTGGTGGACGGCCAGCTGGTGGTGCTGACCTTCGGCGCCGGCTTCGGCGCGCACCCGGCCCGCGACCCCCTCGGCGCCGAGACCCGCGACCGCGACCACCCGGCCGCCGAGTTCAGCATCCTGCGCGACCCCGCCACCACCGACCCCCGGCCGCTGGAGCAGCAGGCGGTGCTGGGCGAATTCGACGCCGTGGACGGCACCTGGAACGCGCGCATGCGCGACATCCAGAACGACCTGCTTGTCGTTGACCTGTCAAGACTGGCAATCCCCGCGCCCGGCGCGGCGCTGGAGTACCTGCTGCTGGCCAACCGCTACGAGGCCCACCCCGGCTGGGTGCGCTACACCAGCGACACCGCCGAGGCCACCACCGGCGACTGCAAAGGCGACATCCCGCCCGAGCTGCAGCGCGTGCACGGCGCGTTCCCCGAAGCCTGGGCCTTGATGGACGGCCGGCTGTACGTCGCCATGGCCGGCAGCTTCGAGGTCGTCGAGCACGAGCTGGACCCGCGCGCCGCCGACCCGGCCCTGCGGCTCACGCCCACCCGGGTGTTCCCCACCGGCCTGCGCCCGGCGGGGCTGGCGGCCGGCAGGGCGGGCACCCCCTCGGCCGGGCTGCTGTTCGCCGCCAACCAGCTCGGCGAATCGCTCACCATCATTGACACGTCAACAGGCGAGAGCGCCGAGCTGGCGGTCGGCGCGCTGTCCCGCCCGCCCCTGGACACCGACGCAGAGAGGGGCGAGCTGCTGGTGCACACCAGCGTCTTCACCAGCGACGGCGACACTTCCTGCCTGCACTGCCACTACCGCGACATGGGCGACGGCCGCCCCTCCGGCGCCAGCGAAGTGATCGGCCAGACCCGCGACGGGCACATCACCAGCGGCGGCACGCTGAACATCCCGCAGATGCGCAACATCTTCGCCATCCAGCCCTACTACTTCGAGGGCACCCACCGCCTGTCGGAGGGCCAGGGCGCCGACCTGAACGAGCCCGCCGGCTCGCAGGACTTCGACCGCCCGATCTGGGCCGGCGACTTCACCGGCGTGAACTCGCCCGTGCTGCACGCGCTGCGCCGCCCGCGCCACGAGGAAATCAAGGAGCGCGTCACCGTCTACAAGCTCGGGGCGCCGGGCTACGACCTCGATGAGCGCCGCGAAGAGTTCTGGCGCCGCCAGTCCATGCGCTACTTCGGGCACGCCGCCGGGCTGGCCGACCTCTACCGCTACACCGGCGCCTGGCTGGGCAACACCACCCACCTGCTGCCCAACCCGATCGACCGGCGCAACCCCTCCGTGCGGCGCGGCGCCGTGCTGTTCAACGACGCGAGCGTGATGTGCGGCGTGTGCCACACCGCGCCGGAGTTCACCAACAAGACGCAGCTGCTGGCGCCCAACGACCGCCGCGCGCTGCCCACACTCACCACCATCACGCGCCGCGACGCCAGCTACACCCTGGCCGGCGTGCGCGCCGTGCAGCGCGCCAACGGAGAAAGCGTCGACGCCGAGCCCGAAGACCCCGGCCGCGTAGAGCAGCGCGAGGGAAGCTTCACCACCATGCAGCTGCGCGGCATCCTGTTCCGGCCGCCCACCTTCCTGCACCACGGGCGGGCGCGCTCGCTGCGCGAGGTGCTGTGCACGCCGGGCCACCCGGCCCTGCGCCGCGGGCGCTACCCGTACCTGCAGGGCACGGAAGACGTTCGCCCCGGGCGGCTCGAGCGCGGCTTCAATGAAATCACCGCCCGCCACCCGGACGGGCGGCTGAACCCGCTCGACCGCGCGATCGACACCCACGGCGGCACCTCGCACCTCACGCCGCGGCAGATCGAGGACCTGGTCAACTTCATGAAGGCGATCGAATGAGCGGCGCCCGCACATCCATGCTGCTGGCCGCGCTGCTGGCGCTCGCAGGCTGCGGCGGTGACGGCGCCAACCGCCCCGCCGACGTCCCGGCGCCCGCGCCCGCCGTCGAGTACACGGCTGAGGGCGTGCGCCGCGCGGGCGACGGCTGGCGCGCGGACAGCGACGGCGCCGAGCTGCTGCTGGTTCCCGCCGGGCGCCGCAGGCTGGGCGACGATGCCGGCCGCTACGACGAGCAGCCGATGGCGGAGGTGGAGCTGGACGCCTTCTTCATCGACCGCCACGAGGTCAGCAACGCGCAGTTCGCGCGCTTCCTTGAGGCCACGGGCTACAGCCCGCAGGGCCCCTGGCAGCGCGGCTTCCAGGCCGGCGAGGAGCTGCTGCCCGTGCGCTTCGTGACCTGGTTCGACGCGCAGGCTTACGCGCGCTGGGCCGGGCGCCGCCTGCCCACCGAGGCGGAGTGGGAGGCCGCCTGCGGCGCGGCGCGCTACCCGTGGGGCGACGAGTGGCATGCCGTCGCCGTCACCGACCGCGCGCTTGACGCGGGCCCCCTGGCGGCGAGCAGCGAAGGCGACCGCAGCGCGCACGGCGTGCTGAACCTCGGCGGCAACGTGCGCGAGTGGTGCGGCGACTGGTACGACCGCTACATCTACCGCGACTACGCCGCGCAGGGACTGGCCAGCAACCCCCGTGGCCCCGAAGACGGCGCGCCCCCCAGGCCGGAGGTCGCGGCGGCGGGCGCGGTCGCGGGCAACGAGCGCTCGACGCGCAAGGCGGTGCGCGGAGGGGCCTGGTTCTCGCCGGGGCCTGAGTTCGCGCGGCGCGCCCGGCGCCACGCCCACAACCCCCACCACTACTTCAACGACGTCGGCTTCCGCTGCGCGCTTAGCGCCCGGGAGGCGCCATGAACAGCCGAAGCATCAGCGCGCTGCTGCTGGTCGCGGGCGTGGCCTCCGCCGTCAGCCTCGGGCTGCTGCTGCGCCCGACGCCCGCCGCGCCCGGGCAGGACGCGCCGCCCGCCTTCAGCACCAGCGACCAGGGCAGCTGGAACAGCAGCCGCGACCTGGTGCGCCGCGAGGTGGTGCTGATGGGAACCAGCTTCGTGTTCGTGGTGGAAGGCCGCGAGCAGCAGGCCGCCGCCGCGATCCAGGCCGCCGAGCGCCGCATGCGCGAGCTGGATGACCTGCTGACCTCGTGGCGGCCGGGCAGCGAGATCTCGCTGCTGAACGCGCGGGCCGGGCTGGGGCCGGTGAAGGTCGGCGCGGAAACCCTGCGCGTGCTGCGGCTGTCGCAGCAACTGCACGCCAGGACCGGCGGCGCCTTCGACGTCACGATCGGCCCCGCCTGGGACCTCTGGCCGTTCCGCGACCCGGAACGCCCGCTGCCCACGGCCGCCGAGCTGCAGGCCGCCGTCAGGCTGGTCGGCGCGGACCGCATCCAGTTCGGCGCCGATACCGCCTTCCTGCCTGAGGCCGGCATGAAGCTGAACCTCGGCGCCGTCGGCAAGGGCTACGCAGCGGGCGCCGCCATCGAGGTGCTGAAGGCCCACGGCGTCACGCGCGCGGCCGTCAGCGCCGGCGGCGACCTCTACCTGCTGGGGCGCAAGACCACCGGCCCGTGGGTGGTGGGCATCGACCACCCGCTGTGGGAGGGCCAGTACATCGAGCAGTTCGCCGCGGGCGACATCGCAATCGCCACATCGGGCAACACGCAGCGCTTCATCGAGCGCGACGGCCGGCGCTACGGGCACATCCTCGACCCGCGCACCGGCCGCCCCGTGGACCACTGCCTGAGCGTCACGGTGATGACGCCCGATCCCGCGGCGGCCGACGCCTTCGCCACGGCGGTGTTCGTGATGGGCCCCCGGCTCGGCCTGGAGTGGGTCGAGCGCCAGCC
>JAANMX010004567.1_pt1 | contig 10802 bp, 10 predicted proteins | sample 7279681 | NCBI WGS metagenome assembly JAANMX01 (sample SAMN14094542, study PRJNA606508) | bioreactor metagenome | isolation source: A lab-scale SPAN reactor treating ammonium-rich wastewater day 351 | place: Ireland: Galway | collected 2018-01-01
GCAGCCGCCTAGGTGTGCCCGACTGAGAGCACAGTCTGCCCTGCGTGCTTCGCCTTACAGCGTTCACAATCCGTGGTACGTCGGGACACACGAATCTAAACATAAGCATAAGGGTTAAGCCTAGATTTCGCACCTTGAAAATAGAAGAGAGAGAGAAAGAGGCAAAGATGGGCCAGATGTGGCAAAGTGTGAGTACGTCAAAATCGACTAAGCCAAAAAGCAGGAGCATCTTCGTATGAACAAGTATGCCACAAGAGAGTCCCATCTCACGGTATGGCTGGTCTGGTTGGTAGTGGTTATGAGTGCCATGAGCATGAGTGTTGTCCAGGATTTCAATCCGACAACCGCACCGATGTTGGGGGTCGTAAGCCACGATGCAAGCCGGTCAGGCGGGCTGTTTCCTTGGCAGGCCAGGTATCGCTGGAAGAAATGGGCACTGGAGCGCTACCGGAAATGGCGAGACGAGTATCGGCAAGCCAGGCGCACCATCCAGTTAGCCCGGCTGGCCCTGAGCGGGATGACGACGATGGCCCAGGTGGTGGACTGGCTAACGGCCAGCCAGGTGCGTTACAAGATGGGGGCACTGTCCGTGCTGTATGCCCTCTTGCAAACCCTGGAAGTCGAGCAGATCATCAACCGCCACTGCCCGACCGCACATTCCCGGCGATGGTATGCTGATATACAGCGAGGAAGTCGAGCAGATCATCAACCGCCACTGCCCGACCCGAGGAGATGTAGGCCATGGAACGGTGGCACTGGTCCTGGTCTTGAACCGACTACTGCTGCCCCTGCCCCTCTACCGAATCGCCGACTGGGTGGGGCAGACCTGTCTGGTGGCAACTTGGGGGCTGCCAGCCAGCAAGTTCAACGATGACCGGCTGGAACGAACGCTGGATGCCCTCTATCCCCACTTGGAAAGCATCTGGCAGGAAATCATGGCTCAGGCCCTGGTCAAGGCCAAGATTGATTTATCCACCATCTTTTACGATGTGACGGCCTGCGTCGCCCACGGACGCTTTGCAGAGAGCGAAGTCATCGACCCTTCGACAGGCTCAGGACACCGCTTCGGCTTCGCCCACAACACCCCCAGCAACAAGCGCAAGTTCAAACTGGGGCTGAATGCCAGCGCAGATGGTGGCATTCCCTTGCTGCATCGCCTCTTGTCAGGTTCGACGGCTGATCAGGCCATGGTCGAAGCCAACTTGGAAAAGCTCTCCACCTGGCTGCACAGCCAGGGCCGTCTCTGTCAGGACAGCCTCATCATCGGTGACCGGGCCATGTTGAACAGTGCCCTTGCCCTGGCATACGAGGCCCACGGCCTGCGCCACTTGACCGGGCTGCGGGCTGCCACGCCTGAACAGAAGGCGCTGCTGAACGTCTGGTCGGACGAGCAGATGGAGGCCCACCCGATTGTGGAGGGGCCATCTCCCCAGTACTGGGGACGGGGAGACCAGATTACCTTCACCCACGAGGGCAAGTCCGTCACCCACAAGGTGCTGGTCGTCACGGCTGGTCCCTTGCGCGACGAGTGGCGCAAGAGCCGTCAGGCTGACTTCCAAGCCCTTTTTGCCCAACTGGAGGAACTCAGAAGGTCGCATCGGCCAACCTCGTCTGCATACAACCAAACTGGTGGAACGTAGTGTCAATGCCCGGCGTAAAGCATCGCCCGTAGGTCACTTCGTCGAGGCTACTGTTTACACCACCACCGAAGGAGCGCTCAATCTGACCTGGCAGGTCAATCAGACAACCCTGGCGGCAACCGAACGACTCGATGGCCGCTATCTCCTCGTCACCAACGACTGGAAACTCTCCCATGCGGAGATGTTCCGTCTCTATCGGGCCAAGTACGGCGTGGAGAAGTGCTTTCGTATCAGCAAGTCTGACCTGCACATCTCACCCATCTTCCTACACCAGGACAAACGCATCGCTTCCATGCTCTTTATTAATATGCTTGCTCTGCTGGCCTACACCTTACTCCAACGTCAAATCCAGCAGCAGGGCTTGCAGATGACGACCCGGAGTCTGCTTCAGCGTCTTGACCAGCTTACCCTCATCGAAACCCGTTGCTGGGATGGCAGCCGCTTGCACCGCCTCACTCCCCTTGAGCCTGAACTCCTTGCCATTCTCCACCTGGTTGCTCTTGCTCTGGACGAGATGCTGCAGGTCGTCGTTTCTGCCGACCACAGCCTTGCTCTGTTCGACTCTGCCTTTGATGCATCGCCTCGTCTTCTCTGATGAGCAATACCTTTTGCCCATCACGCCAGCAACGTCTTTCTCTTACCTCTCTATTCAGTTTTCAAGGTGCGAAATCTAGGCTTATGCGGACGAAGCCGCTTTCCTTTCCCCTGGTAGCTCTTGCTCCTTGCCCGATGTTCTCTTCAGTCAGCAAAATTTTGGCCCTGTTCATGCGGTCATTCACTGGGAGAAGCAATACGAGGAACCTCTCTTTCTCGTCACCTCTTTTGAACTGGCAGAGGAGGCTGCCCACTGGTATCGCCTACGCATGCGTATCGAAACCTTCTTTTCGGACCAGAAAAGTCGCGGTTTTGGTTTGGATAAGAGCCACATCAGTGACCCTACTCGTCTCTTTCGCCTACTGATCCCTGCCTGTCTTGCTTACATTTGGATGATTTATCTTGGCGTTCAGAGCCATTTGCGCGATATTGTCCCCATTATCCACCGGGCTGACCGCTGTGATCTCAGTCTTTTTCAACTCGGTCTTGACTACCTTCACTATTTCCTTGAGGAGGACTTATCTATTGACGTCTCTTTCTCTTTACCTCTCCAATTCCTTTACCAAAAATGTGTCCGGTGATGAAACCACAGATCAGCGCCTGCCAGCCGTTAAAGTCCAGATGAGCCTCGTACTCCTTGCCGACAAAATAGGGTGGCGACCAGACACTCAGGGCGATGCTGTTCGGTTCGATCCGGGGCAATAGTTCCAGGGCGTCGCCCTGGTGAATCTCGTCGATTGCCAAATAATCAGAGTGCCCATTCTGCCGGGCGTAGAGCGGTTTAAGTTGCTCCTGCAATTCGGGCGACAAACGATGCAAATTGAAGCCGTTTTGGTTCTTTCCGTTCATCCTCTTGCTCCTTTTCGCAACGGAATCTCCGCCGCCGTCACCGCGCCGAACGCTACTTGAACTATTTCCCATACCCGATATGCAAAACTAATGCGTTTTTGACTCGCTGATCGCCCGATCTATTTCCTCCCCGCGCAACCGATCCACCCATTCGTGGCGCTCTTTGGAATAATCGCCTTTACCAGTCTCAAACATCTGTAAAAAGCGAACCAATCCAACCGGCCCCAATTCATTAGCAATAGCCTTCAAGCCAACTACGCGGATTTCCTCTAGCGTCATTTGAGCCACATCAGTTCTCATAATGTATCCCCTTATCTTTTATCAGAAATCCACGTCAGTGGATTCTCTATAGCGATCTGGAACTGCGACCTGAAGCGGTTGACCAGCGTTAAGAGCCGATCATCCGTTGTCAAGAAAGCATCGACTTGTGCCTGTTCGGCGCACGCTATGTGCCGTGCATCCAAACTCGATATTCCAAGCGTCTCGATCTCGTGAGAGCGTTGCAGCCCCGATGCAGTGATTGCCACGCTATCATCCGCAAAGGAACGTAAGGTGTCTACACGTTGCCTTCGCTCTGCATCTCGTGTTTGCCCGATCTCGAAATCGAGAACATTGCTTGCCACCCAGCGTAGCTCACCGCTTGTACAGAGATCGATGATGTGAAGAATCGCCTCTGATTCAAGACGGACTCGTACCTGTGACTGGTCATCAAACGGTCTGTTCAGACAGCACGTGTCAAGATAGACTTTCTGCACCGTTCAACTCCTCATATGCAACGGAATCTCCGCCACTGTCACCGCGCCGTAACCCGTCTGATGCTTCTCCGCCTTCAACCGGGTCCAGGGCTGCCAATCCTGCGCCCGCCAGGCACCGCCTTTGGCCCCGGGGACCGGGCGGTTGGCGTTGTCACCGTAGCGGAAGGCCCAGCCGGGATCGCAGGCTTGACAGGTCAGACAGCCCGCGCTGTCTGGCGGGCAACTGAAACCGGTCTTGTCCTGGGCAGCCAGCCGCAGTTCGTAGTGGAAATAGTTTTCGCTCACGCCGCTCTGCACAATATCCCAGGGCAGGGGATCGCCGACCGTCCACTTGCCCACGTAATGTTCCCGGTCCAGCCCCACCGCTTCCATTGTCTGGAAGAAAGTGCGCACATTCAGTTCCCCGGATGGGATCGCCAGCAGCACCTTCGCCAACTCCCGGTCGCCCCGGCTGAGGATTGCCTGCACCTGGGCCCAGTCGGGCGAATCGGCGCGCACGGCCACCCCGTGGCGGGCCAGCCCTTTGTTGATAGCCCGCTGGCGATCTTTGATAGTGGCCGGGTCTGCCATCGCCTCCCACTGAAAAGGGGTGTGGGCTTTGGGCACAAAGGGCGTGGCGTTGATGGCGATACGCCGGTTAAAGCGTTTCTTGGCCTCCAGGGTAAAGTCCACAATTGCCTGGATGTCGTCGTCGGTCTCCGAGGGGTGGCCCACCATAAAATAGAGCTTCAATTGGGGGAAATTGAGTTCGCTGGCAAGGCTGACCGCCCGCATCATCTGTTCTTCGGTCTGGGTTTTGTTGATGACGTTGCGCAGGCGTTGGCTGCCCGCTTCCGGCGCGACGGTTAGGGTCTGGCTGCCGCCCGCGGCCATAGCCGTAATCAGCGGTATAGAAATCGGATCCATTCGCATAGAGCTGGCGCTGATGGACGCGCCCATCCGGTGCAGTTCGGTCGCCAGTTCGTCGATCTGCGTGTGGTCGCTCACCGCGGCGCTGACCAGCCCCACCCGCTTGTGACCCCGGCCAATCGCATCCCGTGCCCAGCCCAGGAGGACATCCAGGGGCTGCTCCCGGGGCGGACGGTAGACGTAGCCGGCCAGACAGAAGCGGCAGCCCCGGCCACAGCCCCGGGCGATCTCCATCAGGTGCATCCCGCTGAATTCGGTCTCCGGCGTGTAGAGAGTGGAATGGGTGGGGTGTTTGTAAAGTTCCCGCACCCACAGCCGCTCCACCGGGCGAAAGTCGATGTGGTTGCGGTTGGAGGGGCGCAGGCTGGGCACGTAGAAACCAGGCAGCCGGTCCAGCGCGGCCAGGAGCGCGCTGCGGTCGTCGTAGAGTCCTTCCCGGCAGAGTTCGATAAACTGGGGAATGGCCTCCTCGCCTTCGCCGATCAGAATCACATCGAAGAAGGGGGCCATCGGCTCCGGGTTCATTGTAATCCCCGGCCCGCCCGCGATGAGCAGGGGCCACTCCGCGCCATCCCAGCGGGTGGAGGCGTGGCGGTCGGCAGCCAGGGGGGGCAGATTGGCCTGGCGCAACATCTCCACGACGTTAAAATAGTCCATTTCGTAGGAGATGGTAAAGGCCCAGACATCGAACTCCTCAGCGGGGCGTTCGTTTTCCAGAGAGAGCAACTGCTTGCCCCCGGCTTCCCCCCCCTTCTCCCAGAAGATCCGCTCGCAGACCACATCCTCCTCGGCGTTGAAGCGGCTGTAGAGAATCTGGAAGGCCAGGCTGCTCATCCCCACATAATAGGTGTTGGGAAAAGAGAGGGCGATGGGCAGCTTGCCGCCCCAATCTTTGACGATTGCGCCCTCCTCATTCAGCGTCGGGCCCGGGTCAACCCGGCCCGCTTTGGAGCCGCGCTGGGGATTGTGTTGGGAATTGCGATGGGTTCGGTTCGGTTGTCGTTTTGCCATACGTACATTGTACCACAGAGGGATAGGGGACTGGGGAACAGGGACTGGGGACTGGGAAGCAGTGCCGAATCCCCAGTCCCCAGTCCCCAGTCCCCAGTCCCCTGTCCCACCCACCGCAGACGATCCTTTCCAGAAAATGGCCCAGGGGGTTTGACTGTTCAGCGCAGATCGCGGCCCAATATCTCCAGCAAATCCCCAATCTCAGCGGGCGTTTCTTCCCCCGGCGCGTCATCGAAACGGGTGAGCAGGCGGCGCAGGACCTCCCGTTCTGTCCCATTCAGCAGACCGACACTGGATTGCCCGTTGCCGCCGAGAAGCGCTTGCCCCAGTTGGCTGTGGGCCAGCATCCGCAGATCTTCTTCCAGAGGGTTATCCACCCGGTGATCGTCCACCACCTGGCCGTCGCGCATGCGCAGAATACGCCCGGTGGCCTGGGCCACCCGGCGGTCGTGGGTGACAACCACAATTGTCGTGCCCTGGCTGGTGTTGAGCTGGGCCAGCAGGGCCAACAGCTCCTCCCCGCTCTGGCTGTCCAGCGCACCCGTGGGTTCATCGGCCAGAATCAGGGCCGGTTCGTTGGCAAGCGAACGGGCGATGGCGACCCGCTGGCGCTGGCCGCCGGAAAGCTGGCTGGGCAGATGACCCCGCCGGTCACCCAATCCCACCAGTTCCAGCAGATGGACGGCCCGCTTGTGACGCTCACCCCGGCCGATCTTCTGCCCCTGCATAGGCACCTCCACATTCTCCTGTGCGGTGAGGGTGGGCAGGAGGTTGTGCAGTTGAAAGACAAAGCCGACGGTCCTGGCCCGGAAGCCGTCCATATCCTTCAGCTTCGCCACATCCTCCCCGGCCACCCAGACCTCGCCCTCGGAGGGCTGGTCCAGCCCGCCCAGCATATTCAGCAGGGTGCTCTTGCCACAGCCGCTGGGACCCATCACCGCCAGAAACTCGCCGGGCGCGACTTCCAGATTCACGTCGTGCAGGGCGCGCACAACCGTCTCGCCGCTGCCGTAGAGTTTGGAGAGATGGCGGGTTTGGATAATTGGTTCGGTCATTGGGTTGATTCCGTGAATGAGTGCGTATTTCGTATTTCGTGTTGCGTAAGTAGAGTCCACATCGCGCCTTCTTATGGCCTTTGAGGATAGTGCAAACGCCATCATACGCGTATTCGTGACCGATGCCGCAATCATCACTTACCTACGCAATACGCAATACGCAATACGTCCTTACTCCGTCTGAATGTTAATAAACGCCGTCATCCCCCAGCGCAGGTTTTCGTCCAGGTCTGGGATGGTGATGCGCAGGGTGTAGTTGGTGCTGCCTTTGTCCGTATTGCTGACCGGGGCGATGTGGGTAATCGTGCCTGTGAAGATACGGTCGGGCAGACTGTCGAAGGTGACCTCCACCTCCAGCCCTTCCTGCAAACGCACCACATCTGTCTCCCGCAGGTCGGTCGTCTCCACCTGCATCTGGCGGATGTCCCCCAGCAGCAGAATCGGCTGACCCGGCCCGGCCAACTCCCCCATACGCATATTGACCGCGCTCACCTGTCCCTCGAAGGGGGCGATGATCTGGACCTGACGCTTCTGGGCGTGGGCGCTGGTCAGCGCGGCCACAGCCGAACGCATCCGGGCCTCAGAGATGGCAATATCCTCGCTGGTGGCGCCGGCTTTCACCCGGTCCAGCGTGGCCTGGGCGCTGGCAACCCCGGCCTGGGCCGAGAGCACAGCGGCCTCGCCCGCGGGAATCTGGGCCTGGGCCACAGCCACCTGGGACTGGGCCGATGTAATGTGGGCCGCGGCTACAGCCAACTGTTGGGGAGATGCACCCTGAATCGCCACCTGATACTGGGCCTGGGCAGCCTTCACGCCTTCGGTGGCTTGCTGCAAAGCCAACGCTTCGGGGCGCAGACCGATGTCCGGGTCGCCCCGCACCTGATTGTAGGCAGCCTGGGCCTGGCTGACCGCCACCTGGGCGATATCGATCTGGGCCGCAGCCGCAGTCCGTTCCGCCGGGGTGGGACGGCTGGCAAGTTCGTTGTACTGCTGCTGGGCAATCAGCAGTTGCGCCTCGGCCTGGGTGATGCCGGTTTCGGCCTGGAGTAGCTGGCCCTGGGCCACAGCCACCTGGGCCTGGGCTGCGGCCAGACCAGCTTCCGCCCCGGCCATCTCGGAAGCAGTCGCCCCGGCCAGGAGTTTGTCGTGGGCGGCCCGGGCTTCGGCCACAGCTGCCGAAGCAATCTCAATTTGACTGTTGGCCATCGCCGCGTCGAGCTCGGCCAGCACATCCCCCGGGGCCACCCAATCCCCTTCCTTCACCAGAATCGAGCGGAGATTGCCCCCCTGCACCGGGCTGAGATTGGCCCACTGTAGCGGGACCAGCTTGCCCGACGCCCAAATCACATTTTCCAGATCGTCCACCGGCGGGGCCAGCGCTTCGCTCCCTCCGTTCGAAGCCACCGTGCGGGTCGGCCCGCTTTGGGTCGCCATCGCCGGTTCCACATACGTCACATACCCCCAATAGCCACCCGTAATCAGGGCCAACACAAGCAGCACAACGAGAAAACGTCGCATAGTTCATTCCTTTCGGAATAGGGGATTGGGGATTGGGGATCGGGGATCGGGGATCGGAGCGTTGCACCGGCTTCCTAATCCCCTGTCCCCTGTCCCCTGTCCCCAATCCCCAATCCCCAGTCCCCAATCCCTATTCATACCGCAATGCTTCTACGGGCCGCAACCGGCTGGCACGTATGGCCGGGAAAATGCCACCCAGCAGCCCCAGGCCGAGGGTCAGGGCGACGGCCTGGATAAATGTGGACGGCTCCCAGACGGGCGTGATAAAGCCGCCCACGCCGGGGATCAGCGCCACGCCGGAGAGAAGTATCACGCCGATCAGCGAACCGAGCAGGGCCGAGAGCAGACAGAGCAGCAGACTCTCTTCCACAATCTGGCGCACAATGCGTTGGCCTGCCCAGCCCAGGGCGCGCAATGTGCCGATCTCTCGCGTCCGCTCGTGGATGGACATAATCATTGTGTTGGCGACGACAATCCCACCCACAATCATCGCCAGCAGCCCGATGCCCGCGGCCATCCCCTGCATATTGGCGATGTCGTCGGTGTTCTGGGCAAACTCGCTGCTGATGCTGGCCCGGGCATCGGGAAAGCGGCGGTCGATGGCCGCCTGCACGGGCCCGGCATCCGCGGGGTTGTGTACATCTACAAAAATGAAGCTGACATTGCGGGGGCGGTTGAGCAGCCGCTGGGTCTCTTGCAGGGCCAGCACGCCCCCACTCTCCTCCCAGGCCACACCGGTTTCATAGAGACCGACAATTTTATAGCGGCTGTTGTAGAGGGTCAACGTATCGCCTACATTCAGATCGTAGGAATCCGATGCGCCCTTACCGATAAGTATTTCGTTGGGCCGCCGCATCCGCTGCCCCTCCACCAGCACGTAGTGGTCCATCGCCGCGCTGTTGGGGTCCAGTCCACTGATAATAAAGAGAGGCAGCTCCGGCGTCATCACAAAGCCCATCACCATCGGGCTGACCGCCTTGACCTGGGGCATGGCCTGAATCTGGCGCACAATGCGCTCGTCCAGACTGCTCAGACTCATATCGGGCACATCCCGTTGCATGACTGTAATGTTGCCCGCACCGCCGCTGCCCGCCAGTTGGTTGAGCTGACCGATCATCCCCGCGGTCAGCCCGCCCAGCATCACCAGTGTAGCCACGCCGATACCAATGCCGGAGGCGGCCATCAGTGTGCGGTTGCGCCGCCGCCACAGGTTGCGAAAGCTCTGGTTGCCGATGCGGCTGAGCAGACCGGTATTGCCGTCGGCCGCGCCGCCCTCGTAGCGCAGGGCTTCCACGGGCAGCAGATTGGCGGCGCGCCAGGCCGGGTAGATGCCGCCCACCAGCCCCAGCACCAGCGCGGTGACAAGGCCCTGGGCAAAGATGTCCGGGGTCCACGCGCCCTCAAAGAGCGCGCCCAGCCCGGGCAAGCGGCCAATCCCCTCGCCCATCAGATAACCCAGACCCACCCCAACAATGCCACCCACCAGACTGAGGGCGACAGATTCGCCCAGAATCAGCCCCATCACCCGGCCCCGGCTCCAGCCCACAGCGCGCAATGTGCCGATCTCCCGGGTGCGCTCCAGAACGGTCATCACCATCGAATTCATCATCCCCAGCCCGCCGATGAGGATGGCGATGGCAGCCACACCCCAGGCAAAGCCCTGCATCATCTGGTCGTACTGCTGGTTGGCTTCCCGGTCGCTGGTGCGGCTGATGGAGAGGTCCAGGTCCAGGTTTTCCATGCGGGCAATCGTCTCGTCCATATCCGTGCCCCGGCGCAGCCCAATCTGGAAGAGGCTGACCTGGCGCTCCAGTTTAGCGATCTCCTGGGCGTCGGCAACGGTGACAACGCCGCCGGATTCCTCCATCCCCTGGCCGGTCTCGTAGATACCCACAATGCGGTAGGGCTGGCCGTAGATGCGCACGGAATCGCCCACGCCCTTCTTCAACGACTCCACCGCCCGCCGTCCCAGGACGATCTGGCCCGGTGCTTTGACCGGCGCGCCCTCCACCAGCCGGTAGTGGGCCATAGCCGTGCTGCCGGGGTCGTAGCCAAAGATGAGCAAAAAGGGCAGATCGTCGGTGGAGACCCATGTGTAGATGCCCGGCTCCACCCGCTCCACGCCGGGCACGCCCTGCAAGCGCTGACCCACCGTATCGTCCAGTTTGCTGAAAACCGGGTCCAGCGCGTTGGCCTGGGTGATGAGCAGATCGTTGTCGCCGCCGCCCACGGCCGTGGCGTAGTTGCTGGAAAAACCCTTTGCCACTGCGCCCAGGGCCACCACCGCAGCCACGCCGATAGCAATGCCCAGCAGTGTGAGAATACTGCGGGTAGCTCGCCGCCACAAATTTTTGAGAATCATCGCTCCCCCAGTAACGCAAGCTGTTAGGACTCGTCAAGAAATAAGTTCCATCCGGTGCGTCGCACTGTCCACGAAATGACTCTAGTCCGCAACCTCATCTGGACAGTGC
>JAANMX010004569.1_pt1 | contig 10798 bp, 11 predicted proteins | sample 7279681 | NCBI WGS metagenome assembly JAANMX01 (sample SAMN14094542, study PRJNA606508) | bioreactor metagenome | isolation source: A lab-scale SPAN reactor treating ammonium-rich wastewater day 351 | place: Ireland: Galway | collected 2018-01-01
GAGTCGGCGCGAAGGATTGTCAGGCGTTGGGTGAGCGTGGCTTGCGACAGCTCGCCAATGCGGGTGTCGGCAAGCTTTCCCTGCGCATCGAAGAACAGCGTGGTTGGCAAGGCGCTGTGGCCCAGCGCTGCGCCGGTGAGACGCTTTGGATCGAGCAGCACATTGCGCAGCGTCAAGCCGTTTCGCTTGAGGAAGCCGGCAATCGCTGCTGAGTCTTCGCCTTGATTGACGAAGACGATGTTCACGTCCGGGTTGGCGGCCTGTGCTTGCTGCATCACCGGCATCTCGCGCACGCACGGCGGGCACCAGGTGGCCCAGAGGTTGACCACGGTGGGCTTTCCGGCAAAGCCCGCAAGCGACACCGACTGGCCATTCAGCGAGGCGAGCGCCAACGGCGGCAAAGGCACTGGTGTGGTCGACATCAATACGGAAGCGAAGCCACCCAGCATGAGCACCATGCCTGTGGTGATCGCTGCAGCGAACACGGGTTTGCGCATGCCTGCCTGGCGTTGCGCGCGCTGCAGGCCGAACAGCAAGGCCGCCACAACACCCGCAGTGGGCTCCCAACCGCCGTCGCGGATGTCCAGGATGCTCAGCGGGGCATCGAAATACTGCTCGTGCCATTGCCAGACGAAGGCGAGTCGTGCCGCGAACAGACCGACAAACAGCATGCGCGTCAACGTGGGCTCGGCCTCGATGCCTGCCGCCTTCGCCATCCACCTGGCGACCCACCTTCCAAGCGCGATGGCAAACAGGGCCAGCAGCACCGAGTACGGCAGCGACAGAGGGCCGATCTGCAAGGACTGGTTCATGCAGGAGCTCCCATGTCGGGTGTGGGTGGCCCAGGCTGTCGCTGCAAGAACTGCTCGACCGTGAATTCACCGACTAGGCGGGCGTCGCGCCGCTCGCGTCCGGCTGCATCGAACATCATCACGGTCGGCGGGCCAATCACCTGGTGGGTGCGCATCAGCTCACGGTGACGGGCATCGTTCGCGGTCACGTCGGCACGCAGGAGCAGCACGCCGGCCAGCGAGCGTTGCACGCGTGGATCTCCGAAAACCTCTTTCTCGATCGCCTTGCAGGAGACGCACCAGTCGGCATAGAAGTCAACGAGGATGGGTTGCCCCTGCGCCCGCGCGGCGGCCAACCGGGCCTGAAGTTCTGTTTCGCTGGCGATCGGTTCGAATTTCAAGTTCGTCGTTTGCGCCGGGCCCGTTGCCGACGCCGCGGCGAGCGTCAGTGGCCGCCAGGGATCCACCGCACCGCCCGCCGCACCGAGCACCATCGCGCTGCCCCACAGACCAGCCAGAACCGCCAGCGTGCGGATCGCGAGCAGGTTTGGCGCCGCGTTGGCAGCGACAGCTGCAGCGCTGCGGGACGACGTGTGAACGAGAGTCACCGCCACAGCCAGCAGCAGCGCGCCCCACATGAGCAATGCGGCTGGCTCGGGCACGACGCGTTCCAGCATCCAAACCGCCGTGCCGAGCAGCGCGAAGCCCAGCGCGCCCTTCACGCGATCCATCCACGGACCTGGTTTCGGCAGGAAACGCGAGCCCAGTGTGCCGACGATCACCAGTGGCGTGCCCATGCCCAGACCCAGCGCCGCCAGCAACAGCGCGCCATGAACAACGTTGCCGCTCTGGGCGATGTAGAGCAGCGCACCCGCCAGCGGCGCCGTCATGCATGGGCCGACGAGCAGTGCCGACAGCACGCCCATGGCCGCTGCGCCCGGCAGCGATCCGCCGCGCAGGCCACGGCTTGCGCCGTCGAGCTTGTCGCGCAGCCGGGCAGGCAGTTGCAAAGTGAAGACGCCGAACATGCCGAGCGCGAGCACGACATAAATGCCGCCCAAGGCGAGCATCGTCCAGCGGTTCTGCAGCATCGCCTGCAGGTTCGCTCCTGCCAGCGCTGCCGCCACGCCCAGCGCCGAATAGGTCAGCGCCATGGGCAGCACGAACGCCATGGACAGCGCGAACGCGCGTCGCGGCGGCGCCCGGCTGCCGACGACGATGCCGGAGACGATGGGCAACATCGGCAACACGCAGGGCGTGAACGCGAGCGCGATGCCGAGCAGGAAGAAGAGCGGCAAGGTCCAACCTAGCGAGCGTTCGCCCAGCCACTGGGTGATCTGGGTGTCGCTGCCGGAAACGCTGTTCCACAGGCCGGGGGCGCCCGGTTCTTGCGCCCGCACCAATGTGTCAGCGGGTGCTGTGGTGGCGGTATCCGACGAGACGTCGGCCACCTGAATCGTCTGCGTCTGCGGCGGATAACACAGCCCGGCGTCGGCGCAACCCTGCCAAGTCACGTTGAGTGCGGCGGCACCGGCGGGCGACACCTTCATCGTGACCGCGTCGTGGTAGACCTCCATCACGCCGAAGTTGGGGTCGTCCTTGCGGATGCCGGGCGGGAGTTCAGTTTGCACGCGTGTCCCAGAAGAGGATGCGGTCACCACCATACGATCACGGTACAGGTAGTAGCCCGGCGCGATGGTCCAGCTCAGGTGCAACTGGTCGGCGCTGGACTTCGTCACCTGCAGGCGAAAGGCCTGCTCGGGCTGCAGGAACTCTTCTGCCGCGTGAACCGGCCAGGCCACGCCCCACAGCAGCACCAGGGCGGCGAGGGCAGCGCGCAGGCTGCTTCGAAGGCGATCGGAAAGTACGGGCATGGGCTGGTGTCAAAGCGTGACGGGGTGTCACCGAAACGCCATCCTTGAATGCCGCGATTAAGGTGGCGTTAACAACCTTCCCGGCGAATTACCCCCCTGCTTGGCAACCACCAGCCACCATAATTGCGCCATGAAACCCATCAGGCCGTGTATCGCCGTCGTCGCATCGTTGTTGCTGATTGTCGACCGTGAGCTCGCCAGTGGCCCCTGCGAAGACTACTGTGCACGTCCTGCTGATTGAAGACGACCGTCTCGTTGCCAGTGGCATCGTCGCCGGGCTACGTCTGCTCGGCGTGACCGTGGACCACGTCGACACCGCCGCGAAGGCGCGTGCGGCGGTAGGCGCGTCGCACTTCGATGTCTGTGTGCTCGACCTCGGCCTGCCCGACGAAGACGGCATGGCAGTGCTCGCACGCTGGCGCGCCCAGGGGCAGGCGATCCCCGTGCTTGTGCTGACGGCGCGTGACGCGCTCGAACACCGCGTCGCGGGCCTGCGGGCCGGCGCCGACGATTACCTTCTCAAGCCCTTTGAGCTCGACGAGCTGGTGGCGCGACTGCATGTACTGGTGCGCCGCGCCAGTGGCCGAAGCAGCGACCTCGTCGAACACGGCAGCCTGACCTTCAGCGCCTCCAGCGCTGAGGTTCGACTGCATGGCGTGCGCGTCGAGCTTTCGCGACGCGAGCTCGCGTTGTTGCGCGCGCTGCTGCAAAACCCCGGCCGCATTCTGAGCCTGGAGCAACTCCAGGCCAGTCTGTACGGCTTTGAGACCGACGTGGAAAGCAACGCCGTGAACGTACACATCCACCACCTGCGCCGCAAGCTCGGCCCTGCGATCGTCGAGACGGTGCGCGGCTTGGGCTACCGATTGGGTGAGGCCGGTTCTGCTGTCGAGGAAAAGCGATGACGCTGCGCCTGCGCCTGGTCGCCATCATCGGGTTGTCGCTGACGCTGCTGTGGAGCGTCGTCGCGGTGTGGATGTTCATGGATGTGCGCGAGCAGCTGCGAAGCGCTCTGGACGAGCGGCTGGCCGCCTCGGCGCGCATGGTGGCTGGCCTGGTCGCGCGCCTTCCCGCCGAACGCCTGCAGGTCAACGGACCGCCCGTGTTGCCGCTCGATGTGATCGCGCGCGACGGCCTGGCGTGCGAGGTCAGCCTGGTTCGCAGCGAGGTTGCAATCCAGCCGATTGCGCGCACGGCCACCAGCCCCGGGTTGGAGGGTGCGGCTTTGGGCTACAGCACCTCCGTCTACGGTGGCAAACCCTGGCGCACGTATGTGCTGCAAGTCGGCGAGGTGCGCATTGCCACCGCCGACCGCATGGATGCGCGCGAAGGCCTGCTGCGCGAGATTGCGCTTTCCGCAGCGGTACCGTTCGCCGTCGCGATGGCGGTCAGCCTGGCGCTGCTGTGGATCGGTGTCGGGCGGGGCCTCGCGCCGATCGAACGGGTGCGCACGGCGCTGCTGAACCGGCGTGCGGACGACCAATCTCCGTTGCCTGCCATCGACGCGCCGCCCGAGCTGCAGCCGCTCATTGATACCGTCGCTCGCCTGCTGGTGCGTGTGCAGGACGCGATCGAGCGCGAGCGGCGGTTCACCGACGACGCAGCACACGAACTGCGAACGCCACTGACCGCCATCAAGACGCATCTGCAGGTGCTGCGCCTGGCGTGCGGGGAATCTGGGTTGCATGGCGCCGCGGGCGAGGCGCTGGCGAATGCGCAGCAGGGTGTGGCACGGCTGCACCGCACGCTCGAGCAATTGTTGTTGCTGGCGCGACTTGAAGGAGCGGCGAAACCCGAGAAGGCGCCGCGGGCCGATGCGCTGCATGCAGCGCAGCAGGCGATCGACGATGCGTCGGCCGTCGCCCCACAGGTCGGTGGGGCCAGCATCCGGTGCGTTGAGTTGCAGGCCACGACAAACGCAGCATCACTGGCAATTCCCGAGGCGTTGCTGGTTTCGGCTTTGCGCAACCTGCTCGACAACGCGTTGCGGCATTCGCCAAGGCAGAGCACAGTCGTGCTGCGGATCGAGCGGCTGCCAGGTCATGTGGCGTTCTGCGTCCTTGACGAAGGCCCGGGTATGTCCGCTGCTGAAGTTGTACAAGCGGCGCAGCGGTTCTGGAGACGCGGCAGTGGCAGTGTGGATGGCGATATCGGCAGCGGCCTGGGCCTTTCCATTGTCGATGCCATCGCGAGGCGCTATGGCGGCGAGTTGCACCTGGAGCCGCGCCAGGTCGTGGGCATGGAAGCCCGGCTGTGCTTTCCGGCTGAAGAGTGAAGCAGACTGCGTTGCCGATGCAGCGACCCAAACGCATTGTCCAGGCATGGGCAGGAACCAATTGACGGCAAGCCATTCCGACAACGTCATGGTCGCCATTCCGGCGAATGTGAAATGCTGGTCGATGACCAACGAGGAGAACACGATGTACGGATTCAACGCAACACTTAGACTTTCGTTCGATGAAGCCATTGAGCGCGTCCTGGCTGCCCTCAAAATGGAGGGCTTTGGTGTGCTCAGCGATATAGACGTGCAATACGCGATGAAGGAGAAGCTGGGCGTCGACATGCCGCCTTACCGCATCCTGGGTGCCTGCAACCCACCGCTGGCACACAAGGCCTTGCAGGCAGAGCCCGATATCGGCTTGCTCCTGCCCTGCAACGTGGTTGTCCGCCAGGAAGGTGAAAGCCACGTCACGGTGGCGTTCATCGATCCGCTGGTGATAATGGAGATGGTCGACAAGCCTGAGGTGCAGGCTGTTGCAAAGGATGCTGAGCAGCGACTGCGTCGGGTTTGTGAGGGCCTGATGCAATGAGGATCCATGCACGTTGGCCATGTGGAACACCTTTTGGCAGTGACCCACCATCGCCTTCATCGGCGCGAGCCTTTAAGTGGCCGTGTTGGGCAGGATCACTCGTGCAAGACTGGTAAAAGCGGCCTCAACAGACCGCTTGATCACGTAATGCTGTTCATGCCCGGCGCCCATTCGCCGGGTGCACATCGCCAACTGACTTGTTCACTGCAGTCCGAGCACGATACCTGCAAGAACTAGGTACCGCCCGAACTTGGCCAGCGTCACCAGCACGAGAAACACGCCGAATGGCTCGCGCATGACACCGGCCACAACGGTGAGCGGATCGCCCACCACGGGCAGCCAACTCAACAACAACGTCCACTTGCCGTGACGCTGGTACCAGTGCTGCGCCCGGCCCATTGATTCGGGTTTGACTGGGAACCAGGGTCAATCGCGGTAACGCTCAACCCGCGTCCCAGCAACCAGTTCACCACCGCCCCGAGCACATTGCCCACCGTTGCCACCAGCAGAAGCAACCAGACCGAGTAGGCATCAGTGAGGAGCAGTGCCACCAGCACGGCCTCGGATGCTGTGGGCAGCAATGGCAGCGACGAATGCGCTGACAAACAATCCGCCATAGGCACCGAGTTCCGGCATCAACGACCCACGCTGGGCCAGTGCGGGTGCTGGTCATCGACCACAAAAGCATGCGCATGACGCACCTGATCGCCGCTACCGGCAATTCCCTGGGTGTGCGTGTGTCCGGTTGGCAAGTCCGGGTGTTCGTGCTCGATCACCTCCGGGTCTTGCGCGGGCCAGACCCGAGAAGCCACCCACACAGCCAGTGCAGCCGCACCGCCCAGAACCGCAAAGGTCGCCGGCATGCCGTACCGCGTGCCCAGCCAGCCAGCCAGGGGGTAGAACAACAGCCAGCAGGCATGCGACAGCGCGAACTGCGCAGCGAACAGCGACGGGCGATCCTCCGGGTTCGAGGATCGCCGCAGCAACCGCCCGGAGGGCGTTTGGGCGGTGGAGTAGCCCAGACCGATCGCAAACCACAGGACCATCAGCGAGGTTTGCCCCACCACCATCCAGGTGCCCACGAACAGCCCCACGACCATCATGCCGATGCCACCGAGCATCGCCGTGCGATCGGGCAGCTTCTCCAGCAGCCGAGGCAGTGCCAGCGCAGCCACCATGGAGCCTGCGCCAAAACTGGCCAACGCCAGGGCTACCGCGCTCTGGGTCAGGCCCAAGCCGGCCTGAACGATGACCACCGTGTTGACAAACACCATGGAGCCGGCCGCTGCCACACCCGCACTGATCGCCAGCAGCCCGCGCAGCCGGGGGGTGGCCAAGTAAATGCGCAGTCCGCGTGTGGTGCGGTCGTAAATGCCGCGGCGTTGGGGCGCAGGATGGGCCGGCAAGGCCACCGACACCACCAGAGCGGCCGAGGCCAGGAAGCCGACCACCGTGCCAGCGAACAGGTTGTGAAAGCTGATCACAGTGAGCAACGCGGCCGCCAGCATCGGGCTGACCAGGGTTTCCATGTCGTACGCCAAGCGGGAGAGTGACAAAGCCTTGGTGTAGTCCTTCTCCAGCGGAAGCACGTCGGGAATCGTTGCCTGGAAAGTGGGTGTGAATGCGGCCGAGGCCGCCTGCAGCACGAAGATCAAGACGTAGATCTCCCAGATCTGGGAAACAAACGGCAGCATCAGGGCCACGGCCGCACGCACCAGATCCAGTGTGACCAGCATGGTGCGCCGAGGCAGGCGATCAGCAAAGGCGGCTGCGACAGGTGCCACACCTACATAAGCAATCATCTTGATGGCCAAGGCCGTGCCCAACACCATGCCTGCGTTGTCGCCGGCCAGATCGAAGGCCAACAGCCCGAGCGCCACCGTGGCCAGGCCGGTTCCGATCAAGGCAATCACCTGCGCGGCGAACAGGTGTCGGTAAGTGCGGTGGGAAAAAATGTCCAGCATGTTTGTTGTTCTCGTGGTTCATGCGCTCGGGGCAGCAGGCGCCACGGGCTTAAAGGTAGCGGGTGATTTCTCTGAACTCGTCCATTGCTTTGCGCTGGCCTGCTCCAAGAGGCCCCACAAGGTCTTCAAGACAGTGATCCAAGTGCTCTTGAATCAGCGCCTTTTTGGCTTGTTGAATCGCCTTTTCCACCGCCTGCAACTGTTGCGCGATGTCCAAGCAGTTCCGTCCCTGGACCACCATATCGATGGTGCTGTTCAGATGCCCCCCAGCTCTGCGTAGACGTTTGATGATGGCGGGGTGAGATTCATGTGTATGTGTATGTGTATGTGTATGCGTTTGTGTCATAGTCTTCGTATCCCCTACGGGGGGTTACTATAATCCGGGGAACGACAACGCATGCAAAAACTTCCCATGACTTCGCGCCTGCCCCATTCCCCTCGCCCCAACCGGGCAACGTTGGGTATGCGATGGCTGGTTTTGGTGGTGATCATGTTCGGAACCATGATCTCCTCTGTGGGGGTTATGAACTCCCATGGCATTGCAGTTATTGCCGAAGCGCTCCACGGCAGTTCAACGACCCCCGACGCGCAGCGTGATCAGGAGTACGGTCATGTGCACGAGGATGGGGATGCGATGGTGAATCATGGCATTGCTGGCGATCACCCCCATCATGGAGGTGACCATTCACACGACAAAGTGCATGCCCTGCCCACGACGTGGAGCATGGCTACGCCGCAGTTACCGGCGTGGCTCGGGCACGTGCGGCAGTTGATTGAAATGATTCAGGTGTCTAGGCTAGAACGCCCGCCCATGGGCTGATTCCTCTCTCGTCTCAGATTCCTCGCTGCGCCAAGCAGCGCTTCATTTCTTTCAAACTATTGGAGTCTTCATGCACAGCCATGTCCAAGACAGGCTGCCACGTTCGCCATGGGCGATCGGGCACCCCCGTATCTTGCTACTTTTCACATTCTTCATCTGCCTCGTGTTCAGCAGTGCAGAGGCTTTCGCCCACGCAGTCACAGCGGGTGACAAGGGCTACATCCAGGAAATCTCGGGCGTCAATCTGCTGCCCTTTGTGTACCTGGGCGCAAAACACATGATGACGGGCTACGACCACATCCTGTTCCTGTTCGGCGTGATCTTCTTCCTCTACCGCATCAAGCACATCGGCATCTATGTAAGCTTGTTCGCGCTGGGCCACTCCACCACCATGATCCTGGGCGTGTACTTCAACGTCGGGATCAACAGTTACCTGATCGACGCGATCATCGGTCTGTCCGTCGTCTACAAGGCGCTGGACAACATCGGCGCGTTCCAGCGCTGGCTGGGGGTCCAACCCAACACCAAGGTTGCAACCCTTGTGTTTGGTCTGTTCCACGGCTTTGGCCTGGCCACCAAGATCATCGAGTACGAGATTTCGCCCGACGGGCTGGTTCCCAACCTGCTGGCCTTCAACGTGGGCGTGGAGATCGGGCAGCTGCTGGCCCTCGCCGTCATCTTGATTGGCATGAGCTACTGGCGCCGCACACCCAGCTTTTTTCGCCACGCCTACACCGCAAACGTCGCCATGATGAGCGCGGGCTTCATTTTGGTGGGCATGCAGCTCACCGGCTATTTCGTGTCGTGAACACCCAAGGAACATTCAACATGTACAACAGCGATTCCCCCATCCGCGCAGAACTGCCCTCTTCGAAGCAGCTTTTTCGCTCCACCGTTCTGGCTTTGATCTCAGCCGTCGTCCTCCTTGTTGCCGTTGTGCTACCAGCGGACTACGGCATTGACCCCACGGGAATTGGTCGCATTCTGCGCCTGACCGAAATGGGCGAGATCAAGAAGCAGTTGGCAGCGGAGGCCGCCGCCGATGCAGCTGCCGCCGCAGGAGCTCCAGCACAGGCAACTGGGGCAGCAGTTGGCATGGCTTCGGCCAATGCAGCACAGGCACAAGCTCGTCCGCCCGCTGTCGCAGCCTCTCCTGTTTCCACAGCGCCCAAAGTGGTATGGAAAGACGAGATGCCCTTTACGCTGACCCCGGGCGAAGGCACGGAGATCAAGCTGAAGATGGTTGAAGGCGGCAAAACGCAATATCAGTGGGTTGTGGAAAACGGGGAAGTCAACTTCGACACCCACGGCGACGCACCGGGCAAGTCGATCAGCTACGAAAAAGGCCGTGGCGTTGCGACCGATGAAGGCGTGCTCGAAGCCGCGTTCACCGGCAACCACGGGTGGTTCTGGCGAAACCGGGGCCAGGCTGATGTGAAAGTCATTCTGCGCACAAGCGGTGACTACACCGACATCAAGCGGGTCCAGTGATTGGGTCTGATATCTGCATCCCAGATACAGATATCTTAGAAATCGGGGGCTTGGAGCGCAATACATGGGTGCACGTGCGCGGTGGAGATGGTGGGAGCCAGCATGCAAGCCTGCGTGCCGAGGCCGCGCTCTACCAGTTCACCTATATGACTAAGTGTCCCATTGCACCCGAGATTCTTGCTCGGATGGGCTCAACTCCGTAGCCCATTGAAGTGCACTCTTCAAATTGCCACACCCCCCCATTTTTTGGGTCTCTCACACTTGATATGAACAAACCCATTTGAAGTAAATAAGAGCGCCGCGACGATTTTCGCGGCGCCGCAATCCTGCATATTCCTTGAGCATCATCTAAACAGACATCACTATGAATACTCTCAAAACCTTCTTCAGCACGCTTCTGGTTGTTGCCTTTTTGTGCTCAATGACCGGTTGCGAAAAGCCCAGCAATTCCGAAAAGAGCGGTCACGGTCACAGCCATGAGTGACGTGACGGTACAGCAATACGTACTCACTGAATGAGCGTTTCTTACTGGAGACGGGGAACCGACGGCCGGGAGCGCTGGTGGCTGAAGATTCGGGGCAAAGCAAAAAACCCGAGCTATCCTGGCCACCGACGAGCTGGTATCTGAGCTGGTGTGTTGCCGACGGGCGAACGCCCTGGCCCCTCTCCGCGCGAGGGTGATTCGCTATCGTTGCTTCTACCGCCTATTGGTGGGGCTAAGCGTCATGGGACGCAGTGCAGCGCACGAACTGGTGAAAAGCGTGCTTCGCGATACCGTAACGCGCTTGCGGGCACTGGGCCTTGACCCCACGAGGCAGCTGCTTCGCATGCGGAGCAAGCCACCCACTGGATGCGCCGCAGGGCAGCAACCCGTCAAAGCTACAACATGAATCTGAATACTGTACGTGACAACCGAGGCCACGCGATTATCTCTATCACCAGCATCTACGTGCACACGGAGGATGACGCGCGTCATGACCAAACCCCAAGCGGGCAAAGGCTGGGATGGTCGGACCGGTGTTCGATAGGTTGCAAGGAGCAAACGCTT
>JAANMX010004571.1_pt1 | contig 10792 bp, 7 predicted proteins | sample 7279681 | NCBI WGS metagenome assembly JAANMX01 (sample SAMN14094542, study PRJNA606508) | bioreactor metagenome | isolation source: A lab-scale SPAN reactor treating ammonium-rich wastewater day 351 | place: Ireland: Galway | collected 2018-01-01
CGCATCGCGCGGGCGGCCTCTGCTGCGTCGCGCGAAAAGTCGATCTCGAGGGCGACCCAGCCGCGGACCGGCTTCAACTCGTCACGCGCCGGCTTGTCGACGATGCGGTCGAGGCGAGGAAGCACCCACTCGACGAGTTCCGGCGGGCCGTCGAGCGCTTCTCGGTCGATGACCTTGCCTTCCTCGTCGACGCCGAACCAGAGCAGGACCCGACCTTCGATGCCTTTCGCGAGCACGTCCAGCGGATAGCCCAGCGCTTCGGGCGATTTCAGGATCACCGGGTAACGCGGTTCGCCGGGATATTCGGCGGCAATCCGGCGATCGATCCGCTCGTCGAGCGCCGCGCGGTTGCGCGTTTCGAAGAAGGCGACGCCCTCCGCGAGCACCGGGGGCTCGAAGAACGACGCAGGCAGGTCGACGCTCCGCGGCATCGCGGCCCAGGGTGCGGGTTCGGGGGCGGGCGCGGGAGCGCTGGGCTCAGGAGCGCGTGCCGGGGGGGCTGGTGCCACTGCTTGCGCGGTGCGGACGACCGCGGGAGGTGGCCTCTCGGGCACCGCGGGCGGCGCGTGCGACACGAGCATCGCCTGGATCGGAAGGGCGATCGCACCGGGCGTCGCCGCGGCCGGCGCGCGCGCCAGCACCGTGGCGACCGCCGCGAGCGCGAGCGCGTGGATCAGCGCGGACGCGGCGAAGGCGCCTCCCACCGGCGGCCAGTCGATGCCGCCCGCGGGGCGAGACTCGAACTCAGGGGGAGGGGTCGGAGTCGATCTCATGTCGTCGCTGCAAACGACGACGGCCGGACGCATCCGCCCGGCCGCCGCTCGTCTCGCGGGCGCGACGCGCCCGGGTCGGTCAGTGTCCCATCAGGCGCCACGACATCCGATGATCGCCGGACAGTGTCCCCTTCTTGAGCGAGATGTACATCGTCTTGCCGTCGGTTCCGAGCGTGATCGCGAGTTTCAGCGTCGGGTCGTTCGGCGTCTCCGAGTACAGGTTCACGAGTTCCATGCCGACCGCACCCTCGTCCACCTTGACCGACGCGACCGGGTTCCCGCCGCTGTCGACCAACTGCGAGTCGGCGTGCGGGAAATCGCGGACGTAGATGTTCGCCGAGAGTCCTGGCAGGCACTCGTTCTCCGGTGGCAGCGACCCCGCCCATCCGAGGACGTTCAGCTCGGCGGCGATCGGGGCGATGATCCGTTCTCCTACCGGCAGGTCCATGTACCAGCCTTTCACCGACAGGCCGGACATTCCGGCCGTGCTGCTGGAGCTGATCGACGTGAAGTCGCCGTCGGTCCTCGGCTTGTGCGGCAACCCGGCATCGTTCATCTTGAGCGCCGTGCCGTCGCGGATCACGTACATCGTCTGCACCTGGCTGCCGTAGGTGAGGAGGTCGTCCTCGTGCAGCAGGCGCCCGGTGCCGACCATCACGTAGCGGTCGACGCCATTGGCGAAGTCGACCTCGATCTGCGGGGCCGTCGTTACCGACTGTGCAGTGCTGTCGGTGCTGGTGAGCGTCGCGAGCTTCTCGACCTTCCAGTTCCCGGTGTCCGCGGACGAGATGTCGAAGCGCCAGACGTTGCCCAGCAGGTCGCCGCCGTAGATCTGCTCGATGAACTGATTCTTGTACGTCAGCACGAAACCCGAGACCTGCGTGAGGCCGGACGGGTCGGAGGCCGAGCCCGCGGTGGTCTCGAGCGTGCGCAGCAGGTGGCCGTCGGACAGCCGCACGAAGAAGAGCTTGCCCTTGCCCGAGCCGTTGTTGTAGCCGGCCGGCAGGATCGCGACCCACGTGTCGTCCTTGTAGGTCTTGCCGATCAGCGGCTTGCCGAACGTGTAGCCCATGTCGGAATCGGTGAACTCCCACAGGACCTTCGAGGCGGCGTCCGCCTCCGACGTGACGCTGGCCGGCTCGGTGATGTCGATCGCGTAGTAGCTCTTGCCGCCCTTGCCGACGCCGCCGATCAGGAGCGTCTTCCAGGTGCCGCCGACGTTCACGTCGACCGCCACCGGCGTCGAGTCGACGAACATCTGGTGTTTGAAGAACGGCTCCTTCTTCGCGAGCATGGCGAGTCCGGAATCCGGGTCCGAGCTGTAGACCGTGCTCGGCACGTAGGCCCAGACCTCCTGGCCGGTCGCCTCGTCGAAGGCGTGCAGCATGCCGTCGTTGCTGCCGACGTAGACCATCTTCTTGCGCGACGCATTGGCCGCCTTGAACGCCTCGTAGCCCGGGTCGGTCGCGTCGGAGTACTGGCCGCGCGAGGGGCCGACGACCACCGGCGAGCTGTTGACGATGTCGCCCAGGATCTGCGACCGCACACGGAAGTTCTTGAGCCCCGTGCCTTCGTTGCTGCGGTCGCCGCGCAGGTAGGCGATCACCTTCGCGCGCTTGGCGTTGTCGCTGCCGAGCGTGTCGCTCTGCGCGGTCGGCATGTCGCCCATCCGGAACGGCACCGCCTTCTGCGCGGACGGATCCCAGGTGATCACGTTGCGGCTGTCGAACCACGGTGTCGGATTGCCCGAGGTCGGCGTCAATTGCGCGGCGAGGATGTCGTGGTACTTGGTGCTGATCGCGATTTCACCGCCGCCGGAGGGGTCGACGAGCACCTTGGTCAGCGTGCCGCCCCAGCCGGGCTCGATCGTGACGCGGTAGATGAAATTGTTGTCCTTCGCGAAGTTGACGTTCGAGAACGCCGCTCCCGCGCGTGCGGCCTGCGCGTTCTTGATCTCGTTCAGGATCGACGCCATCCCGGTCTGCAGCTCCAGCGGATCGCGGGCGTTCACGAACTGGCTGCGGCCGGCGATCGCCGCGTGCCAGAGGTCGTCGACGCCGGTGACGCCGGGGCGGTTGACGGTGGGGAACGGGGTCGTCCACTTGACCGCACCCGAAGTGATCTGGTCTTCGGTCTTCTTCGGGTTGAACGACGAGAGCACGCCTTCGGTGCCGAGCGAGAGCGCGGCGAAGTTCAGGTGCTGCCAGGTCGCCGGGTCGTTCTCGGTCGCGGGCACGTTGTTGTCCGAGACCTTGGTGGGGAGGGCAGGCGGCCGGAAATCCTTCATCCAGTAGTAGAGCGCATAGTCCGCGAGCGAATCCGCCACCGCGGTCGGGCCCTCGATGACCTTGTTCGGCCACGGGTCGCCGGGCTTGAGATCGAGGATCGACTCCGGCATCAGGTCGTCGACGCCCTTCGGCGGGATCGCCACGCCGTCGCGGTTCCCGACCAGCGCCGTCGGCTTCGCGGGCTGGTTGGTGTACCCGTCGGTGAACAGGATGTGGTAGTTCTTCTGGCAGGAGAGGTTGATCGGGTCGGTCGAACCCGAAAGTTCCGCCGACGTGCCGGACGCCGCGTTGAACCATTCGCCGATCCGGGCGACTCCGCTCAGGAGCGGGGTGTCGTTGCCCATCGGGATCGCGACGTTCGCCAGCCGGTTGTACCAGGTTTCACGCTGATTGCCGGTACCCCCCTCGAAGTCGGCCAGCGTGAGGAAGGAGGTGGCCGGCACGTTCGACAGCGTGTGGAAGCCGACGCGGAACTTGTCGGTGAGTTCGGAGAACGCGAGCGAGGTCACGGTCTTCGCCGCGAGGATCCGTGAACGATAGTAGGCGAACCAGTTCGCGTAGTTGACGAGTTCGCTCGTCGCGGGCGTCGACGAGGCCGCGTCACGCGTGATCGTGTCGCCGTCGATCAGCGTGTGCGTGATCGAGGTGCCCGGCGTGCCGTTCGCCTCGATGATCTTCTTGTTCTTGTAGTCGAGTTCGACCAGACGGAACGCCGTGTTGTCGCCGTAGTTGTCCTGCGTCGTGTTGAAGTCCGCGTCCGCATAGGCGCCCGCCTTGAAGAATCGCGGATACTTGAAGACCGACGTCTTCTCGGCCTGGCAGGTGCCGGTGCCGAAGCCGCGCCACTTGTCGTTCGTGCCGGTGGAGATCCGTGCGTTGCACCACTGGACCATCGCCTTGTAATAGTGCCGGTTGATCGACGCGTAGATCGATCCGCAGGAGCCCACGGACTTCGTGAATCGTCCCGACGGGTATTTCCAGCCGCCGGCCACGCCGTCGGAGTAGGTGAAATTGTTGCGACGGCAGACGTCGCCGTTGAGGTTCGCGTCCTGCTCGTAGGTCGTCGTGCCCAGGACCGTGCCGGGAGACGGCGTCCACGGAACCTTGCTGAACGTTCCGCCCTTGATCTTGGTGTTGCAGGCCGAGCTATCCGGATTCCAGGAACCCGTGGTCGCGCAGGCGCCCGCATGCGTGACACACCGCTGGTTCGGCCCCGGGTCGCAGGTCCTCGGCTGTGACGGATAGTTGCCTCCGCCGACCGCAACGCAGTTCAGGGCCGGCGTCGTGCAAGTCCTGCCGCAGGAATAGGTCTTGTCCACCGGGCATTTGAGGTTGCACTTCGTGCACTCGACGGGATTGCTGCACCCAAGGTCGCATCCCGGCGGGCTGCTCGGATCCTCGACCTGGGGCACCGGGCAAGTCGCGGTGCAGGTCTCGCAGGTCGGTGCTCCGGGCGCGCGCTCCGCGCTGCCGGTGCCCAGCGTCCCGTTCATCCGGTCCGGGTCGCACCAGATGGTGCGCGTCGTCGTCGCGAAGTACTTGGAATTGTCGGCGTCAGCGGCGACCTTCGCGAACGGGTAGCTGTAGTCGCCCAGCGTCTTCGGCGCGCCGTTCCCTCCGATCTCGTAGGCGAACCCGTTGATGCGGCAGTAGTCGCCACCGATCGTGAGGCCGTTGCGGTCGGCCGAACTGCCGTTCGGCAGAGTGAAGTTGCCGGCGTAGCTGGTATTGCACCAGACGCCGACGTTGACCTTGGTCTGCAGGTTCGCGTACTTGGTCGGGAACAGGTACGGGTCGGCCGGCACCTTGGTCCAGTCGGTCGTGTTGGCTGCGTTCATGTCCGGGTACGACGACCCGTCGGCGTAGAGCGGCGCCGTGTAGGTCACCGCCGGGTTGTAGAACATCGCGTTGAACGCCGAGGCCATGACGATCGGCGGTCCGTAGCTGCCGCTGCCGTATCCGGATGGGTAGGGGAAGGAGCCGGGTGCGCCGAGCACGGTCCAGGAGGGGGACGAGCCCGACATCCACGTCGCGTAGTCGTACTGCGGCACCGTCGCATTTCCCGGGCTGCCGCATTGGGTGAGGCCCGTGGAGGATCGGCAGTAGGACGTGGCCGCGTTCGTGAGCGAATCCACGACCACGTAGTCGGGCAGGAACTCGAGCTGCATCGACGTCGAGTCGTCGAGCGTGAACACGATGTTCGGATGGGCCCGGATGCTGACGTTGATCGGGCCGTCGGCGAGCGGCGTCGGCGCGGCGAGCGCGAGCGGCGTCATCGGTCCGAAGCCGATCAGGAAGGCCAGCGCCCCGGACGTCAGGCGTCGGGCGAGGCTCGGGCGGGCGGGCGAGGCGGTCATGGGGGCTCCCTGGCGCATGCGGTCAGCGCAGCATCGCCTGCGCGAAGGTCGTCGTGTTGTTCGGGCCGTCGATCCGGATGGTGACGCGGTAGAACGGCACGCGAACGAGGTCGGGCTTCTCGAGTTCCATCGCGGTCGTGGCCTCCGACTTCTTCGGCGGCGACATGTCGCAGTTCGCGGCGGTGGCCGGGCCCTCGTCGAGGCACATCCGCTCGATCACGTAGCGGACCGTGTTGCCGGCGCCGTCGGTGGTCTTCTGGAACGACCCCGGGTAGTTCGACGGCGACTCGCCCTGAAGGTGGAACGGCACGCCGGTGGCGTCTTCCTTCTCGCTCGTGTACTTGATCTCGTAGCGGAACGGATAGTAGTTGTTGTTCAGGTCCTTCTTCTCGAGGTCGATCGTCTTGGCCTCGAACATCGCGTGGATCGCGTTCTCCACGGCCCAGGTGGACGGCGGCACCGACGCCTGGCGGAAGCCCAGGTTGCCGATCACCGACAGTCCGGTGTCGACCGAGCGGACGAGCGCGATGCCGGCGATCGACATCGCCACCATCACGATCAGCGCGATGAACAGCACGACGCCGGACTGCGCGCGGCGGGGCACGGTTGGACGGGCGGCGAAGGCGGCGGTTTTCATCATCGGTTCCACATCGGATTGCGCAGCGGAACGATCGTCTCGTAGGTGCGGTAGCGGTAGTTGGCCGGCAGCGTCCCGGTGAGCGGATCGGGGCAGGCGTAGGTGGTCTTCTCCTGGGCGGTGCACGCGAAGAGCGTCCAGGTGAACGCGGGGGCGTCGCGGTCGAACTCGTCGCTGCGCACGACCATGCCGATCTTGACCGCCTTGATCCGGCGCAGGTTGGCGCCGGTCGCGGTGAGCACGCTGGCGGTCGAGTAGTTGCCCGTCGGCGGCGTCCAGGTGTCGATGGCGCCGTTGCCGTCGGTGTCCACGCCGTAGAGCAGCTTCATGTTCATGATCGACGACGACAGCGGCTGCGCGGTCGCGCCCGCGGTGACGAGATCGGTGCTGCGGAGCACGCCGTTCGACACGTCGTAGCGCACGCGCTGCGTGGTGTCCGACGGCCCGATGTTGATGATCCGCATCGTCGGCAGGAGTTCGAATCCGGAGGCCTTGCTGACCGTGAGCACGACGTTGCCGTTCGCGTCGGGGTTCGTCACCGCGGTGACCGTATTGCGCTCGCACGGGCCGTTGCCGGTGATCGTGACGACCATGTCGCCCTTCTTGAAGCCGGTCGGGCTCTGCACCGTGTAGGTCGTGTCGCCGGCGTTGGTCTTCGCCATGAACACCGAGGGCGTCACCACCGAGCGGGCGGTGCTGTAGTTGACGACGAAGCTGTCGGGCGTGTCGTCGTCCGCGCCGGGCTCGATCAGCACCGAGAACGGCCGCATCGTCGTGACCACGTTCCCGGTATCGGTGCAGGTCGCGAGGTCGTCCTGGTTCAGCATGATGCCGCTGCCGGCGTTCGCGAGTTCGCCGCCCACGAGGTACATCGCGATCATGCCGGTCTTCTGCGCGTCGCCGGCCGAGATCGTCTGGCGCTTGACGCCTTCGGCGACGGCGAAGGTCTGGTAGATGACGAGCACGGCGAGCAGCCCGATCACGACGCCCACCATCAGTTCGATGAGCGACATGCCGCGCTGCCGCGCGGCGACGACGGATGCGGACGGGCGGCGCGCCATGTCAGTTCAACCCCACCATCACCGAACTCACGAACTGGTGCGGCGACGCCTCGCCCGGAAGCTGCCAGCGGATCGTGACGGTCACGAGACTGCTGTTGGCCGACGGCCCGGCGGCGACCACGACGGTGGGCGCGAGCGCGTCGACGCCCTTGACCCCGGGCAGGCGCTCCGCGGCCTCGACGAGCGCGGTGTAGCCGTCACCGCCGGTGCCGGCGTCGCCTTCGAACGCGGTCTTGAGGTTCGCCTTGTCCATCGTCCACATCTGGCCCATCGCCGCGTTGGCGATCTGGATCGCCTCGCCCCGGTACTGCAGATCGTTGGTGTTGCGGATCGCCACCGCCTGCAGGCCGACGAGGCCCAGGATGCCGAACGCGAACACGAGCACGCCGACGAGGGCCTCGAGCAGGAACGCGCCGGACTGCGCGCGCGACGAGGAGCGGTGGAGCGGACGGGTGCGGATGCGGGCCATGGCGGCGGTCTCGTGACCTAGGCGGGGCAGGCGCGGGGATCGCCGGTCGGGAGCTGCGGATCGCAGCTGCGGATGCCGACGCCGGTCGCCGCGGCGGTGTCGATGATGACCCGCTGCGCCCTTGCGTCGGTGAACCCCGTCTTCGTCTTCACGTCGATCGTGATGCGGGCTGCGAGGGGCGATTGCGCGTCGTCCAGCGCTCGGCCGAGGCCGTCGAAGATCACCGTAGTGGCGTTGGCGGGAGCGATGGTCACTTCGACGTTCGGCGAGCCTTCGATGAGCTTGGTCTCGCGGAGGACCGAGTCGTCGGAGACGAGCTTGACCGTCCAGCCGGTCGCCGGCGCGAGTTCGAAGGCGATCGGATTGTTGCGGCGCACCGCCTCGGTCTGCGCGACGCGGATGCCCTCGTAGACCGACTCCGCCGCGGTGCGAACCTGCTGGCTCGCGATCCAGGTCGAGTACATCGGCAACGCCATCATCGCGAGCGTGGTCCCGATGGCGATCGTGATCATCAGCTCGATCAGCGTGAGCCCACGCTGGTCCGCGGCGACGGCGCGGGCGGCCACGATCAGCAACTCCCGTCCTTGCGGGTGACCCAGCATCCGGTGGTCGTGGTCCAGCCGGACGGAAGCGCTTTCGTGGTCTTGGTGCCCGCCTGGTTGATCTCGTATTCGAAGCCGCTCATGCCCGCGGACGAGAGTCCGGTCGCCGTCGCGGTGTAGGCGGTCGCGCTGGCGCCGGTGCACTTGATCTGGAATGCCTGGTCGCTGGTGACGGACGGATCCGCGACACCGCACGCGCCGCCCACCGATTCGTACGTCCGGTTGTTCATGAAGAACTGCTCCATGCGCACCCGGAAGTCGGACAGGCGCGACGTGGCGTCGATGATCCGGCTGCGGACGACGTAGTCCCGGTACATCGGGATGGCGACCGCCGCCAGGATCGCGGCGATCGCGACGGTCATCATCAGCTCGATGAGCGTGAAGCCCCGCGCGCGGCGGGTCGATCGGGTGGCGGGCATGGTGGGGGCATCCTCTTCGACGTTACGCATGCTAGGGGGCGCGACCGGGGGCCGCAAACGGCTCCGACCAGTGGCGCGCGGGGGGGAACAGACGGCATTCAGTTGTCAGTTGACAGTTGTCAGTTGACAGTTGGGCGGCGTCAGGCGCGTTGCCCCACTGCCACCTGCCACCTGCCACCTGTCAACTGACAACTGACAACTGTCAACTGACAACTGTCACGGGCACCGCGTCCGCGTCCGGTTGGTCCGCACGCGCCCGGTCGCCGCGAGCACGACCTCCACGGCGTCATGCCCCGGTCGGCACAGCGTGAACGTGCCCATCTGCAGCGCGCCCGAGACGCGGCGCGGTTCGCCGAGCGGGGTGAACGACACGTAATCGTCGACCGGGCGGTTGCCCTCGATGGTCACCGAGGGGACCGACGGCGGATCCCAGGCGATGGGCGCGGCGTCGTCCTCGGGACGAGCCTGCGCGCGGGCGTCCGGGTGCATGATCCAGCCATGGGCCCAGTCGCCGTCGTCGGCGCAGGTGCGGGCGTCCGCGCTTTTGCAGAGATTGACGCGGACGCCGCGCTTGATCGCCTCGGTCCGGGCGCGCTCGAGCGCGGTCGCGAGTGCCTGCGCGCGGTTCGCGAGTTCCTGCCTGGCGATCCAGTGATGCCACGTCGGCACGGCGAAGGTCGCCACGACGACTGCGAGGACGAGTGTCACCATCAACTCGATCAGCGTCACGCCTCGGATGCGGCGGACGGCGACCCTGTTCCGGGTTCGAGCGGGGGGCGGCATGGCTCACCCATGCTGACGGTCGCGCTGCGTGCTCGCCTTCGGCCGGATGGACGATGGATCGGTGCATGTTGCAGTTCGTTGGGTGAATCTGGATGGAGTTGCGCGACGTTGCCGCTGATTCGGATCGGGCCGGCAACCAAGCCACGGATCCGTTCTCCTGGCCCGCGGTCGATCGAATTGCCCCGATTGCCCCGCGACCGACCACTCCCGACGACGTCGATCGGTCGGGGTCGGTTCGGGCCGTCGCGCAGGAGGGGCTTGACGTCATTTAGTTCAGAACTAAAATTCCCCAACCTGCGGTCCGCGTGGAAATCGCCCGCCGACCGGGGACGCGGCCCGAGATCGCGCAGGACGGGCGCCCGACCGAACCCGGACGGCCAACTCCGGCATGTTGCACCCGAGGGCGCATGCGCCCAGGCGAGGACCGGCATGGCGGCAGCGAAACGGATCCTGTGCATCGGCGGCGGGCCCGCCGGGCTCTACTTCGCGCTCCTCGCGAAGAAGGCCGATCCGACGCGCACGGTGCGCGTCGTCGAGCGCAACCGGCCCTACGACACCTTCGGCTGGGGCGTCGTGTTCTCCGACCAGACGCTCGGCAACCTCGAGGCGGCTGATCCGGAGACCGCGCACCAGATCGTCGGCGCGTTCAACCGCTGGGACGACATCGACATCCACTTCCGCGGGCGCACGATCCGCTCCGGCGGCCACGGCTTCTGCGGCATCGGGCGCAAACGCCTGCTCAACATCCTGCAGGCGCGCTGCGAGGCGCTCGGCGTCGAACTGGTGTTCGAGCGGCAGGTCGCCGACGACGTCGCCGAAGCCGAAGCGTTTCGCGCCGACCTCGTGATCGCGTCCGACGGCATCAACAGCCGCATCCGCGAACGCTACGCGGCGACCTACGCGCCCGACATCGACGTGCGCGCGTGCCGCTTCGTGTGGCTGGGCACGAAGAAGCGCTTCGACGCCTTCACCTTTGCATTCGTCGAGACCCCTCACGGGTGGTTCCAGGCGCACGCGTACCGCTTCGACGACGACACCTCGACCTTCATCGTCGAGACGCCCGAGTCGACGTGGCGGGCCGCGGGACTCGAAGCGATGAGCCAGGAAGACGGAATCGCGTACTGCGAAAAACTGTTCGCCCCCTGGCTCGACGGCCATCCGCTCATGTCGAACGCGGCGCACCTGCGCGGCTCGGCCGCGTGGATCCGCTTCCCGCGCGTGGTGTGCGGGCGCTGGGTCCACTGGGTCGAGCGAGCTGGAGGCGAGCGCAGCGAGCTTCGGGGAGACAACCCCCGTCCGGTCGTGCTCATGGGCGACGCCGCGCACACCGCGCACTTCTCGATCGGATCGGGCACCAAGCTCGCGTTCGAGGACGCGATCGCGCTCGCTCAGGCGATCGAGGC
>JAANMX010004573.1_pt1 | contig 10788 bp, 10 predicted proteins | sample 7279681 | NCBI WGS metagenome assembly JAANMX01 (sample SAMN14094542, study PRJNA606508) | bioreactor metagenome | isolation source: A lab-scale SPAN reactor treating ammonium-rich wastewater day 351 | place: Ireland: Galway | collected 2018-01-01
GCCCAGCGGCTTGAACCATTCGCTCTCGTCGGCTACGGCCGACACCGCACACGACAGCGCCAGCAGCGCGCACCCCAGCCATCGGAATATGAGAGGGCGGGCCTCCAGCCCGCCGCGCCGGCCGGGGCGCTCGCCCCCCTCGCGGGCAGACATCGCGATCACGGCGACACCCCCTGCTCCTCCGGCATCCCCCACGCCTCCTTGCCGCGCGCCGCGGCCTCGCTCAGGGGATGTTCCTCGAGCAATCGCGCGAATTCCCGGTCTGCCTGCTGCGTGCGTCCCATGGCCCGTTCCGTCTCGATGAGCGTGTACAGCAATTCCGCCCTCGCGTCCTCAATATTCGCACCCCCCGCCACGCTCAGCAAACGGCGGCAGAGCGACACCGCCCGCGGGTACTCGCCCCGACCCTTGAAAACCTTGGCGCGCAGCAGGCCCACCTCCAGCGACATCCGCTCCGGCGCCCACGCCTGCTCCAACTCCTCCAACGTGTCCAGGGTCGCCGTATATTCCCCCCGCCGGAGATAGTCCCGCGCCGCCTCCAGCTTCGCCCGGCGGCCCAGCTCGAACGCGATCGCCTTCTTCGGGTCCGGGGGATCGCTCAGGGCCGTCAGGATCCGCCGCGCCGCATCCGCCAGGCCCAGCGCCATCTGCACGTCGGCGCGCGCCATCTGCCACCGGTAAATCATCTCGAGGATCCACGGCCCCGCATCGCGGATCATCTTCAACGGCCGGATCCTCAGCAGCAGGATCAGCGCGGTGAAATATATCGTCACCAGCACCAGCGGCGCCCCGACCGGCCCTAGGAATCGCCCCAGCAGCATCCGGTTCAGCGCCTCGCCCACCACGCCGCCCGGGCTCTCCAGCTCCTTGGCCGCCGCCCAGCCCCCCAGCATTCCCTCCGCCCAGTCCGCCAAACCCGCCGCCGCGAGAACCATCACCAGACCCAAAATCAAAAATCGGATCAGCCCAAAGCCCCTCGTCCAAAATGCCAGCGCCCCCCCGACCGCCGCCAGCAGCGGCAGCAGATAGGCCGCCGCCCCGCATCCCATGAACGCCACCCAAGCGGCGTGCAACCCCACCGGACCCACCCAATTCGTCGTCGGGTTCGGCGGTTCCTTGATAAACGACACCTCCCAAGGCGAATAGGAGAATTGGCTCAGGAGCAGCAGCGCCGCCAGGGCAAAGAGCACCAGCCCCGCCACCTCGGTGGCGGGCGTCTCCTTCGACCTGACGGCACGGCTCCCCATCAAACGCTCAGTCTATGGCACTTTCGCCCGCGGTTCAATCGCGCCTTGCGGGCCATTTGGCAAATTCTCGGCCCCGCGCCATAATGCCCCATGGCCACGCCAACTATCGTCCAGAGAGCCCCGTTCGTCATCCAGGAAGCCGCCGGCACCAAATGGTGGTGCGCCTGCGGGATGTCGCAGACCCAGCCGTACTGCGACGGGGCACACAAGGGCTCCGGAATCGCCCCCCTCAAGGTCGAGGTCGCCCAGCCGGGCACCGTCGCCTGGTGCGGCTGCAAGCACTCGAAAAACGGCGCCTTCTGCGACGGCTCGCATCGGACCGTCTGACCTGAAACTTCAAAGTTCGGATCGGGTCGAGCGCACGGAGAATCCTCTGTCGCGCGGATGGCCCGTGAGGCAGACATTCCTGTCTGCCCCCGCTGGCCCAGCTCCGCCGAGGCAGGCGACCTGCCCGCCTCTGGTGGGGGAATGCCTGCGTCACGGGGAGAAGTTTCCCCATGAATCATCCGGCGCGCCCGCCGCCAGATGCTGCCGCACGGCCCCAGCGACTGATTCCTCTTTTCGCTTTCGCCCGGCGCGCCAGCCGATAGACTGGCGCACCCAAATGCAAGACATTGACATGCCCCCGGTGAACGCGTGGCTCCGCGCGCTCCACCCCTATGAGACCGGCAAGCCGATCGACGAGACGGCGCGGGAACTCGGGCTCGACCCCGCCCGCATCGTCAAGCTCGCCTCGAACGAAAACCCCATCGGCCCCTCCCCGCTGGCCCTCGCCGCGATGCGCGAGCAGGCCGCCCAGGCCCACCTCTACCCCGACGGCGGCGGCTACCACCTCCGCAAGGCGATCGCCGCCGCCAATGACGTGGCCATGGAAAACGTCGTGCTCGGCAACGGTTCCAACGAGATCATCGAGTTGCTCGGCCACTGCTTTCTCAGCCCCGGCGCCGAGACGGTCGCCGCCGAACACGCCTTCGTCGTCTACCGGCTGATGTCGGAGCTGTTTGGCGCCCGCTGCGTCGAGGTGCCCGACCCCGGGCTGCGCCACGACCTCCGCGCCATGCTCCGCGCCATCACCCCAGCCACCCGCCTCGTCTTCGTCGCCAACCCCAATAACCCCACCGGCACCCGGCTCGCGCAGGAGGAACTCGACGACTTCATGGATCGTCTCCCCAACCATGCGGTGGCCGTCTTCGACGAGGCGTACTACGAGTTCATGGGGGATCCGCCCGATTGCCTCGCCTACGTCCGCGAGGGCCGCAACGCCGTCGTCATGCGCACCTTCTCCAAGAGCCAGGGCCTCGCCGGCCTGCGCATCGGCTACGGCATCATGCCCGAGCGCATCTCCCAGTGGCTCGGGCGGGCCCGCCAGCCGTTCAACGCCAACGCGATGGCCCAGGCCGCCGCCCTGGCCGCCATCGCCGACACCGAACACCAGCGCCGCACCCGCGAGATCGTCGACCAGGGCCGCCAGCGCCTCGAGGCCACCCTCGCCGCCGCCGGCATCGAGTTCGTCCCCTCCTCGGCCAATTTTGTCCTGCTGCGCGTCGGCCGGGGCAGGCAGGTCTTCGACGCCCTCCTCCGCCAAGGCGTGATCGTCCGCCCCATGGACAGCTATAAATTGCCCGACTGGATCCGCGTGTCCATCGGCACCCCGCCCCAGATGGATCGCTTCCTCGAGGCGCTGGCCCATGTGCTCAACCGACCGGGGCTAGCGCCAACGGTGTCAGCCGCACAGGGCGCCTGACCGTGAAGCCGGGATCGCCAGCCGATACCGTGGCGGTCGTGGGCCCCGGCCTGATCGGCGGCTCTCTCGCGATGGCCCTCGGCCCGAACGCCCGCAGCCTCCGCGTCTGGGCGCGACGGCCCGAGGTGCTGGACGAGCTCCGGCAACGTTGCCCCACCGCCCACCCCTCGGCCGATCTCGCGGAAACCGTCGCCGGTGCCGACCTCGTCATCCTGTGCACCCCCGTCGGCACCATGCCCGACCTCGCCGGGCGCCTCCTCCCCCACCTCAAGCCGGGCGCCATCGTCACCGACGTCGGCAGCGTCAAGGCCCCCGTGGTTTCAAGGCTCGAACCCATCATCTGCCCCGTCGCCCATTTCGTGGGCAGCCACCCCATGGCGGGCGGCGACCAGACCGGAATCCGCCATTCTAGGGCAAACCTCTTCCAGGACGCCGCCTGCATCATCACCCCGACGCCCCGCACCCACCCCACCGCCCTCGCCCGCGTCTCCGCCCTCTGGGAATCCCTCGGTTGCCGCCTCTTCTACCTCCCCCCCGACGCCCATGACCACGCGGTCGCCCTCATCAGCCATCTCCCACACCTCCTCGCCGCCACCCTCGTCCAGACCGTCGCGCGCACCAACCCCGCCGCCCTCGACCTCGCCGGCCCAGGCTTCCGCGACTCCACACGTATCGCCATGGGCTCCGCCCCCATGTGGGACGAGATCCTCCGCGAGAATGTCGACGCCATCGGCGATGCCATACGGGCCTTGCTGTCGGAACTGGATGCTGTACAAACCGCCCTCTCCCAAGGGGAGGGTCTCGCCGCGTTCCTAGAGGGCGCGCGGGCCGCCCGCCTCGGGCTAGCCGGTCGCCAGAACCCAGACGGCCCGCCGATCGGCTAGGGAACAGAAACGCAAGGAGGAGCCAGCGACATGAGCGAGATCCGCGTCAGGCGCATCCGGAGGATCGCCGCCCGCATCCGCGTGCCCGGCGACAAGAGCATGTCGCACCGGGCCGTGATCCTCGCGGGCCTCGCCAAGGGCGCCTCCCGGATCACCGGATTCCCCGGTGGTGATGACTGCACCCGCACCGTCCGCGCCATGCAGGCCCTCGGCGCAGAGATTGAGACCGACGACGGCGCCTCCCTCGATATCACCGGCACCGGGGGCGATTGCCGCCAGGTGCTCGAGACGATCGATTGCGGCAACTCGGGCACCGCCATGCGCCTGCTCGCGGGCGTCCTCGCCGGCCAACCCTTCGCATCAAGGCTCTCGGGCGACGTCTCCCTCACCGCCCGCCCCATGGATCGCATCATCAAGCCGCTCGGCGAAATGGGCGCACTCGTCAAATGCGAGAATGGCAACGATCGGGCACCACTCCTCATCCAGGCCAGCCGCCTCAAGCCCATGCAATATCGCTCCCCCGTCGCGAGCGCCCAGGTGAAATCCTGCATCCTGCTCGCCGGCATGTTCGCCGAGGGGGCCACCTCGGTCACCGAGCCGCACCAGTCCCGCGACCACACCGAACGCATGATGCGGCACTTCATGCTGCCGGTCCGCACCCAGGGCCTCACCACCCACATCCAGGGCCTCAGCACCCCCACCGGGCGAGACTTCCACGTGCCGGGCGACTTCTCATCCGCCGCCTTCTGGATCGCCGCCGCCGCCGCCCTCCCCGGCTCCCGCCTCATCGTCGAGAATATCGGCCTAAACCCCACACGCACGGGACTCATGGCCGTCCTCCTCCGCATGGGCGCCAGGCTCCGCGAGACCATCGACTCCACCGATGCCATCGAACCCTACGGCACCATCGAGGTGCGCGGCGCGCCCCTGCACGGCACCGTCATCGATGGCGCCCTCGTCGCCAACGTTATCGACGAGATCCCCCTCATCGCCATCCTCGGCGCCATCGCCGGAGGCACCACCGTCATCAGGGATGCCGCCGAACTCCGCCTCAAGGAAACCGACCGCATCGCCGCCATCGCCACGAACCTCGCCGCATTCGGCGTGCCCATCGACGAGACCCACGACGGGCTCGTCATCCAGGGCGGCTCCCCACTCCACGGCACCACGGTCGATAGCTTTGGCGACCACCGCATCGCCATGGCCTTCGCCATCCTCGGCCTCCTCTGCGCCGGCGAGACCCGCGTCACCAACACCGACTGCATCCGCACCTCCTATCCCGATTTTCTATGGCAGCTGGCCCACCTCTCCAAAAAACTCCTCCAGAAAGGTCGCCTCACGTGAATCCCGTGATCGCCATCGATGGCCCCTCCGCCTCCGGCAAAAGCACCGTGGCCCGCCGCGTCGCCGCCCGCCTCGGGTTCACCTACGTGGATACCGGGGCCATGTACCGCGCCGTGACATGGCGCCTCCTCCACGAGGGCATCGACCCGGCCAACGCCGACGCCGTGGCCGACTTTGCGCGTCGCATGGACTTCCGCACCATCATCCACGAGGGGGCCACCCGCCTCGAGTGCAACGGGCCCGTCAGCGCCGATGACCTGCGCTCCCCGGAGGTCTCTTCCGCCGTCGCCCTCGTCGCGCGCATCCCCGCGGTCCGAGAGCGGCTCGTCGCCGAACAGCGCGGCCTCGGGCCGCGCGCCCCGCTCGTCATGGAGGGCCGCGACATCGGCTCGGTCGTCTTCCCGGACACCCCGCACAAGTTCTACCTCGACGCCTCCCCCGAGGTCCGCGCCTCCCGCCGCCAGCTCCAGGGCGAGCGCGACGCCATCGATCGCCGCGACGACATCGACCGCAGCCGCTCCGTCGCCCCCCTGCGCATCGCCGACGACGCTCGCGTCATCGACTCCTCGTCCCTCGCGATCGACGAGGTGGTCGATCGCGTGATCGCCCTCGCCTCCGCCGCGGGACTCGGACCCATCCCCCCATCCCGATGAGCCACGACAACACCGGCCCAGACGCGGCACACCGCTTCTCCCCCCTCTGGTATGCCTTCGGCCACGCCGCGTTCGGGCTGGTCTACCGCACCGCCTTCCACCTCAAGGTCCACGGGCGGGAAAATATCCCGCCCGGCGCCGGCTTCCTCATCGCCTCCAACCACGAGAGCTACCTCGATCCCCCGCTCATCGGTGTCTCGTTTCCCTACCCTATCCATTACTTCGCCCGGAGCACCCTCTTCGATAACCGCATCCTCGGGTTCCTCCTGCCCAGGGTGAACGTCCTCCCCATCGTCCAGGACAGGCCCGATGTCCGCGGCATCCGCGCCGCCATCCGCACCATCCAGGCCGGCAGGCCCCTCGTCGTCTTTCCCGAGGGCGCCCGCAGCGTCGACGGCACCCTGCAGCCAGGCCAACCCGGCGTCGGGCTCTTCGTCGCCAAGGCCAACGCCCCCGTCCTGCCAGTCCGGATCCGCGGCGCACACGCCGCCTGGCCGCGCGGCTCCTCCCGTATCCGCCCACTCCCCGTCAGCCTCACCATCGGACGCCTCCTCGAACCGCCAAAACCCGCCCCCGGCCTCCGCGGCCAAGATGCCTACCAATCCATCTCGGACCAGATCATGGCCGCGATCGCCGCGCTTTGACCATCCGATGTTGCCATGCGCCCCAGCCTCTGGTAACCTGATCCGGGCTGGGCGACAGCAAGTTGCAAGGCAGACTGCCACCCCAGCCCCACAACAACGCAGGTGGTGCCCCGCATGGAACCCTCGCCGATGGACTCCCAGCTATACCTCTCCCAGATCGACCTGATGATGGAGGGCCTCGACGAGGCCAAGAAGCTCGTCCTCAAAGGCGACATCGCCGCCGCCACCGATTGGCTAGGCGCCCACCTCCGCGGCCGTCTCCGCACCTTCCGCCCCATGGCGTGGCGCCACATCGACCCGGAAGATTCTCTCAAGCGGGCCGCCCTCCTCCTCGAGGGTAAGGTCGCCCTGCTCAACGCCCCCCCCGCAGAGATCGGCCGCCCCGTCAACTGGCTCGCCCGCGCCGACACCGACACCGAGTGGACCCAGCGCCTCGCCTCCCAGGAATGGCTCGCCCCGCTGGTCCACGCCTTCGAGCAGACCGGCGATGACCGATACGCCTCCCGCTGGCTCGAGATCGTCGAGGATTTCCTGGACCACCACGACTACGGCTGCGACGCCATCGAGTTTGTCCCCGCCCGGCCCATGGTCCTCGCCGACTCGATGCCCGAACCCAACGGCGAGGGATTCTACCGGCTGCCCGACGGCCGCCGATCCACCCGCGGTTCCTGGGTCGCCCCCGTCTGCGCCAGGCGCGCCAGAAGTTGGCTCCTCGGCCTCTCCCGCATCGGCGGTTCCACCCTCATCGGTACCCCAAAACTCTTCCGCGTGCTCTCCTCCCTCGTCGGAGAGCACGCCCAGGTCCTCGTCAATAACCCCCGCGAAGAGTCGCCCTCCGATTTCGCCATCGGCGCCGCCGCCCTGCTCGAGATCGCCGTCCTCCTGCCGGAGTTCGCCTCGTCGAACGCCGCCTTCGCCGTCGCCATCGAGCGCCTCGGCCACGCCACCCGTCGCCACATGTTCCCCGACGGCAGCGACGTCGAGCAATCCTTCGCCGACAACGCCGGGCTCGTCTCCCTCATCAAGGGCATCCTCGAGATCTTCGGCGATGCCCCCCGCTCCCGCCGCGCCCCGCTCCAGGACGCCGCCCGGCGCCGCATCCGCTTCCTCGCCTACGCCTCCACCCCGATGCGCCACATGGCCCGCATCGGACACACCTGGCACGTCGATCTCGAATCCCTCCTGCGCGAATGGACGGACTTTTTCGAACTCGAGGACGTCCGGTTCATCGCCACCTCGGGCAAAGAGGGCGCCGAACCCCCCTCCAGCTCCGCCGCCATGCCCTTCGGCGGGTATTTCGCCATGCGCAGCGACTGGGAGAAAGACGCCCACTTCCTGCTCCTCAAGACCAGCGACTTTGGCGCCGGCCACATGCACGAGGATTGCCTCAGCCTGACCGTCACCGCGGGCGGCCGCGACCTCCTCGTCGATTCGGGTCACTACAGCCTCAACGAGACCAATGAGCGCGACCGCCTCATGAATGGCTACGCCGTCTCCAGCCACGCCCATAACACGCTCATCATCGACGGTCTCGGACAATGCCGCACTGGCATGCGCGAGGCCGGCCAGGCCCCCGACCTCCGCGCCGCCGAGGCCACCCCGCTCCAGAGTCGCTACCTCCGCGGGCAGTTCTTCGAATTCGCCGAGGGCGAATACAGCGATGGCTACGGCGCCGGCGGCAACGTCCAGGCCCGCCACCGGCGCCGCGTCCTGTGGCTCCGCGGCCGCGGCTGGATCGTCTTCGACACCCTCCGCATCAAGGGGGAGCACGACTATTCCCTCCTCTGGCACCTCGGGCCCGATTTCCTCGAAAAGGACGTCGTCGCCAGCGAGGAGTTCATGTCCGTCTGGACCGAGTCCCCGGGACAGAACCTCGCCCTCCATTTCCTCGGCGGCGCACCCGTCCGCATCGACCTCTTCCGCGGCCAGGAATCCCCGCCGCGCGGCTGGTGCTTCCGCGCCTATGGCGAGCGCGTCCCGAAAACCGATGTCCACGTCGGTTGGCGCGGCGAGGACAACCAGATCATCGCCACCTTCATCCAGCCCTACAGCCCCGAGAGCCGCCTGGCCGGACCCGTGCACGCATCGGTCGGCCCCGACGGAGACACCCTCGGATTCCAGATCGATTTCGAGGATGGCATCACCTTTGAGGGGATCGCCGCGATCGGCCCCAACACACTTTCCGTCGCCGGACTCTCCGGGACGGCGGAACTCGTCATCACCGCCCGCCTCAAGGACGAGCCCACCTGCGTCGGCATCATCGGCGCCGAGGGATTCCCCCTGGGCAAGCGCGTCGCCAACGGGGACGTCGAGGCCAGGCACAAGCCGGGCGGCGATTGGGAATCCCGGGAGTTCGACGCCATGTTCGCCCTGGGCGGGGGACCCTCCTCCCCCGTGGAGTCCCTCAGGGCCCGGTGAAGACGATGTCCAGCCGCATCGGCAGGGTCCCCTCCCGGTGCGCCAGCTCCACCACCGACTTCTGCCAGTCCGCGTAAGCCCGGAGTTCGTTGCTCCTCGCAAAGGCCAGATCCCGCTGCAACTGCGCCACCACGAAAGTCGTCGATGCGCCCGCGTTGAGCTTCTCCTGCTCCGCCATCAGCGACTCGTACGCAAACTGCCGCGCCTCGCGCGCCGCATCCACCTTCTTCTGGTTGGCGAGCACCGCCTGCGCCGCATTGTCCACCTCCACGATGATATCCTGCTCCAGCTGCTTGACCGCCAGCACGGCCCGCTCCTCCTCCAGTTCCGCCCGCCGCTTCTTGCCGCGCTCCTGGCTCATGCCCAGCGGGATCGTGACGGCCACCCCGACCGACCAGACCCGGTCGTATGCGTCCACCGTCGTCTCGTAGGACTCGTCCAGCGAATCCTCCAGCCCCAGCAGCGAATAGCCCCCAAACGCATTCACGTAGGGCAACAGCGCGTTCTTCGCCCTGCGAAGGCGGATGCCCGCCTGCTCCAGCCGCTTCCGCCGCTCCGTCAGGTCGGGACGATACTCCAGCGCGTGCACCACATTCAGGACGGGATCCGCGAACGAGGGCACGGGCGGCAACTCGCTCGGCAACAATCGGGTCTGGAGGTACGGCCCCATGTCCCGGAACATCAGCCGCTTCAGGTCGTTCTCGGCCTCGCGATGGGCACGCTCCGCCTCGATCACGTTCTGCGTCTGATTCGCCACCTCGGTCCTCGCCTGGGACACGTCCAGGGGCGACATCACGCCGATCTCCAACCGATCCTCGTTGTCTTTGAGCAGCTGCGAGGCCAGGTCCAGCGCCTCCTGCCTCGCCTTCAGGTTATCCTTGCGGAACATCAGCTCCACGTAGGCGTTCAGCACGTCCGCCACCGTCCGGCTCACCTGATACTGAAACTCCGCGTCGGCCGCCTCCACGCCCTTGCGCGCGATCCGGATGTCCGCCATCTGCACCCCGAACCCTGCGTCCCGCAGCAGCGGCTGGCTCAGCGTGATCCCGAAGTCCGTGCTCCACCGGCTCTGGAAGTTCGCCCCGATACCCTCCCGGTTGTTCGCCCCAGAAAAAATGTTGTACGACAAACCCGTGGGCAGCACCCCGTCCAGGGAGCCCTCGTATCGCGTGTACTCGTTCTCGTCCGAGCGCCGGCCGCCGGGTATCCGGTCCGCCGGGAAAATAGGCGAGGTCGCGTCCTCCCATTCGGCCGACATGTCCCACGACGGCTCGAAACGCCCCCGGGCCGTCATCCAATCGGCCCGCTCCAGCTGGGGGGCGATCCGGTCGACGGTGAGTTCCAGATTCTGTTCCAGCGCCCGGGCGATGAAGACGTTCCGACGTTTTTCCAGCTCGTTCGACTTCGTCAACCAGCGGAACAGCCCCAGCATCAAGAGGGCGACAATCGCACCACCAACGATGAGCGCGGGCCATGGCGAAACGCCGCGGAAGAGCGCGAAAACGCCATCCACTGCAGCGGTCAGGCCATCGCGTAGGGTTCTCGCGATCATTCGATGTACCCCAGCCCCTTCAGGCGTTGGCGGACATCCTGCTCGGATTGCGACTGCCGGGCATCGGCGACGGCTTTTTCCAGCAGATGCGTGACGAACTCCTCGACCGAGGAATAGCCCGCCTGGCGCGCGACCTCCTCGACCTGTCGATGCAGCTCCCGATCGATCCGGATCCTGGGTTCAAACATGGCTGAGTCCTGAAGGACGATGGGGTTCGATCACGCAAACTCCAAAGGTTGGCCGGTCATTTCCACGGGAATCGCTGCGCCCATCGCCGCTAGAATCGTGGGAGCCAGATCTTC
>JAANMX010004575.1_pt1 | contig 10786 bp, 15 predicted proteins | sample 7279681 | NCBI WGS metagenome assembly JAANMX01 (sample SAMN14094542, study PRJNA606508) | bioreactor metagenome | isolation source: A lab-scale SPAN reactor treating ammonium-rich wastewater day 351 | place: Ireland: Galway | collected 2018-01-01
CTTCATTACCTCGCTCCTTTGTGTCGCCACCTCGCGGTGGCTTTGCTGAAGCCAGGCTACCACTGATCACACTGTCCGAATTTCCGGAGCCCCCTCTGAGCGCAACACTTGCTGCGAGTATAGCTGCTGGCGTCTGAAACTCCAACGTCTTCCGCGGCGTTGATTCAATCATAACGCGATTCTGTTCAAGTCTGCCTGGGAGTGCTGCGACGGGTCCGTGCCTTTCGAGAAGTACTGATGCAGCAAGCGGTTCGTATTTTCGTTTGTGCCACGCTGCCAGGGACATTAGAGGTCACAGAAATAGACCTGTACTTTGGTCGCGAGAATGAATTGTTTATGCCGCGCCAATTCCATGCCGCGATCCCAGGTCAAGGATCGACGCAAGGCTGCAGGCCGGGTGCCTACGTGCCGGCTCAGCGCCGCCACCACACTCGTCGTTTCTTTCTCCGGTACCTTGACCAGCATGGTGAAGCGCGACTGCTGCTCTACCAACGTGGCGATGTGTGAATTCTGTGAGCCAGCCAGCAAATCCCCAATGACCGGAGATCGTCCGGTCGTCGATGCCCGCAGGACGATCTCGGATCGAGATCCCGTCGATAATCTGCCCCTGTGGCTGGCCTTCCGTGCTCGCGTGGAGTGCCCGCCGCATGCGCCGCCGAGATCGGAGCTGTCTCAGCAATTCTTTCTTGAGCACGTCGCGGGCCTGAATGAACAGGCTGCGCTAGGTCGGTTCGTGAGACACCACGCATCGTGTCCTGATCGGGAAATTCCCGTTTGAGCCACCCTGCAATTTGTTCAGGCGACCAATCGCACGCAGTTTACTGGCGACGAGTCGTTGGAGTGCGGGAGACTGTCGCGAGCCGACAGGGTTCGGGACGCCGCGCACGCTCCCAGGCCCGCGCGTCGGCTGCGGCGGCGCGATACGCGCAGCGCCCACCCTGGCAGGTGATTTCCCGAATGACCGCCGACGGCGCACGACCGAGCGGGGCGGCGATCTGACGAATGAAGAGTTGCTTCGCCATGCCCCGAGAAATCTCTTCTCGCTCCGCCAGCGTCAGTGATCAGCGTGATTGTCGGCGGGCAGCCGGTGCGAATCCTCCAGTCGATACACCACGCCATGAATTGATCCCGCGTGCTTGCCGAACGCACGGCCGATGTTGCTCAACGGTTGCCCCTGTTTCCATCGTTGCCATAGCTCCGCTTTCTGAGCCGCAGATAACCCCGGACGCCCCATATGCCCCATACAAATCTCCCTTTGCATCCATCGTAGGCCACAGGGTGTTGTCGTCATCAGTTGAGCCCACCGCGGCCTACTTCGCGAAGGCGTCGCTGTGACGTGCGGTTTCATCGTGAAGCACCGAGGGAACTGGCCGACGGCGTGGTAATCCGAGGCGCTCGGTTTCTCGCGGGGTGGGTTCTATGCGTGGCTGACGCGGCCACGCAGCCAGCGTGCGTCTCAAGACGAGGTGTTGGGCGCCAAGATCCGGACGAGTTTCCTGCAGAGTGACCGGACCTACGGCGCGAGATGTGTGGCACGACCTGCTGGCCGAGGGTGAATCCTGCGGCCTCCATCGAATCGAGCGGCTGATGCGGCAATAGGCCTTGCAGCGGCGTGGCATTTGAGGAACGACGGCCCAGTGGGCGAATCACAACAGGCATGGCCTAAGGGAGGCACCTTTTTCGGACTACTCCCGCAACAGGTGGTTGTCAGTCAAGAGGTCTGCCACGAGCCGTTTCGGCTAACGGTTCTCCTTTTCGAGCTGCCGACAGAGGTTGATGACGGGGGCCGGATTCGGCCTGGCAAAGGGGATAGACAATCTGCTCTTCGGTGAATTTTGACCGCTTCATCGATTCACTTCTTTTGGCGAGGCCCGCTCCAGCCGGCATTCTACTCTCGTTGTCCGTTGTTTTCGGGGAGATGTCAGTGAGGTTCCGCAAGAGCTTGGTCGATCAGCGTCTGGAATTCGTTAAATGATCGTGCTCCGATAAGAGGACGCCCGTTGACAAAGAATGTGGGCGTGTTCATGACGCCCAGATTCAGAGCGTCTCGAAAGTCACTCTCCACTTCAGATGCGTATTGATGGGTGTCTAGGCAACGAGAAAAGACATCTACATCGAGCGAAGCCTCCTGAGCGAGCCCGTAGAAGTCCCATCCTGCGCCAGGTTTTTGGTATTCAAAGAGGAGGTCATGGTAGGCCCAGAACTTTCCCTGGGCAGCTGCGCATTGAGCTGCCTCGGCAGCATGCTTCGCATGCCTATGATTTGGTGCCGGGTAATCTCGATACACGAACCGGACTCTTTGTCCATACGTGCGGAGGAGTTGCTTCACTACCTGTGCACTTTGTTTGCAGAACGGACATTGAAAGTCAGAAAACTCAACAATTGTCACCGGTGCGCTCGCCGGGCCCACCGAGGGATCATCATCGGTAGAGACAGCTAACACCGGCTCGGTGATTCGTGGAAGGCTCAGGTGGACCGAAGTTTGTCGTCGTAGTGATGCCAGCAAGGCTTGCCGTCGCTGTGATAGCGCGTTTGCATTGTCGAATACGTGGGCTTGAGTGGGTGCAGGAGAGAAATGACCCGCATCGATGGAGCTACGTGGAATACCTAACAGTTGTTCTATGGATTTTCCCGTCCGCGCTGCTTCAACCTGCAACAGTTCTGAATCAATGAGTTGTTGCACCGCAAACAGGAGGAGTTGTGTGCGTTGCTGATCAAGCTGGTAAAGTGCGAGTGCCACTTGCCGTTCAGCTTCGACCAGTGTAATCGAGTGATTTCCAACTGTCGCGACTATAGGCGAGTCAGACACGTCACTCACTCTCGCTGGTGATATGGCTACAGGGAGCATCAGAATGAAGCATGTTGTGGCGAGCCCTACCACGGCAAGCGTTCGCCATAGCATCGACCTAGAGAGAACTATCGTAGTGCGTTCATACCCTCTCATTAGGACTCCTTCTGGCGTCTAGTCTCTCAGACCAGCCCCGCGCGAGTGTGTTCGAAGTGAGGGATTGTCCTGTCGTCAGGCGCATTGCTGCAATCCCCCCGAACAGACGGACCAGATCCCTACGAGTGACGGATAGCTATTGTGGAGGCAGCACCCTATCCTGCCGTGCACTGGCCTTGTGAAGGTGGAGCAGGAGCCCTATACCAGCCCGGACAGTCGTCGCGACCTCGGAGATGTTGTAAAAACCTCGGGAGGACATGGTATGCACAGCTGGGAAAAAACATTAATCGGAACAAGCAAGTGTTTTCTGCAAGCAACTGGCATGATCCCGATGCTGAGCGTAGCCAAATCAACAGTGTTGATAACGGGAGAGACGGGAACAGGGAAAGAACTCTTTGCACGAGCCATCCACTATACGAGTGAACGACGAGGGAATCCGTTCGTTCCCGTCAATTGTGCCGCTCTTCCGGATCATCTGATCGAAAGCGAGCTGTTCGGTCATAGCAAAGGTGCCTTCACCGGTGCATCGAGTGAGAAGGCCGGATTATTCCAAGCGGCCAACGGCGGGACGTTGTTTCTCGATGAAATCAACTCTCTCAACCTGACGGTCCAGAGCAAGCTTCTGAGGGTGTTGCAAGATCAAGAATTTCGGCCAGTGGGCTCGACCAGGACTCAGCGGGTGGACGTGAAAATCGTAGCGGCCAGCAATACGAATTTACGTCACTTGGTTGAACAGCGTCACTTTAGAGAAGACTTATTCCACCGACTGAATGTGCTCGCAGTACAAGTGCCTTCTTTGCGCGACCGGAAAGAGGACATTCTCCTACTGGCAACGCATTTTTTAAGGATTCACGCGAAAGAATTCGGTAGGGGACATCTCGAATTGGGAGCTTCAGCCAAAGCAACACTGCTTGGATACTCTTGGCCGGGAAATGTGAGGGAGTTGGAAGGTGTAGTTCAACGTGCCGTAGTTATAGCCGCGGGGGATGTACTTCAGGCCCATGACTTTGATTTGCCCGATGGCGGACAACCTGAGGCTGCGGGGCCGACCATGATCTTGTTAGCACGAGAAAAGGTTTTTGAGGAGTCCGGCTTTCAGAAGATGAAAATGAAAGTGATCGAAGAATTCGAGCGGACGTATCTGTGTGAGCTGCTGTCGGTACATCATGGGAACGTTTCACAGGCTGCTCGAGTTGCCAAGAAAGAGCGTCGAGCCTTTCAGCGTCTCTTGCATAAGCATGGGTTGGATCGGCGCGAGTTTTCTGCCGCGTAGGGTTGGTCCCCCTGAGGGGGAAGTGCCGCGCTTCGCGTCCGCCGATACTGAGATCGGCGTACCGGCGTGTACTTAAGGTGAAGACGTATCAGGTACTCATATTGCTCCTATACACGTCAGGGGTGAACATGTTGGGTCAACCTGAGCAGAACAATGTTGTGGCGTGGCTTATCCTGGGATACCTCTGCTCTCATCCGGATGCGAAGGATACAGTCGTGGGGGTAGAGAAATGGTGGCTCCAACCTGAAGGGGTAGAGGTCAGTACAAGACAGGTTCAGAGCACACTGGATGGTTTGGTGGAATGGGGATGGCTGACGTCTATGACCAGCCCTTCGACCGTTACTGTCCATGGATTGAACAAGGCGTGTCTATCTCTTCTCCGGCGGTTGCTCCAAGGTCAGTCGTCTACGCACTGATGTTTATGGGCATGATGTGGGGGCTAGGATATTGGGCGCAGACGGCTGTTCGCCCGCATTCGTGAGCATTTGCCGTGCTCGGCGCAGGTTTTCGCTGGCCTTTTCGTAGAACTGAGGGTTCAGTTCGATCGCCTTTTGGAAGCAGGATTCCGCTTGCCTTGTGTTCCCCATGTTTAAGAGCACAACTCCGAGATTGTTATAGGCGTGAGGCTCATCGGTTGCCTTTTTGAAAGCGCTCAGCGCTTCGGCGTACCGCCCGCGATGGGCATAGGCAATGCCCAGATTATTGTGCAGTTTGGGCGATGCAGCGCCGGTTGCCACTGCCTGCTCGTAGGCATGGATCGCGGCATCATGATCGCCATTCAAGGCATAGGCGAGTCCGAGGTTGTTGAGCACTCCTGGTTCGCGTGGGTTTAAAGCCAATGCGGCTTTATAGGCGGTAATGGCTTCGCTGTACCGTTGCTCTTGGTCATACGTAAGACCGAGTAGGTTCTGTGAGAGCCAGTCGGAGGGGGCCAGGATAATGGCCTTGGTGAGGGCTTCCTCGGCATCCCGCCATTTGTGTTGCATGAGGAAGGCATATCCAATACCTCGATGAGCTACGGCCGAATTGGGATCTTGAGCCCGTAAATTCTGGAACTGTGCCAGCGCGGCTTCAAACATGCCTTGCTGCAAATAAAGGTGTCCAAGTTTAAGGCGTACGCCGTTTCGTGTCGGGTCTCCCCGTAGTGCCTTGTCGTAGTGAAGGCCGGCCAGAGGATAATTGCGGTGTTGCATATCCATGTCACCTGCGTGCTCGTGTTCTTCAGGTGTCATTTCTTGGCCTGATGAGTCTTGCCCTGCCGTCATAGCCTGTTCGCTCTTCTGCTGGTCGACCACCTTCCGATACTCCGTCATGTCAATGAGCCCAGTTGGTGGTTCCTTTGTGCCCGCGCAGCTCGTCACAACACAAGCTTGTGCGAGTAACCCAACAATGATCAGAAGCTTGCCTAGCTTTGAAGTAAACATGCGGATCCCTTTCTGCCGGGCTATGTACGAAACAAGACTAGATCAGCATTACGTGAAGCGTGCGGGATGGTCAAACAAATCAGTATTTCTGCTTCCGGAAGATGGGCAGTGTGGCCGTTACACCCTGACATGCGGTCAGTGAGCCGCAGGGGAAGGGAGGAATGCGACCAGTTGCCTGAGGCCTGTATGCCGCAGACTGAGAGGCATTGCCCACGAATGGTTCGGAATCACAAGCAGTTGTGAGCGACTGTGTGGTTGGCGGATTGATTGCAATGTCCTGTGTCCATGCGGTGACGAGATTTGGCGGCGACCACCCGGGTGAAGGAGGTGAGGAATTCCCGATTGGTTCGATGGGTCGTGCCGGAAGAGTCGGAGCCGCAGAACGAACAGAAGACCATAGAACCATTTCTATTCATGGAACACGTAGGAAAGGAAAAACAGCCATGATGAATGCGATTCGTCGGTTTGTGATGGAAGAAGAGGGTGCGTCGGCTGCGGAATATGCGCTCTTAGTTGGATTGATTACGGTATTGATGGCCGCGGCGGTGACGGGTCTTGGCGGCGCCATTATTACCGCACTGAACAACGCGACTGCTGCTATTAGCTAATTGGGAGAGTCTAGGGTTGGCCCGGCGATGGCCGGGCCAACCGTGTTGGTGCTCCATCTCGGAAAAGGACACCAATGTGAGGCCGATGCTGAAGGGCGATGCACAGGATTTGGGGTGAATGTCGGGCCAAGGCACCCTTCTCCTTAATGAATCAGATGGTACAGGAAGGGCGAATCCTATGATGGCGGAAATCGTAGCCGCAGCACTTACAGGAGTCCTGGTCACGGCCATGTGGACCGACCTGCGCTCTTCTCGGATCCCGAATTCCTTGACTTTCCCCGCGATGGTATTCGCGCTGATCGTGCATACCTGGTTTAGTGGGGGACAAGGGCTAATGTTCAGCCTGACAGGACTTGGGGCAGGTTGGGCTCTCTTCATGGTCTTGTATGTATCCGGAAGCATCGGGGCGGGTGATGTGAAGCTGATGGCTGCCGTCGGCGCCTTTATCGGCCCGTACGGTGCTGTCGTTTCCGGAGTCCTGGCCCTAATGGTTGGCGGCGTTTATGCCTTGGGAGCCATGTACTACCAGTGGGGAGTTGTCGGTGCGAGCCGAAAACTTGTTTCTGCCATGCAGGGAGCCGTCTCGGTCGGAGGCAAGGCGTGGACATTGGATCTCATGCTTCCCTTCCGCCTGCGGTATGGGCTGGCGATTGCTGGCGGCACCCTACTTTTTCACCTAGGGTTTCGCCCTTTTGGTGGGTAGGCCTATCCGAGAATTTGGCTAGACTCAAGCATGCAGGGTTGCGTGTGGGTGTCCAGGCAAGAATGGGCGTAGATGTTACGGCTTGAAGAGGAGAGAGCACGATGAAGCGGTATCGGCCCTTGGTATTTTTTGGTATGGCGATGGTGCTTGGATTAATCACCAGCGGCTTGGTGTTTACCTGGTTGCAGAACGAAAAAAACCGCTTAATGGCCGCGCCTCTTCCGATAACCACAAATGTTCACGTGCTGGTCGCCAATGCAGATTTGTCGTGGGGCACCAAGCTGACGCCAGAAATGACGCAGTTGATGGAATTTGTACCGGGCGCGGTACCGGAAGGACACTTTACGAGTGCAGAGGTCATTAGGGATCGCGTCCTTTTGGTGGACCTTAAACGAAACGAGTTGGTTCTGGAGTCAAAACTCGCGCCGATTGGCACAACGAGCGGAGGGGTCGCGGCAGTCACTGATCCTCACAAGCGGGCGATGTCGGTGAAGGTTGATGATGTTATCGGGGTGGCCGGGTTCATCAAGCCGGGTGATCATGTCGATGTCATGGTGACCATTGAGCCGCCCGGTGGGAAGCAGGCGAATTCAATTTCAAAGATGATTTTGGAGAATGTGAAGGTGCTGGCCGCGGGAACGCAGATGGAGCGAAAGGGCAAGGACGAAGAGCCCAAGCAGGTGCAGGTCATTACGGTCGAAGTTGATGTGGAAGAAGCTGAAAAGTTGGCGCTTGCTTCGACCCAGGGACGGCTACGGCTGGCTCTGAGGAATCCGCTTAACAAAGAGCATGTACTGACGAAGGGCGCCAATGTCGGGACCCTCTTAAGTTCCTTCCGTCCGAAACAGTCCGCCAAACCGAAAGTCGAAGACGATGGGAGTATTCGAATAGAAGTCATTAAGGGAGATGTCCGAAAGGAACTCAAGTTTTAGGATTTATGGAGGCACGGTGATGAAGATGACGAATTCGCATAATGCGGGTGCCATTCGATTCGTAAGGATGCTGGTCATCGGCGGGCTTGTGGTGGCAGGGGAGGTGGCCATAGCAGCGACAGAAGGCATATATCAATCGGCGAAGGTTCCGGATACACAGCAAGTGGCGCTGGTTGTTGGGAAATCGACGGTGGTGGATATGCCTGTGGCGATCAAGCGCGCTTCCTTGGCCGATCCTCAAATTGCCGATGCCATCGTCCTTAGTCCGAAGCAGATCTATGTCACTGGTAAAGGGTATGGCACTACCAATCTGACGTTGTGGGGCAAGGACGACCAGGTGCTCGCGGTGTTCGACTTGGACGTCGGAATCGATCTGGCCCGATTGACGCAACAGCTCGGAGAGCTGTTGCCTGATGAGACTAACCTTCGACTGAAGGGAACACATGACCACGTCGCGATTTCCGGCACGGTATCGAGTGAAGCACGACTTAGTCAAGTATTGGCTGTGGCCGAAGCGTACGCTCCAAAGCGTGTCCTCAACTTTCTGAAGGTATATCCAGAGCCCATCGGCAACCCTGCACCGGACGTGCAGACGGTTACCGTGGAAGTGATTAAAGGGACGGCCGTGAATGCGGTTAAGTTCTGAAGGTGATCAATGCAGTGAGCACTGAGTGTGGAAACGATTCTGGAGGACCATCTCAATGATACAACGTGGCACGGTCATAGCTGTGGGATTGCTGTTGGGGATGTGTGGGGCGCCGACAACATATGCTGAGGAACCTGTGGTGGCCACTCCAGTGGGCGGTTCGATGGACCAGCGCGAGATTCATAAATTGGAGTTGACGTTAGGCAAGTCCAAGGTACTGGACTTGCCTACGGCAATCAAGCGGGCCTCCCTGGCGAACCCGGAGGTAGCGGACACCGTGGTATTGTCTCCGACTCAGATCTATGTGACGGGCAAGGCAACAGGGGTGACAAACCTGACGCTTTGGAACGAGAACGACAAGATGATGGGTGTCTATGACGTGGTCATTGGTCCAGATTTGACCCGCTTGAAGGAAAACCTTCACCAAGCGTTGCCGGAAGAAAAGGGCATTCTGGTCACCTCTAGCCACGATCACATTACCCTCTCCGGCACGGCCTCGAATGCCAATAACCTGGGTAGGGCCATGAGTATCGCGGAAGCGTATGCCCCTAAAAAGGTCGTAAATGCATTGCAGGTCGGTGGCGTGCAACAGGTCATGCTTGAAGTCCGTGTGGCTGAAATGAATCGAGAGTTGATCAAGCGGCTGGGAGTCAATTTCAGTGCTATCGGTCCGAACGAGTTCGGCGTCTCGGTCCTTGGCGGATTAACGACTCTGACAAACTTCACAAATCCCGGCGTAGGAGGTGGCGCGGCTACCGTCACCACTGCGGTGACCTCGGCGATCCAAGGAGTATTTGGGTTCGATACGGGCAGCATTTCATGGACTGGGCTGGTTGATGCACTCAAGGAAGAAAACCTCATCAAGGTATTGGCGAAGCCCACTCTCGTCGCCTTGAATGGGCAGGAGGCGGCTTTTCTAGCCGGCGGCGAGTTTCCCATTCCTGTTCCTCAGGCCTTTGGATTGGTGACGGTTCAATTCAAGAAATTCGGGGTGGGCTTGGTGTTTACCCCCAACATCATGAATAGCAAGCATATCAGTTTGAATGTGGCGCCAGAGGTTTCGGAGCTGGACTTCCAGAATGCGTTACGCCTGCAAGGATTTCTTGTGCCGGCTATTACGACGAGACGGGCCGCAACCACCATTGAACTGGCGGACGGACAAAGTTTCGCCATCGGTGGGCTGATGCGAGACAATGTTCGTGAGTCGGTGAAGAAGGTTCCCTTCCTGGGTGAAATTCCTATTCTGGGTGCATTGTTCCGCAGCAGTTCGTTTCAGAAAAATGAAACAGAACTCGTGATCATTGTAACCCCGCACCTCGTGAAACCATTGGATCTGACGGCACAGACGCTGCCGACCGATTACTATGTGGAGCCAAACGACTTTGAGTTCTACCTGTTGGGGTTTTCTGAAAAGGGCGGATTTGGTGGCAAGGCTGGGCAGCGATCGCCGGCCGCTGAAATGCTTTCTAACCGCGTGGGACGGGCGGCTGCCATGGAGGGACAATTCGGACACATCGTCCCATAATTCAGTCGTGCATGACATGGATTGGAGGAAGGAGATCTCAATGAACATGATGACCAGAACGGTGGTGGGGATGGTGGTTGGTGTATCGGTCGGAGCTTGCGCTCCCACGACGATCAGTCCGAATTGGGGTGTGGCCTATCAAAACATGCGAGCGCAGCAAGTTTTGAACCCCGCTGCCGGCGAGCAACTCGATCCGGTCGAGGGCCAGGATGGAAAGGTGAGCGCCACGGCGATGGAAGCGTATCGGAAGAATTTTGAGAAGCCGGATGCGGAGTTCACTCGGTCGGCCGTGGCAAGCGGGGTGCAAACCAAGTAGCCCACGATGAGGATGGATTTCATGCAAAAGCTGGATGAGCGTGGCGTAGTGGCAGCGGAATTTGCCCTCCTACTGCCAGTGCTCCTGACAATCCTCTTCAGCATTATCGAATTCGGCATGATCATGTATGGACGTGAGGTCGTGACCAACGCTAGCCGGGAGGGGGCACGCGCGGGGATCGTGCAGGTTTCTCCCAAGCCGACATCAGGCGATATCACGACGATCACGACAAATTACCTGGCCGGGACAGGGATTAACGTGGCAGATGTCACCATTACTGTGTCAGGGGCCGGTGGCGCGAACCCTGCGACGTTGACGGTCACGGCAACCTATAACTATTCCTGGTTGATCCCCTATATCCCCACCCTATTGGGTTTGCCAAGCTCCTTGCCGATCACGATGGCAACGACCATGC
>JAANMX010004579.1_pt1 | contig 10767 bp, 7 predicted proteins | sample 7279681 | NCBI WGS metagenome assembly JAANMX01 (sample SAMN14094542, study PRJNA606508) | bioreactor metagenome | isolation source: A lab-scale SPAN reactor treating ammonium-rich wastewater day 351 | place: Ireland: Galway | collected 2018-01-01
ATTCAGGCCATTCGTGAAGCCACCCTGTATGCCGGGAAGCGCCGCATACGCCCCTGCATGATGACAACCGCCACGACCATCCTTGGATTGATGCCGGTTCTGACCTCGACCGGACGAGGTTCGGATGTCATGGTCCCCATGGCTATTCCAGGATTCGGCGGGATGATTATCCAGCTGATCACCCTGTTTATCGTGCCGGTTTCCTATTGCCTGATCCGGGAGTGGCGTTACCGCCTGGGTCTGGAGAGCTGATCTCCGGCAGGTTCGGCCGGCTGTCCTGATTATTGGTTGAGGAAATTGTGGATGATTGCAAGCGCATCGCAATCATCCACTTTTCCATCGTGATTCAAATCCACCGGTGAAGGAACCGCGGACTGAAGGGTCCCGAAATGCTCCACCAGGGGATCCCAGTCGCGGCTCAAGGCCCTGAGAAGCGCCTCCACCTGCAGGCTGGATGGATCAAACCGGGTCGTAAACATCACTTCTGCCGGTTCGCTTTCACCGGCATCATTCACTGCAGCCAGCTCAAGTGTGTAGTCTGTCCCGGATGCAAGCCCGGCCACATTCATTGAAGTCTGAAGTGCGGTGGCGGTGGCGGACTGAACTTCTCCAGTAGCTCCAAGGATCCGGAGATGGTATTGGCTGACATTTTCTGCAGAAGAATTGGAGAACCATTTCGCCACCACCGAGTTTGTGGTGATCGCCCCGGGAAGATCGAGCACCGGCCGGGCCGGCTTCGCCGAGTAGGAAACCTGGACCGGTGGAACAACCGCCGAGAAATCGCTTCCATTGTCTATTTTGAACTGGCTCCATTCGATGGTTCCATGTCCCATCAAAGGCAGACCAATGCCTGTATCGGCTTTGATTGTCGCCAGGATTTCGCCTGGCTCCCCGGGAGTCAGGCGTGCCAGTTTGAGATAGACTTCTGTCATTCCGATCCCTTTGGAAGCACCACTTCCCAGCAGGACAAAATTCGGCCCGGGGTGAATGCCTGTATCTGGATTGATGACAAACAGGACAAAGGGATACGAAAGAGTTATCTCCACTGAATCCGAAATCTCACAGCCCATCAAAGCCCGGATGTTGAATTGGAAGGGGCCCTCTCCGACATTGACATGCTGCGGCAGGAAGACCTTCCGGCAGGAAGGGGTGTGGTTCTGGAACTTCTCGACCTCTCGATCGCTGTTTTTCTGGCACGGCCATTCTCCATCCATCGATTGAGAACCAGCCAGGGCATGGTGGCAAATGGAACAATGCTGGATAAGAATAAAAGAGATCAGGCAAACCAATCGACTGGATCTGGCACAATCCGGCAAGGCTTCTCTCCTTCCCGGAAGCAGGGTTCCGGGTATGGAATATGATGACATCTCGGTAATGGGCATGGCAGGCGAAAGCGGCCTGAATTGGCCACCCTGGTCAATCATTTACAGAGTATGGCTCTGCGCATTTCAGGGTGTCAATCTTATTTCGGCAATCAGAAGCTCTGGCCAGAATTTCTTCATGGCTGACTCCTGCCGCCGCATAAAGTGCAAAGATATTTTCATCGGGTGTTTCCGGAGGAATGGTGTGTGAAGCAGCCAGAATGTAACCGCCACCGCCCTCGGTCATGCCATCGATCAACCCGGCCGTGGCCTTATAAACCTGCTCAGCACTTCCGTGAGGCAACAGTCCCTGTGTGTCCACTCCCCCCATAAAAGTCAGAGACTTTCCAAATTCTTTTTTGAGCTCGATGGGATTCATCCCCGGGCAATTGCACTGGACCGGATTCAGAACATCCAGGCCCATTTCAATCAAATCCGGCAGGATTGGACGAAGTGCTCCACAGCAATGATAAGCCACCGGCAGTCCATGTTCTTTGCCAATATCGAAAACACGCCGGAGATGCGGCCCGACCAACTCACGCCACTTTTCCGGATGCATCATCAGTCCCTTCTGCCCGGCCACATCATCGCCGGTCCAGAGCCAGTCCGGCTTGAAACGTTGACAGGACTCCTGTGCCAGAGCCACTGCAAAGTCGGCGCAACGTGACAGCATCCGGTTCGCCAGGGCAGGCGTTTCTATCATATCCAGGAGGGACCGCTCCATGCCTCGGAGCCTCCAGTACATTTCAAAGACACACGGTGAAACATCCACACCGATATATAAGTTGTGTCTCTTTTCCAGGATGGGCTGCATGTTATTCAGGAGCGATTCCAAAGAGGCATAGGGAAACTGGTACCGCTCCAGCTGCTGTTCAGTGACCGAAATCAATGGAAAATCGACAATCTGATTGAATTCACCCTCACGCACCCAGTGGATACCCCAATCATCCACATGCCCTTCACCCTCATTTTCATGAGTGATGCCTTCCATGGCATAGTTGTTATTCACCCAGGCCTGGGCAATATCATTCCCCATCACCTCTCCCACCATGGAAACCGGAATACCCAGCAAATCCGCCAGATGACGGGCGGTACCGGGATGAAACCACATGAAAATCGGCACCCGATCAGTAGTTTGATGGTTCAGACAAGCCTGGACACGTTCTTTCGAGGTCATTCAGCACCCTTTCTTTCCCTCATCGAGCGAAAATTTTGCAAAAAATGCAAAATTTCTTCTTTACAGAGCATTTTAGGAAAGATAGAGTCTCCACACTATCTGTCAGATAGGCTAGAAGTTTATCGGAGGTTTGTGCTGGTGCGTAGAGGAAAAGTTAAATGGTTCAATGAGTCCAAGGGGTATGGCTTCCTCGAACAGGAAAATGGTTCAGATGTATTCGTTCATCACACGGCAATTCAGGGCGATGGTTTCAGAACCCTGAAAGAAGGCGAGACTGTTGAATTTGAGTGCGAAAACTCTCAAAAAGGTCTCAAGGCAACAGCGGTTGTTCGACTCTAATTAAAAAAAGGATCGAGCGAATCGAAGGGTGAGAGTGGATTCACTCTCACCCTTTTCATTTTCCGTCACACCCACCAGGGTTGGATCCACCTGGAAGTGGAAATCCGATAAGCCACGGGGAGCCTCGCTTCTCGAGCAACCCCTGTCATGGAGGTGGTCAAATGCTGTTGAAAACCTCTGTTGTCGCCTTTGCGTTGTTAATCACCCCGCTGTTCAACCAGAATCGATCCATGGCCGCCACATCGGGAAAGCCACTTGCCCTGGCGGCAGCCTGCCTGTGGTCTGCGCCTCCAGCGGTTCCACCTTCCACATCTCCTTACACCATCACCGATGTGGGTGCCGGCGAGGCCATGGCCATCAGCAACAACGGGAAGGTGGCAGGCACATTCGGATCTGGAAGCAATGCCCAGGCCTTCCTGTGGGAAGATGGCGTTGTGACGAGCCTGGGCACACTGGGCGGAAGCTGGAGCCGGGCATATGGCGTCAATGACAATGGACAGGTGGCCGGAACCTCGCTCACAGGCACCGGCTATTCGGGCGCGTTTCAGTGGCAAAACGGCGCGATGCAGAATCTGGGCTCAATGGGCGGCAATGGGCCATCGGGCGCGCTGGCGATCAACAACGCAGGCCAGGTGGTCGGTTATTCGACCAACAGCGCCCCCCAGATGCACGCCTTCCTGTGGAACGGCGGCATGACGGATCTGGGTGCACTGAGCGATGGGGCCAGCTATGCCTACGCCATCAGCGATACAGGGATGGTGGCGGGGTGGGGCAAGCTGGGCACGTATCCCAATATCACTGAACACGCCTTCCGCTGGAACGGCTCGATGCAAGACCTGGGCACCGGGAGTTGGGTACAGAGCAGCGCACGCGGCATCAACGACAACGGGGACGTGGTGGGCCGTCTGATAAACGAAGGGGACGGCACCGACTGGCATGCCGCCCTGTCGCAGAACGGCGGCGGATTTCAAGACCTGGGCGGAACCCTGAGCACTGCCTACGACATCAACAATGACGGCTTGATTGTTGGCGAATCTGGGAAAAAAGCTGTTCTCTGGAAAAATGGGCAGATGAAGGACCTCAACAGCCTCATTCCCGCAAACTCAGGCTGGGGTTTACTCTCGGCTAACGCCATCAACAATAATGGCCAGATTGTGGGCAAGGGCACCTTCAATGGCCAGGCACACGCCTTTCTGCTTAAGCCGAGGGAATATAAGTGGATCAACCCGAATGGCGGCTCCTGGCATGTGGCCACAAACTGGGATCCCCAGGGCGATCCAGGAAAAGGCGATACCGCAATCTTCGACTTGAACGGCCAGTATGCGGTCGATGCCAGCGTCAAAAGCAGTGTTCCGGTTGGCCGGTTAATCGTCTCCGGCGCAAATGTCGTGGATTTTCAATATTTCTCCTTGAACCTGCTGGACGACTCGGTCGATGATCCAGCGCTGACGGTCAATGATGCTGCAACAGTAAAAATCACTTCAGGCTCTGGCGCCTATATTCATGCCATCCTTGGCGGAAAGCCCGCGGCAAATCCCTCAAATCCACCTGTTGCCCACTTACAGGTATTCAACAATGGGACGAGCATGACTGGTTCAGGACGCCTGAGCATCGGCGATGAAGGACAGGGCGACCTGTTCGTGGCCAATGGGGGTTACCTGAGCTGCGCAGAGGCGCGTGTAGGCGGCCTGCTGGCCAACACAACCAGCACTGCGGTTGTAGGGGGGGATGGGTCGTTGTGGGAGACCGGCATCATCGCAGTGGGGTATGGAGCCAGCGGTTTTTTGACCATCGAGAATGGCGGGCGTGTGAACTCCACCGATGGCTATGTGAGCTGGGGCACCCTCAGCGAGGATTCGAACGTGATTGTGAATGGCCTCAGCGCCAACGGCAGCCAGCCCTCGATGTGGGCGCTGCTGGGCAGTTTGTCCGTCGGGCAAACCTGGTTTGGCTCGGTCGAAGTGCTGGATGGCGGCGACCTTTTCGTCAGCCAGAACGTACAAATCAAAAATGGTGAACTCAACATTGAGGGGCGTAATACCAACGGAGACCCGTCTGATCTGGATGTGCTGGGCAGCGTCTTCGTCGGCGGCGCGGGCATCGCGAATCTCCTGGCTTTGCGGAACGGGGCCAAGGGCGACATCGAAGGCGATTTGATCATCGGCAAAGACGGCAAAGGGGCCATGATCCTGTGGGGCAGCGCACATACTGCCAATCCAACCTGGTTGGATGTGGTTGACCCGGCGGCGGGTCTGTGTGTTATTGGCCACACCTACGACGGCGGCGTTTCGCTGGACGATGGAGGCCTGTTCCGTTGTCGAAACATCCAACTCGGCCAGGCGGGCATGAGCGGTGTGGGCTACCTCATGGTGGATGGTGGCATGGTACGCGCCCTGGAAGTCTTGCAAATTGGGCAGGTCGGAGGCGGTCGCGGTCAGGTTGATTTGGAGAACAACGCGCTGGTTGCGACCAACGGGACGTATATCACCGCTAACGGCGCGATCAACCTGAAAAGCGGCACAGCCACGCTGGCCGTGGGGTTCCTTGGCCTGCAGAACGATGGGACGCTGGCGCTCGGAGTCAACGTGCTGCATCCGAAAGCTGCCGCTGCCACTCCTAAAGGCCCCTCACAGCATGGAGCCACCATACTGGCTGTCAGCGGAAACCTGGCCATGGGGCCTGCAGGGCGATTGGAAATTCCCCTGATCGGAAAAGACTCAGATCAGTACGGCAAACTGGCCGTTTCAGGGTCAGCCGCCCTGAATGGTGTGCTGGCGCTCAATTTTCATGATGGTTACGCCCCTCAAAAGGATGACACCTTTACATTCCTTACCGCCTTAGGAGGGATCAATGGGACATTCGCAAAAATCGAAATCAATGGCCTGCAACCCGGATTTTTATATGATATCACTTCCACTGGCGGACAAGCGGTGCTCAAAGCACTGAATGATGGTGTCCCTCTGCAGAAAGACTTTCTATCGCTCTGGACGGTACGGTGATATTCCTCAATGTTTAGAGGCAAATGGGGTCAGACTCACCTGGCTTAGACGGTTTCATTCCTCAACTTGATCCGCAATAATTAGAGCTGTACATACAAGGGAATGAGGGAATGGGAGAGGTTAATTCTCCTCCTGCTTCATCAGGCCATTTATTTCAATTTCTGAAGGCAGACTTTCATTTGATGAAACTTAAAGTCGTTCTTTTGTCGGAAATGCTTCAGCCGTACCGAGTTCCGGTTTTCAACGCCCTGGCTGAACGAGATGATCTGGAATTTCATGTTCTTTTACTTTCATTAATCGAAGCCAACCGTGAATGGGAGGTTCCATTCACCAGATGCCGCTTCGAGTACACAGTTCTCCCTTCCCGTGATTTTTACATTCATTCTCTCGACTGGGGGCTGCACTTCAACAAGGGTGTTACCGAAAATCTCGACAGGCTCAACCCGGATGTGATTGTCGGCACAGGTTACTCCTCCCCCACGTTATGGATCGCACAGCATTGGGCAAAAAAACACAAACGTGGTTATGTTCTCTGGTCAGGAAGCACTGAAGCCTCTTCACGCCTGCAGAACCCATTAATGAAAGCCCTGAAACGGTTGTTCATTCGCCGTTGCGATGCTTTCCTGACCTATGGGAGCGAAGCGACCCGGACAATAGCGAATCTCGGGGCCTCGCCGGATCGGATCGTAACCGGGTGCAATACGGTTGACATCGATGACTTCGCTCGAATCACGGAAGCCGCACGAAATTCAACAGATTTCCCAGCATGGCGTCAGAAATTTCCCCAGCGGATTATCCTGTTTGTCGGTCAGATGATTGAAAGGAAGGGAGTAGCGGACCTTCTGGCAGCCTTTCGTCAGGTGCAGACCCCGGATGCAGGATTGATTCTGGCCGGAAATGGCCCACTGCTGGAGGAATATAAAAATCAGAGCCGTGATCTGAAAAATGTCTTCTGGGAAGGGTATGTCCAATCCTCCGAGATGGGTCCGTATCTGGCCGCTGCGGATGTGCTGGTCATGCCCTCGCTGATTGAGGTCTGGGGCCTGGTGGTCAATGAGGCTATGGCGGCAGGAGTTCCGGTTATCGCCACAACCTGCAGCGGTTCAACCGGGGATCTCATCGAAGACGGTAAAAACGGGTATGGTTTTACTGCGGGCGATGTCAATCAGCTCAGCGGACTCCTCGAATCGGTCATCAAGGAACCCTCCCGATGGGAGAGCATGGGGCAGGAAGCTGCCCTGAGAATCAGAAGCTGTTCACCGGTTCATTATGGAGACAAGTTGCGGCAGGCTGCTCAGATCGCCAGCGGGAGGATCCCCACGGGGGCTGAATGAGTGATTTATTTATGTCAAAAACATCTGTAAAGCGTATTGTTATCAAAGTCGGAACCGCTCTCATCGATTCCGAGAAAGACCAGTATGACCACCATGTGGTGGGAAATCTCACAGAGAGCATCATCCGGCAGATGCAGCTCAAACGCGAAATTGTTCTGGTTTCTTCGGGGGCGGTTGGTGCCGGACGGCGGCGAATGAACTGGACCCAGGACCAGGCCTCTCTGATTGACCGACAGGCTCTGGCTGCCATCGGCCAGCCCCGCCTGATGGGCTTTTACAATGAGATTTTCGGACAGTCCGGTGTGCCGGTCGCTCAGATCCTCCTGACCCGTCTTGGACTCGAAAATCGCCAGCGCTACCTGAATGCACGCCACACCATCGAGAGGCTGCTTGCCTGGGGGGTTCTGCCGATCATCAATGAGAATGACACTGTGGTCACTGAAGAACTGCAGTTCGGCGACAACGACCGGCTAGCAGCAGTTGTTGCAGGAAAGATCCACTCGAACCTGCTGATCCTGCTGACCGATGTGGAGTCGGTCTGGGACCAGGAAAATCGGCCGGTCCGCCGGGTCTGGGGTGTCTCGGCCGATTTGCTGGCGGCAGCTGGGGGGCCAGGATCCGGCCGTTCGCGCGGGGGAATGAAATCGAAACTTCGTTCTGTCCAGGAAGCCATGCTGATGGGGGTTTCGGCGGTCATCACATCCGGACGAATTCCAGGAATTATCGACCAGATCATCGAGCACCTTCCTTTGGTGTCTGACCCGAACAGCACACCGCCTGAAAATCTTCCTGGCACATGGTTCATTTCCCAGAACGGCGGAGTGGACAGCCGCAAGCGCTGGATTCTGACCTGCGGAGCCGCGAAAGGGCGGATTCTGGTGGACGAAGGGGCACGCCAGGCACTCCAGCGCGGAGATCGGAGCGTGCTCCCCTCGGGTGTGTTGCGGATCGAGGGAACCTTTCATGCCGGAGAGGCTGTGAGTATCTGTTCACTCGAGAATGAGCCGATCGCTCAGGGGTTAGCCAATTTATCCTCCCAGGAGCTCGAGAAATTCCATGGCCGCAGCACCCGTGAAATCCGCGAGGAAATCGGGCGGCCGATCAAGACCTGCGTGGCGGTCCACCATGACGACATGGTCCTGATCACAGCTGCAGGCCATGACATTCCCATTCAGAATGGGGATTAGGGTTTTCTGCAAAAACCCGTGTCGGCGATATGATCGAGGTTCAATTCAATCCCTGGGATAAAACCTGCCAGGCGGAGGAAGAACAGACACTGCTCGAAATCGCCCTGGAGGAGGACCTGCTGCTGCCTCACGACTGTGGCGGAGATGCGGTCTGTTCAACCTGTGCAATCCGGGTCATCGAGGGAATGGAATGCCTGTCCCCGGTTGAGCCTCTCGAACAGGAAGCCCTTGATAAATATTTCCCAGACCATGACCCATCAATCCGGCTGGCCTGCCAGGCACGGGTGATTGTTTGCAGTGGGCGGATCAGGCTGGAGGAAGCCAGTTAACAGATAATCTGAGGGGGCTTGCCTTCGAAGAGATGCCATTACCTGTCTGGGCGAAGGTTATTTTTCGGAGGGTTTGGAATAGCTCACCTGCCCGATGCTGCTCCATGGCGAAGGTTCATAACCATCGAGGCGGGTACGGACCTTCCAGTAGTGCTTTCCACTATCGGGAAGATACTCACGCGGAATTGTAAAAGATGTCTGTGAAATATCTTTGCGGAGATGCATCAGCGGCAAAAGATACCACCGAAATTCAGAATCATCACTGATGACCAGATCATACTGGACCTGCTCAGAGGGGATATTCTTGGATTTGATTACGGCAGGTTCCAACCAGGAAAAAGTCAGTGTTTTCTCGCCGGTGATGTTCTGAATCTCCTGGATGATTTGAGGCGTTTCAGCTTCTGGAGGAAGCGGAACTGTATCCAGCTTTACTTCAATTGATTCTCCTAGCTGGCCTGATGCAGACATAATCCAGGGGCTTTCTGTTGGGCGCGGAAGGCTTGACTGTGCCACCTCACAAACCGTTTCTAATTCAAGGGAAATCAGCCGAATTTTTCCAGATGCCACAAGCCCGATGGAGTAAGAATACGAAACGAAAGGTTTGTTCCATCTGGATATTATTTCATCGAGATCGACCTTTTCACTGAATTTCCCGGGCGATTTCCAGCTCGAAAGGACCTCTGGTTTGACTTTTGGGTATTCCTTTTTTTCAGCAGACAATGACAGTTCTGAACTGCTGTCCAACACCTCAAAAGCCACCTGCACTGAACCTTTAACTATTGGATATGGCAGCTGAATATCAACAGCTAGGGACCCCTTTTTTCCTGGAGGCAATGACAAGGAACCCTCTTTATCCTGAGTAAATCCTTCACTGTGTGTGACATTTCGCCAGCCAACACGGGAAGCAGGAAAATGTGTCCTCAGAATTCCCTTACTGGTCGGGTTAATCGGAATATAATCTTCGGCGCGGAAGTTGTTTACAAAAACACCCTCACCATTCCTGTTGAAACAAAATGATTCTCCGCTTCGTAATATTAATGAATGCTCAGGACCATCATCCTTAGATCCCCTTGATTTTTTATGGGTCAAAAAGAATTCGGTTTGGTTTTCCTTATTGACCATCTCTTCATTTTTAAAAAGGCCAAGATATTCGTATTGAGGAACTCGACATCTTTTGAGAAGAAGCGGATCTGCCACCAGATTATCCCAGCTCGATATGGTTTTATTATCGCGTTGTAGAAAAAAGGTATGTCCATGCGAATCCAGAAGTCTCCAGGAACCCGCAAAAAAAACTTCACAAATGGTATGGGCAAAACGAGGAGGGCTTTTAAGTGCGAGATTCAGTTCAAGGGAAGCCAGTCCAGCCATTTCAAAAAGCCCCGCCAGCAGACGAGCATGGAACTCGCAGTGTCCCATCCCATAACAATTGAATGCTTTCCAGATGTCATAGCAGTCATAACGGGATCGGTACGCTTCGGATGCGATGTAATCCTGGACATACTGATAAATGCCAAGGGCTTTTTCTCGATCATCAGCCGGGTGCTTATCTTTTAGAATAGTGTCCAGAATTGCGCCACTGGAAGACCAGTCTCTGTTCGCCTCACGAACAATTACCTGAGTAACAGGATGAGATCCTCGATTGGTGACCGTCAGAGTTTCCAGCCGCGAAGGGGCTGCCAGAGGCATTTGCCAAACCTTTGGCTGGCCAGGCGAAAAGCTTTCAACAATGGTTTCCGCACAACAGTTTGAAAAAGTTGAAACCAATGACACGCACAGGCAGAGTCTGATAATCGAAAAGGCCGATCGAAGTCTTTCCATAACGAAGGTCAATGTACCAGAATTATTCGGAAAATTCCCCCTACAGGTAAGCCCGGGGATATGTCTCACTCAATCCCAATAAAATCAGACCAGAAGCCCCCCTTGTAGTTTGATATAAGGCTCTCATCCCATAGAGCCTCATTTCGGCAGGGGCACGGCTTGACGACCGTTGACCGGGAACATCACCAGCGAGGTCTCGTATGTCCCGTAGGGGCACGGCTTG